>OFDN01001341.1_pt1 | contig 16647 bp, 12 predicted proteins | sample 1520971 | NCBI WGS metagenome assembly OFDN01 (sample SAMEA94257418, study PRJEB24077) | hot springs metagenome | biome: Aquatic biome; feature: Geographical feature; material: Water | place: India | collected 2012-06-12 | depth 5 m
CTATGGTTTTGCCCGTCAGTCCGGCGGGCACGTCCGGATCTATAGCGAGATCGGCACGGGCACGACAATGTGCATCTATCTGCCCCGCCACTTCATGGAGGACGAAGGGATTGACGACGCATCCCCGCCCCCTCTCCTGCCCGCGATGGCCGCCGACAAGGCGACGAAACGGGGCAGTATCCTGGTGGTCGATGATGAACCCACGGTACGCCTCCTCGTCGTCGAGATTGCGCAGGAACTGGGCTATGATGTGCAGGAGGCAATGGATGGTCCAGGTGCCATGCGGCTGCTGCAAAATGGTGCAGCCTTTGATCTGCTGATCACGGATGTGGGGCTACCCGGTGGCATGAACGGTCGCCAGGTGGCCGATGCCGCGCTCAGCCTCCTGCCCGATCTCAAGATCCTGTTCATTACCGGCTATGCGGAAAATGCCGTCATCGGTAACGGACAATTGGCGCCGAACATGGCGCTGGTGACCAAACCCTTCGCAATGGACGCGCTGGCCAAGAGAATTGGCGACATGCTGCCCTGATCCTTCAGGCCGCGACCAATCAGCCAACGCACCTGTCGACAGCATCACCAATAGCGCTAGCCGGCCTCCGGCTGGCGACTGCCATTTTGCGGCCAGCGTCCAGCAACGACTTCCACGGACGACGGATCATGTGCGGGGTCTTCCGCGTTCATGGGGCAAGCAAAAAGGACAGAGATGATGCTTGCCAACGCCCGCCGTGAAATCCTCACCCGCCCGATCTTCTCCCTCGTCGAGGCAGCGCTGCCCGCCCTTTCCGCTACGGAGAGCGAAGCGATCGAGGCTGGCAACAGCTGGTGGGACGCGGCCCTTTTTACCGGCAATCCGGATTGGGATCAGCTTCTTGCCGTGCCGCCCGCCAGGCTGACCGCCGCAGAACAGGCATTCATGGATGGCCCTGTCGAACAGCTGTGCGGCATGATCGACGACTGGCGCATGACCTGGGAAACGCACGACCTGTCGCAGGAAGCCTGGGACTATCTCAAGCAGGAAAAATTCTTCGGCATCATCATTCCCGAGGAATATGGCGGCCTTGGCTTCTCCAATTTCGCCCATAGCGAGATTGTCCGCAAGATCGCCACCCGATCCGTATCTGCGGCGGTCACTGCGATGGTCCCCAATAGCCTGGGACCGGGTGAACTCATCCTGCGCTTTGGAACCAAGGAACAGCAGCGCTACTGGCTGCCGCGGCTGGCGGACGGACGTGAAATTCCCGCTTTCGGCCTGACCAGTCCCGAAGCCGGCTCCGATGCGGCGGCGATGATCGACGAAGGCGTCATTTGCAAGGGGCAGTGGGACGGCGAGGAGGTGGTGGGCATCCGCCTCAACTGGCGCAAGCGCTATATCACCCTGGGTCCGGTCGCGACCTTGCTCGGCCTCGCCTTCAAGCTGCGCGATCCCGACCATCTGCTGGGCGGGCAGGAGGAGATCGGCATCACGGTCGCGCTGGTCCCCACCGACCTGCCCGGCGTGTCGATTGGGCGCAGGCACATCCCCTCGATGCAGAGTTTCCAGAACGGCCCCAATGAGGGTCATGATGTGTTCATCCCGCTCGACAACATCATCGGCGGCCCTGATCGCGTCGGTCAGGGCTGGAAAATGCTGATGAGCGCGCTGGCGGCCGGCCGGGGCATTTCCCTGCCTTCCCTGTCTGCCGCCGCCGGCGCCTTTGCGGCCCATACGACCGGTGCCTATGCGCGGGTGCGCTCCCAGTTCAACCTGCCGATCGGCAAGTTCGAGGGGATACAGGAGCGTCTGGCGCGGATCGCGGCCAATGCCTATCTGCTCGATGGCGCGCGCCGCCTTACCTGCGCGGGGCTCGATCAGGGGAACCATCCCGCCGTCATTTCCTCGATCCTCAAGCTCCACGCGACCGAACGCATGCGGACCGTCATCAACGACGCGATGGACGTGCATGGCGGCAAGGGCGTGATCGACGGGCCCAATAATTATCTCGGCAACCAGTATCGCGCGATCCCGGTCGGGATCACGGTCGAGGGCGCCAATATCCTCACCCGCAGCCTGATGGTATTCGGCCAGGGCGCGATCCGCTCCCACCCCTATCTTCTCAAGGAAATCCGCGCGGTCGCAGATGCCAATCGCGGGCGGGCGCTGGCGCAGTTCGATGATGTGCTGTGGAAGCATGTGGGCCACGCGCTCAAGACCGCGATCCGCGCCTTCGCGCGCAACTGGACCGGTGGCCTGTTTGCGCCAGCGCCCAAGGCCGGGCGCGCGACCCGCTATTATCGCCAGATGAGCCGCTATGCCGCGGCCTTTGCCTTCATATCCGACATATCCTTCCTGACCCTGGGCCGCGAGCTCAAGCGGCGGGAACTTCTCTCTGCCCGGCTGGGCGACATACTGTCGGAACTCTATCTTCTTTCCGGCGCGCTCAAGCGCTGGGAGGATGAAGGGCGCCAGGATGATGACCTTCCCCTGCTCGCCTGGTGCATGGACAGCGGCTTTGCCACGATCGAGCAAAGATTCGTCGAGATCATCGAGAATTTTCCCGCGCGGCCCGTGGGCTGGATGCTACGCCTGTTCATCCTCCCCTTTGGCCGCCGTCGCCATGGCCCGACGGACCGGACCATCCGTCAGTGCGCGCAGATCATCCTGGAACCCTGCCCAGCGCGCGAACGGCTGATCGACAATGTCTTCATCGGCGGCCCGGAAGAACCCGTCGCCCGCCTGACCGAAGCCTTCCGCCTGATGGTCGATACCCAGCCTATCCACGACCGGCTGCGCAAGGCGCGGATCAAGGATTGGGCCAAGGCGCGCGAGCGCGGCCTGCTGTCGAGCGCAGAACTGGCGCAGCTTGAAGAAGCCGATCGCGCGGTCGCGGACGTCATCGCCGTGGATGATTTTGCACCCGAGGAGCTGCCGCGCAATGCTGCTGCATCGGACCTGGCGCAGGCCGCCGAATGAGCCGGCCGGTCTATATTGTCGATGGCGCCCGCACGCCCTTTCTCAAAGCGCGCGGCGGCCCCGGTCCGTTCACGCCTGTTGACCTGGCGGTGCAATGTGGGCGCCCGCTCCTGCTGAGGCAGAAATTTGCCCCCACCGATTTCGATCAGGTCATATTGGGGTGCGTCAACGTCATCGCCGATGAAGCCAATCCGGCGCGTATCGCCGCGCTGCGTCTGGGCTGCGGGACGCAGACGACCGCCTTTACCGTTCAGATCAATTGCGGTTCAGGCATGCAGTCGATGGACACCGCCTACCGCTATATCGCCGATGGCGGCAGCGACCTCATCCTGGCCGGCGGTGCCGAAGCGCTCAGTCACGCGCCCCTCGTGTTTCGGCAGGATGCCGTCCAATGGTTCGCCGCGATGCAGGGCGACAAGAACAGCCCCCTGGCCTCGCTCAAAGCGGCCAGCGGATTTCGCCCCGACTTCCTCAAGCCCATCATCGGATTGGAACGCGGCCTCACTGATCCCATCACCGATCTTGGCATGGGTCAGACAGCGGAAATATTGGCGCACCTCTTTTCAATCTCGCGGGCGAACGCGGACGCCTATGCGGTCGAAAGCCACAAGCGTCTTGCCCGGGCGCAAGCGGAGGGATGGCTGGAGGGCGAACTTGTTCCCGCTTTTGCCAGGGATGGGACCGTATATTCCCAGGATGATGGCGTGCGGCCCGACAGCAGCACAGAGAAGCTCGCGACGCTGAAGCCCGTTTTCGAGCGCCCTTATGGGAAGGTCACTGCGGGCAATAGTTCGCAGATCAGCGACGGCGCCTGCTGGACCATCCTCGCCTCGCAAGAGGCCGTCGAGCGCCATGGCCTTATGCCCCGCGCGCGGATCATCGACAGCCAGTGGTCGGCGATTGATCCCGCCATCATGGGCCTAGGCCCAGTGCTCGCCTCAACGGCACTCCTCAAACGCAATGGTCATGCATTGGCGGACATCGATCTGTGGGAATTGAATGAAGCCTTCGCTGCGCAGGTGCTGGCATGTCTTGCGGCATGGGAGGACGAGGACTTCTGTCGTACCATATTGGGCCTTGAGGGGGTAGCCGGGCGCATCGACCCCTCGCGCCTCAATGTCGATGGCGGCGCGATTTCCCTGGGGCACCCGGTGGGCACGAGTGGCACGCGGATCGCGCTGCATCTCGTTCAAGCGATGGAGCGGCTCGGGCTGAGGCGCGGCATCGCCACCGAATGTATCGGCGGCGGCCAGGGCGGCGCCATGTTGATCGAACGGCTGTGAAGGAGACCATGATGAACGATCCTGTCTGGTCCTTTCTGGCCGATCGCGATCTGGAGACCGGTCCCGCGCCCCATCGCGCGGAGGCCCTGCATCACTGGCGCTTCACGCGCGACGCCCAAGACATTGGCTGGGCTGTCCTCGATCAGCAGGGAACGGACACCAATCTGCTGTCCCAGGCCGTGCTCGAAGAGCTTGACCATATACTCGACATGATGGCGGACCGTGCGCCCCGGGCGCTGGTCATTCGCTCAGGCAAGAAACAGGGCTTTCTTGCCGGCGCGGATATCAGCGAATTTCGTGACATGCGCGACGAGGCGATGGTGCGCGACCGGATCGCCGCCGCGCATGCGATCGTCGACCGTCTCGAAGCGCTGACCTTTCCGACCATTGCGGTCATCCACGGCTATGCCATGGGTGGCGGTCTCGAGGTCGCGCTGGCGTGCCATCAGCGCATTGCCATCGAATGGACAAGGCTCGGCTTCCCCGAAGTGCAGCTTGGCCTGCATCCAGGGCTCGGCGGCACGGCGCGCTTTACCCATTTATGCGATCCGATCGCGGCGATGGAACTGATGCTGACCGGCAAGTCGATCGATGCTGGCTATGCGAAAGACATGGGGCTGGTCGATGCGGTCGTCCCCGAGCGCCACGTCCACGCCTCCATCATCGCAGCGGTAGATGGAAATATGGATCAGGGCCGTCAGGCATTGCTGGATCGCCTGAAGGACGCCGCGCCAGTCCGCCATTTGGCGGCGCGGCAGATGCGCAGCCAGGCTGAAGCCAGGGCACCCTTGGCCCATTATCCCGCGCCCCATGCGCTCATCGACCTTTGGGAAACTCATGGTGGCGACCGGGAGGCGATGAAACAGGCGGAGATCATCTCCTTCGCGCGTCTCATGATGAGCGACAGCGCGCAAAATCTCATCCGCGCCTTTTTCCTGCGCCAGAAGCTCAAGACACTGGCTGGGCCGGAAACGAAGACGATCGCCCATGTCCATGTCATCGGTGCGGGCGCGATGGGCGGCGACATCGCGGCCTGGTGCGCCTGGCGCGGTCTGCGCACCAGCATTTCCGACGTGAAGCCAGAGCCGATTGGCGCTGCTCTTGGCCGAGCCGCGAAGCTGTACGAAAAGCTCGCCCATGGAGATCGGCTCAAGGTTCGCGATGCGCTGGATCGGTTGATCCCTGACCCGGATGGTGCGGGCATCGCCAAAGCCGACCTCCTGATCGAGGCTGCCCCGGAAAAGGCCGATCTCAAGCGCACCCTCTATGCGAGCGCCGAGCCACGCATGAAGGACGGCGCAATCCTGGCGACCAACACCTCCTCCATTCCGCTTGAGCAATTGCGCGAGGGGTTACGCCATCCCGAGCGGCTGATCGGCATCCATTTCTTCAATCCCGTGTCGCGGCTCGACCTGGTGGAGGTCATAAGCCATGACGGCGTCGATCCGCAGGTCGAGGCCAGCGCAAAAGCCTTTGTCGGCATGATAGGCAAGCTGCCGGCCCCGGCCCGCAGCGCCCCCGGCTTCATCGTCAACCGGATCCTCACCCCCTATCTGGTCGAGGCGATGACGATGATGGACGAGGGCATCGCGCCCGAGACGATCGACAGGGCGGCAATGGATTTCGGCATGCCCATGGGCCCGCTGGAACTTGCCGATCAGGTCGGCCTCGATATCGGCCTTGCGGTTGCCGACATGCTGAAACGCGAACTGGACTGGCCCATGCCCGCCACGCCGATTTGGCTCCACGACAGGGTTTCGGCGGGTCATCTGGGGGCAAAATCCGGCAAAGGCATATATGCCTGGCAGGATGGCCATGCAGTCAGAAACAGCGCCGCCCCGCCCGCGCCGGACATGGCTGACAGGCTCATCATGCCGATGCTCAACATGGCCGTCGCGGTCCTGCGCGAGAAGGTGACCGATGATCCCGATATCATCGACGCGGCCATGATCTTCGGCACCGGATTTGCGCCCTTTCGTGGCGGACCGCTCCATTATGCCCGCGCACGCGGCGTTGGCGAAGTCAAAGCCGTGCTGGAGGGGCTGCGCGAAGCCCATGGCGAGCGGTTCCGGCCCGATCCGGGCTGGGACATGCTGCAATGAGGACCGGCGAAATCGAGCCCCTGGAACTTGGTTCGGCAGAAGAGGTAGCCGACCGCATCATCGCTCGCACCGACGGGCATATCGTCCTTGGCCTGCCGCTGGGCCTTGGCAAGGCGCCTCATGTCGTCAATGCCCTCTTCGCCCGTGCCAGCGCTGATCCCGCCATCAGGCTTCGTATCTTCACGGCGCTCACGCTCGAGCAGCCCTCGCTTGGCACGGACCTCGAGCGTCGTTTCCTCGAGCCCGTGTTCGAGCGGACAATGGGCGGATATCCCCGCTTTGCCTATGCGCAGGCGCAGCGCGCAGGCGAGATGCCGGCCAATATCGAGGTGAATGAATTTTTCTTCCAGGCCGGCAGCCGGCTCGGCAATGGGGACGCGCAGCGCCACTATATCGCAGCCAATTATACCCATGCGATGCGCTATCTGATCGACCAGGGCGTCAATGTCGTGGCGCAGATCGTCGCGCGACGGGGGAACAGCTATAGCCTCAGCTGCAATAGCGACATGACGCTCGACCTGCTGGCCGAGCGCGATCGGGGCCGGGCCGATTTTGCCCTGATCGGACAGGTCAATGACGAGTTGCCCTTCATGCGCGGGCCGGCCGAAATCCCGTCCGATCGGTTCGCCATCATTCTCGATAGCGCGCACACGCGCTTTCCTCTCTTCGGGCCGCCACGCCAACCCGTAAGCCCTGCCCAGCACGCCATCGGCGCCCATGTGGCCGCGCTGATAGCCGATGGCGGCTCGCTTCAGATCGGCATCGGCGCGATCGGCGACGCGATCGCCCACAGCCTGATCCTGCGGCAGGAACAGCCCGGTGCCTATCGCGCAACGCTCGACCGGCTGGGCGCTCCCGAGCCATGGGAAACCGGCCCCTTTGAGGAAGGCCTATATGCGCCGACCGAGATGCTGGTCGACTGTTTCCTCGATCTCATTAGGGCCGGCATCGTCAAGCGTGAAGTCGATGGGGCGATCGTGCATGGCGGCTTCTTCGTTGGCCCGCGCAGCTTCTACGCCGCGCTGCGGGACATGGACGAGAAGCTGCGCGATCGCATCCATATGCGCGAGATCAGCTATATCAATGCGCTGTTTGGCGACGAAGCGGCCAAGCGCAAGGCGCGGCAAAAGGCCCGCTTCGTCAACAGCGCCATGATGGTCACGCTGCTGGGCGCCACGATCTCGGACGGGCTTGAAGATGGCCAGGTCGTCAGCGGCGTAGGCGGGCAGTATAATTTCGTGGCGCAGGCGCTCGAACTCGACGGCGCGCGTTCGATCATCACCCTGCCCGCCACCCGGCGTCACAAGGGCGAGACCCGGTCCAATATCGTCTGGAGCTATGGCCATGAAACCATCCCGCGCCATTTGCGCGACATGGTCGTGACCGAATATGGCGTTGCAGACCTGCGCGGCCAAAGCGATGAGCAGGTCATCCAGCGCCTGATCGCCATCGCCGACAGCCGCTTTCAGGGCGAACTTCTGGAAAAGGCACGTTCCGCGGGCAAGATAGCGACCGACTGGGACATTCCCGAAGCACAAAGGAATAATCTGCCCGAGCGGATCAGCGCGGCCATGCCCACCGAGACATTTCCGTCCTTCCCGTTCGGCACGGACTTTACGCAGATCGAGCAGCAGTTGCTGCCGGCGATGCAATATCTGGCAGACCATGCGGCAAGACCCGCCCAGCTGGCCGCCCTGATTGCGCGCGGCCTGCGCGGTGGTCAGCCCGACGAAGCGGAACTGGCCGCGCTCGAGCGCATGGGGCTGGATGCGCCCCATGGCGTCAGGGAGCATAGCTACCGTGCGCTCATCCTGGGAGCCTTGCGCAGTGCCGGACAGTAAGAACAGGAAAGCGGCGAGAGAGGCAGACGTCATTTCGGCAGACAGGGGAAAGGACCAGATGCATGAAGCCAAGGATAGCCCGCACCCCGATCTTGACGCGGAAGAGGCCGCGCATGTCGAGGAGCGCAGCACGGGTTCGGCAAAGGTCGTCCATGAGGTTGTGCGGCTCCAGGGCGAGGAAGAGCTGGATCGACCGATCCTGGCCCTGATGCTTTCTGGCCTGGCCGCCGGCCTCGCTATCACCCTGTCGCTCATGTCCGAACTCTTCCTGCGGGCAAGGCTGCCCGACACAGACTGGGCGCCCCTCATCTATCTGCTGGGCTATCCGGTCGGATATCTGATCGTGATCATGGGGCGGCTGCAGCTCTTTACCGAAAGCACGGTCACAGCGGTGCTGCCGGTCGCGACCCGTCCGAGCCTTGGCAATCTGGGCCGCCTCGCGCGCCTGTGGGCCTGCGTGCTGGCCGGGAACCTTGTCGGCGTCACACTCGTGAGCGCGCTGATGGCCGGTGAGGTCATCATCACGCATGAACAGCGCATCGTGGCGCTGGATATTCTCGCCAAGCTCGAATGGCAGGACTGGTCGAAAACCCTGATGCTCGGCATTCCGGCGGGCTTCATCATGGCCGCGATTGCCTGGGCCCTGCCCAATGCCAGGGGCAGCGAATTCTGGGTGATCTTCCTCCTGACCTATGTCATCGGCCTTGGCGGCTTTTCGCATGTCGTCACCGGCTCGTCCCAGATCAGCTTCCTCTGGCTGAGCGGCGAGGTCAGTTTCCAGCAGGCCTGGTTCGGCTTCTCCCTCCCTGCGCTGGTCGGTAATATCATCGGTGGAAGCGGCCTGTTCGCGGTCCTGGCCCATGGGCAGATGCGAAGCGACCTTACCGAAGGGGGATAGCGTTCGGTTTCAAACACCGCCGGCGGGCAGAACTGCGCGCAGAGACTTCTCGATTTCCCCGCCGCAATAGGCGTCGCCATAGCGCGTCACGCCTCTTGCCTCGAGCCTCGCCAAGGCAGGATGAGCGCGCAGACGCTGGACCAGCTCCATCGTTGCAGGCGCATGTTGGGAGAGCATGGCAGCGATCGCGCCGAAGCGGCTGGCCATTGTGCCCCATAATGTCACGGTCACGATATCGGCCAGATCTGGCTTTGCGATGCCGAGCATGAAACCGTCTCCAGCTTCAAGGCCGTTGGTTGTGCCCACAGCCTCCCAGATGCGCATCCATTTCACCAGCCGAGGAATAAAGCTGGCCCATCGATCCTCCGTCCACATCTGCCGGCCGCCATCCAGCGTCAGTTCGTCAATGATATCATTCGCGTCATTGACGAGCTTGACCGTCAAGGCGCGTTCGCGGGTACCGCCATGCACAAGGGCAAGACGTTCTGCCAGATAGACCATGATTGCTGGCATCTGCGACAGGGCTAATCCGGTTTCATTATCAATCAGGAGGGGTGGCCCCATGAAGGGCACCGGCTGATCCTCCGGAGCCATTTTCATCAGGGCGGCGATCTCACCCTCATCATGTTCGTTCCAGCTCTTGCCCGCGAAATCAAGCGCGGCCCTGATGAACTGTCCGTGGAATGGCAATGGCCAATAATATAGCTCGAAATCCTTCACCACCTTCATCCCTCCTTTACGTCGGCACCTTTGCCAGAAGGCTTTCCTGAACATATTGGTTGCCATGGAAATCTAGCGGGCAACCGTCGGGCTATAGCGGTGCGCAGGAACACAATGGCGGAGTTCGCGTTGTCCGACGCCAGCTGCCCTCCGCAGTTTGCAGCGGCAGTTTCGGGGCCGACGCAGGCGATGAGACCGAAGCTTCGATGGGGGCATAGCCTCGAAAAAGGTCTTTTCCGGCAATGATGGTGCAGGTGCGCAGGGAGCTTGGGACGCATGTCGAATGAAATAGGTTCGGTTCGCCAATGGGATGAGGGTGACCTGATGGAAGCCTTCCGTCTTATTCAAAGCGAGCGCCATACCGGTGACGACCAGATAATTTTTGCAGAAATGCGGCGCCGTGCCGGTGGCGGCGCACGTGAGCAGCGCGATGCTTCGAACCGGCCTCGACTGTGGGACTTCGAGCCGGACAAGCCTCTGTGCTGAGATATGGTCGCCAGCCCGGCGCGCGCCAAAGGCGAGGCGTCGCCGGGCCGGAGCACCTCAACCCGCTGCAACCACGTCAGGCGAAAGGGGTCTGTCATTTTGACGAGCGCCCGCCCACTCACCCAGGCGGATTGCGATCTGATCGCGCCCCCCGCGCTTGGCGTCGTAAAGCGCTTCGTCTGCCAGCCGGTAAAGCGTGCCAAAGTCAACGCGGGATGCCGAGGCTGTCACGCCGATACTCACCGTCACCATGCGATTACCGATGATGTCGCCGTGGCTCAGATTGGCCAAAGTTCGCCGCAGGGTTTTTGCAAATTGCTCGATGTTCCCAATTTCAGCTCCTGTGATCATCATCGCAAATTCCTCCCCACCCAGGCGGCACACGGCGCAGGAGGAACTTTCATGCCGTGCGATGCAGCGGCCAATAGCTGCCAGAACGTGATCGCCAGCCTCATGACCATAGACATCGTTGATCGACTTGAACCAATCGACGTCGATCAGGAGCAGGGCAACCAGCGCGCCTGACGCAGGCAAGCCTTCAAGCATCCCGCCGGCTCGTTCCGTGAAACCCCGTCGGTTTGGCAGCCCTGTCAAAACGTCACGGCGGGCAAGCTCATGGGCCTTAGCCTCTGCGAGCCGGGCGAAGTCTCGTTCCATCCGCAACCGGGCATGAGCACGCGAAGCGCCAGCTGAGAGCCACAATGTTTGCCAGGCCGCTGCGAACAGGACCAGAATTTGCGACCCACCGCCCCAGAACATGGCGTCCGCGTCGAAAAAGCTGGTCGACGCAAGAACGGTCATTGGCAGTGCCCAGGCCCCACCGAGGCTCTGCGCCGCGCTGCTTCCCCGTCGCCATGCCTGGCCAATACAGGATGCGACCGCCGTCAGATTGGCCCGGACCAGGAATCCCAGCAGATTGCCGAGCATGTCGAACGGCCCCGAACGCATCAGCGAAAGCGGTAAGCCCAATGCGCACACGCTTGCGGTGAGGCCCAGGGCTGTGCGCCTCAACCCCGCGTCGAGATGCTGTCTTTCAAGAGCAGTGACGGCGCTCAAAGTGGCGAGCGTGATGGCGAGACAGGAGAGACCAGTGCAGATTTGCGCCGATACCGCGCTAGCCATGGAGGGAAAGAAGAACAGATGAAGTTGCGACCAGCACGCCCCCCATATGACCATGCAGAATGCCCATGCAGCCTGCCAGCCGGCATGTTGCTGACGGACGGCAAGAGCCAGTGAGGCGTTATAAATCGCGCCCACAATCAGCAGAACGAGCGCAGCACGGTCAAGGTAGCCAAGCCAGTTGTCTGGGTGGCTTCTTCACCACGCGCGACAAGCCTCATCCGCAGGAGATGCGCGCTCGCCACTTTGTCAAATCTCAAGGTGAAGGCCACGACAGGAACGTCGCGATAGGGCGCGCGGAACGCGAGTTGGCCGCCAGCTCTCCAATAGGTCCCGAAATTACCGCTCCGGACATGTTGCTGCTCGACGGCACCGTCACGATAGATGAAGCGCACGACGAGTCGATCAAATCGAGAGCTGTGGATGATCAGCGACAGATCCTCATGATCGCGCGAGCCTCGGGGCAAGGCGGCATGGAGCCACAATGTACCCTTCTGATAGCCATTAGGATCACCATTACAGGCAAAATGGGATGGGCGCATGTCGTTAGGGGCGATCGATCGGTTCACTGCGTGAGATAGGGGATCGCCAATGCGTAGCAATTCAGCGCGCGCAGGCGGTGCCCAGCCCAAGAGTAGCAGTGCGATCGAGAGAGCATGGGGCAGGCAATCGCCAGAACTTGTCGGGATAAACCCGTGGTCAGAATGCGCCCGTTCATCGCGCGCGCTTAGTATGAAATGCACGACGATGCCGGGCGCGGGTGCATGGCAACTGGGTCCGCTGCAGGCAGCGATCCGCCTGTATTGCGTCAGTTCTCGCCCTAGACTGACGAAGGCCAAAAATATCTCAGAGTCGCAGAGCAAGAAATTTAATCCAAGTTAAAGATAGTCCTGGTCATGTTGCAGGAGTGGCATCATGATATTCTTGCTGAAATTACGTAACGATGCCGAAACAAATTTAGAGAATGCAGTTTTTTGGATAATTTCATTGCAGAAGGCCTTGGCGATGGCATCCTAATAGTGTCAAAATTGCAACATCAGCATTATTGTTTTTGCATCGAGCAACCATTGCGCATGTCCTTTAGTTTGAGCCTCGTTAAAAAATCAAACAGGGACGTACATCATGATGAAGATCATTCTCCCATTGCTGGGCTGCCTGGCACTGCCGACTGCTGCCATGGCCCAGGACGATACCGCACCCGATGGCAGCAAGGCCTTCGGTATCGAGCCGTATGTCGGCATTCTCGGCGGTTATCACACCTTTGACCGCGGCACCGAGTTCGGCAGCGTTCCGGGCGAGACGATCATGAACGGCGCTCTGATCAGCGGCATCGCGGGCGTGAACGTGCCGCTCGGGCCGGTGTTTGTCGGGGTGGAAGGGAACGCCTCGAAGGGTTTCAGTGACATTGACTGGGAGTATGGCGTGAAGGGCCGTGTGGGCGCCCGCGCAGGCGAGAGTGGCTTGATCTACGCCTCGGCCGGCTACCAGTGGGTCAATGGCAAAGGCGGCTGGCCCGACGAGAAGGACTGGATGTACGGTGCGGGTGTCGAAGTGGGGCCAAAGGAGATCGGCCTCGGCGGGGTTACAGGCAGCAGCGGTGTGCGCCTGCGCGTGCAGGTCGACACCTATGATTGGGACAGCTTCCGCCCCATGGCTGGCGTCATTTTCCACTTCTAAAAAATAGCATTGTCCAGGGGAGGGGATGAGGCGTTCCCTTCCCTGGGACGCAAATGCCTCAAGTGGAACACGGGTGGTGCCATGGAGTTGTGCTTGCAACTACAGTAGGGGCCGATCCGCTGTTCAGCTAGAATCTGTTGGGCTAGTCCGCCTGTCCTGCGAATTTTCTCAGACCGTGAACTCGTTATATCTCAAGGCGTTTTGCGTTGGCTACTGCGCTTGTTGCAGGATTTTGGAGGCTTGCGAATGACGATTGAGATTCGCTTTCCCGATGGTAGCCATCGTGATGTGCCGAGCGAACTTCGCATTCCGCACCCAGATAGCGGAAGCGAAGAGCACGCATTCAGGCATGTACCGCTCAACTGCGATTCCTGTTGGCGTTTTGCGTTTGACGGCGTCCTTTGGAATGCGCTCCCCAGAATCGGCAGTCTTGCTATGTTCCGCGGCCCGAGCACTGAGTGGTGGAGGGGCATTATAACAATGTCGGACGGATGGGCTGTGGATCACGAGCGGTGCCTTCCCGTCGCCGTCAACGCGTGATGGCCAATTAGCGCGAGCCGATGCGCTCCCAGTGTCGGCATAATTCATTAGAGCCGCTGCCACCCGAGCAGAGATCATCTCCAAATGCCAGCATGATGTAGAGCATGAATGCGGGGGACACGCGTCAGCCTGTCGGTCGCAATCAGAACCTGATTACCACCGATATCCGCCATATCGGATGACAAAGATATCACCACGTCATTGACGGCACTTCGCGCGAAAAGGGGTATATCCACAGAAGGTTCTCACAATTTGTGACGGCCGGTTTCATGCGATCAAATCCCGCGCTGCCAACATTCCACGTTCATATTGATCGAGATTGGTTCTGGACATCTTCTTGACTCTCGCCGGAACCCAGCCTGCTGCTTCAAGTTAGAGGTCTGTCTGCTGCGACGATCGCAGCCTCGCATGATCATCAGGGAGAGTTGATATGACCGCTTCGGGTCCCAAGAGTGATGCAGCTCTGGAAAATAGTCTGGCTGATCACCGGCCCGGAGCTGGAAGTCCCGATTATGAGACGACGGCCGGAGAAGGTGGAGAGACGCAGCAGAAGCTGAAGGCAGAGCAATCCGGTGATGCCCTCACAGACAATTTCGGGCACCGGATCGCAGACAACCAGAACAGCCTCAAGGCGGGCGCTCGCGGTCCGACGCTACTAGAAGATTTCGTCCTGCGCGAGAAAATTTTCCATTTCGACCATGAGCGCATCCCTGAACGGATCGTACATGCCCGCGGCTCTGGCGCCCATGGGATTTTCGAATGCACCAAGGCCATTACTGATGTTACCAAAGCGAGCATCTTCCAGAAGAAAGGTGCGCGTTGCCCCGTGTTCGTTCGCTTCTCGACTGTGGCCGGTGGCGCGGGTTCCGTCGATACACCGCGCGATGTGCGCGGCTTCGCAGTGAAATTCTACACCGATAGCGGCAACTGGGATCTGGTCGGCAACAACATTCCGGTATTCTTCATTCAGGATGCCATAAAGTTTCCTGACCTTATCCATTCGGTCAAAATGGAAGCGGATCGCGGCTATCCCCAGGCGGCGAGCGCCCATGATACGTTCTGGGATTTCGTGTCACTCATGCCAGAGAGCATGCACATGATCATGTGGGCCATGTCCGATCGGGCCATTCCTCGGTCCTTGCGGATGATGGAAGGTTTTGGCGTCCACAGCTTCCGCTTCATCAACGAACAGGGCGACGGCAAGTTCGTGAAGTTCCACTGGAAACCGGTTCTGGGCGTCGCGTCCCAGGTCTGGGATGAGGCCGTGAAGACGGCAGGCGCCGACCCCGATTTTCATCGCCGCGATCTGTACGAAGCCATTGCCAGCGGTGATTATCCCGCCTGGGATCTGGGCGTGCAGATTTTCGATGAGGCTTGGGCGGCAGAACAGCCCTATGATGTGCTGGACGCAACCAAGCTGATCCCCGAAGAGGATATTCCTGTCGAGATCATCGGGCGTCTCACGCTCAATCGCAATGTCGACAATTTCTTTGCCGAGACGGAGCAGGTTGCCTTCCTGCCCAGCAACCTCATTCCAGGCATCGACTTCTCGAATGACCCCCTGCTGCAGGGGCGACTTTTCTCTTATCTCGATACGCAAAAGTCGCGTTTGGGAACGACCAACTTTCATCAAATTCCGATCAATGCGCCAAAATGCCCATTCCACAATATGCAGCGCGACGGGTTGATGCAGACGCTGGTTCCCAAGGGGCGCGCCAATTACGAACCAAACAGCCTGAATGAGGTGGGTGAGGATAGTGGTCCCCGCGTCGCGTCCGAAACCGGGTTCACATCCTTTAGTGATAATGGCGAGCGCAACGATCCAACTGAAAAGATGCGGATACGTGCCGAAACATTTGCCGATCATTATAGCCAGGCTCGGATGTTCTATCTGTCGCAGACGCAGAATGAGCAGGCGCACATCGCATCAGCCATCGTCTTCGAATTGTCGAAGGTGGCCTTGCCTCATGTGCGGCTACGGGTTCTCGCGCGTCTGCGCAACGTTGACGAGGTTCTGGCGCAACGAGTCGCCGATGGGCTGGCGATCGCTCTACCTGAAAAGGCGCCAGCGGCCCGAGAAATTGTGGAGATGCCCGTTTCTGACGCTCTTTCCATCCAGAAGAATGCCAAGGATGGCTTTGCGGGCCGTAAGGTCGGAATTCTGTTTGCAGAGGGTTCCGACAAAGCGATGGTGGAGAAGATCAAGGCAGGCGTGGAGAAAGCGGGCGGCAGCGTCTTTCTGGTTGCGCCGAAAGTCGGTGCCCTCAACGTCAAGGGCGGGACACTCCAAGCGGATGGAAAGCTCGATGGCTCGCCGTCGGTACTGTTCGATGCGATTGCGTCCGTGCTGATGCCGGAAAGCGCGGAAAAACTGTCGAAGCAGGGCGCTGCAGTTCAATGGTTCATGGACGCCTATGGGCATTGCAAAACCATCGCCCATTGCCCCGGCACGCAGATCATTCTGGACAAGGCAGGGGTAGAAAAGGACGATGGTGTCATTCCAAACGAAATGCTCCTGGACAAGGGACCCAAACGACATTGGGCGCGAGAACCAAAGATCCGAGATCTGGCGTGAGATAAGCTGCTGGTTCCGCATGCGCCCTAATACTGCGCATGCGGGCCTTTCTGTGCTACCAGTTTCAGCGCTGCCTATTAGTAGAGTCATACTCCACCTTCGACTGGAGGCTGGACTGGGCGAAATTCATCCGCGGCGCAAAGCACACTCCATCGAGCCTAGCCGTCACAGTTCAAGAGGACACGGTTCCAGGCCCTGGGGGAGCAAGCCGTATCGCTTGGCTATCGCAGCGCGGTCATTGCGGCAAAAGGAAAATGGCGGCCTGAAACGAAATTGGCCCCGACCATTTCCATGATCGGGGCCGGTGCTCCTGGACCGTCGTCCAAGGGCGAGTCGCTAAATCGCTATATCGTCAGAAATGGAAACCGCCAGTTACTGCAACTTGGTGACGCGACATTTTGACGCCGGTGTCGAGTTCGATGCCGCCTTCGCGATACACATATTTCCCATAGT
>OFDN01001342.1_pt1 | contig 16645 bp, 13 predicted proteins | sample 1520971 | NCBI WGS metagenome assembly OFDN01 (sample SAMEA94257418, study PRJEB24077) | hot springs metagenome | biome: Aquatic biome; feature: Geographical feature; material: Water | place: India | collected 2012-06-12 | depth 5 m
GCGCGTACCTCAGGTGAGAACTTGTTCGTCGTCTTGCTCGTCATAGCCCCTTCCTTTCAGGAGTTGGGGCCTCCGACAAACCCGGCGCAGTTCAGGCCGCGATCACCTTGCCGTCGAGCACGATCACGCATCCGAGCTGCGATGTCGACGGATCGGAGCCTTTCGACGTCGCGACCTCGATCGTTCTTCGCATCCACTGCTCATCGCCGCCAGCGCACATTACGTTTCTCCTTGTCGACGCGAGCAACGCTTACGACGAACACTTTGCAGCCAAAGTGGCTGAACCTGATGCTCATTCCTCGTTTAGTGTCCCGTTAACCTAAGGCGTCCTACCTCGGCAGCGCGGCGAGAAAGGGCGCAACAGATGTTCGACGTCTTCTTCTGTCTGACCCATCAGCATAACAAGTGGCTGGTAGCGCTCGCGGCCCTGGTCTGCATGGCGGCAACCGGTAGCGTCGTGTTCCTGCTGCGCCATCTCGGTGCCGCACCGGCGCGCGAGCGGTTCCGCTGGCTGCTCGGCGCGGCCTTTGCGTCGGGCACGGGTATCTGGGCGACCCACTTCATTGCGATGCTCGGCTACGATCCCGGCATCGTGGTCGGCTACCTGCCGGGGCGCACGCTGGCGTCTCTGGCCGTCGCCATCGTTATGACCTGGGCCGGGCTGCGGACGTGCGTTCTCAGGCAGGACCGGGTCGGCTATGTCGCCGGCGCGGCGATGGTCGGCTCGGGCATCTCGGCCATGCACTATCTGGGTATGAGCGCCGTCCTGTTTCCGGGCACCTTCCGCTTCTCGTCCGTCCTGATCGTCGCCTCGGTCTTCCTCGCGGTGCTGCCGGTCGCCCCGGCGCTGTACCTCGCCATCGCTCGCCGCGGCATCGGGACGGGGACTGCCGCTGCTGCCTTGCTGACGCTGGCGATCCTGCTGCTGCATTTCACCGGTATGGCCGCGATCAGCGCTGTGATCCCTGGATCCGCGGCCAGCACGGGCGGAATCGTGCTGTCGCCCGACCTCATGTCGCCGCTAATTTCGGTTGCGGCGCTGGCGGTCCTGGTCGTGACGGTCGGCGCCGCCAAGGCGCGCGCCGTGCTCGCCTTGCGGGCGCGCGGGACGACGGATGCGGGTTGGGCGGCGCTGGTCCGCTCCAGCCTCGTAGCCGAGTTCGACCTCGACGGCACCGTCCGCTGGGCGAACGAGCGCTTCCTCGACACGATTGGCTACCGGCTGGACGAAATTGCAGGGCTCCCCGACCGCTCGCACGATATGGGTGTCACCGTATCGAAATCGAGCGATCCGGCGTTCTGGGCGAAGCTCGCTGCCGGCGAGCACCAGACGGGTGAGTACCGGCGCGTCGCGAAGGACGGCCGTGTCGTCTGGCTGCAATCGACCTACACCCCGGTGCTCGATGAGAAGGGGCGACCGATCCGGGTTCTGGAGGTCGCAACCGACGTGACGGTGAGCAAGCTGGCGGCTGCCGATTCAGCGGCGAGGCTCGCGGCGCTCGACCGCAGCCAGGCGGTAATCGAGTTCGCGACCGACGGCACCATCCTCGAAGTCAACGACGTTTTCCTTCGGCTGACGGGCTATGCGCGCGACGAGGTGGTCGGGCGGCATCACCGGATGTTCTGCGACCCCGCTTACGCCGGCACAGCCGACTATGCCGCCTTCTGGGCGAAGCTCGGCCGGGGCGAGTTCGATGTCGGGACCTACCGCCGCGTCGGCAAGGATGGCCGCGAGCTATGGCTTCGCGCCACCTACAATCCGGTGCTCGACCCGGATGGGCGCCCGGTGCGAATCGTGAAGTTCGCGTCCGACATGACGGAGAGCCGGCAGCGCAACGCCGAGTTCGAAGCGCTCACGCTGGCGATGCGGCGCTCGGCTTTGACGATCGAGCTTGCCCCTGATGGCATCATCCTCGCAACCAGTAACGGCTATCTCAAGGCACTCGGCTATGCACCGGAGGATGTCGCGGGCGAGCATCACCGGATCCTGTGTCCGCCCGACCTTGCCTCGAGTGCCGCTTATGCAGCAGCCTGGGAGACGCTTGCCCGCGGCGAGCATATGACGGGCGTCTTCAGGCGGCGCGACCGTGAGGGCCGAGACCTGTGGTTCCAGGCAACCTACAACCCGGTTCTCGATTCGGACGGCCGGGTCGTGAAGATCGTCGGCTTCGCCACCGACGTGACGGATGCGAAACTGCGCAGCGCCGAGTTCGAGGCGCGCTCAAAGGCGATCGACCGCAGTCAGGCCGTCGTCGAGCTTGGGCTGGACGGGACGATCCTGGAGGCCAACCAGAACTTCCTCGACGCGCTGGGCTATAGCCGGGCCGAGGTCATCGGCCGTCACCATCGCCTCCTATGCGACCCTGACTATGCGCGCTCGCCCGACTATGCCGCGTTTTGGCGCAAGCTCGCCGGCGGTGCCTTCGACGCAGGTCTATACCGCCGGATCGGCAAGGACGGCCGCGACGTGTGGCTGCAGGCGACCTACAATCCGATCCTCGATCCGGACGGACGGCCGCTGAAGATCGTCAAGTTCGCGACCGACATTACCGAGGCGCGTGAGCGCGATGCGGAGTTCGCCGGCCGCGATGCCGCCGTCGATCGCAGCCAAGCCGTGATTGAGTTCGATCTGAACGGGCTGATCCTGTCCGCCAACCGGAATGCGCAGACCATGCTGGGCTATGACAGCAAGGCGCTTGTGGGCCAGCACGACCGCATGTTGTGCGACGCTGCCCAGGCACGCTCGACCGATTACACGAAGCTCTGGGAGCGTCTGTCGCGGGGTGAGTTCGATGCGGGACGGTATCGCCGGCTCGGGCGTGACGGCCGCGAGATCTGGATCCAGGCCTCGTACAACCCGATCCTCGATGCCGACGGCCGACCGAGAAAGGTCGTCAAGATCGCCGCCGACATCACGCGCCAGGTGCTGCTGGAGCGGGAAGCCGAGCACCGCCTTGCTGAAAGCGAGGCGCTGCAGCGATCGCTCGACCTGCGCCGACAGGCGTTGCAGGACACGGTGGCCGAACTGGACACGATCGTAACCGCGATCGGCGGCATCGCCGCTCAGACCAACCTGCTCGCGCTCAACGCAACGATCGAGGCGGCGCGGGCGGGCGAGGCAGGCCGGGGCTTCACGGTGGTGGCGTCGGAGGTCAAGAAGCTGGCCAATGACACGCGCGCGGCGACGGAGCGTGCGACGGCCATGATCGGCGCGCGGCGCGCCAGCAATGACGGCTAGTAAGATGATGGCGAGTAGAACGAGATGATGAGGCCCGGTGATAGCAGGCGCTCCCACGAGGCGATCCGCGCCGCTGCCTACGCACTTCGTGACTGCGTCAGGGCTGGACCTCCGCTTACCGACCTCGGCCGGCTACGAATGAACCTGGCCAATACGGTACGGGAGCATCTGCCTACACAGCAGGGCTGGAACAAGGAGGCCCGAGGATATTTCGCCGATCGGATGCCGACTTACGAGCGGATCATGGAAGAGGATCGCGAGCTTCGACTGCGCTACTCCGACCACATACGGCGTTGGAGCAGCAACGCGATCGCTTCGGACGTCCCGACCTATGCTGCGGACGTCGCAGCGCTGGTCGACCGCCTCGACCGGTACCTGCGCTCGCTCGAGCACGAGCTATACAAGCCGATGTTCGAGGCAGGGATCGAGGCGTGATTGGTGGTCAGTTGCCCCGGTAGGTGGAGTAGCCGTAGGGGCTGACCACGACGGGGACATGGTAGTGCGCGGCAGGGTCGATGACGCGGAACACGAGCTCGATCTCGGGGAAGAATGGCGCCGCTTTCCGTGGGGGTAGCCCGACATGTCGAACTGCAGCTTGTAGATGCCCGGCGCGAACCGCGACGGCTACCCGACGCCGATCTCTCGGTCGAAATCGGGCAAACCTGTAGTCCTGCATGACGATCTGGCGTCTTGCATCACCGCGAGTAGCTATCGAAACCGGCGTTTATCACCTACAGTCCTGCAAGGCAGGGTCGCCGGTCCTGCGAAACCGATGGTGGGGGTGCCGTTGCGACCTGTGTCAGCTGCGATCTGTGTTCCGGTCCGCAACGAGGAGACTACGTTACCGAAGTTGCTGGAGGCGATCGGGCGACTGGACTTGGGCGACGTCGAGGCTGCCGTGTTCTTCCTCCTCGATAATTGCTCGGATGCGAGCGAGCAGGTGATACGCGAGCATGCTGGTCGCATGGCCCTTCCTTTCACGGTGGCTCAGGAAGACCCGTCCCCTGATGCCAATGCCGGTCGTGCACGCCGGGCCGCCATCGCCCTCGGCCTGCATCATGCGACGAGCACGCCCCACGGTATTCTCCTGACGACCGACGCTGACAGCCAGCCCCGTGCCGATTGGGTCAGGGCGGCACTGCAGGGCCTGGCCTCGGCCGACCTTGTCGCCGGGCGAATCGTCCGGATCGCAGCGGAGCGGGATCCGGTGCAGGGGAGGGTCGAGCGCTACCTCGATCGGCTTCACGCCTACCGGCGATCGGTCGACCCCGTTCCGTGGGACAGTCCGACCGGCTCCCACTGCTCCGGAGGCGCCAACATGGCCTTCCGACCCGGAGCCTATCAGGCGCTGGGCGGCTTCCAGCCGGTGCCATGCGGCGAGGACGCCGCCCTGCTCGACGATGCCGGGCGCGCCGGGTTGCGCGTGCGCCGCGATCCCGGCATGGTGGTTGCGACCTCCTCACGGCGGCTCGGCCGGGCGCCGGGCGGCATGGCCGCTGCGCTGAGTGCCATCGACCATCATGGGGCACCCTCAATGCCGCATCCGCGAGGGGCGGCATGGCAATACCGACAGCAGGCGGAGGCGCGCCGCATCTGGGCCGGGCTCCCCGACTCCTTTGTCGCAGCTCGCTTCGGCGATCGTATCGGATTGACCGGTGACCATGTGATCGGCGTCGCGCGCGACTGCCCCAACGCAGAGGCGTTCGCCATGCGTGTCGTGCCGGCACTGCCCGATATACCCGACGTCACCCTCGTCGAGGCCGAGCATGCCCTGGCAACGCTCGAGAACCAGCTTTGCGAGCAGGCGGTATGACGACGGCCGGAGCTCTGCGTCATGGGATCGTCGCGGCAGGGTGGGCGACCGACCCCGCCGGCGATCCGACGACGCCCAAGGCATATCTGGACCTGCTCCGCCCTCTTTACGCTGCGGGACGCCGGGATCTCCCCATCGGGCGCCTGCTTGAGGGGCATGTCGATGCGGTGCAAATCGTGTTTCGATACGGCACGTCGTCCCAGGTCGCTGCGTTGCGGGCGCGCATCGCTGCGGGAGCGACGTTGGGTGTGTGGAATGCGGGCCTGCCGGGTGAGCCGCTGGTGCTTACCGGCGGACGGCTGACCGGCGGCAAGCGCTATGCATCGGGGGCGGGGATACTGACTCACGCGCTGGTAACCGCGGATAGCGAATGCGGACCGCAGCTGCTCCTGCTCGACCTCGAGGCCGATCCGCCTGCCATCGATCGGGAGTGGTGGCAGACGATCGGCATGCAGCGCTCGGAGACACATCTGGTGCGCTGGTCCGGCTCTGTGATCGGTGAAGACGGCCGTATCGGCGAGCCCGGCAGCTATGCGCGGGAGCCGTTCTTCAGCGGAGGCGCGCTGCGCTTCGCCGCGGTTCATGCCGGCGGCATCGCCGGCCTGCTCGATGCAGTGCGTGACCACCTGACCACCCACGAGCGTGCTTCCGATCCGTTCCAGGCATCGCGCCTCGCCGACCTGTTCCTGCTTGCCCAGGGTGCAGCGGCGAGCATCCGCGACACGGCGGGCGCCTGGTTCAGCGGGACGGATGCGGAACGCCTCGCCCGGGTGTCCGCTGCGCGGCTATCGATCGCCGGCTCTGCCGAGCGCGCCCTGACGATCGCGCAGGAGGCGGTGGGGCTGCAGGGATTGTTCCTGTCGCATCCGCTGGCGGCAAAGATCGCCGATCTCATGGTGTACCTGCGCCAGCCTGCGCCCGACGCGCATCGCTTTCGCGTCGGCCAGGCTGTCGCCGAGCACATCCTCGACCCCATCCTGTGAGGATCCCGCTGCGAAACGTACGTGTCGCGCTGGTGATCGCCCCGCACCCGGATGACGAGGTCATCGGCGCGGCAGGCCTCATTGCGCGGCTTCGCCGCCATGGAGCTCGGGTCCGGGTTGCGGTCGTGACCGATGGTGCCGCGTCTCACCGGGGCAGCCGACAATGGCCGAGAGCGCGACTGGTCGCGGCGCGCCAGCGTGAGAGCCTTCATGCGCTACGTCGTCTCGGCATCGTTGCTGGCGACGTCTCGTTCCTCAATTTGCCCGATGGCCAGTTGCCCTCGATCCCGGGACGCTGTTATCGCGCGCTGCGCCGCCAGGTCGCACGATGCCGGGATCTCGATCTCATCGTCGGACCGGCCTGCGATGACGACCATCCCGATCACCGCGCCGTAGCAGCGGCCGTCGCCCGATGCCCGGGTGGCGCCGGTCGGCTGACCTACCGCGTGTGGCCGCCTCGCCCGGACAGGTCCGGACTGGCATGGCGCCTCGCTGTGCCCGGAGGAGTTCCGGTTAAGCGGTCGCTGATCCGCGTCTACCGGACGCAGCTCGGCGCCGTTTCCGATGATCCAGCAGGCTTCACGATCGCGAGACACGAGCTTGCGGCCTTTGCTCGTCCGGTCGAGCGCTACCGGCCGGGTTCGAAGTGACGAGCCCGATCGATCTTGCCGGGTTCGCCGCCAAGTTCGCCGGCGACGACGATCCCTGGCGCACCTTCACCGCCTGTGACGAGGCGGTGAAGCGTGCCGCGATCCTGCACGCGATAGGTCACCGACCGGTCGGACGGGTGCTGGAGCTGGCCAGCGGCAACGGATCCAACAGTGCCGCGATCGCGAGGATGGCGTTGTGCCTCGATGCGACCGAGGGCACGAGGGAGGGGGTCGACCTGACGGCACGCGCCGTCGCGGCCTGGCCTCGTGCGTGCGCATCGCTGCTCGTGCTCCCCGGTCGACCGCCACGTCTCGTCTATGACGTGATCGTGATCGCCGAGGTCCTGTATTACCTCTCAGCGCGAGAGATGGCCCGGGTTGCGCGTGAGATGGCCGCTCGCCTGCGGGGAGACGGCACCATCGTGCTCGCGCACCACAGGATCGACTACTACGACTTCGCCCAGCACGCGGCAGGAATCCACGCCCGGTTCCTCGCAGAGACCGGGCGTCGTTGGACGGTTCGCACCGTGCGCCGCACCCGCCGCTGGGTCGTCACCGCGGCCCGCGCCGACGGTGTGCCCCGATCCCCTTGAACGCGAGCGAGGCAGCACGTCCCACGTCCGTGCGATATGAGGCTTGCCGTTAAGTGGAGCGGCAGGACGTCCACCTGCCGCTCCCGCCAGGGTCGTCAGGCCGCCGCGTCGAGATCGACCTTCATCTCCCGAGCCCAGAACCTGAGGTCACGACAGGTCGTGACGAACGCCTTGACGTCCTTGCTCTTGCTTAGGGCTACGAAGCCATCGTCAAGCTCCGGCACCCGAGAAGCGTCGAACAACGTGGCGGCTGCATCGGTGTAGCCGATGAACTTGCAGTGGCCGAACGCGTCCGCCACGAAGTCCTTGGAGGCCGCATCCTTGGCGAGCATCGCAACCCCCTCCTCGGACGGGAGCACCGCGACGGCATCGAACAGGACCGAAGGTCCGCCGTCGATCTTCTGCTTGGCCGCGACCTTGGTGCCGTCGTCGAGCGTGACCCCGCCGATCTTCGGCGCGACCACCTCCCAGACCGCGCCTTCGGCTTCCAGCGCCTTCGTCAGCGCATTGAACAGCTCGGCGCTCGACCCATCGGTCAGCAGCAGGCCCATCTTTCGCCCGGCGAAATTCGCCGGGCCGTTGGCGACGATCGAGAGCGCCGACGATGTCGGCAGGTCTAGCGTCGGCTTGGCCGCCTTGGCGGCGTCCGGCAGGTCAAGGCCGAGCCCGTCCGCAACGGTAGCGGCGAGATCCTCGTCGATGTTGCGCAGGTGGCTGACCGCCCGGGCCCGGATGTCGACACGATCTACCTTCGACAGCTCGAACACCAGCGCGTCGCCGATGTGCTTCTGCTCGATCGGCTGCTGGCTGAGATAGAACTGCCGCGCCTGGCTGTAATGATCGGCAAAGGTTTCGGACCGAACCCGCTGCTTAGTCCCCTGAACCTCGGCGGGGAAGCTGGTGAAGCCGATCTCCGCGTTCTCGCGCGGACCGCCTTCCGCGCCCCAGCTGTTCGGCTCATAGTTCACGCGCCCCTTCGGATTGCGCATCGCCATGTGGCCGTCCTGCTGGAAGTTCATCACCGGACAGCGCGGGGCATTGATCGGCAGGTGGGTGAAGTTCGGGCTGCCGAGCCGCTTCAGCTGGGTATCGAGATAGGAGAAGTTGCGGCCGTGCAGCAGCGGGTCGTCACTGAAGTCGATGCCCGGCACGATGTTCTGCGTGCAGTAGGCGACCTGCTCGGTTTCGGCGAAGAAGTTGTCGACGTTGCGATTAAGCGTGAGCGTACCGACGATGCGGACCGGCACGTCCTCCTCGGGGATGAGCTTGGTCGAGTCGAGATGGTCGAAGGGAAGCTTGTCGGCGGTTTCCTGATCGAACAGCTGGACGCCGAGATCCCATTGCGGGAAGTCACCGCTCTCGATCGCCTCCCAGAGATCGCGGCGATGATAGTCGGGATCGGCGCCGCTGATCTTGACCGCTTCGTTCCACAGCACCGACTGGAGCCCCTGGCGCGGCTTCCAGTGGAACTTGACGAAGGTCGACCTGCCTTCCGCGTTCACCAGGCGGAAGCTGTGGACGCCGAAGCCCTCCATCGTGCGGAAGGAGCGGGGGATCGTGCGATCGGACATGATCCACATGATCATGTGCCAGGCTTCCGGGGTGAGGCTGGCGAAATCCCAGAAATTGTCGTGTGCGGTTTGCGCCTGGGGGAACGCCCGGTCGGGCTCCTGCTTAGCCGCATGGACCAGATCGGGGAACTTGATGGCATCCTGGATGAAGAACACCGGGATGTTGTTGCCGACGATGTCCCAGTTGCCCTGCTTCGTGTACATCTTGACGGCGAAGCCGCGCACGTCGCGCGCCAGATCGCGCGAGCCCTTGTTGCCCGCTACCGTTGAGAAGCGGACGAACACCTCCGTCTGCTGCCCGACCGTGCTCAGCACGTCGGCGCGGGTGTAGTCGGCCAGACTGTCGGTCAGCTCGAACACGCCGTGCGCGCCATAGCCGCGTGCGTGGACGACGCGCTCCGGGATGCGCTCGTGATCGAAATGGAAGATCTTTTCGCGGAGGATGAAGTCCTCGAGCAGCGTGGGGCCCCGCAGACCCGCCTTGAGACTGTTCTGGGCGTCCGCGATCGGGATGCCCTGCTGCGTGGTCATGGTAAGTGCCGCGTCCGAGGTCGTCTGGCGGGTTTCGCCGCCATGGCCCTGCTGCTTGGCATAGTTCGTCGGCTGGTCGGCACCCGCCGGCAGCGGCGGTGCCTTCTTGGCCGTCTCGCCCTTGAGTTTCACCGCGCTTTTGATGCTCTTGCGTGCCATGGACGTAATCCTCCGATCATGCCCTTAATGCCACCAGCGCCACGGCGGTGCGAGGCATAAATCTTTGTAGCGACTGGGAACCGACCCGGAGGAGCGAAATCAAGTTATGTCAGTCGAGCATGGTCGCCGGTTCGGACGACAGGCGCGGGCTCGGCAACGTAAGTGTTCATGGCTGCGCAGAACCCGACTGCGGCTTCCTTGGTCCTGGATCACAGCCAGGGAAAGCCGATATGGACCGGTTGAGGATGTCTTAACGCCTTGCCGTTAGCCGAGCATGATGTACTCCCAGGTCGTACAGGTTTTCGACTGCGTCTGGCACGACCACGATCCGTGGTTGGTGCTGCTCGCGGGCCTGGTTTGCCTCTGCGGTATCTATGCGTCCTTTGCCCTGGCCGACCATGCCGTACGCTCAGGGCGGAAGACGCGCAGCCTGTGGGAACCTGTCACCATCGTGTCGGCCGGCTGCACGGCCTGGGCGACCCACTTCATTATCTTGCTGGCTTTCAAGCCGGGCATGCCGTCTGCGTTCAACCCGCTGGCCGTACGGCCGTTTTACGGCCGCTCGTTGATGTAAACGAATCAAATGGACGGGGACCCATGCCGCGGCTCAAGGCGTTGAGCGTCATAGACATGGCCCTGACGACAGGGACATCCACTCAGATGAGGAAACGACATGCGCGCACTATGCTGGCACGGTAAAGGCGATGTCCGCGTCGACACCGTTGCGGATCCCGAGATCAAGCACCCGCGCGATGCGATCATCAAAATAACCGCCTGCGCGATCTGCGGGTCGGACCTTCACCTGCTGGATGGCTACCAGCCCACCATGGAAGCCGGCGATATCCTCGGCCACGAGAACATGGGCGAGGTCGTGGCGCTCGGGTCCGAGGTAACCAACCTCAAGATCGGCGACCGTGTCGTCGTGCCGTTCACGATCAGCTGCGGCGATTGCTGGTTCTGCAAGAAGGGTCTGTTTGCGGCCTGCGATCGGACCAATCCGAACGCCGAGATGGCCGCCAAAGCGATGGGCCATTCGCCCGCCGGGCTGTTCGGCTTCAGCCACATGCTGGGCGGCTACTGCGGCGGCCAGGCGGAGTATCTCCGCGTGCCGATGGCGGATGTCGGTCCAATCAAGATTCCCGACAACGTTACCGATGAGCAGGCTCTCTTCCTATCAGATATCTTCCCGACCGGCTACATGGCCGCCGAGAATGCGCAGATCGAGCATGGCGACACCGTCGCGATCTGGGGCTGCGGTCCGGTCGGCCAGTTCGCCATCCGCTCCGCGCTGATGATGGGCGCCGGCCGCGTGATCGCGATCGACGAGGTGCCCGAGCGACTCGCCATGGCGGAGGCCGGTGGCGCTGAGACAATTAACTTCGCCGAAACCGATGTCTATGACGAGCTGCAGGCGCGAACCAAGGGCCGGGGCCCCGACAGCTGCATTGATGCTGTCGGCTGCGAGGCGGCCGCGCACGGGGCGGCGGACGCGGTCATGGACAAGGTGAAGGCAAGCATTATGCTCGCAACGGATCGCGTCCACGTGTTGCGGCAGGCGATTATAAGTTGCCGCAAGGGCGGCACGGTGTCCGTGCCCGGCGTGTATGTCGGCATGGGCGATAAGCTGCCGCTCGGCGCAGCAATGAACAAAGGGCTGACGATCAAGCTTGGGCAGACCCACGTGCAACGTTACACCAAGCCGCTACTGGATAAGATCGTCGCGGGCGAGATCGATCCCAGCTTTGTGATTACGCATCCGGCCAGTCTTGAGGACGCGCCCGAGATGTACGCCAAGTTCCGTGACAAGCAGGAAGGTGTAATCAAGGTTGTCATGCGGCCGCACGGCTGATTAGCGGAACAACCGGGAACAGGACGCTTATCGATGCCGATCGCCGCCGCCGCTGTGGATTATGTTCAGCGGCGGTGTCGATCAGCTTGCAACCAAGTATGTCGGCAGATCTAGGTGTCAGTCAGGCTGCAACGGATGATTCTTGCGGAGAGGCAACGAGCCATAGCCGCAGCGCTTCTTCCTCCATCGGACGGGCAAAATAGTAACCCTGCGCTGTCAATCGGCGCGCAAACGGGGACCGGGATCGGCGTGCAATAGGGGACCAGGGTTTGATGCGCGCTTATGCCGTGGCGGGATGGCGGAGGGCGTAGCCCGGAGGCGTCACGCCACGGCGTAAATCGCCTTCTTTTCCGGTTTGCCGGGGTCAGCTTCGGTTCTTGAAGCGCCAGCTGTCGTTGCCGGTCTCGATGATGTCGCAATGGTGCGTGAGCCGGTCGAGCAGAGCGGTGGTCATCTTGGCGTCGCCGAAGACGGTGGGCCATTCGCCGAAGGCGAGGTTGGTGGTGACGATGATCGAGGTGCGCTCGTACAGCCTGCTGACGAGGTGGAACAGCAACTGGCCGCCGGTGCGCGCGAACGGCAGATAACCCAGTTCGTCGAGGATCAGCAGATCGAGCCGGGAGAGATGTTCGGCGAGCTTGCCGGCCCGGCCCTGGTGGGTCTCCAGTTCGAGCAGGTTCACCAGGTCGGTGGTGTTGTAGAACCGCACGCGAGCGCCGCTGCGGATGCAGTTGCGGGCGATAGCGATGCTGAGGTGGGTCTTTCCCGATCCCGTGCCGCCGACCAGCACGACGTTGCGCTGGCTGGCAAGGAAGGTGCCGCTGGCAAGATCACGGACCAGCCCTTCGTTGATCGGCGTGCCGGTAAACTCGAAGCCATCGAGCTCGCGGGCAAGTGGCAGCTTGGACGCGGTCATCTGGTACTTGATGGAACGGGCGTGCTTCTCGGCGACCTCTGCCTTCAGCAGGTCGCCAACCACGTGCTGTACGGGATGCTGGCGCTTGAGGGCGTCGGCAATGACCTCGTCATAGGCGTGTCGCATGCCGGCCAGCTTCAACTCGGCCATCAAACCGATGATCTCGTGGCGCTCCATCATCATGCTGCCCTCCGCACGGGCAGCAGCTGATCGTAGCGGCCGGCATCGGCGGCAGGCTCGATCTTGAGCTGCAGATGCTCAGGTGTGGCGATGCTGGGCTCCATCGGCGCCGATCGGGACCGGGCCAGGATATTGAGCACGACATCGGCGCTGGTGACCCCCTGGGCCAACGCTTCGGCGGCGGCCGCTTCCAGCGCATCGAGGCCGTCGACCGTGGCCGCTGTCAGGATCTTGACCATCTGCCGATCGCCATCGTCGCTGCCCTTCAGCTTGCCACGAAGGCGCTCCAGTGCTGGCGGCAGGGCCAGTTGCTTGAACGGCGCCCCGTTCCTCAGCGCACCCGGCTTCTTCGCCAGAACCGGCACGTAGTGCCGGGGATCATAGACGGTCTGCTCGCGACCGAAGCGGCGATCGTGTTCGGCGACGATATCGTCGCCTTGGCGGATGACGATGCGATCGGCATAGCCGTGGACCTCAACGGGATGCCCCAGAGCGCGCGCCGCCACCGAGTACTTGTTGTAGTCGAACCGCACGAGCAGCGTCTTGGATACCGAGGCCGCGACAGCATGGAAGCCGTCGAACGGCGTCGTCGGCATCCGCATCAACGCGGGCTTCTCGTCCTCGAACACGTCAGCGATGGTACGATCACGAAGCTCGGGATGCCGATGGGCGCTGGCGTGTTCCAGGCAACGGTCGAGCAGCCAGACGTTCAGCTCGTCGTAGCTGGCGAAGCGCAGCCGGGGCGTGAAGAAGCGTTCGCGCACCACGCCGACCTGGTTCTCAACCTGCCCCTTCTCCCATCCCGCTGCCGGCGTGCACGCGGTCGGCTCGACCAGGTAATGGTTGCACATCTGCAGGAAGCGGCGGTTGAACTTGCGTTCCTTGCCCAGGAACACCGCATCAACCGCTGTGGTCATGTTGTCGTAAATCCCGCGCGTGCAGACGCCGCCGAAGAAGGCGAACGCCCGTGCATGGGCGTCGAACACCATCTCCTGCGTCTCGCGGGGGTAGGCACGCACGAAGAACATCCGGCTATGGCACAGCCGCATATGCGCGACCTTCACCGTCGTCGTCACGCCGGCCAGCACCACGACCTCATGGCTCCAGTCGAACTGGTAAGCCTCGCCCGGCTCAAAGCTCAGCGGCACGAACGCGGTCGCCGTGCGGCCCACTTCCTCGCGCTGCCAGCGGCGGGCATGGCGGCGAACGGTATCATAGCCGCCCTCGTATCCTTGCGCCCGCAGCGTCTCGAACAGGCGGATCAGCGTCAGTCGCTCGCGCCGCGGCTTGCGTTCGTTCTCCGCCAGTAACCGCTCAAGCTCGGCCACGTGGGCACCCAGCTTGGGCATCGGCTGAACCGTGCGATCGTAGCTGAACTTGCCGTCCTCGGTCTCGATCGCCTTCCTGACCGTCTTCCTCGAAACATGCAGCCGCCGCGCGATCTCCCGCACCGACTGACGCTGCACGAAATACGCACGCCTGATCCGTCCAATCGTCTCCACCGTCGTCATCCTCCGCCTCGTCGCCTGCCTCAATCGCAGGCGACAATAGATGACCCGGGGGTGGTCCCCGATTAGGCGCCGATCACCGAGTCAGGTGGGCACCACTTGCACGCCGAAACACAGCCGCGAGCCTGTTCAGACAAACCGAGCCACCTCTGACAGTGGTGGGACGCGGAACGCCGGTATTGGCGGAACGGGCAGGGCAGGCGAGTTCGTCGACCGACCAACGATATTCTTCACGTGGGCAAGTGGACATCGGTGGTTCTGGCGTGCGCCCATCTCCATCCTGATCCAAGCGACAGTCGCTTCGAAAAGCTGGCTGCGCTTTGCCAACGATGCTACCTGATCCACGATGCCCCCGAGCATCGGCGACGCCGGTGGATGAATGCCCATTTCCGTCGGGCACTTGGCGACCTGTTCTACAGACCCTACCCCGAACATGGGGCCGACTGGATCAGTCCGACAACAGCCAGCATGCTCGATGATCCACGCCTACTCTACCATCGGGTCTGAGCCGACCGGCGCGCTGCACTGGAGTTCAGGCGTATGTCGGCAGGTTCGTGCTATTGAGTAGGTACGCGCTGGGGTCCTGATCATGCCGCTGCAGATCGCTGCCCATCTGCTGGAATGCCAGCAATTTGCAGGTGGCTGGTTGCCTGAACGAGAAACTCTTCGTTTGGCAGATCCCGGTGATCGATCCACCACTTCGCGTCGTAGATGCGCAGGCAAAGGTTGCAGTCGGCCTCGGTGGTTGTGTGCGAGGTCGCGGCCAGCGACGCCAAGCGGCTAATACGAATATTTTCTGCCCAGGCCACCTGCCGCTCGCTTCCAGTCAGTGGCGTCAGATCAAGATGTGCGATTATCGCACTGTCACGTGCCGCAGCGTCGACCTGTTCGGCTTTTTTGTCTGCGACGAAACAGGCGCGGCATTTTGTTGACCGTAACCAACGTGCCTTACGCGCGATCTGAGAGTCGAAGCCGTAAATGACATGAGCCTGCTCGTGGCCGCAGGCGTGAATAATCTGCTGTTCCATGCTTTCGAGGCATGCCGCATCGCCTACCGACTGCCAAATTCTATGAGTCGATACGAATTGTTCCCGCGACGAACGGTTTCCGCAAGGTGAAAGGGTGTCATCCAGGGGAAGCTGACATGCGTTCATTGGGTGCTTTCGGGCATGATCGTGACGAAGCGGACGCCTCGGTATGCTAGCGGGGCGAACGCGGCTGACTTGTAAACGTCAGAGCTAGTGGCACGGTATGTCAGCGCTAAAGGGCACTTTCGTAACCGTCCGAAACACCCGTATTTCGTACACCTTATAAGAGATCGGTAGATGGGCTTGGAACGGTTGGCGGCTTGGGGTCGGATTGCAACCAACACAGCAAACCGCTGCCGAGCGGCGTATGCGGGTATCGTGAGGGTATCAAGGCGCACGCAGTAATTTTGAATTGATGGATTTATTCGGGGTTGGAAGCGAGATGGCGGAGCGTGTGTCCGCCTCGTGATATAGCGGATCGTCCCAATCTGGGAGCCGTAGCACAACTGCACAATGGCGCTACAGCAAGATGCGGTTGAGTCGATACTTTGTCGGCATTAGCAGAGTCCAATCTGAAAAGGCTTATGCAACGTGTCTGTGGAATACCGAGAGGCCGAACGGCAACGCCGTATTGAAGATCGGAGCAAGATTGTAGCGGACGTTGCGGAGGAATTGCTGGGTTCCGACGCGGGCGCTGGTTGCATTCAAGCCGCACTACTTTGTTGGGATCGCCAATATGGTAAGGAAGCCGCTTCGATACTCGCGCGCACGGCATTAATGGGGGTTTGCGGCGAATTGGACCGTGGCGGCAGGCGAGCCGATTAAGTCACAACGTGCGGGGCAATGTTTGCTACCGGCGCGGTTTGGCGGAGTGGGCGTATCTGCTCAATAAGGCTTACAACGCGCGAGGGAGGCACCGCGAGCGCGGCCGGTGCCGACGGCGGCGGCGCGTCATACGATGGTACGATTTACATCTCGTTCTAATGCCTTAACGTGCATGCATGGCGTCACCGCGTACGATAGTTGGAAGCTTCGCTGCCCCGTCGGAGCAAGAGCTCGAACGTGACGAACTGATCGCCAGTCGAAGCCTGACATTGGCGGACATCGCGCAGCAGCTTCTAGGGCAGGATGGTGGTGTGGCGCTGATCAGAGCAGCAATCATCTGCTGGGAGCGGGACCATGGTCGGCCAGCGGCCTTGGAGTTCGCCCGTACGGCTCTTCTGGGCGTCCATGAGCAGCTCAGTGGCGGTCACCAGCGCCACAATTGATCAGTGCATCGATGGCTCCTAGAGTGGGTATCTGACGCTTCAATAGCGTTGCATTTCGGTTCAATCGCGAGATTGGGTGTCCGCCGTTGGCATGTCTATGATCAGTGGTTAGCAGCTAGGGGTTGAGGTACACCTCCTCGTATTTCACCGAGAGCCATAGGCGCTCCACGAACACATTGTCGCGCCAGCAGTCTTTTCCGTCCATGCTGATGGCGATCTTCTCGCGCGGGAGAACGGCAGTGAACGCGGTGCTCGTGAACTGCGAGCCCTGATCGCTGTTGAAGATCGCCGGCGTGCCGGGGGCTGTCAGGAATTTTGTGCGAGAGGCCGGTTACCGTCATTAGATGACGAAGCGCTC
>OFDN01001350.1_pt1 | contig 16514 bp, 9 predicted proteins | sample 1520971 | NCBI WGS metagenome assembly OFDN01 (sample SAMEA94257418, study PRJEB24077) | hot springs metagenome | biome: Aquatic biome; feature: Geographical feature; material: Water | place: India | collected 2012-06-12 | depth 5 m
AAGATCTACGCCAATGAAGGCGCCTGCCAGTTCCTGTTCCTGCAGGGCAACGAGCGCTGCGAGACCAGCTACAAGGACCGCGCGGGCAAATACATGGGCCAGCGCGGGGTGACGCTGCCCAGACTGTAGGGCCTCGGCTTCAGGGCGCTTTCCTACAGACGGGCAGCCGGGTTAGCCTTTGGGGGTTTTCACGTCCGAAAGGCCCCCGATCCCGTGACAAAGGCCCCGCTTCCCTGTCCGTCCGCCTTGACGAAAATCGCACAAGGCACGGATTTTTCTAGTCCTTTCGGGATTTCGCAAAGCGGACACCGTGTCTGCTTTGTCCGCTTGCCCGCGGGTCGTCACACGGATTCGGTCTGGCGGAGTGCGGCCCCGCGTGGCAACACGCCAGCCAAAGGAGAGCATGCATGAGCACCCGCGAATTCGACATCATCGTCTATGGCGCCACGGGCTACACCGGGCGGCTGGTGGCGGAATATCTCGCCAGCCACTACGGCAGCCGCGCGGACGGCCCCAAGTGGGCGATGGCCGGGCGCAGCCTCGCCAAGCTGGAAGAGGTGCGCGACCTGATCGGCGCCCCCGCCACCACGCCGCTGGTGGTCGCCAATGCTGATGACGATTCCGACCTCGAAGCCATGTGCGCGCGGACGAAGGTCGTCCTCACCACCGTCGGCCCCTACCAGCTCTATGGCGACAAGCTCGTCGCCGCCTGTGTGAAGACCGGCACCGACTATGCCGACCTTTGCGGCGAGCCTGCATGGATGGCGGCCAAGATCGCCGAGCATCAGGCGGCGGCAGAGGCCAGCGGCGCGCGCATCTGCTTTTCGAGCGGGTTCGATTCGATCCCCTTCGATCTCGGCGTGATGATGGCGCAGAAGGCCTGCGTCGAAAAGTTCGGCAAGCCCGCCCCGCGCATCCGCGGGCGCGTGCGGGCGATGCAGGGCACCTTCTCGGGCGGCACCGCGGCGAGCCTCGGCGCGACGATGAAGGCGGCGGCCAAGGACGTCTCGGTGATCGGCGTGCTGCGCAATCCCTTCGCGCTCACCCCCGGCTTCGAGGGGCCTGACCAGCCCTCGGGCATGATCCCCTCGTATGAGGACGATCTCGGCAAGTGGTCCGCGCCTTTCGTGATGGCGCCGATCAACACCAAGAACGTCCACCGCACCAACTTCCTGCTCGGCCACCCCTACGGCACCGATTTCCGCTATGACGAGATGATGCTGACCAGCCCCGGCGAGGCGGGCAAGGCGGCGGCCAATGCGGCGCTCGAGTTCATGAAGAACCCGTTCGGCGCCAAGCCCCCCAAGCCGGGCGAGGGGCCCACGAAGGAGGAGCGCGAGAACGGCTTCTACGATGTCGTCTTCGTCGCCGACATGCCGGACGGGGGTCGGCTGCAATACGGGGTCAAGGGCCGCTACGATCCGGGCTACGGCTCGACCAGCCGGATGCTGTCGGAGACGGGGATCGCGCTGCTCGCCTGCACCAAGCCCGGCGGCATCGGCACCCCGGGCGCGTTCCTCGGCGAGGCGCTGGTCGAGCGGCTGGTGGAGCACGCGGAGCTGAGCTTCGGGGTGGAAGACTGATGCGAAAGGGGCAGCCGGGCACCAGACGCGTCCGGCCCGACTGCCCCGATTGCGACCCTGGGGGGAGAGGCGGGCCTCAGAAGCTGAGGCGGATGCTCGCCCTCACATTGCGCCCGATCAGCGGCACGAAATCTTTCGTGAAGCTCGCGTGGCGGCGGCCGGTGACATCGAAGATGTTGTCGGCTGCGACCTGGACGGTGACATTGCGGTTGTCCCTGAGCGGGCGCCAGGCGACGAGGGCGTTGACGAGGGTGAAGCTGTCGGTCGCGGTCTCGAAGGCAGCGGTGCGGTTCTGCTCGTCGAACCACTGGATCTCGCCGCGCAGGTCTAGAGGTCCGGTCTGGGCCTCGAGCGCGCCGAGCAGGGCGAGCGGCGGGATGCGCGGGACGGCGTCGCCATTGTCGAGCTCGGCCTCGGTGTAGGAGGCGCTGAGGTCGGTGAGCAGGCGAAAGGCGCCGGTGTCGATGATCGGGTAGGAGAGCTCGGCCTCGAAGCCCCAGAAATCGGCGTCGCCCTGGAGGTACTGGAAGACGGGGAGGTCGTCCTCTTCCTCGCCGGTTTCCTCGAGGAAGATGTAGTTGTCGAACCACTGGCGATAGGCGGTGAGGCCGAAGGTGCCCTTGCCGATCCTGCCGCGGGCATAGGCCTCGAGGCCCCAGGCGCGCTCGGTGGCGAGGTCGGGGTCGCCGATCTCGAAGGCCTGCGTGGCGATGTGCGGACCCTCGGAGAACAGCTCCTCGGCGCTCGGCGCGCGTTCGGCGCGCGAGCCGTTGATGCCGAAGCGGATGCCCTCGATGCCTTCGTAGACGAGGCCGAGCGCGCCCGAGAAAGTATCGAAGTCGCGCTCGACGCCGAGGGTCTGGGCCTCGACCTTGGTGAACTCGGCGCGCGCGGCAGCCTCGATCTGGAACGGGCCGGTGCCCCATTCCTGGAGAGTGAAGAGCGCGACCTGGTCGGTGAGGTTGGGCGGGACGTAGGCTTCGGCACCCACGGCGAGGAAATCGCGGTGGGTGTATTGCACGCCGGACGCGCCGCGCAGCACGCCATCGGCGTTCTGCACCAGCTCGGCGCGGGCCTCGACGCTGGTCGAATCGAACACGGTGCCGACCTCGGCGCCCTCGAATTCGGTGTGGGTGTAGTCGGAATAGCCGACCCGCAGCTTCAATCGCTCGAAGGCGCCCTCGCCGAGGTAGACATCGCCCTTGAAGTCGGCACGGAACTGCTCGAGGCCGATGGTGACGCGCTCCTCGCCTTCCTCCTCCTCCTCCTCCTCGGCCCCGCCTTCCTCACCGTGGTGGCCGGTGCCGGGGCGGGTGGGGACGCCGTAGCTGGTGTCGTACCAGCCGATGCTGGCGCCGAAGGTGCTCTCGCCGAGGATCAGGCCGAGACCGGCGTTGACGGTCCAGCTCTCGACCGCGGTGTTGGGCACGAAGTCGCCTTGCGCGGCCGCTGCGCGCAGCTCGGCGGCTTCCTCGATCTCGCCCTCGGCCTCCTCCTCGGCGGCCTCGGCGAAGAGCTCGTTGCGCAATTCACGCGCCACCTGAAGCCCGCCGATGTCGATGTCGCCGGTCTTGCGCCACGACCCGTCGATGTGGGCGACGAGGTTGGGGCCGATCCCGACATCGAGGCTCGCCGCGCCGGTGCGCAGGTTGGTGGCGGTGTCGACCGCGCCGAAGGCGTCAAGGTGGAAGGCCTCGTCCGGGATCCGGGTCGGGATGCGCTTGTCGATCACATTGACCGCGCCGCCGATCGCCTGGCTGCCGTAGAGCAGCACGGCCGGCCCGCGCAGCACCTCGATCCGTTCGATGGTGATCGGCTCGATCGTGGTGGCGTGGTCGACCGAGGTGTTCGAGACATCGGCGGTGCCCACGCCGTCGACCAGCACGCGCACGCGCTCGCCCTGCTGGCCGCGCAGCACCGGGCGCGAGGAGCCGGGGGCGAAACTGGTCGCCGAGACGCCGGGGAGCTTGGCGAGCAGGTCGCCGATCTGGCCGGTCGCCGCGTCGCGCTGGACGTCGGCGATATCGATCACGCTGGTGCCCGCCAGCAGATCGAGCTCCTTGAGGCCCGCGGTGCTGACGATGATCTCGCCCGCAGTGCCGGCCTGAGGGCTGTGGAGGTCGTCCTCGGGCTCGGCCTCGGCGGTGGGCTGGGCTGCTTCCGCCGCCGTTTCGTCGGCCAGCGCCGGGCTGGCGGCGGCGGCAAGACCGAGCACGGCAACGAGCGCAAGGCGGGATGAGGCAAGGGAGAGCTTGCTGGCGTTCATGGCGGGTCCCGTGATATGTATGTAATAACGTATCACGCGCCTAGCGCCGCGTGCGCGCGATGCAAGCGCAAAATCGCAAGACGGTGCTCAGGGATCGACGAAAGGCACACCCTGCCCACAAAAGGTATGGCCCGGCCGCACGAGGCGACCGGGCCATGAGCCTCGTCAGGAAGGCTGATCAGAACGCGTAGCGGGCAACCACCTGGAACACCGGACCGGCACGCTCGCTCTCGAGTTCGTACTCGTCGAAAATGCGGTCTTCCTGCTCCTGGACGGTGTTGAACTTGTTGAAGTCCTCGTCCTTGGTCCCGTCGAGCAGGTTCGAGCCCACCGCGCGGATGACGAAGCTGTCGCCGAAGCGCTTCTCGACGAAGATTTCGAGGTCCGCGCCGTAGCGGGTGAAGACTTCCTCGCCCACCACGCGGCCGAAGGCCTCGCCCTGCTTGCGATAGGTCGCGCCGAAGGCCACGCCCAAATCGGGCAGGTTCTGGATCGCACCGAAGTTGTAGACGTAATCCGACTGGTCGTTGAACCGGCGCTCGCCGAATTCGTCGGTGGTGGTGCTGTCGAGGATCGCGAGGTTCCCGAACACGCCGGTTTCGGGCAGGCCGAGGAAGGCGAGGCTGAACGAGGCGTCGAATTCGATCCCGTAGACTTCGCCATCGCCGGTGTTGCGCGGGACGTAGACGAAGGTGCCGGGACCTTCCGAGCCGTCTTCCACCGAGCCATCGGCTTCCAGCGCGGTGGTCAGTTCGGTGAGGTTGCTCACGTCGCGGTAGAACACGTTGACGCCGATCACGCCGTTCTTGCCGATCTTGTGCTCGTAGCCAAGGTCGCCGCCCCAGGCGGTTTCGGGCAGCAGGAACGGGTTGCCGCGGAAGTCGTTGTCGCCGAATTCGGTTTCCAGCTCGATCGGAGCGATGAAATCGAAGCGCGGGCGACGCAGCGTGCGCGCGGCCGAGGCCGTGATCCGGCCATTGCCGATCTCGTACTTGAGCGAGGCCGAGGGCAGGAACTCGTCATAGTCATTGCTGACGTCGGTACCGGCCGGGTTGTCCGGATTGCTGCCGAAGATGTCGGTCGTGGTGCTTTCCCAGCGCAGACCGACTTCAAAGGTCAGATTGTCGTATTCGCCTTCGATCAGCGCGTAGAGATCGGCGCGGTCTTCCTCGATCGCGACGACGGTGTTTTCGAACGCCGGGAAGGCCGCGGGCACGAACTCGACCGGGCTGCGGACGAACTGGTCATAGCCGGTGCGGGTCGCCGCCGGCAGGTTGAACCGGTTGAGGCTAGTCCTCGGGGTTTCCTGGAACAGCGTGTCGCGGTCCTTGGTTTGGATAAAGCCGCCGATCGCGAATTCGAGATTGTCGTTGAGCTCGAACTCATGCTCGAGGTTGACGAAGAACTCGGTGTCCCTGGTGTCCGAAAGGATCAGCTCGCCGGTGAAACGCGGGGAGCTGCGGTCAAAGTCGATTTCGTATTCGAATTCGTCCTGGACATCATCGAAGCTGGCATAGCCGACCCGCAGCTGGGTTTCGCCGAGGCTCCATTCCTGATTGAGCTTGCCGATGATCGACCAGCTTTCGGTGGTGATGTCGTTGACGTTGGCGTTGTCGGTCAGCAGGCCGGCATCGTCGGTGTCGTCGTCATTGTCGACCGGGCCGAACACGCCTTCGGGCCGCGAATATTCGAAGGAGCGCTCGTCCTCCACGCGCTCGGTGCGCACGAAGTTGCCGAGGATTTCGAATTCGGTGGTTTCAGTCTCGATCCCCCAGCTGGCGTTGAAGGCATAGTCAGTGCCGTCGCGGGTATCGGTCTGGTCTTCGCGGTTTTCGAAATCGTCGGTCGCGAAGTCGGGGTTGTTTTCGGGGCTGTCGCTATAGCGCAGGCTCAGCTTCTCCTTGGGGTTGTAACGGCCCTGCACGTTGGCGCCGATCAGCAGGCGACCGCCCGCCAGCGCGCCGCCGTAGTAGAAGCCGCCCGAGGGCTTGAACTCACCGTCATCGAAGAACAGCCCGCCCGCGCGGACATAGCCGCCATCGAGCGTCAGGCCATCACGCAGCACGATGTTGAGCGAGCCGGCCACCGCATCGCCGGTGCGGCGCGCCGAGGAGGAGCGCACGATCTCGACGCGCTGGATCAGCTCGGCGGGTATCCGATCGAGGAAGAACGAGCGGTCGGCCTGGCCGCCGGGCACGCGCTCGCCGTTGATCAGGATCTGGGTGTAGCCCGGATCGAGGCCGCGCAACCGCGCACCGTCGCTTTCGAGGACGTCCGACAGGAAGGTCACGCCCGGCACGCGCTTCAGCGCGTCACCCGCGGTCAGCGGTTCGAAGCGGCGGAAATACTCCTCGTCATAGACCAGAATCGGCTCGGCCGCGTCCGAACGGTTGCGGAAGCCGATCGAGCCCTGGACCACGATTTCCTTGGCCGACTGGATGTCTTCCTCGCTCGGCGTCTCGGGATCCTGCGCCGCGGCGGCGGCCGCGGTTGCGGAGAGCGCGGCGTCAGCGGGTGCGGTATCGTCCGCGAGGGCCGCGTGCGGGATTGCGGCGACAGCGGCGAGCATGAGAGCCTTGCGCGACAGGCGCAGGCGGAGCGGCGTGGTATAATTCATCGGTGCCCCCATTGGCTTGGTTTGTGCGGGGGCCGCTATGGGGGCTGGGTGACGCTTTACTGACAGCATTGCCGATTGCGTCGCACCACTGAAATATGACAAATTTGCTGCAAACGTCGGGCACGCTCAAGCCGTTGATCGCGAGCGCGATTTTTCGAAAAACTGACGGTGCTTCGACCAGTCCCCGACCTGATGCAAGCAAGCATTCCGGTGGCAGTGTTGCGCTTTTGCCGCATGCACGCGGCGGGCCGCCGCACACAGGGGCTACCGGCCGAACGCAGGAATGTCGGTGGAAACTGGAGCGGGCGAAGGGATTCGAACCCTCGACCCCAACCTTGGCAAGGTTGTGCTCTACCCCTGAGCTACGCCCGCTCACTGGCGCTGACAGGAACCGCTTTCGCGCCGTTCCTGCCGGAGAGGCGGCGCGATTAGCAGCGCGCTTCAACGGCTGCAAGCGCAAAATTGCCGCCCGCGCCGGACGCGATGGCGGGCGTGATTTGGGCTTGATCGCAAGGGGGCGAGCGGCCAGCACGTGGCAGCGCTTCACAAGCGCATTGAGGCATCCCACATGGGAACCGGACAGGCGCAAAACGCGTCAACGGACAGCAGGAGCAGGTATCTTGGCCAGCATGGGACTGAGCATCGAGGAACAGAAGGCGGTCGACCGCTTCCGCAAGGCGGTGGTCGAGCCGTCGCAGACCAAGCTGGTGATCCTCGACTTCTGGGCCGAATGGTGCGGGCCGTGCAAGGCGCTTACCCCGGTGCTCGAAAAGGTCGCGGGCGAGTATGCGGACAAGGGCGTGGTGCTCGCCAAGATCAATGTCGACGAGGAGCAGTTCATCGCCGCGCAGTTCCAGGTGCGCTCGATCCCGACGGTCTATGCGATGTTCCAGGGCCAGCCGATCGCCGATCTGACCAATGCGCGGAGCGAATCGCAGCTGAAGGCGATCCTCGACCAGCTGCTCGCCCAGCTGCCTGTGGAGGGCGGGGCGGGCGAGCCCGGCGCGCCTCAGGGGCCCTCGCCCGAGGAGCTCGCGCAGTTCGTCAAGATGGGCGAGGAGGCGCTCTCCGCCGGTGACGCGCAGCGCGCCGCGTCGATCTTCGCCCAGATCGCCGAATTCGCCCCCGAGAATGCTCCGGCGCATGCAGGGCTGGTGCGCGCGCTGGTGCAATCGGGCGAGCTCGAACAGGCCCGCCAGGTCATGGAAGTGATCGACAGCGATCCGCGCCTCGCCGCCGAGGCCGCCTTTGCCGCCGGCGAGCGCGATGCCGCCGCCGACACCCTCCTCGCCATGATCGCAGCCGACCGCGAGTGGAATGAGGGCGCCGCGCGCGCGAAGCTGCTCAAGATCTTCGAGGCCACGGGGCTGGAAGACGAATGGGTGGTCGGCGTCCGCCGGCGCCTGTCGCGCGTATTGTTCGGATGACCAAGAGGCTTCCCATCTTCCCCCTGACGGGCGCGGTGCTGTTTCCCGGCATGCAGCTGCCGCTCCACATCTTCGAGCCGCGTTACCGCGCGATGGTCGGCGATGCGCTGATCCGCGACCGGCTGATCGCGATGATCCAGCCGCGCCGCTCGGTCGAGGGCGCGCCGCTCTACGAGGTCGGCTGCGTCGGCCGGATCGGCGAGATCCAGGCGATGGACGACGGGCGCTACAACCTCATCCTCGAAGGCACCGCGCGCTTCCGGCTGGTGCGCGAGCTCGACGTCACCACCGCCTACCGCCAGGTCGAGGCCGAGATCCTCGCCGAGGACGAGGACGAGATCCTCACCCACGCCCAGCGCGGCGGGTTCGAGCGGGAGGCACGGCACTTCGCGGATTCGCAGGGCTATTCGGTCGATTGGGATTCGGTGGAGCGGCTCGATGATCGCTCGCTGATCAACGGCGTCTCGCAGATCGCCCCCTTCGATCCGGCGAGCAAGCAGGCGCTGCTCGAGGCCGAGACACTCGGCGTGCGCTGCGAGCTGCTGGTCCAGCTCATGCAGTTCTATGGCCGCCACGACGGCGGTGACGAGATTGTGACGCTGCAGTAGCCAGTCTGCGGAATCCGCCCGTCGACGCGCGTCGGCCCATTCATGCTACTAATCACATAAATATGTCATTTCGTCGAACAAGCCGTCCGCGCAGGTTGCGCGTGGCGGCCTGATCGCATCCTAGGCTGCCGGTCTTCGCGGAGAGCGGGTGCGCGCTCGCGCCCCAAGCCGCGGGCTTCACACGACTGTCAGGAACAGGGAAATACGTATGAGTCATAATGGTATGCGGCGCACGAAGCTGCTCCTCACCGCCGGCATCGCCGGGCTGAGCGTGGGCCTCGCCCCCGCCGCCCTCGCGCAGGACGCGGCCGTCGATGGCGAGGAGACCGCCGCCGCACCCGAAGAGGACAGCGGCACGGCGATCATCGTCACCGGCACCCGCATCCAGCGCCCCGAAGCCGCCACCGCCACCCCGGTTGTCGCGATCACGGCCGAGAACATCGTCCAGTCGGGGATCAACAACGTCACCGAACTGCTCGCCCAGACCCCGGCACTGTTCGGCTCGGAGACCAATTTCGACGCCGCCGGTTCGCAGGCGCGCACCGGCGCTGCGGGGGTCAACCTGCTCAACCTGCGCAACCTCGGCGCCAACCGCACGCTGGTGCTGGTCAACGGCCGCCGCCACGTCGCGGGCGTATCGGGCGAGGCCGCGGTCGACACCAACTCGATTCCCGTCAGCCTGATCGAGCGGGTCGACGTGCTCACTGGCGGCGTCTCTTCGGTCTATGGTGCCGACGGCGTCTCGGGCGTGGTCAACTTCATCATGAAGCGCGATTTCGAGGGCCTCGACATCCGCGCCCAGAACGGCATTTCCGATTTCGGCGATGCCGAGAGCAACTTCTTCTCGGTCACCGCGGGGAAGAACTTCGCCGACGACCGCGGCAACATCGCCTTGAACTACGAGTTCCGCAAGGATGGCCGGGTCGGCTTCGGCGACCGGCCGAACGGGCGGTTCGACGCCGACACCCTCGTGCGCAATCCCGACGACATTCCTGACGATCCGAACATCCCGGACAACATCTTCCTCAATCGCATCGGCTATGCCGACAGCTCGCCCGGCGGCGCGCTGGTGATTGACGGCAGCTTCTCGCCCCGCTTCAACGGCGATGGCCGGGTCTACGATACGGGCATCTTCCTGCCGCAATCGGGCTTCCTCGCGCAGGGCGGCGACAACACCCCGGTGAACGATTACCAGGGCGACCTTCAGGCCGGCACCGAGCACCACAGCGTCAACGCCCTTTTCAGCTTCGAGCTCACCCCCGACGTGCGCCTGTTTGCCGAGGGCAAGTATGTGCGCACCGAGAACTTCTCGGTCGCGCAGCCCTCGTTCGACTTCTTCACCTTCATCTCCGAAGACAACCCGCTGATCCCGGACAATGTCCGCGCTGCCGGGCTCGACGAATTCGGCGGCCTGCTGTTCAACCGCGACAACTTCGATTTCGGCACGCGCAACGAGAATTTCGAGCGTGACCTCTATCGCGGCGTGATCGGGATCGACGGCAATATCTCCGACCGGGTGAAGTTCGAGGCGAGCTATGTCTACGGCCGCAACGACACCACCTTCATCTCGACCAACCAGCGCATCGAGGATCGCTACTTCGCCGCGCTCGACGTGGTCGATGTCGGCCAGTTTACCACCGGCACGCCCAACGGCGTGTTCGATTGCCGCGTCAATGTCGACGGCGGGGCGCTGGCCGATGCGGGCAACGGCAACTACGGCCAGGCGCCGCAGACTTTCACCCCGGGCGCCTGCGTGCCGCTCAACATCTTCGGCGAGGGCGCGCCGAGCCAGGCCGCGCTCGACTTCGTCCTGACCGACACGCGCAACAATTACCGGATCGAGCAGCATGTCGCGAACGCCTACATCGCGGGCGATTTCGGCAATATGTTCGAGCTGCCCGGGGGCGCGGTGAACTTCGCCTTCGGCGGGGAGTATCGCAAGGAAAAGAGCAACTTCCAGCCCGACGCGATCTCCACTCAGGTGACCGACTTCGATACCGACTCCGGCGTGCTGGCCGATCTCGCGCTGCTCGCGCCCGAACGGGGCAGCTTCGACGTGTGGGAGGTGTTCGGTGAAATCAACGTGCCGATCCTCGCCGACCGGCCGTTCTTCGAGCTGCTCGAATTCACTGTCGCAGGCCGCTATTCGGACTACTCGACCGTCGGCAGCACCGAAAGCTGGTCGGTCAACGGCCAGTGGGCGCCGATCCGCGACGTCCGCTTCCGCGGCAGCTATTCGAAGTCGGTGCGCGCGCCGAACATCACCGAGCTGTTCGCTCCCCGCAGCGGCACCTTCGCCTTCATCGACGATCCGTGCGGGCCCGACCAGATCAACCAGGGCACCGCCTTCCGGGCGGCCAATTGCCGTGCGCTGATCGAGGGGCTGGGGGTCGATTTCGACACCTTCGATCCCGCCAGCGACATCAACGCCAGCGCGAGCCGCGAAGGGGTGTTCCAGGGCAACCGCAACCTCACCGAGGAGGACGCGCGCACCTGGACGGCGGGGGTAATCCTGCAGCCGAGCTTCCTGCGCGGCCTGGTGGTGACCGCCGACTGGTACGACATCCGCCTGACCGACGCGGTGCGCACCGCCTCCTTGAACGAGACCGCCCAGTTCTGCGTCGATTCGGCCACGCTCGACAACGTGTTCTGCAACTCGATCACGCGAGCAACCGACACGGGCTTCATCAGCAACTACCTGCTCTCGCCGCAGAACGTCGCCTTCGTGGAGACGGCGGGTGCGGACGTGACGGTGAACTACGCCTTCACGCCGGGTGACGGCGGCCTCGGCCGGTTCGCCTTGCGCGGCACCGTGGGCTATCTCGACAAGCTGCTGGTGCTGCCTGCCAATGGCGGGATCGTCGACAACAACCAGGGCGAGAACGGCGCGCCCGAGTGGATCGGCACTGGCGACGTGACCTGGTCGAAGGGCAACGTCACGCTCAACTACGGGGTGCAATATGTCGGCGACCAGCTGCGCTTCGAGCGCGACGTGATCGCGGGCGACCCGGATGTGGCCGCGCCCGAGTTCCTGACGATCAACGACCGCTTCATCCACGACATCCGCGCCGAGATCAGCACGGATGACGAGCGGGCGAGCTTCTATCTCGGGGTGAACAACTTCACCAACGAGCTGCCGATCCGCGGGCTCGCCAGCCAGTCGGGCGTGGGTTGGCTCGGCCGCTATTTCTATGCCGGGATCCGCATCACCACCGACCAGCTCGGCTTCTGAGGCGGACGCCTGACGCAGCAAGGGGCGGGTACCGGATGATCCGGTGCCCGCCCCTTTCTTTGCGTCAGCCGCACCTGGCGGATGCCGGGCGCCGCTCAGGCGGCGCGCGCATATCTTTCGCCCGGCGCGCTCAGCATGGCATGCTGCCCGCCCACCTCGAAGGCCGAAACCGTTGCGCGCAGATTGTCCGCCTCGCGCGCGAGCGAGCTTGCCGCCGCGTTGCACTCCTCGGCCATTGCCGCGTTCTGCTGCGTGGTACGGTCGAGACCGGAGACGGTCTGGTTGATCTGCACCAGGCCGCTCGCCTGCTCGTCGGTCGCCTCGGCGATCGCCTGGATGGCGGCGGAGAGTTCGACGACGCCGTGGGTGATGGCGGCGAAGGAATCGCCGCTGCGCTTCACCAGATCGACCCCGCGCGCGATCTGGCCGTTGCTGGCGGTGATCAGCCCCTTCACCTCGTCGGCGGCTTCGGCGCAGCGCTGGGCCAGCGCGCGCACCTCGCTGGCGACCACCGCGAAGCCCTTGCCCGCCTCGCCCGCCCGCGCGGCCTCGACCCCGGCATTGAGCGCCAGCAGGTTGGTCTGGAAGGCGATCGAATCGATCACCGAGATGATGTTGGTGATGGCGCTGCTCGAGGCTTCGATCTGGTCCATCGCGACCACCGCCTCCGAGGCGATCTTGCTGCCCTCGCTGGCCTTGATGTTGGCTTCCTGGATCGCGGTGCGCGCCGCGCTGGCGGTCTGGCTGGTCTGGCTGACCCGCTGGCTCGCCTGGGCGATCGCGATCGCGGTTTCCTCGAGACTGGCGGCCTGCTCCTCGGTCCGCCGGGCAAGGTCATCGGAAGCCGAGCGGATCTCGGTCGATCCGGCCGAGATCGTGCTCACCCCGGCGATCACGGCGCTGATCGTGGTGTGCAGCGACCCGATCGAGGAATTGAAGTCCTGCGCGACCTGGGCGTAGTCGGACGCGAGGGTCACGGGCGCGATGTTGAGCCTGCCCTCGGCAAGCTGCGCGAGCGCATGTCCCAGCACCTCGTTGAGCTGGTTGATCTTGCTGCTGCTGTCGAAGAAATAGGATGACAGCGCGATCTCGATGTCGAGCAGCGAGACCTTCACCAGGGTCGCGACCCGGCGGGCCTCGGCGCGCTTCCACGGCAGCCAGCGCCGCCAGCCCGGAGCGACGAGCTCCTCGATCAGTTCGTCGAGGATGCGGGCATAGCTGCCCATGTACCACTTGGGCGGCAGGCCGATCTTGGCATGAACCTCGCCGATATGGGCCGCGCGGTCGCGGAACCTCTCGTCGATCCCCTGATCGAAGGCCTCGAGCCAGTGGCGCCCCTGGGCCTTGCGCGCCCGCTCCATCGCCGCGTCGCTCGAGAACATCCTGGCAAGATCGTCGCGGGATTTGAGTTCCCGGTAAAAGGCATCGAGCGCGTGATCCATCCTGCGCCGGATGGCGCGGGCGATGATCGCGTGATCGCGATGCTGGCCTGCGACCTTGTAGAACTCGAGCCGTTCACTGAGCTGGCGGTGCGCCATGGGCGGGACTTTCGGATTGATCGGGCAATCCGCTATCCCTAGGCCCAGCGCGCCCAAGCAACCCTTTGCGGCGAACTACGTGCGAATGCGAGGACGTGGGTATGCGGGGGCTTTGCCTTGCGCGGACGCGGCAGGGGCCCTGCGGACGTCAGCCGAACAAGCGCCCGGCGACCGCGTCAAGCTTGGCCAGCAGCGCAGGATCATGCTCGTCGGGCGCGGTGATCACGGCGTCGTCCAGCGCGGTGTCGATCGGCGAGGGCTCGCGCGTTTCGGGCAGGGCGGCGATGAAGTTCAGGACCGTCGCCCGCGCGAGCGCGCCGTTGGCCTGCATCTGCTGGACGACCTGAGCGACATCGACCGAATCGCCTTCGCGCCAGCAATCGTAATCGGTGACCATGCCGACCAGCGCGTAGGGCAGCTCCGCCTCGCGCGCGAGCTTGGCCTCGGGCATGGCGGTCATGCCGATCACGTCTGCGCCCCATGAACGGTACATCCGGCTTTCGGCGCGGGTCGAGAATTGCGGGCCCTCCATCGCCAGATATGTGGCGCCCACCGCGACTTTGCCCTGCGCCGCGATCACCGCCTGCGCGGCCATGTCGGACAGGCGCGGGCAGACCGGATCGGCCATCGAGACATGGGTGACGAAGCCGCTGGTGAAGAAGGTGCTGGGGCGGTGCACGGTGCGGTCGATGAACTGCTCGACCACGGCGAAACGCCCGGGCTCGAGCTCCTCGCGCAGGGAGCCGACCGCGCTGATCGCGAGGATATCGGTGCACCCGGCGCGCTTCAGGGCGTCAATATTGGCGCGGGCGTTGAGCTCCGTCGGCGTGATCGGGTGCCCGCGGCCGTGGCGGGGGAGGAAGCGCACCTTCACCCCGCCGATCGTCCCGCACAGGATCTCGTCCGAAGGATCGCCCCACGGTGTCTCGATCGCGATCCACTGCGCGTCCTCCAGCCCGTCGATGGCATAGAGGCCCGATCCGCCGATGATCCCGATGCACCACTCGCTGGCCATGCGCCCCGCTATCCTCTCACTCGTCTCAGCGCCTTAGGTCAGGTCGAACGGCGTGGGCAAGGCCTTGCGGACGATCTTTTCCGCCGCCGCATAGGGCTGGGCGATGGCGGGGAGGGCCTGCATCGCGGCGAAGTGGGCGGCAAGGCCCGGCCAGTTCACCAGCGGGGTCTCGGCCACCAGTGAAATCTGCATCAGCACGCAGGCGACGGTGATGTCGGCGATCGACAGCGCATCGCCTGCGAAGAACGCGCGACCATCGAGGCGCTTTTCCAGAATGTCGAAGATCGGCGGCAACTGGTTCGCCCAGGCCTCGCGCGCCTTGTCGAGCCCGGGTTCCTCGCCCTTGGACATGGCGAAGAAGATCGGCCGGAAGATGCCGAGGCCGGCTGCCGCGGCGAGCGAGGTATCGGCGAATTCCTCGATGAACAGCGCCTCGCCGCAAGCCATCGGGTCTTCGGGGTATAGCGCAGGCGAGGGGTGCTTCTTCTCTATATAGGCGCAGATCGCCGAGGAATCGGGGATTGTGCCCGCGACACCCTCTTCGGCTACGCTGCGGTCGCGCAGCACCGGAATGCGCTTCATCGGCGAGATGTCGAGGAACCAGGGGGGCGGGGCGAAGACGTTCACGCCCTCGACCTCGTAGGCCACGCCCTTGGTCAGACACACCCCCGCCGCCTTTCTCAGGAAGGGCGAAAGCGGGCTGCCGTAAAGCACCAGATCGGGGCGGGTCGTGGTCATGTCGTGTCCTCTCATCGTCAAGTCGGGAGCCTCACATAGATTGGCTGCGGCGTAGCGCAATCGTCAGGTGATCGCGCCGCGCTGCCGCGCTACCTGTAGCGCCAAAGCAGAGATTGCGTTTTTCAATGCAACGCGCCAACCTTGGCAGCGAGAGAGACGACTCCCCCATCCGTAGAGAGGACAAAACATGGTCACCCAGTACAAGAACCTTATCGGCGGCGAGATGGTCGGGGCCGACCGCTGGCTCGACGTGGTGAACCCCGCCAACGAGCAGGTGATCGGCCAGGTGCCGGCCTGCGGCAAGCCCGAGCTCGACCGCGCCGTCGCCGCCGCGCGCGCCGCGTTCAAGACCTGGAAGAACACCCCCATCGAGGAACGCCGCGCCGCGATCATGGCGATCTCGGGCGCGATCAAGGCCAATGCCGAGGAACTCTACCGCCTGCTGACCAGCGAGCAGGGCAAGCCTCACGATCAGGCCAAGGGGGAAATCTACGGTGCCGCGGCGATGAGCGCGGCGCAGTCCACCCTGAGCCTCGATGACGAGATCAACGAGGACTCCGACACCCGCCTCTCCCGCACCCGCCGCGTGCCGGTCGGCGTGGTCGCGGGGATCGTGCCGTGGAACTTCCCGGTGATGATGGCGATGCAGAAGATCGCGCCCGCGATGCTTTCGGGCTGCACCATCGTCTTGAAGCCCTCGCCCTTCACCCCGCTGACCACGCTCCGGATTGCCGAGCTGATCGCCGACAAGGTGCCGCCGGGCGTGGTCAACATCATCACCGGCGAGGACGACCTCGGCCCGATGATGACCAGCCACCCCGATATCGACAAGATCACCTTCACCGGCTCGACCGCGACCGGCAAGAAGATCATGGAAGGCGCGAGCGCCGACTTGAAGCGCATCACGCTCGAACTGGGCGGCAATGACGCCTCGATCGTGCTCCCCGATGCCGATCCCAAGAAGGTCGCCGAGCAGCTGTTCTGGTCGAGCTTCTCCAATGCAGGCCAGATCTGCGTCGCGGCCAAGCGCGTCTATATCCATGAGGATATCTACGACGAACTCAGCGCCGCGATCGTCGAATATGCCAAGACGGTGAAGGTCGGCGACGGCAGCCAGCAGGGCACCGGGGTCGGTCCGATCCAGAACAAGAAGCAGTATGACCGCGTGCTCGAGCTGATCGAGGATGCGAAGTCGAACGGCTACAAGTTCCTGCTGGGCGGGAACGTCGATCCGAGCGGCACCGGCTACTTCGTCCCGCTGACCATCCTCGACAACCCGCCCGAGGACGCGCGGATCGTCGCCGAGGAGCAGTTCGGCCCGGTCATGCCGCTGATGAAGTTCTCCTCGGAAGAGGAAGTCATCGCCCGCGCCAACAACTCGGAATACGGGCTGGCCGGCGCGGTGTGGACCGGCAATCCCGAGAAGGGTGTCGAGATCGCCGAGCAGCTCGAAACCGGCACGGTGTGGGTCAACGAATACCTCCACCTCT
>OFDN01001353.1_pt1 | contig 16460 bp, 16 predicted proteins | sample 1520971 | NCBI WGS metagenome assembly OFDN01 (sample SAMEA94257418, study PRJEB24077) | hot springs metagenome | biome: Aquatic biome; feature: Geographical feature; material: Water | place: India | collected 2012-06-12 | depth 5 m
GCCCCAACCCTGCTCCCACCCCCGCCCTGCTCGCCGAGCTGCGCGCCACCATCCGCCGTCTGGAAGGGGTGGGGGAGGGGGGCGGGCGGGTGCTGCCGCTGGGGGTTCCGGCGGTCGATGGGGCGCTGCCGGACGGCGGTCTGCCCATCGGCTGCCTGCATGAACTGGCGGCCTCCGACCCCGGCGCCGGCACCGCCTTCGCCGCGGCGCTGGGCGCCCGATTCGCGGAGCGGGTGGGGGGGCCGGTGCTGTGGATCCTGGGCGGGCGCGACCTGCACGCGGCTGGTCTGGCCGCCTATGGCCTGACGCCCGACCGGCTGATCGCCGTGCGCGCCACCCGCGCCGCCGACCTTTTGTGGGCGATGGAGGAGGCGTTGCGCTGCCGCGGCCTCGCCGCCGTGCTGGGGGAGGCGGCGGCGCTCGACCTCACCGCCAGCCGGCGGCTCCAGCTCGCCGCGGAGGCGGGCGGGGTGACCGGGCTGCTGCTGCGGCTGGACCCGCGCCACGCCCCGGCCGGTACCGCCGTCACCCGCTGGCGCATCGCCGCCGCTCCCAGCGAGGCGTCGGCCGAGGACGGGCCCGGAGTGGGGCCCGAGCGCTGGCGGGTGGAGCTGCTGCGCTGCCGCGGCGGGCGGCCGGGGGCCTGGACGCTGGAATGGCGCGGTCCCGATTGGTCCAGGACGCCGGAGCCGGCCGTACGCGCGTATGCGCTGTCCCATGTGGCGTGATGGTTGGCGTGGCGATTGGGTGATCGAGGCCCATTTCCGTCTCTGGAAACGAACGGATTACTCAGTTATGGTCGGTTGTGCCGACCTTCGGTGATGCCCGCCCGACCGGAATGGACCGCCCCATGCGTCATCTGCTGATCGCCTGTCTTGCCCTCCTTCTGGCCGCGGCCCCCGTGGCCGCGTACGCCCAGAGCGCGCCGGCCCCCGCCGTCGGCGTGCCGGCGCCGGCCGAGTCGAAGCCCTTCGACTATTTCCCCCTGGTCGTCGGGGCCGGCGCCATCGCCGGCGTCGTCGGCTTCAACCTGCTGGCGCTCGGCGTCGGCGCCCTGCCGGGCGGCATGGCCTACGCCGCCCCCGCCGGTGCCGCCGGGATGATCATGGTGCCGGCCGAGATGTCGGTGGCGATGAGCCGGGTCTACGCCACGACCTCGGCGGTCGCCGGCGGCCTGCTCGCCTACTACCTCTACGCTCCCTGAGGAGGCCCCGCCATGCGCAAGGCCGCTGCCGTCGTCCTGTCCGCTTCGCTCGCCCTGGCCCCGCTGGCCGCCCGGGCCCAGACCACGCCGCCGACTGCCCCGACCACCCCCGAGGTGGCGGTCGAGGCGGCCGTGCCCGCCAAGCCCTCCGGGGTCGATCCGCGCCTGCTGGTCGCCGGGGCCGGCGCGGTGATGGGCATCCTCGCCTTCAACATCCTGTCCGCCCCGCTCGGCACCGTGCCGCTGGCCGGTGCCGCCCTGGCCCCGGTGCCGGTGGACATCGCGCTGGGCAGCCGGCTGATCGCCGCCATGTCGGGTGCCGCCGGCGCCGCCGCCGCCGCGGTGGCCTGGGACCAGGCCACCGGTGACCAGCACGATTACGGCCACATCCTGGCCCTGTCGGCCGGCGCGCTGGGCGGCATCGCGGTCGGCAACATGCTGTACGGCCCGCTCGGCACGCTGCCCTACTACGCCGGATCCGGCGTCGCGGCGGGAGAGGCGGCGGGGCTCGCCTCCTCCGCGGCGCAGGCGGCCAGCCGGGTGTATGTCATCGCGTCCGGCGTGTTCGGCGCCTGGGTGGCGGACTACCTGTACGGGGTGAACTGAACGGGCGGCGGGCGCCGATTTCCGCTTCGTGAAGGCACCCCCCGCGGGCTAAGGTCGCCCACCGGAGGATCCGCTTCACGGAAGAAGGCCAGACGCCCGCCATGCCCGCATCACCGACCGCCAACATCTACGCCCTGTTCCGCAGCCGCTTTCCCGCCGACGCCGGCCGCCCCTTCATCGAGGTGCCGGACGACCAGCCGGGCGGCGCGCGGGTGTGGAGCTACGCCGACCTTGACGCCGCCACCGGCCGCTACGCCCGGCTGCTCGCCGATCTCGGCGTGCGCAAGGGCGACCGTGTGGCGGTGCAGGTGGAGAAGTCGGCCGAGAGCATCGTCCTCTACCTCGCCACCGTGCGCGCCGGCGGCGTCTATCTGCCGCTGAACCCCGCCTACACCAAGGCGGAGGTGGCCTATTTCCTGACCGACGCCGAGCCGCGCGTCTTCGTCGGACGGCCGGAGACGGCCGACGCTCTGGCCCCGGTGGCGTCCGACGCCGGCGTGGCGGCGCTGCTGACGCTGGGCACGCAGGGCGACGGCACCCTGCCGGAGCGGGCGGCGGCCTGCGACCCCGCCTTCGACACGGTGCCGGCCGGGCCGGACGACCTCGCAGCCATCCTCTACACGTCGGGCACCACCGGGCGCTCCAAGGGCGCCATGCTCAGCCACCGCAACCTGTCGTCCAACGCGCTGACGCTGCACGCCTATTGGGGCTTCCGGCCGGACGACGTGCTGCTGCACGCGCTGCCCATCTTCCACACGCACGGGCTGTTCGTCGCCACCAACTGCGTGCTGCTGAACGGCGGCACCATGATCTTCCTGGCGAAGTTCGACGCCGACGCGATGCTGCGCCACCTGCCGCGGGCCACCGTGGTGATGGGGGTTCCCACCTTCTACACCCGCCTGCTGGCCCACCCCGGCCTGACGCGGGAGGCGACGGCGCATGTGCGGCTGTTCGTGTCCGGCTCGGCGCCGCTGCTGGCCGACACGCACCGGGAGTTCTCGGCGCGTACGGGGCAGGCGATCCTGGAGCGCTACGGCATGACCGAGACCGGCATGCTGACCTCCAACCCGCTGGACGGCGAGCGCATCCCCGGCACCGTCGGCTTCCCCCTGCCGGAGGTGGAACTGCGGGTGACCGGCGAGGGTGGGGTGGTGCTGGGCACCGACGAGGTGGGCACCATCGAGGTGCGCGGCCCCAACGTCTTCTCCGGCTACTGGCGCATGCCCGAGAAGACGAAGCAGGAAATTCGCGAAGGCGGCTGGTTCATCACCGGCGATGTCGGCAAGGTGGACGGGCGCGGTTATGTCCACATCGTCGGGCGCGCCAAGGACCTGATCATCTCCGGCGGCTTCAACGTCTACCCCAAGGAGGTGGAGACGGTGATCGACGCCATTCCCGGCGTGTCGGAATCGGCGGTGGTCGGTCTGCCCCATCCCGATTTCGGGGAGGCGGTGGCGGCCGTCGTCCAGCGCCGCGCCGGCTCCGACGGCCCCTCGGACGCCGAGGTGGTCGCCGCCTGCAAGGAGCAGCTCGCCAACTTCAAGGTGCCCAAGCGCGTGTTCTTCGTGGACGAGCTGCCCCGCAACAGCATGGGCAAGGTCCAGAAGAACCTGCTGCGCGACCGCCACGCCGACGTGTTCGGCCGCGCCTGAGGTGATCGCCTCGGCGAGGGGCCGAGGCGGAACCTCAATAATTCGTGGCCCAGTCCGGGAGCGGGGAGGAGGCTTCGGCCTCCCCGTCCTCCGGCGGCATGCGCCAGGACGGATCCTCCACATGCAGCGGAAGCTGCCGGGCAAATTCGGCCGACTGCTCGGCGCGGCGGCGCTCCAGTTCGCGGGCGGCCAGATGGGCGGCCAAGGGGGCGGGCAACATGGCAGGCCTCCTTCATCGATTTCGGAGGGCTTGCCGGCGGCCACCTGGACGCCCGCGCACCCGTTCCGACCTGTGTACCCAGACTATGTAGCAAGATCCGGGCCTGATGTGATCCAGGTCAGTTTTCCGAAAAATTCCCAACAACTCATGAATCCGCAACGCGGGTCGATGCGCGGTGGTTCCCACGGCCGCCGTTCGGCGCCATAGTGGCGCCCGCCTGTGGCAAGCCTGCCGCGGGCGACCGTTGGACGAGCGGATCCGGATTCATGACTGCCCAAATTTGCGCCACCTGCCTCAAGCCCGAGCATCTGTGTGTGTGCGACGCGATCGAGCCGGTGGACAACCGGATCTTCGTGCTGATCCTCCAGCACCCGCAGGAGAAGCGGGAGATCCTGGGCACGGCGCAGATCGCGCATCTCCAGCTCCGGAACTCGGCCGTGCGCATCGGGCTGTCCTGGCCCGGGCTGAAGCGCCTCCTGGGGCGCGAGGTCGACCCGCGGCGCTGGGCCGTGCTCTATCTCGGCACCGCCAAGCAGGGGGCCGAGCAGGACGCCAAGCAGGACGCGAAGCAGAGTGCGAAGCCGGCGCCGGGAGAGGTCGGGCCGAAGCTCCCACTGGCCGTGGTCGACCGCAACGGCAAGCCGGTGTCCGGCGGCGACGCGGTGCTGGCCGGGCTGGAGGGCATCATCGTGCTCGACGGCACCTGGAGTCAGGCCAAGACGCTGTGGTGGCGCAACCCGTGGCTGATCAAATGCCGCCGCCTGATCCTGAACCCGCCGATGCGCTCGCTCTACGGGCAGGCGCGGCGCGAGCCGCGGCGGGAGAGCGTGTCGTCGCTGGAATCCGCCGCCTTCGTCCTGGCGACGCTGGAGAAGGACCCCGCGCTCTACGACCGGCTGCTGCGCCCCTTCGCCACGCTCCTGAAGAAGATGAAGGCGCCCCGCCCGCGCCCGGCTCCGGTGGCGGCGCCCGCGCCCACCGCGGCGGCCGAGCCCGTGTCCCCCGCTGCGGAGCCGCCGGAGGCGTGAGCGCACGCGGCGGCTCCGGCTGCCCCCCATCAGGGGGCTCCGGGTCAGGGACAAACCATCAGAAGCCGATCCAGAACTCGCGCTTCCTCATGTCGAAGTAGTTGCTGGTTTCCTTCGCCAACTCGCGTCGTCCGCCCGTCATCAAGGCGATGTTGGTCACGGTCGCGATGGCGACCCCGAAGATACCCCCGGTCACCACATCGACCTCCCGATCATCGAGAACCCGGGCGTCGCCATCCTGCGGGCGCTGCCGCTCCAGATCCGCGGCCAGGGCGGCGAGGTCGCCATCTGACACGTCGTATCCCTCGGCCGACGCGAAGGCCTTGACACGGGCCGGCACGTCGTCGCCGGCCGATGCCAGCGCGTCCTGCAATCGGGCCTTGAGGGCGGGGTCGGAATGGAGGGCGTTGAGGAAGGCCACCAGCGGGTTGGTCATGGTCGTCTCCGGTCGGGCGGTGCGGCATCGCCGCGTGGCGCAATGACCGGATGCTAGCCGCCCGGCGGGGGCGCCGCTTCGCGTCGCGTCCCAGAAATCCGCACCGCCCGTCTCATTCCGCTGGCGGGGCGGGGGCTCACTTCAGTCCGAACTCCCGGCGCAGGGTGCGGCCGGCGATCTCCGCGAAGGTCAGGAGCGCCGCCTCGCCGATCCCGTTGCGGGCCGCGGCCGACATGCCGGACAGCGTGATCAGGATGAAGTCGGTGATCGCCTCCGCGCGCTCGGGCTCCTCGATCGCGACGAAGTCCTGGATGACGGCACGGCCCGCCTTGCGGGCGGCGGCGGTGAGCGCGCAGGCCTCCGCGTCCGCGCTATTGCGCGTCCCGTCCATCACCAGGCAGCCGGCGGCGCCGTCCTGCGTCGGATAGATCCGCGCCGCGCGCAGCAGCGTGCGCTCCAGCACATCGGCGGTGCTGCCGCCCTGCGCCCGGGCGTGGAGGAAGACGTTGGCGTTGCTGGCGCTGTAGCGCTCCACCACGCGCTCGAACAGCCCCGCCTTGCTGCCGAAGGCGGCGTAGAAGCTCGGCGGCTTGATGCCCAGCGCCTCGCTCAGCTCCGCCACCCCCACCGCGTCGTAACCGCGGGCGTGGAACAGCCGCATCGCCGTCTCGACCGCCCGGTCCACGCAGAAGGAGCGTGGCCGCCCGCGCGCTCCGGGTGTTTTTGTAGTCATCGCTAAAAAATACCCTTGCCACCGTTCCCTGTCCCGTATATATAGCGGGCACTACAGAAACACCCAATACAAAAACTCAAGGAGCCGGTCATGGCTGGGTTCAGCGACACGAGCATTCTCGTTCTCGGCGGCAGCCGGGGCATCGGCGCCGCCATCGTCCGGCGTTTCGCCGCGGATGGCGGCACCGTCACCTTCACCTACGCCGGCTCGAAGGACGCCGCCGAGGCTCTGGCCGCCGAGACCGGGGCCACGGCGCTGCGCGTGGACAGCGCCGACCGCGACGCGGTGATCGCCGCCGTCGCCGCCCAGGGCCCGCTCGACGTGCTGGTGGTCAACGCCGGTGTCGCGATCATCGGCGACCCGCTCAGCTTCGAGCCCGACGCCGTCGATCGGATGATCGACATCAACGTCCGCGCGCCCTACCACGCGGCGGTGGAGGCGGCGCGGCGCATGAAGGACGGTGGGCGCATCATCGTCATCGGCTCGGTCAACGGCGACCGCGTGCCCTTCGCCGGGGCGGCCGCCTACGCGCTCACCAAGTCGGCGGTGCAGGGCATGGTGCGCGGGCTCGCGCGCGATTTCGGCGACCGCGGCATCACCGTGAATTCGATCCAGCCGGGGCCGGTCGACACCGACATGAATCCGGCCGAGGGGGCGTTCGCGGACCAGATCCGGGGCTTCATGGCGATCAAGCGCTACGCCCACGCCGACGAGATCGCCGAGCTGACCGCCTTCATCGCCGGCCCGCACGGGGCGATGATCACCGGCTCCATGCAGACCATCGACGGCGGTTTCGGCGCGTGATCCGGCTCCGTACGTGATGGCGGGCCGCCCTGCGCCGGACGCGGCGCGGGGCGGCGTGCGTGCGGGGTGGCGCCGCGCGGTCGGGTGGCCCATCTTGTCGCTGCCAACGATCATCCGCCGGAAGCGAGCCCGACCATGACCCGTTCCTTCGTCCCCTTCACCGTGACCGTCTGCGGCATCGAGGAGCTGTCCTCCTTCGGCGCGGCGGGGGTGACGCATGTGCTCTCCATCCTCGACCCCGACCACCCCGAGCCCACCGCCTTCGGGGAGTACGGGGAGCATGAGCGGCTGGAGATGCGCTTCCACGACATCATCGAGGAGACGCCGGGCATGGTGGCCCCCACCCGCGCCGACGTGGAGCGCATCCTGGCCTTCGGCCGCGATGTGCTGGCGGAGCCGGCCGGCTGCGGCCATCTGGTGGTGCATTGCCACGCCGGCATCTCCCGCTCCACCGCCTCGCTCACCATGATGCTGGCCCAGGCCAAGCCGGAGCTGCCGGCCGCCGACGCCATGGCCGCCGTGGTCGGCATCCGCCGCAAGGCCTGGCCCAACCTGCGCATGATCGAGTTCGCCGACGAGCTTCTGGGGCGCAACGGCGACCTGATCGCCACCGTCCGCGCCCGCCACCGCGCCTACGGCACCGAACGCCCGGAGATGGTCGACTACATGCGCGCCAACGGCCGCGGCCGCGAGGTGGAGGGGCTGTAGAGGCACGGAAAAGCCCCCGTCCCGGCGGGACGGGGGCTCTTTAATGAGCCGGTGGGCCGCTCAGGCGGCCTGCGGCTGGTCGCGTCGCAGCGGGGCGACCAGGAATTCCTCCTCCGCCCGATCACCGGGTGCGGGAAGCGGGCTCGCCTCGGGCAGCGGCTCCTTCTCGAAGAGGCGCAGCAGGATGGCGTCGGCCAGACATTCCGCCGCGGCGTCGGCCGGGTCCTCCTCCGTCAGAAGTCCGTGATGGGTGATTTCCGGGAAATCAGGCAGTTCTATCCAGAACTGGCCGTCCCCGCGATGCACGATCGCACGATATTGCAGCATCGGACGACAGCTCCATCAGGGGCGGGATGCATCCGGGATGGCTCCCAACTCCGACGCAGCATAGACCTTTCCGCGGTTGTCGCCAACCATCCCGAGCGCGGTGGAGGTTGCAGGCGCCGGTGATTCGGACGCCGATGACGAGCCTGCGGCGTAAAGGTCGCTGTGCTGCATGAACATGGTCTATCCCCCTGATGCTGTGGGTTTGGGTGGAGTGGCTCCCGGGCTCCGGCCGGCGCCGCTCCGACGTCGGGCCGACCGGGCAGCGGATGGTGACGGTCAGTCGGTAAGGCCAAGGTTCTTCAGATGCATGAGCTTCGCCTCGCGGGACACCGCGGCGCGCGCTCCATGGCCGCGGAGCACGCACCGCTTCCCCCCGGCGCGGAGCGTGACCGTGCCGGGGGTTTCGGTTCGTCGTTCCGCGGTTACACCGTAAGCTTTGAGGGCAGCCACGAATTCGTCGATCGACATCGACGCGGCGAGAATGGCCAGAACCTGCTTTTCGGTCAGCGGCACAGGCATGGTTTCCCTCCATCCAGTGGCGTTGGCCGGCGCTGCCGCCCATCGCGTACCTCGATACCCCCACTATGGGCGTGGGAAGCATGCATGACATCATCAAGCTTGGGCGTTCTTGCGCAGCCTGAGTCGCGGACTGCGGCTCCCTCACGTCCGGATCGGCAACCAGCGGCAAGCCGTGGGGCATCGTGTGCACCAACAAGCGGGATGCTGTCGCGTGCGTTGCCCCCCGCGGAAACCTTGCCTTTTGAAGTCGAGCGCCCGATCCTGCGCGGTTTTGGAAAAAATCCTTTGGAAATTCCCGTTTCGGGAAATAATGTCGATCCTGTGCAGCGTTTTGCGTGCGAATGTGGGCAATGGCATTCGCGTGCGTAAGGTGCTCAGGGGTGCGCGGAAATGCGGCGCTAAGGACGCACTTTGGGGATTGGTGACGCAATGGACGAGAGCGTTGGCACGGGTGAATCGGATCGGACACAGAATCTCCGCGTCATCGCCAAAATCCTGTTCCCTGACAGCGTCGGGAATGCCGATGCCGCCCTGAAGCGGTTGACGGAGCGTTTGATCGAGACGTGCGGCGGCAAGCCGGATCGCCGGACGGTCGAAAAATTCGTGAATGGGCGACGGTGCAACGCCGCCACCTACAAGGCTGTGTTCGCGGTCTTGGAGACCCTGTCGGCAGGCCGGATCCGGCGCGACCTGAGGCATCAGATCGACGACTCCCCCCCGGCTTTCGCGGCGGCGCTGAACGGTGCGCAGGTCCAGGCGGACGGCGACGGGGCCGAGGGCTCCTTCCAGGATGTGGCCGACGCGCTGTCGCGGTGGGAGGCCGCGAACCGCGGCTGGTTCAACGGCGGTCGGTCGCGCCTCCGCCGCTATGTCGGCGTCCACCGCCTGTACAGCCTTCGTTCGTCCGGCGACGCGGTCGAACTGCAGATCCTCACCATCACCTCGGATAAGAGCGGGGTGCGGGCGCGGCTGAGCCGCCCGGACCATCCCGGACACAACCACACGGGTTACGAGGGTGTCGTCATCGAGAACGAAGGGTTCCTGATGATGCTGCTGCAGAAGGAGGATGAGAAGGAGGAGCAGATGGCCGGCTGCTACATCCTCCTGCAACGCGGCCCGGTCGATGCGGTGTATCTGCCGGGCATCATCTGCAAGGAGGCGCTGGGCTCTCCCTGCGCCTACCGGATCCTGGCGACGCCGGGCGCCGAAGGCGACCAGCCGGAGCTGTTCGGGCCGTCCAGTTCCGTCTACAAGGCGCTCCGGCCGGCCCTGGTGATCCCGGCGGGCGCGGGGGACGGGCCGCCGGCCTGGATCGATGCGGAGATCACGAAGATCCACCCGCTCATCGGCTCCCTCTGACGCCCCCTCACCGGAAGTTCCGCCCATCCGGAAAGGCCCGCTCCGGCGGTGGCCGCCGCACCTCGTCGGCGCGGGCGATGGCGCCGTCCAGCACCACCGGCTCCAGCGGGCGGTCGGCGGTCAGGTCGGAGAGGTGCTGCGTCAGGTCGAGCAGGCGCTCGACCTTCAGGTGGATGACCGCGCCGTCGCGGCCGGCCTTCTCCACCCGGCCGGTGGCGGCCAGCAGGCGGGCGGTCAGCACGGCGCGGCGGTGGCGCTCGAACACGTCGGGCATGAGGACGAGGTTGGCGACGCCGGTCTCGTCCTCCAGCGTCACGAAGATCACGCCCTTGGCGCTGCCGGGCCGCTGGCGCACCAGCACCAGACCGGCCACGCTCAGCCGCCGCCCGTTGCGCGCCGTGGCCAGCGCCGCGGCCGGCGCGATGCCGGGGTCCAGCCCGTCGCGCAGCAGCGCCATGGGGTGCGCCTTCAGGGACAGCGACAGGCTGGCGTAATCCATCACCACCTGCTCCCCCAACGCCATGTCGGGCAGGCGTACGGCCGGTTCCGCCCGGAGCGGGCCGTCGAGCGCGCGGAACAGCGGCAGGGGCTCGTCATCCGGCAAGCGTCTGATCGCCCACAGCCCCTCGCGTCGATCCAGCCCCATCGACCGAAACGCGTCCGCATCCGCCAGCTTCCGCATCGCGGCCGCCTCCAGCCCCGTCCGCCGCGCCATTTCCTCCACATCGACGAAGGGGATCTCGCGCGCCGCGACGATCCGGTCCGCCCAAACCTGTTTGAACCCGTCGATCTGGCGCATCCCCAATCGCAAGGCCGGATATTCCGCCCCCCGCGCCGTCGGCTCCAGCCTATTGTCCCAGAGGCTGTGGTTCACGTCGATCGGCCGCACCTCGACCTTCTGCGGGCTCTCCTGCGCATCCCGCACCAGTTGGGCCGGCGCATAGAATCCCATGGGCTGGCTGTTCAGCAGCGCACAGGCGAACACCGCCGGGTGATGACATTTGATCCAGGACGAGATGTAGACCAGCCTGGCGAACGACACCGCGTGGCTCTCGGGAAAGCCGTACGAACCAAAGCCCTTGATCTGTTCGAAACATCTTTGCGCGAAAGCGGGGTCGTAGCCGCGGGCGATCATCCGACCGACCATTCGCTCTTCGTACTTCCAGAGCGTCCCGTCGCCTCGAAAGGTGCCCATCGCCTTGCGCAGACCATTGGCCTCGGCCGAGGTGAACTCGGCCGCCACCATGGCGACCTTCATCGCCTGCTCCTGAAACAGGGGCACGCCCAGGGTCTTTTTGAGCACCTTCTTCAGCTCGTCCGGATCGTGCGGCGGGCCGGGTCGGGCGTAGTCCGGCGCCTCCAGACCTTGGCGTCGACGCAGATAGGGATGCACCATGTCGCCCTGGATCGGTCCCGGCCGGACGATCGCCACCTGAATGGCCAGATCGTAGAAGGTCGCGGGTTTCAGTCTCGGCAACATGTTGATCTGCGCCCGGCTCTCCACCTGAAAGACCCCGATGGACCGTCCTTCCTGAAGCATGCGGTAGACGGCCGGATCCTCGTCGGGAACCGTATCCAGCCGCAGGTCCGCCACCCCCAGCGACCGCATCAACTCGAACGCCTTGGCGATACAGGTCAGCATCCCCAGCGCCAGAATATCGACCTTCATCAACCCCAGGGCGTCGATGTCGTCCTTGTCCCATTCGATGAAGGTCCGGTCCGGCATGGCCGCATTGCCGATGGGCACGACCTCGTCCAGCCGGTCCTGGGTCAGGACGAAGCCGCCGACATGCTGTGACAGGTGACGCGGGAAGCCCAGCAGCCGCCGCGTCATGGCGACGGCGCGCGCGATCTGCGGATTGGCGACTTCCAGTCCGGCCTGGGCGACGTGGCCTTCGGTCATGTCGCTGCCGAAACTGCCCCACTGACTGCCGGCCAGCCGCGCCGTCACATCCTCGGTCAGACCCAGGACCTTGCCGACCTCGCGAATGGCGCTGCGCGGTCGGTAACGGATGACCGTCGCCGCTATGCCCGCCCTGTGCCGCCCATACCGGTCGTAGATGTGCTGAATGATCTCCTCGCGCCGCTCATGTTCGAAATCGACGTCGATATCCGGCGGCTCGTTTCGATCGGCCGACAGGAAGCGTTCGAACAGAAGATCATGCTGGCCGGGATCGACCGAGGTGATCCCCAGCACATAGCAGACGGCCGAGTTCGCCGCAGATCCACGTCCCTGACACAGGATGCCCTTGTCGTTCGCGACCTGGACAATGTCGTGGATGGTCAGGAAATAGGGTGCCAGATCGCGCTCCCGGATGTAGGCGAGCTCCTTGTCGAGATCATCGCGCACCTTCTGAGGCGCGCCCTGCGGATATTTCTGGTCCAGGTTTCGATCGACCAGGTGCGCCAGCCAGTCCTGTGACGACCACCCCGGCGGGATCGGCTCCTCGGGATAGTTGTAGCGAAGATCCTCAAGGTCGAACCTCACCCGCGCCAGCATATTCTGCGTCTCCGCCACCGCCTCTGGCGCATCGGCGAACAGGCGGACCATTTCCCGCGGCGGCTTCAGGCGGCGCTCGGCGTTCTCTTCCAGCCGTCGCCCTGCCGTTTCCAGAGTCACGCCTTCGCGGATACAGGTCAGGACATCCTGAAGGTCGCGCTGTCCGGCCTCATGATACAGGACGTCATTGACCGCCAGCAGGGTGGCGCCTGTCCGCTTCGCCATCGCCTTAAGCCGCGCCAGGCGGCGCCGGTCGTCGCCGGAACGGGTCATGGCCGCCCCCAGCCAGACCGCGCCCGGCGCCGCCGCGACCACTCGCGCCAGCACGGCCTCCAAGCCTTCCAGACGAGGCGGCGGCATGACGATCAGCAGCAATCCCTCGGGCGCCGCGCACAGGTCGTGCAGGTCGATCTCGCATTGACCTTTCCTGGCCCGGCTGTTGCCCAGGGTCAGCAGTCGACACAGGCGCGCCCAGCCTCGGCGATCCTCCGGATAGGCCAGAATGTCTGGCGCGCCGTCATTGAAGCGAAGCCGGGCGCCGAGAACCAGTTTGAAGGCCTGGGCGCGCTGCTTGACCCGGTCGCTGAGGGCTGGGTCGTTCATCGGATCCTCGACCCAGCCGACCTCGCCCGGACCGCCGCCCTCGCGCACCTTCTCTGGGGGAGACAACCCCTCCTCCCTTAAGGCCTTCAGCGCGCTCCACGCCCGGACCACCCCTGCCAGACTGTTGCGATCAGCCAGCCCCATGCCGGTATGGCCGAGCAGGATCGAAGCCAGCACCAGCTCCTTCGGATGCGACGCCCCTTCCAGAAAGGAGAAGTTGCTGCGCGTCGCCAGCTCAGCATAGGGGGTCATGCGAAGATCCCGTGCAGGAACCAGCGCGGGGCCGGTTCCTCGCCGTAGAAGCCGGAACGGAACAGCCAGAAGCGCCGCCCCTCCTGGTCCTCGACCCGGTAATAGTCGCGCGTCGGCTCCTGGGGGGCCTGCAACCTGCGCCACCATTCGGGCGCGATGCGTTCGGGCCCTTCGACCCGGACCAGCCGGTGGTCCACCCGCCGCCAGATGAAGCGGTTCGGCGGATGATCGGGCACTTCCGCCGTGGCCAGAACCGGCTGGGGCGGATCGAACATCTGCAACGGCCGCAGCGGCGGGTCGGCCGGGTCCGGTTCGGGCCAGGCGACGATCTCGGCCAGGGCATGTGCCGCCGGGCTCAGGCGGACGGCGCGTTCGGGCCAGTGCGACTCTATCGGCTCGAACCGGCTGACCGCCTCCGGTCCCAGGCGCGCCGTCAGCCGGTCGATCAGTCGCCCCAGATCTTCAGCGGTCGACGGGGCGGCCTCAAATCCCCGCTGGCGCGAGGCCAGGCGATCGGCGACCGTTACGGACAGACGCATCTGGTCGAAGCCGAAACCGGGCTCCAGCGGTCGCGCCAGATTGGCCAGCCGTTCGCGAAACAGGCGCAGCACGGCCGCCGCGTCGCGACTGGGGCGGCCCGTCCGCACGGTGATGTGGCGCACCTCTCCGTCCAGGCGGAAAAAGCCGGCCTGAAAGGCGCGCCCGCCCTGACCGCGCAGGTCCAGCCGGTCCATGGCCTCGACCAGCAGGTCGCCGATCACCGCCTCGATGTCCGGGGTCTCCGTGATCGGCTCGACCAGAACCCGGTCGACGGAAATCAGAGGAACGGGGCGTTCGGGGCGGATGCGGACGTCTTCGCGTCCCAACACCCGGTTCAGCCGCGTCGCCGCTGCGGCCCCGAACCGGGCGGCGATGGGCGCCGTGGGGCGGTCCGCCAGATGCGCCAGGGTCTTCAGGCCCGCGCGCGACAGGGCCTGGGTCTCCTTGTCCGACAGTTCCAGCGCCGCGACCGGCAAGCGACGCAGGGCCTGGCTCTGGTCCTCGCCCTGATAGATTCCGCCCCGCCCGAAGCGGGCCAGGGCGCGCGCCGCCTCGGGCGTGCCGGCCAGGGCCAGGCGCGTCGCCAGACCCACGCCCTCAGCCCGCGCCGCGACCGCCCGGATCAGTCCTTCTTCACCCCCGAACAGGTGGGCGCAACCGGTCACATCCAGCGCCAGGCCGTCCGGCCCGTCCGTCGCCGCCATCGGGGTGAAGCGTCCGAAATCCAGCAGCACCCGTCTCAACAGGGCCGTGTCCGCCTCGGGCCGGTGCGGCTCCACGCGGATATTCGGCGCCCGCGCCCGCGCGTCCGCCAGAGTCATGCCCGGCGACAGACCCAGAGCCAGGGCGGAACCATTTGCAGCGGCCAAACGGAGCCCGCCCTTCACCTTTTCCACCAACACGGTGGCCGGTTCAGCCGTAGCGTCTGAGCCCCTCTCCTCGCGCCTCAGCCGATCTGTCGGCAGCAGGGGAAACCAGACCGCCAGATAGCGCCGGTCGTTGCGGCTGTTCATGTCCGGCATTCTGCCCGCCCTGTTCGAAGATTCCGCGCTCACGATCCCACTCCATGATCCAGCTTCTCGGCTGCGCGCCCAGCCGATGTCGCAACAGTTCGACCGCATAGGTCGGATGGCCAGGGGCCTCCGCTTCCAGCGCCCGCGACAAAGCCCCCCTGATCCGCCACCGCGTTTCGGCTGCACTGGGCTGGGGCTGGGCCGCCAACCGGGTCAGGAGTGCCGTCGCCCGTCCCTGCCCTGCCGCCATCGACAGGCGACGCGTGGCGGTCAGGCTCAGCACCTTGCTCTCGCCCCAGGCTGTCAGCAGCACCGCTCCCACGGCTCCACCGGCCAGGGCTTCCTCTCCCGCCGCCAGCAGGTCCTTCGTCTCCTTGACCCGCACCAGCACCAGCCGGCCGGGATCCAGCCCCAGTTCGCGCAGGCCCGCCCCATAGATCCGCCCCGTCTCCAGTTCGGCCATGGCCTGGACCCCCCAGACCACAGGTCGATCGCCCGCCGTCCGGCGGACCAGTCCCAGAGCGAACCCCAGGGCCGCTGTCGCATCAGGCGTAGTCGCGGCGTAAACCTCGTGCAGCCCATGGGTCGCCAGCCCGCCTAGATGCCGGTCAGCCGCCTCCAGTCCGAGATCGAAGCGTGCGTCGTCCACTGGATGACCGGCTGCCTCCAGGGTTTTCAGATGTTGGCGCAGGGCTTCGATCTTGCGGTCGGACCGCACAACAGTTCTCCTTTTGTTCTCTTATATGCCTCTTTCAGGCCACGAGGAGTCAAGCGACCTCCAACTTGACCATGGGAATTTATTCCGCTTCAGCAGGCCGAAATAGCGAGAATACTTGACTTTGTCGGAGGGGCTTCTATATCGCCCCCAGCCTCGGGACAGGTCTGCGATCCGCGCCGCCCGCTCGCCCAAAGAGGGGCGGTTCCGTCGCTGCTATGCACGCAGACGCTTTTCGTCCCAAGGATTCATGACAGAATTTTCCCAACTGGGCCTTTCGCCCACGACCCTGCAAGCGGTCGCCGACACCGGCTATACGACCGCCACCCCCATTCAGGAACAGGCGATCCCCGTCGCCCTCGCCGGCCGCGACGTCCTGGGCATCGCCCAGACCGGGACGGGCAAGACCGCCGCCTTCACCCTGCCCCTGGTCGAGCGCCTGGCCTCGGGCCGCGCCCGTGCCCGGATGCCGCGCGCCATCGTGCTGGCCCCGACCCGCGAACTGGCCGACCAGGTCGCCGAGAGCTTCGCCAAATACGCCAAGGGCACCAAGCTGAGCTGGGTGCTGCTGATCGGCGGCGTCTCCATGGGCGACCAGGTGGCGGCGCTGAACAAGGGCGTCGACGTCCTGATCGCCACTCCGGGCCGCCTGCTCGACCTGTTCGAACGCGGCAAGATGCTGCTGACGGGCGTCGAGATCATGGTCGTCGATGAAGCCGACCGGATGCTCGACATGGGCTTCATCCCCGACATCGAACGGATCTTCAAACTGACGCCGCCGCGTCGCCAGACCCTGTTCTTCTCGGCCACCATGCCGCCGGAGATCACCCGCCTGACGACCGCCTTCCTCAAGGATCCGACCCGGATCGAGGTCTCGCGTCCCGCCCAGACCGCCGACACCATCACCCAATATCTGGTTCGCATCCCCACCAGCGACCCCAAGGCCAAGCGCACCGCTCTGCGGGCCATGATCGAGCGGTCGGACGTCAAGAACGGCATCGTCTTCTGCAACCGCAAGTCGGAAGTCGATATCGTCGCCAAGTCGCTGAAGACTCATGGCTTCGACGCCGCCCCCATCCATGGCGACCTGGATCAGTCGCACCGGATGAAGACCCTGGCCGACTTCCGTTCGGGGGCGCTGAAGATTCTGGTGGCGTCCGACGTCGCCGCGCGCGGTCTGGACATTCCCGACGTCAGCCACGTCTTCAACTACGACGTCTCGCACCACGCCGACGACTATG
>OFDN01001354.1_pt1 | contig 16456 bp, 11 predicted proteins | sample 1520971 | NCBI WGS metagenome assembly OFDN01 (sample SAMEA94257418, study PRJEB24077) | hot springs metagenome | biome: Aquatic biome; feature: Geographical feature; material: Water | place: India | collected 2012-06-12 | depth 5 m
TCGCTGTCCCCAAGGGCCGCATCCTCGACGAGGCGCTGCCGGTGATGGCGCGCGCCGGGGTGGAGCCTGCGGCCGATTTCCACGACCCCGCCAGCCGCGCGCTGGCCTTCGCCACCAACCGGCCGGACATGCGCCTGATCCGGGTGCGCGCCTTCGATGTCGCGACCTTCGTCGCCCACGGCGCGGCGCAGGTGGGGATCGTCGGCTCGGACGTGATCGAGGAATTCGACTACGCCGATCTCTATGCGCCAGTCGATCTCGGGATCGGGCTGTGCCGCCTTTCGGTCGCGCGTATGGCATCGGATGCCGACGAAGCCGGAACTGCCAGCCACCTGCGCGTGGCCACCAAATACCCGAGCCTCACCCGCCGCCACTTCGAAGCCGCCGGCGTGCAGGCCGAATGCGTCAAGCTCAACGGCGCGATGGAGCTTGCCCCTTCGCTCGGACTTGCTCGCCAGATCGTCGATCTCGTCTCGACCGGCACCACCCTGCGCGAGAATGGCCTCATCGAGACTGCGGTGATCCTCGAGATTTCCGCGCGCCTGATCGTCAACCGCACCGCCCTCAAGACCGACCGCCGCGTCGCCGCGCTGGTCGACGCCTTCCGCCGCGAGGCCGAGGAACGCGCTCACAAGGCTCCCGTCGCTGCATGACCGCCAAGCTGCTCTCCACCTTCCAACCCGACTTCGAGACGAAGTTCGCCCGCATCGTCGATGCGCGGCGCGAAGCCGATTCCGATGTCGCGGGTCAGGTCTCGGGCATCCTCCAGGCGGTCAAGGGCCGCGGCGATGCGGCGCTGGTCGAATACACGCAGCGGTTCGATGGCTATGCGCTGATCGACGAGAGCGACTGGGTGATCACCCGCGAGCGCTGCGAGCAGGCCTACCGCGACCTTGCCCCGGATCTGCGCGAGGCGCTCGAACTCGCCGCGGCGCGCATCCGTGCCTATCACGAGGCGCAGCTCCCCGCGAACCGCGACTATGTCGACGGCGCGGGCGTGCGCTTGGGCGCGATCTGGCGGGCGGTGGATGCAGCGGGGCTCTATGTGCCCGGCGGGCGCGCGGCCTATCCCTCCTCGCTGCTGATGAACGCGATCCCCGCGCGCGTGGCGGGGGTCGAGCGGCTGGTGGTCGTTACCCCCACCCCCAAGGGCCAATCGAACCCGATGGTGCTCGCAGCCGCGCATATCGCGGGCGTGGACGAGATCTGGCGCGTGGGCGGTGCACAGGCTGTCGGCGCGCTCGCCTATGGCACCGAGCGGATCAAGCGGGTCGACGTCGTCACCGGCCCCGGCAATGCCTGGGTGGCCGAGGCCAAGCGCCAGCTGTTCGGCGTGGTCGGGATCGACATGGTCGCAGGCCCTTCGGAAATCCTCGTCATCGCCGACGGGAAGAACGATCCCGACTGGATCGCCGCCGACCTGCTTTCGCAGGCGGAGCATGACCCGACCTCGCAATCGATCCTCATCACCGACGATGCGGGGTTCGCACGGCAGGTGGAGGACTGCATCGACTTGCAGATCACCCAGCTCGCCACGGCGAAGACGGCGCGGGCGAGTTGGGATGCGCACGGGGTGATGATCCTGGTCAACGATCTGCTGGCAGAGGCCCCCGCCCTCGCCAACCGGCTGGCGGCGGAGCATGTCGAACTCGCGGTCGACGAGCCCGAGCCTTACCTTTCAGCGATCCGCCATGCCGGCAGCATCTTCCTCGGCCGCATGACGCCCGAGGCGGTGGGCGATTATGTCGCCGGGCCGAACCACGTGCTGCCCACGGGACGCCGCGCGCGCTTCTCGAGTGGGCTGTCGGTCCTCGACTTCATGAAGCGCACGAGTTTCCTCGGGCTCGATGCCGCGTCCTTCGCTGCGATCGGCCCTGCCGCAGCGACCCTCGCCCATGCCGAGGGGCTGCCGGCGCATGCCAAGTCCGTGGAACTCAGAATCCGATGAACCAGCCCGCCCGCTCCCAGGCCCGCTCGGCCGCGCGTCTTGCCGCCGTCCAGGCGCTGTACCAGCAGCACATGGAGGGCACCGCCCTCGCCCGGCTGCTCGACGAATTTCACCAGCACCGGCTGGGCCGCACCATCGACGACGAGGATTTCGACGAGGCCGAATATGCCGACGCCGAGGTGCCGTTCTTCGATGACGTGGTGCGCGGGGTCGATGCCCGGCGCGACGAGATCGACGCGGCTTTGGCGAGCAAGCTGGCAGCCGGCTGGACCCTCGCGCGGCTCGACAAGGCGATGCTCCAGGTGCTGCGCGCCGGAACCTATGAACTGCTCGCCCGCGCCGACGTGCCCGCCGCGGTGGTGATCAACGAATATGTCGAGGTCGCCAAGGCCTTCTTCGACGATGGGCAGGCCAAGTTCGTCAACGGCATCCTCGATGCGGTGGCCAAGGACGCGCGGGGCTGAACGAGCCTGATTTCATCGCCGCCCTGCGCGCCCTGCCGCTCCATTCCGGCGCGCGCGGGCTCATGGATGATTGCGCGGTCATCGAGATCGGCGCCGAAACCCTCGTCGTCACCCACGACATGATGGCCGAGGGCACCCACTTTCGCGCCGATGCCGACATGGCAGACGTTGCGTGGAAGCTGGTCGCGACCAATCTCTCGGACCTTGCCGCCAAGGGCGCGGAGCCGGTGGGCGTGCTGCTCGGCCACATGCTGGGGCGCGACGATGCGCGGTTTCTCGAAGGGCTGCGCGACGCGCTCGAGGCCTTTGCGACCCCGCTGCTGGGCGGCGACACGATTGCGGCTGGGGCCCCGCGCGCCTTCGGCCTGACGGCCATCGGGCGGGCGAGCCACGTGCCGGTTCCCGCGCGGAGCGGAGCGCAGGCGGGCGACGGGGTGTTCCTGACCGGCCCGGTCGGCCGCGCGATGCTCGGCTTTGCGGGCGATCCCGAACACCGCGCCGCCTTCAACCGCCCCGTCCCCCGCCTCGCCGAGGGCCGCGCGCTCGCCCCGCCTGTCAGCGCGATGATGGACGTCTCGGACGGGCTGCTGCTCGATTGCTGGCGCATGGCCGGGGCGAGCGGGGTGACGATCACGCTCGATCCGCAAGCGATCCCGGTCGCGGACCCCGCGCAATTCGACAAATGCATCCGCTGGGGCGATGATTACGAGCTGCTGTTCACCGCGCAGCCTGCCGCCGCGCTGCCCATACCGGCGCACCGCATCGGCACCGTCGGCGCGCGCGGGCCCGCCCCGCTGCTGCTCGGCGAGGCCCTGCTCGACGACCCCGCCAGCCTCGGCTACCGCCACGGCTGAGCGCTCCCGCACACCCGCCCCCTCACTAATTTGCGCAAAGCGGCGCAAAACCGCGCTTGGCACTCTGCCTTAGGCTTGCCAGCCCTTGGCAAGCCCCTATGACTGTGCGCCTTGCGCCCATGGGATCTCGACGCGGCGCAGGCTCCCGAACCCGGGAAGCGACATAAGACGAGAGGGGATTGCTCGTGAATCTATTGCTCATTTCGATTGGGCTGGGGGTGCTTGCCATTGTCTATGGCATCGTCACCAGCTCGCAGGTGCTCGGCGCGAGTGCCGGTAACGCGCGGATGCAGGAAATTGCCGCCGCCATCCAGGAAGGCGCTCAGGCCTACCTCAACCGCCAATATTCGACCATCGCCATCGTCGGCGTGGTGGTGGCGGCGATCGTCGCCTTCGCGCTCGGCACGACCGCGGTGATCGGCTTTGTCACCGGCGCGGTGCTTTCGGGCGTGGCCGGCTATATCGGGATGAATATCTCGGTCCGCTCGAACGTGCGCACCGCCGAGGCGGCCTCGACCGGGCTTCAGGCCGGCCTCACCCTCGCCTTCCGCGCGGGCGCGATCACCGGCATGCTGGTCGCGGGGCTGGCGCTGCTCGCCATTGCGGTGTTCTTCGCCGCCATGATCGGGCCGATGGGCCTCTCGCCCTCGAGCCGCGCGGTGATCGACGGACTTGTCGGCCTCGCCTTCGGCGCCTCGCTGATCTCGATCTTCGCGCGTCTGGGCGGGGGCATCTTCACCAAGGCGGCCGACGTCGGCGCGGACCTTGTCGGCAAGGTCGAAGCAGGCATCCCCGAGGATGACCCGCGCAACCCCGCCGTGATCGCGGACAACGTCGGCGACAATGTCGGCGACTGCGCCGGGATGGCCGCGGACCTGTTCGAGACTTACGTCGTCACCGTCGGCGCGACCATGGTGCTGACCGCGCTGCTGCTCACCAACCTCGGCGATCTGCTGCTGCCGATGATGGCGCTGCCGCTGCTGATCGGGGGCGCGTGCATCGTCACCTCGATCCTCGGCACCTATTTCGTGCGCCTCGGCGGCGGCACCAACGTGATGGGGGCCATGTACAAGGGCTTCATCGTCACTGCGCTTGCCTCGATCCCGTTGATCTGGATTGCGATGGATTATGCGCTTGGCACGGTGGGCGTGGGGATGAACACGGTCCTCAACCCGGCGCAGGGCATGACCGAGTTCACCGGCATGGACCTGTTCTGGTGCGCCATGCTGGGCCTCGCCATCACCGGCCTCATCATCTGGATCACCGAGTATTACACCGGCACCAAGTACCGTCCGGTGCGCTCGATCGCCAAGGCCTCAGAAACCGGCCACGGCACCAACGTGATCCAGGGCCTCGCGATCAGCCTCGAGGCGACCGCGCTGCCGACGCTGGTGATCGTGGCGGGCATCATCATCGCCTATGGGCTCGCGGGCCTGATGGGGATCGCCTATGCGGCGACTGCCATGCTGGCGCTGGCGGGCATGGTCGTGGCGCTCGACGCCTATGGTCCGGTCACCGACAATGCCGGGGGCATTGCCGAAATGGCCGGGCTTGACGATTCCGTGCGGGAAAAAACCGACCTGCTCGACGCGGTGGGCAACACCACCAAGGCGGTGACCAAGGGCTATGCCATCGGTTCGGCGGGCCTTGGCGCGCTGGTGCTGTTCGCGGCCTATACGACGGACCTTCGGACCTTCTTCCCCGATGCGAATGTCGACTTCAGCCTCGAGAATCCCTTCGTGATCGTCGGCCTGCTGCTTGGCGCGCTGCTCCCCTACCTGTTCGGGGCGATGGGGATGACGGCGGTCGGCCGTGCGGCGGGTGACGTGGTGGTGGACGTGCGCAACCAGTTCCGGGACAATCCCGGGATCATGGCGGGCACCTCCAAGCCCGACTATGCCCGCACCGTCGACCTCGTCACCAAGGCGGCGATCAAGGAGATGATCATCCCCTCGCTGCTGCCCGTGCTGGCGCCGGTGGTGGTCTATTTCGTGATCACCGCCATCGCCGGGCAGGACAACGGCTTTGCGGCGCTGGGCGCGCTGCTGCTCGGCGTGATCGTGGGCGGGCTGTTCGTCGCGCTCTCGATGACCGCCGGCGGCGGGGCGTGGGACAACGCCAAGAAGTACATCGAGGATGGCAATCACGGCGGCAAGGGTTCCGAAGCCCACAAGGCCGCGGTGACGGGCGATACGGTCGGCGATCCCTACAAGGACACCGCCGGGCCGGCCGTGAACCCGATGATCAAGATCACCAACATCGTCGCGCTGCTGCTGCTGGCGGCGCTGGCGCACGCGGCGGCTTGATCCGCCCCATCCGGTGAAAATCCAGACCCCGCCGGGAGCAATCCCGGCGGGGTTTATCTTTGCCCGCGCCCCTGTCCCCCCATCGGACAGCCGCTCTGCGCGCTGGGGCTTTCTGAAACGCCCTGTGCCATCAAGCTGCATGAATCCGCAGACAGGTGCGGCAAGGCGGGGTTAACGGGCATGAAGATGGGGTCGGCGGACAGCTTTCGCACCTGCGCAAGCGATACGACGAGCGGCCTGCGCCTCCTCACCCTCGCCGACCTTGAAGAGCCCGCCTTCCGCGCCGCATGGGAGCGCCTCGTCACCCGCGCGGCCGAGCCCAATCCCTTTTTCGAGCCCTGGTACCTCCTCCCCTCGCTGCATCAGTGGGGTGCGCAGGATGGCGTGCGGGTCAAGGCGTGGTTCCAAGACGGGCGCCTCGCCGGGCTGATGCCGGTGTCGCGGCAGAGGCGCTATTACGGCCACCCGCTCACCCACGCCGCGGTGTGGCTCCACGCCAACGCCTTCTGCGGCGTGCCACTGATCGCTGCGGGACACGAGGAGCGCTTCTGGGAAGATCTGCTCGCCCATTTCGACCACCGCGCGGGCCGCGCGCTGTTCCTGCACCTGCCGCAGATGCCCGCCGAGGGCCCGGTCTTCGCCGCGCTCGAAACCGTGCTCGCTGCTCGCCGCCGTCCGCACTACATCGCTGCGCGCGAAGCCCGAGCGATGCTGGCGGGCGAGACCTCGGCGGCCGCCTATCTCGAAGCGGCGATGAGCGCCAAGAAGCGCAAGGAGCTGCGCCGCCAGCACAATCGCTTGACCGAGGAAGGCCCGCTCGCCTTCGAGCGGATCGAGGGCGCCGAGGGCATCGCCGAATGGACCGCCGAGTTCCTCGCGCTGGAAGCCGCCGGATGGAAGGGCGCGGCAGGCTCGGCCCTCGCCTCCGCCCCCGACACCCGCGCCCTGTTCGAAGCCGCGCTGACGGGCGCAGCGGCGGCCGGGCGGCTCGAACGCCTCGCGCTCCGGCTCGACGGGCGCGCCATCGCCATGCTCGCCAATTTCCTCACCGCACCCGGCGCCTACAGCTACAAGACCGCCTTCGACGAGGCCTTTGCGCGCTTCTCTCCGGGGATGCTGCTGCAGCTGGAGAACCTCGCCCTGCTTGAGCGCGACGGTATCCAATGGGCCGATAGCTGCGCGGTGGAGGGCCACCCGATGATCGAACGCCTGTGGCGCGATGCGCGCCGCATGGCGAGCCTCAACATCGCCATCGGCGGCCGCGCGCGCCGCACCGCCTTCCGCCTGCTCCAGGCCTACGAGACCCGACCCCGAAACCCTCAAGGGAAGAAAGCCGCATGAACGCCCCTGCCCGCTTCGCCGATGCCCTGCCCGCGACCGTCTTCGACGCCTCTGCGCGCGCAAAATTCGCCCGGCACTATCCCGAAAAGCCGCATGTCCTCACCCACGGCCTCACCAGCCACCCGCTACTGGAGATCGAGGCGCTTGCCGCACTGGCCGAGCAGCTCCCGTCCGCCTCGGTCGAATACAACCGCGGCGACCTCCCCATCGGAGTCGATGGCAAGCCGGGCTCGAACGGCCTCACCATCGCCGAGACCATCCGCAAGGTTGCCGAGGCGGAGAGCTGGGCGGTGCTCAAGAACATCGAGCAAGTGCCCGCTTACGAAGAGCTGCTGCGGGGCCTGCTCGAGGAAATCCGCCCCGAGATCGAGGCCGCGACCGGCGCGATGCTGACCCCGCAGGGGTTCATCTTCGTCTCCAGCCCCAACTCGGTGACCCCCTATCACTTCGATCCGGAGCACAATATCCTGCTCCAGATCCGTGGGCGAAAGGCGATGACCCAGTTCCCCGCGGGCGACACCCGCTTCGTGCCCGATGAGGCCCACGAGACCTACCATTCGGGCGGCCCGCGCGAATTGCGGTGGGATGATGCGATGCTCCCACACGGCACCGAATTCGCGCTCTCCCCCGGCGAGGCGCTGTTCGTGCCGGTGATGGCGCCGCATTTCGTAAAGAACGGCCCCGCCCCGTCCGTCTCACTGTCGATCACCTGGCGCTCGGAGTGGAGCTATCGCGAGAGCGATGCGCGCATCTTCAACGCGATCCTGCGCGCGCGGGGCCTGACGCCGAAGGCCCCGGGCCGGTTCCCGCAGCAAAACTATGCCAAGGCCTATGCCTTCCGCGTGATGCGCAAGCTCGGCTTGACGGGTTCGTAAGGTCGCCGCATGGCCCTGCGCCATGACTGACGATCCCACGAACGAAGAACTGGTCGCCGGCCTCGTCCGGCTGCTCACGGTCGAGAAGCGCGCCGCCGACGTCTATGCCGGGCCGCCGCAGAAGGACGGGATCGGGCGCGTGTTCGGCGGACAGGTGCTGGCGCAGGCGCTCCAGGCCGCGCAGGCGAGCGTCACCGACGGCAAGGCGGCCCATTCGCTCCACGCCTATTTCCTGCGCGGCGGGCGCGAGGGGGCGGGAATAGAATACCGCATCGAGCGCGATTTCGACGGGAGGAGCTTCGCCAACCGCCGTGTTGTCGCCAGCCAGGAAGGCGAGGACGGGATGCCCGTCCCGATCCTCAACCTCACGGCCAGCTTCCAGCTGCCCGAGGAAGGCCTCGAACACTGCGATTCCCCTATGCCCGATGTCGCCCGTCCCGATGATCTGCGCCCCGACATGGAGCTGCGCCGCGAGATCGCCGCGCAATGGGGCGACAGGCTCTCCGAGACCCAGCGCCGCATGATGCTGCGCCCCCGCCCGATCGAGATGCGCACCATCGATCGCCTGCACTGGATGAGCCGCGAGCCGAGGGAGCCGCGCGCGCATACCTGGTTCAAGGTCTGCGCCCCGATCACGGGCGAGGCCGACACGCCGGAGCTGCACCGCGCGATCATCACCTATGCCAGCGATTACACGCTGCTCGGCACCAGCGCGCTGCCACATGGCCTCAGCTGGATGCGCAACGAACTGGTCGGCGCGAGCCTTGACCATGCCCAGTGGTTCCACCGCGATGCGCGGGCGGACGAGTGGCTGCTCTACGCCACCGATGCGCCGTGGTCAGGCGGCGGGCGCGGGTTCAACCGCGGGCGGATCTTCAACCTCGCGGGCGAACTCGTGGCGAGCGTCGCGCAGGAAGGGATGATGCGGAAACGCAGCCCCCGCTAGGACAGAGCCGCTCGGCGGCGCAGCCGCCGCAAGCGCGAACGCGCGCCGCGCCTGATGGCGCGAAAGCCGAAGCGAAGCTGAACGAGCGAAGCGAGGACAACCGGACAGACGTCCGCCGCCCGGCGCTTGAGGGTGCAACAAACTAGTGGGCCAGCAGCACCGGCATCTGCGGCTCGCTCAGCATGTGGCGCGTCACCCCGCCAAGCACCAGCTCGGCGAGCCGCGCGTGGCCATAGGCGCCCATCACCAGCAGCGCGCAGTCGCGCAACTGGGCGGCGGAGAACAGCGTGTCGGCGATCCGCGCCTCGCCGCGCGGGATTTCGACGATCTCGCAAGGGATGCCGTGGCGGGCGAGGTATTTCGCGCCCTCGGTGCTGGGCAGGTCGAAGCGCTTGCCCTCGCCTGCCTGCTCGACCACGCAGGCGAGCGTCACCTTCACCGAGCAGGCCAGCAGCGGCACCGCCGCGCGCAGCGCATGCGCGCTTTCGGCCGAGCCGTTCCATGCGACCAGCATCGGCGCGCCGACATCGAAGCTGTGCGTCCCCTCGGGCACCACCAGCACCGGCACCGGCGCGCGGGTCACCACATCGCCCACCAGCGCCGAGGGGCCGGACCGGTCCATCCCCGCCTCGGCCGGGCCCATGATGACGATATCGGCGAGCGGCGAGGCCTCGATCAGGCGCTGGCCGGCGACGCCGTACTCGAAGCGCCAGTCGAAGGGCACGCCTTCATGCTCGAGCTCGGCCTCGATCTTCGCGCGCAGCTTGTCGGCGTTCTCGCGGATCACCGGCAGCGCGGCAGCGATCGCCGAGCCGTAAAAGTCGCCGGGCATGAACACGTCGTAACTCACCGCCTGAAGGCAGGTGATGTGGCCGTTGCAGGCGCGGGCCATGTCGAGCGCGACTTGCAGGCGCGCGTTCATCGCGGGGTCGTGATCGATGTGCAGCAGGATCGACTTCATGGCGTATCTCCCGTTCATGATGAGGATGATCGCCCCGGACGCAACGCTGTGCCTTGACCCCGATCAATTTCGCTGGGCCGCGCGATGATGCGCATAGCACCTTGCCAGAGATAATGCGCGGCCTCATTCTGCACGCCGAGGGAGTGACCAATGCAGATCATGCGCCACCCGCCGGTGAAGACCAGCCTCGAGCCGTCAAACCACCCCTACCTGACAGGCCCGTGGACGCCACTGCACGAGGAAGTGGACGTTCCCGAACTGCGGGTGATCGAGGGCGCGATCCCACCCGACATCGACGGCATCTACCTCCGCAACACCGAAAACCAGGTGCATCAGCCGCTCGGGCGTCATCACCCCTTCGATGGCGATGCGATGATCCACCAGGTCGACATCTCAGGCGGCAAGGCGAGCTACCGCAACCGCTTCGTGCGGACGCACTGCTTCGAGGCCGAACAGATCGCGGGCCGCAGCTTGTGGGGCGGGCTGATGGACCCTTGGGGCACAAGCGTGCGTCCCGGCTTCGGCGCGCACGGGGGGCTGAAGGACACCGGCTCGACCGACATCATTGTCCACGCCGGCACGGCCTATGCCACGCTCTACCAATGCGGCGAGGCGTGGATGCTCGATCCCGTCACATTGGGCAGTCGCGGCAAGGCGCCGTGGGTGCCGCTGGACGGCATTTCGGCCCACCCGAAGGTCGACGAGGCGACCGGCGAGCTGATGTTCTTCAACTACTCCAAGCACGCGCCTTTCATGCATTACGGGGTGGTCGATCGGACAGGCACGCTGGTGCACTACGTGCCCATCCCCCTGCCCGGTCCGCGCCTGCCGCACGACATGGCGATCACCCCGAACTGGTCGATCCTCAACGACATGCCGCTGTTCTGGGACGAGGAGCTGCTCGGGCGGAACATCCACGCCGCGCGGCTGCATCCCGGCGTCCCCACCCGCTTTGCCCTCATCCCCCGCCGCGGCCAGCCCGAAGACATCCGCTGGTTCGAGGCCGCGCCCACCTACGTGCTGCACTGGACCAACGCATGGGAGGAGGGCGACGAGGTGATCCTCGAAGGCTATCATCAATCCAAGCCCATGCCCGATCCGCTCGAGGAGATGGGGCGCTACAGCCACATGATGGCCTATGTCGACGAACACTCGTTCCAGAGCCGCCTCCACCGCTGGCGCTTCAACCTCAAGACCGGCGAAACCCGCGAGGAGCGCCTGTCGGACAGGATCGTCGAATTCGGGATGATCAATCCGGCCTACGCCATGCACAAGAGTCGCTACGTCTGGTCGACCACCACCCGGCCCGGCTGGTTCCTGTTCAACGGCTATGTCCGCCACGACACCGCAACCGGTGAGGAACAGGTCTATCGCCTGCCCGAAGGCGTCTATGCGAGCGAAACCCCGATGATACCCAGGAAGGGCGGCACCGCAGAGGATGATGGCTACTTGGTCACCTTCCTGATCGACGAGAACACCAGCACCTCCGAATGCGCGATCCTCGATGCTGCGGACATCGCCAAGGGCCCGATCTGCCGCCTCGCGCTGCCGCACAAGATCTGTTCGGGGACGCACTCGGTGTGGGTCGAGCACGACCAATTGCGCAAGGATGCCGCCTTCCACCGCGAGCGCTTCGCCGCCCGGTGACCTGGAGCGATGACGTCGCGGCGTCACACCGCCGGTCGATGCGCCTGCAACGCTTGTCGCGCGCGTTCTTGCGTGCCTGCGCGCCCGCGCCTATCGCCCCGCGACTATCGACCGCTCCCCGGGGGACCACCGCTGATGACCTTGCGCCTTGCCCTTGCCGCCTCGAGCGCGCTGCTGCTTTCTTTCGCCGCGCCCGCCCTTGCCGAAACGGCAACCGCGCCCGAGACTGCCGCCACTGCCGCGCCCCAGTCCGAACACGACAAGCTCTTCGCCCTGTTCGAAGATGCCGACGCGCGCGAGCTCGCGCTCAACCCCTTGAGCCGGTTGTTCCGCGGCGACGACGAGAACGCCGGGCGCCTCGGCGATTTCCTGACCGATTCGAGCTTCCTCGCCGGGCGCACCGACATCAAGCTGAACCTCGCGCTGCTCGCGCAGATCGACCGCAGCAAGCTCGATGCGACCGATGCGCTCGCCTACGACGTGTTCAAGTACACGCAGGAACGCGCGCTCGCCGGGGTGACCGACGAGATGCGCGCGCTCACCGAAGTGCGGCCCCTGAACCACTTCTTCGGCCTGCACACCTTCTACCCGCAATTCGCCAGCGGCACCGGGGTCGCGCAGTTCAAGACGCTCGCCCATTACGAGGACAACCTCAGCCGCCACGACGACTATATCGCCTTCATCGACCGGGCGATCGCCAAGTTCCGCGAGGGGATGAAGAGCGGCGTGGTGGAGACCAAGCTGACGGTCGGGATCATGGTTACCCAACTCGACACGCAGCTGGCGACGCCGGTCGCGGATTCGCAGTTCATTGCGCCGACCAAGACCTTCCCCGATGGGCTCACCGAGGCCGACAAGGCCCGGCTGACCACGGCCTACGCGGCAAAGACCGCCGAGCTCTACGCGGCCAACACGCGCCTTCGCGATTTCCTGCGCGATGAATACCTCCCCGCCGCGCGCGAGAGCATCGGCCTTTCCCAGATGAAGGGCGGCGACAAGCTCTATGCCCGGCTGGTCGAAGATTCGACCACCCTGCCGCTCGATCCCGAGACCATCCACCAGCTCGGCCTCAGCGAGGTCGCGCGGATCAAGGGCGAGCTCGAGAAGCTCCGGCGCGAGGTCAAGTTCAAGGGCACGCTCACCCAGTTCTTCGACTATGTCCGCACCGACCCCAAGTTCCAGCCCAAGACCCGCGAGGGGCTGACGCAGAACTTCTACGACATCGGCAAAGCGGTCGATGCGAAGATCGGCGCGCTGTTCTCGCAGCTGCCCAAGTCGAAGCTGGAAATCCGCCCCTATGACCCTTCGACCGAGAAGTTCGAGGCGGGCGGTTCCTACCAGTCCGGCTCGCCCGATGGCGAGCGGCCCGGGGTGTTCTACTTCAACGCCTATGACCTGCCGAGCCGCCTGACGCCGGGCAATGTCACGCTCTACCTCCACGAGGGCGCGCCCGGGCACCACTTCCAGATCAGCCTCGCGCAGGAGAACGAGGCGCTGCCCGCCTTCATGCGCTATGGCGGGACGACCGCCTATGTCGAAGGCTGGGCGCTCTATGCCGAGACATTGGGCCACGAGATGGGCTTCTACAAGGACCCGTGGAACCGCTACGGCACGCTCCAGGACGAACAGCTGCGCGCGATGCGGCTGGTGGTCGATACCGGCATCCACGCCAAGGGCTGGAGCCGCGACCAGGCGATCGACTACATGCTCGAGAACTCGGGCATGACCCGCACCGAGGTGGTCGCCGAGGTCGATCGCTACATCGCCATTCCCTCCCAGGCACTCGCCTACAAGATCGGCGCGCTCAAGATCCAGGAGCTGAGGAAGCGCGCCGCCGACCGGCTCGGAGCGAAGTTCGACATCAAGGCGTTCCACGAGGTGGTGCTGAACACCGGCGGCCTGCCGCTGACCGTGCTGGAAGCCAAGATCGACCGCTGGATCGCGGCCCAGGCGGCGAACTAGACCCGCGCCGCCGGGCAGGCTGCGGCTCGGCTCGTCGCATCCGCTGCCCCGATTGCCCGCTCCTGCGGCTGTCGGGGCATCGGCGTTCACCTGCCAGCAAGGTGTTGCGCAACACGCACCCTTTCGCGCAGAACGCCAACAACGGGCCCACTCTCGGGATCGCGGGCCTGCAACGCAGGAGCATAACCACTGTGACGACCATTCTTCACCGCCCCCGCAGCCTCGCGCTGCTCGCCTTGCTGGGCGCCGCGACCGCCTCGGGCCTTGCCGCCCAGACCCAGCCCCAGCCCCAGCCGCGCCCCCTGCCCTCGCCGACGATCAGCGAGCAGGACGGGGTCAGCACCACCACCGTCTACGGCGCGCTGCCGCCGCTGTCCGAGATGGAAGAGGGCCCGCGCGTCTCGGGCATCATCTCGGCGCGCAAGGGTTCGCGCCTCCAGATCACCACCGATAGCGGCGCCGTGGAGCTGGTGACGCTTCACCCCGACACCGAGATCCGCACCCGCGGCGGGTTCCTCGGCATCGGCAACAAGACCCTCGACCAGAACGCGCTGATCAACGGCCTCACCGTGATCGTGAAGACCTCGCGCTACGGCGAAGGCCTCGTGGCGAACGAAGTGCGCTTCACCGCCGACGATCGCCAGATCGCCGCCATGATCCGCGCAGGCACCCAGCAGCAGTTCGGCGAGCAGGGCGCGGCGATCCAGGCCAACGCCGCCGCCACCGAAGCGCTGCGCGGCCGGCTCGGCGATATCGACAAGTACAACCTCAAGAGCACCACCAACGTCTATTTCGACACCGGCAAGGCGGTGATCTCGCCCGCAGCCAAGGCCGAGCTGTGCGCCGCAGCGCAGCAGGCCGGGCAGAACGAGAACTCGCTGATGCTGGTGCTCGGCTACACCGATTCGACCGGTTCGGAGGAAGTGAACCAGGCGCTCTCGGAAAAGCGCGCCGCGGCGGTGGTCAACTACCTCCAGCAGGTGTGCAAGTGGAAGCCCTACCGGATGCTGACCCCGACCGGCATGGCGACCGCTGACCCCGCCGCCGACAACACCACCGCCGCCGGCCGCGCGCAGAACCGCCGCGTTTCGGTCAACGTGCTGGTGAGCAAGGCGCTCGACGGGCAGTAAGCCTTTCGCTGCAAACGAACTACAGGGAAGGGCGGGCCGCGAGGCTCGCCCTTCTGCTATCCGCCCGCGTGGTAGAAATCGTAGACCTTGCGCGCGACCGTGGCGCTGACGCCGGGGGCGCGTTGCAGGTCTTCGAGCGCGGCGGCGCGCACCTTGCTCGCGGTGCCGAAATGCAGCAGCAGCGCGCGCTTCCTCGCCGGGCCGATGCCGGGGATCTCGTCCAGCGGGCTCGCGGTGATCGCCTTGGAGCGCTTGGCCCGGTGCGCGCCGATGACATAGCGGTGCACCTCGTCGCGCAGGTTCTGCAGGTGAAACAGCAGCGGCGAGTTCACGGGCAGCAGCTTCTCGCGCCCGTCGGGGAAGTGGAACACCTCGCGGCCTTCCCTGCCGTGATGCGGCCCCTTGGCGATGCCGATCACCGCGACGTCATCAGCGATGCCGATGTCCTCGAGCACGCGCATGACGCTGGATAACTGCCCCTTGCCGCCGTCGATCAGGATGAGGTCGGGGAGCGTCGTCTCGTGCCCGCCGGGCTTGGCCTCGGGGTTCTCCTCCCCTTCGGCAAAATTGCGGAACCGCCGCGTCATCACCTCGCGCATCATCGCGAAGTCGTCGTTGGTCTGCGCCTCGCGGATGTTGAACTTGCGGTATTGGCCCTTCTCGAACCCGTCCGGCCCGGCGACGATCATCGCCCCCACGGCCTTCGCCCCCTGGATATGGCTGTTGTCATAGACCTCGATCCGCTGCGGGGGCGCGTCGAGCTCCAGAAACTCGGCCATTTCGCGGTTCAGCTTTGCCTTGGTGCCGGTCTCCGCCAGCCGCCGCTCGAGCGCTTCGACGGCATTCCTCTGCGCCTGCGCCATCAGCTTGCGCCGGTCGCCGCGCTCGGGCACCGAGAGCCGCACCTTGCGCCCTGCCAGCTCGGAAAGCGCCGCCTCGATCAACTCGGCCTCGGGCAATTCGCGGTCGACGAGGATCGTCGGCGGGGGCGGCACTTCCTCGTAGAATTGCAGCATTACGTCGGCGAGCACCTGCGCCTCGTCGACCTCGGCCGTGTGGCGCGGGAAGAGCGCGCGGTGGCCCCAGTTCTGCCCGCCGCGGATGAAGAAGGACTGGACGCTCATGTGCCCGTTCTTGGCCGCCAGCGCGAAGACATCGGCGTCGCCCAGACCCTGCGCATTGATCGCCTGCGAGCCCTGGATGAAGGTCGCCGCGCGCAGCCGGTCGCGCAGCATCGCCGCTGTCTCGAAATCGAGGTTCTCCGCAGCCTCGGCCATCTGCCGCTCCAGATCGGCCTGCACCGCGCCGGACTTGCCCGAGAGGAAATCCTTCGCCTGCCGCACCAGCGCGTCATAGCCCGGCTCGTCGATCCGTCCCACGCAAGGCGCCGAGCACCGCTTGATCTGGTAGAGCAGGCACGGCCGGTCGCGGTTGTTGAAGAAGCTGTCGGTGCAGGAGCGCAGCAGGAACAGCTTCTGCAGCGCGTTCAGCGTGGTGTTCACACTTCCCGCGCTGGCGAAAGGCCCGTAGTAATTGCCCTTGGCACGCCGCGCGCCGCGATGCTTCTGGATGCGCGGGTAAGCATGGTCGGCGCGCAGCAGGATGAAGGGGAAGCTCTTGTCGTCGCGCAGCAGCACGTTGAAGGGCGGGCGGAAGCGCTTGATCAGCTGCGCTTCGAGCAGCAGCGCCTCGGCCTCGGAATTGGTGATGACTATTTCCATCGCACGGGTCTGGCTGACCATGCGCTGGAGCCGCCCCGAAAGCTGGGCGATCTGGGTGTAGTTCGCCACCCGCGCCTTCAACGAACGCGCCTTGCCGACATAAAGCACCTCGCCCCGGGCATCGAGCATGCGGTAGACCCCGGGAACGGGCTTGAGCACCTTCACCGTCTCGCGGATCGCCCGCACCCCGCCCTCGAGATCGGGCTGGGCGCTGGCGACGGTATAGGCGGCGCGGTGCTCGTTGAAGCGCTCCGCGCCGCGCGGGTCGTGGGGGGTGCCTGCGGGGGTTCGGGCCATGGGG
>OFDN01001355.1_pt1 | contig 16454 bp, 18 predicted proteins | sample 1520971 | NCBI WGS metagenome assembly OFDN01 (sample SAMEA94257418, study PRJEB24077) | hot springs metagenome | biome: Aquatic biome; feature: Geographical feature; material: Water | place: India | collected 2012-06-12 | depth 5 m
CCTTCCCCGTCAACGATGGGGGAGGGTCGGGGTGGGGGCCCCGCGCGACGACGTTCGGCCGACCGCGTTTAAGCCGACTTCCACCAGCGGCGCGGCTCGACGTTGACCACCGGCTTGTCGGCCGGGATCTCGCGCGCCACCGCGTGGATCTCCTTGTAGATGTCGACGCCGCCGGCCCATTCGCCGAGACGGTCGCGCCACACCTTCCAAGGCTCCGGGTTGGACATCGGCGAGGCGATGTCCTCGGCCTTCTTCATCTCCTCGGCCGGCAGCTCCACCACGCGCACGCCGTGCTTGTGGAACAGCGTGCCGGGGCGCGGCGGGTTGGTGGCGCCGATCACCTCATGCAGTGCCGCCTCGTGCGTGCCCTGGACATGGACCTGCGCGGTGTAGGCGGACTCCATGATGGCGTCCTGCAACCGGCCCTCGACGCGGTCGAAGACCTTGGCGTTCATCGCCGTGTGCTCGGTGCCGCAGAAGAAGCGGAGATCGACCGCCTGCGAGACCACCGGCGTCATGTTGGCGTAGGCGACCGCACCCATCCACGTCTCGGCGCCGTCGATCAGGCCCTGGCGCAGACCGTCCAGCGTCTCCTCCCAGGCGATCGGCACGGGGTTGAGCTTCAGGAGCTCCATGGCGATGCGGCCGAGCTGGGTGCCGGTGACGCGGTTCTTGGTGCCGGCGAGCTGCTCCAGCTTGGTGACGCTCGGCTTGTCCGCCCATTTCTTGCCCAGCATGATGCCGCGCAGTTCGCAATGGGTGAACAGGAACTGGATGTTGTGGCGCCGCTTCAGCGGCTCGCGCAGCAGCTTCTGGCTCGCCGGGCTGTAGAAGAAGTGGTATTGCGACGCCCGCGTCGGGAACATGAACGCGAAATCGAGCACGTTGTAATAGGGCGCGTTGCCCGCCGAGTTCTGGGTCGAGGCGGAGAAGATCTGGGTGATCTCCTGCTGCGTCTTCTGCACGCAATCGAGCTGGCCGCAGATCTGGTTGCTGCCGAGGAACTCCACACGGATCTCGCCGTCAGTGCGGTCCTCCAGGTCCCGGGCGAAGAAGAGCTGGCCCGACTTCTGGATCTGCAGGTTCTGCTCGTTGAAGCCGGACGCGCCGAACTTGAAGGTGTGCTTGGCCGGCTTGGAGAAACGGCGGTTCGCCGTCGCTTCGGCCGCCTGCGCCAGGCGTGGCAGCGTCACCGGGCCGACCAGCCCGCCGAGCGCCAGCAGCGTGGACGTCCAACCGAACTGGGCGGCCAGCCGCCCCAGGTCGCGACGCGAGAATTGCAGAGACTGTCTCATCGGTTTCCCTCCCATACTGTGGACCAACCATATGCGTGGCCAGCGAACCGTGCGAGCGACACATTTTGCTTATTTTGGAATGCTTCATTTCATCTTTACACAAACGGGCTCCCCGTGCAAGGATCGCGTTGTGAAAAGTTTCGCTGCAACGCAGCATCGCGAAAGAAGCTTTCGGGAGGGAGTGGAAGGCATGTCCAGCGACACAGCCTACGATTATGTGGTCATCGGCGCCGGGTCGGCCGGCTGCGTCCTCGCCAACCGTCTGTCCGCGGACCCCGGCGCCCGCGTGCTGCTGCTGGAGGCGGGCCCGAAGGACAGTTACCCGTGGATCCACATCCCGGTCGGTTACTTCAAGACCATGCACAACCCGGCCACCGACTGGTGCCTGAAGACCGAGCCCGACCCCGGCCTGAACGGGCGCAGCCTCGCCTGGCCGCGCGGCAAGGTGCTGGGCGGGTCCAGCTCGATCAACGGGCTGCTCTACATCCGCGGGCAACCGCAGGATTACAACCAGTGGCGCCAGCTCGGCTGCACCGGCTGGTCATGGGAGGATGTGCTGCCGCTGTTCAAGCGCTCCGAACACCAGGAGCGCGGCGGCGACGAGTTCCACGGCACCGGCGGCCCGCTCAGCGTGTCCGACATGCGGGTGCGGCGCGACATCTGCGACGCCTACATCGACGCGGCCGAGGAACTGGGCATCCCCCGCAATCCCGATTGCAACGGTGCGAGCCAGGAGGGGGCCGGCTATTTCCAGCTCACCGCCCGCAACGGGCGGCGCTGCAGTTCCGCCGTGGCCTTCCTGCGCCCGGTGCTCGACCGCCCGAACCTCACCGTGATGACCGGGGCCGCGGTGGAGCGCCTGATTCTGACCGGCAAGCGGGTGACCGGGGTCGAGGTGTGGGTCGATGGTGCGAGCAAGCGCATCGAGGTGCGGCGGGAGGTGGTGCTGTCCGCCGGCGCCATCCACTCCCCGCACATCCTGGAGTTGTCGGGGATTGGCCGCGGTGCGGTGATGCAGCGGGTCGGCATCCCCGTGCTGCACGAGCTGCCGGGCGTGGGCGAGAATTTGCAGGACCATCTCCAGTCCCGCTCCCAGTACCGCAGCGCCGTGCCGACCCTGAACGACGAGGTGAACAACCTCTTCCGCAAGATGCTGATCGGGGTGGAATACATCCTGTTCCGCCGCGGCCCGATGAGCATGGGGGCCAGCCAGGCCTACATCTTCGCCCGCACCTCGCCGGCCATGGACACGCCGGACGTGCAGTTCCACATCCAGCCGCTGTCCAGCGACAAGCCGGGCGAGGGTCTGCACCGCTATTCGGCCTTCACCGCGTCGGTCTGCCAGCTCCGCCCGGAGAGCCGGGGGCGGCTGGAGCCGCGCTCGCCCGACCCGCGGCAGGCGCCGGCCATCCACCCCAACTACCTCGCCACCCACACCGACCAGCGCACCATCGTGGAGGGCATGAAGCTGGCCCGCCGGCTGGCCGCGACCAAGTCGCTGTCGCCCTTCATCGTCGAGGAGCTGGACCCCGGCCCCAAGGTGCGGACGGACGAGGAGCTTCTGGTCCACGCGCGCAACACCGCCACGACCATCTACCACCCCGCCGGCACCTGCAAGATGGGGGTGGACCCGATGGCGGTGGTGGATCCGGCGCTGCGCGTGCACGGCATCGAGGGGCTGCGGGTCGCCGACGCCTCGATCATGCCGACTCTGGTGTCGGGCAACACCAACGCGCCGACCATCATGATCGGCGAAAAGGCCTCCGACCTGATCCTTGCTTCGGCCCGCCGGGCCAGCTACGCGGCGGCGGCGTAGGGGAGGGTTGCTGCGTCCGGCCCCTGTTGTGCGCGATGGCGATTCACGCGATGCTTCCGTGCACGACAGGGGAGGGGCGGCGTGGTCACGAGAATGACGGTTGTGGCGGCATTGGCGGTTGCAACTCTTTCCGCAGCGGCGCCGGTGCGCGCCGCCGGTTTCGACGGCACCTGGCACTGCAAGGCGAACGGCGACATCCCCATCGGGATTCTGACCGTGGCCGGCACCGGCTACAGCTTCACGGCGGTGCGCGACGGCAAATGGACGCCGAAGCCCGACGACCCGGGCAACGGCAAAGGCACGCTGGCCGCGTCCGGCGTGCCCGAGTCCGGCCCGCTGAAGACGGTCTACGAGGTGACCGTGTCCAACAGCAACACGGTGCTGTGGCTGAACAACAAGACCGGCACCCTGATGGGCTGCTGGCCGCGCTGAGCCATTGGCGGGTCAGCCCAGCTCGAAACTGGTGATCCCGAACACCCGCTCATCCCGCATCGGCCGCACCGGGCCGGTGTACATGCGCGCAGTCTCGAACGCCGGCGCCAAGCCGCGCGACCGGGCGAGCTGCACCGCCGCGGCGTTGGGCTCCGGCACGTCGAGGAAGACCGGGCCGCCGCCCGGCGTGGCGGCCAGCGCGTCGAACAGCGCCGCGGCGGCGTCTCCGTCCAGCGCGAAAAGCGGCCCGACCTTGCGGCCGTCGACGCTGGGGCGGATCACCCCGAAGCCGGCCAACGCCCCATCGCGCAGCAGCGCCAAGGCGTGATGCCCCGGCGCCGACACCCAGGCCGCCAGGAACGCCGCCCGCTCCGCCGGGAAGCAGGCCGCGTCGAAGGCCAGCACCGCCTCCCACGGCACCGCGGCCAGCGGCACCACCGCCCCGGCCCCGGCCCCGGGCGCGGCGCCCGTCGGCACCCCGCCGAAGCGCACGTTGCGGTGGGCGTAGGCGAAGCCGGAGCGGCGGTAGTTGTCCTGCTGCGCCACCACCCCGTCCAGCCCGACCGTGCGCGATCCGGCGTGCGCCAGCCCGGCGCGCCAGGTCGCCATGCCCAGCCCGGTCCCGCGATGCGCCGGCCGCACGATGTAGAGGCCAAGGAAGGCGAAGGCGTCGCCGTAGGTCACCACCGACACCGCCGACACCGGCGCCCCGTCCAGCACCCCGATGAAGAACCCCTCCGGGTCCTGCGTCCGGAACAGGGGGGCGTCGCCGCTGCCGGGATTCCACCCCTCCGCCGTCGCCCAGTCGATGATGGTGCCGACCTCCTCGGCCGTCGCCACCCGCACCGTGAAACCGTCCGTCGTCATTCCGTCCTCAGAGCAGATCGCGCAGCATCGCCACCAGCGGCACGTCGGCCGGCGGCATCGGGTAGTCGCCCATGCGGTTGGGATAGACCCAGGCGAGCGTTTGCCCTTCCAGCGGCGCCACGTCCCCCTCCCACACCCGGCAGACATAGAGCGGCATCAGCAGGTGGAAGCTCTCGTAGCCGTGCGAGGCGAAGGTGAAGGGGGCGAGGCAGCTCGCCGCCGTGTCGATCCCCAGCTCCTCCTTCAGCTCGCGCACCAGGGCCGCCTCCGGCGTCTCGTCGGCGTGCACCTTGCCGCCGGGGAACTCCCACAGCCCGGCCAGCGCCTTGCCCGGCGGCCTTTGGGCCAGCAGCACCCGCCCGTCGGCATCCACCAGCGCCACCGCGGCGACCAGCAGCACCGGCTTCGACCCGGCGGGAGGGGTGGAGGAGGGATCGAAACAGGACATGGGGATTCCGTATGGGCTCGTTGAACCGTGTCTTCACTCTTCCCTGGCGGCCAAGGTGGCCAGCGCCCAGTCGCCGAGCATCAGGGGTAATGCCGCGATCCGTGCGTCGGGGTGCCGGCGCATCGCTGCGGCGAACGGTGCGTCGGCCAGCAGGATGTGGTCGGCCTGCACCGCGAGGGCGAACGCAGCGTACAGGCAGTCGTACGGGGAATGGTCCACCGCCAACGCGATGTCGATGGCCGCATCGTGGAGACCAAGGTCGGCAGTGGGTGTCGCACGCACGCACGCGCGCAGCAGCGACAGGCCCTCCCGCACCTCGTCCGCCGACCAGCCCTTGTGTCCCGCGCGACCTCGACGCCGCGTCTGGACCCAGAGGACATTGGCCGCCTCGTTAAGCCAGAAGTCGGGGACGAGCAACGCGTCATCCCCGGCCAGCACAGCGGCGGCCAATGCACTGTCCGGCTCGTTGATCGCCCATTTGAGCCCGACGGACGCGTCGACGACCAGTCTCACGGTCAGCGCCGCCCCTGCTGTCGTGTGAGCTGCCGGGTTCGTCCCTCACGCGCCTGTTTCAACAGGTCGACGGCGCTGCCGGTCGTCCGGTCGGCGGTGCGCTCGCGGAAATCCGCGAGGCGGCGGAGGATGTCCGCCCGTTCCGGGTTCCCCGCGTTCCGCTCCAGCGCGGCCCGCAGGATCGCCGTGTGTTCGGCTTCCGGAGAGCGGCCATGGTCCGCCGCACGCTGCCCAAGCCGCTGAACAAGCTCGTCCTCGATGCCGTGAACGGTCAGGCTGGCCATGCGTCTGCCTTTGGACTGGGCCTCACTTCACATCAGAATGATGCGCGTGACACGCCGGTGCAACGCTCAACTCGCCACCGCGCCGTTGAGCGCGCGCCAGCGGGCGGCGCTCAGGACGTAGAGGTGGCCGGGCTGGACGCCGCCGCGCAGCATGAAGTCGTAGTCGTGGACGCCGCGGTGCTCGAAGCCCGCCTTCAGCAGCACCCGGCGCGACGGGCGGTTGTCCAGCAGGGTGGCGGCGGTCAGCACGGGCAGGCCGAGCTCGGCGAAGCACAGGCGTATGACCGCGGCCACCGCCTCGCTGGCGTAGCCGATGCCCTGATAGGGCACGCCGATCCAATAGCCGATCTCGCCGCGCTCCAGATTGACCTCGATGCCGCCGATGGGGATGTCGTCGTCGGCCTCGGCGATCAGCAGGCAGAGCGCGCGGCGCTCGACCCGATAGGCCTCCGCCGCCTCCACCCATTCCCGGCCATAGGCGACGTTGTAGGGGTGCGGCACGTTGGCGAGCCACTGGGCGACCGCCCAGTCGCCGATCAGCGGCGCGAAATGCTTCACGTCCTCCACCCGGTAGGAGCGGAGCACGAGGCGCTCCGTCTCGATCCGGGCGGGGAGCGGCGGGACGGGGTGGGGGTGGTGCATGGGCCGGCGGCCGGTCAGCTTCGGTAGCTGCCGTTGATGTCGATGTAGCCGTGCGTCAGGTCGCAGGTCCACACCGTCGCCTTGCCCTGGCCCAGCCCGATGTCCACGAGGATGTCGATTTCCTTGCCCTTCATGTGGGCGGCGACCGGCGCCTCGTCATAGCCCGGCACCTCCATCCCGTCGGCGCAGATCAGCGTGCCGCCGACGGAGATCTTCAGCAGGTCGCGCTCCGCCCGCTCGCCGGCCTTGCCCACCGCCATCACGATGCGGCCCCAATTGGCGTCCTCGCCGGCGATGGCGGTCTTGACCAGCGGCGAGTTTGCGATGGTCAGCGCGATGCGCTTGGCGGCGGCGTCGCTGTCGGCCCCCACCACGTCGATGGTGACGAACTTGGTCGCCCCCTCACCGTCGCGCACGATCTGGTGCGACAGGTCGCGCATCACCTCCTCCAGCGCCCGGCGGAAGTCGGCGAGTGCGGGGTCGGCGGCGTCGGTGACGGCCGGGTTGGCGGCCTTGCCGGTGGCGAACAGCAGAACCGTGTCGCTGGTGGAGGTGTCGCCGTCCACCGTCAGGCTGTTGAAGGTGCGCTCGGTCAGCGCCGACAGCATCGCCTGGAGCGCCGGGGCCGGGATGGCGGCGTCGGTGAACAGGAAGCCCAGCATCGTCGCCATGTCCGGCGCGATCATGCCGGAGCCCTTGCAGAAGCCGCTGATCGTCACTGTGGTGCCGCCGATGTCGGCGGTGCGCACCGAGCCCTTGGGGAAGGTGTCGGTGGTCATGATGGCGCGGGCCGCCGCCTCCCACACCGCGCTGGTGTTGGCGAGCCTGTCCGCCAGACCGCCCAGGCTGCGGGCGATGGCGTCGGGGGCCAGCGGCTGGCCGATGACGCCGGTGGAGGCGGTGAAGACCGCCAGCGGGTCGCAGCCGGCGATGGCCGCCGCCGTCTCGATGGTGGTGCGGGTTGTGACGTCGCCGGCCTTGCCGGTGAACGCGTTGGCGTTGCCGGCGTTGACCACCAGCGCCCGCGCGGTGCCGCCCGCCAGCGATTCGCGGCACATCAGCACCGGGGCTGAGCAGGTCAGCGATTTGGTCAGCACGCCGGCCACGCTGGTGCCCTCGTCCAGCACCGCCAGCAGCAGGTCGTCGCGCCCCTTGTAGCGGATGCCGCTGTTGGTCACGGCCAGACGCACGCCGGGGATCGGCGGCAGGGTCGGGAAGGCGGCGGGGGCGAGCGGGGAGACGGGGAGGGCCATGGCGCGCGGTCTCTCGGGCGAGGGGTCGAACCGCAGCACCATAGCAAGCTGGCCGCCGGTGTCACGCGCGCCGTTGCCGTTGCCGGTTGGCGGTGCCGCCCCGCCCGCGCGTTCAGGCAAAATTTACCAGCACCCGCCATACCGTGGAGCCAGTCCCCGCAAGCCGGCCGGAGCGATGATCGACCCAAGGACCGAGGCCGCCCTTCAGGAATTCGCCGCCAACCCCGGCCTGGACCCGTCGCTGCTCGACCTGTTCCTGCTGTTCGGCCCATCCTATGGTCAGCGGCAGGCCAAGACGCCGCTGACGGTCGCCTTCCATGATTTCTGGCCGGAGTTCGACAAGCGGGAGAATGTCTTCACCGAGATCCTGTCCCACCGCTTCGCGGTGACGGTGGTGGAGGACGGGTGCGACCTTGCCATCGTCTCGGTGTTCGGCACCCGCCACCGCGAGGCGCGGGCGCGCCGCAGCCTTTATTTCACGGGCGAGAACCGCCGGCCGCCGCTGGACGCCTTCGACATGGCGGTGTCCTTCGACCGCATCGACGACCCCCGCCATTTCCGGCTGCCGCTCTACGTCATGCACGCCTTCGAGCACATGCGGGAGGGGGCGACCGCGCATTTCTGCCAGCCGCTGCTGCCGCCGGTGCCGCCGACGCGTGAGGCGTTCGCGGCGCGCAAATTCTGCGCCTTCCTCTACAAGAATCCGCACGGCACCCGCCGCAACGACTTCTTCCAGGCGCTGCACGCGCGCCGCCCCATCGATTCGGTGGGCTGGCACCTGAACAACACCGGCAGCGTGGTCAAGACGGGCTGGCTGCCCAAGATCCGGACCTTCGCCAAATACCGCTTCGCCTTCGCCTTCGAGAACTCGAGCCACCCCGGCTATCTGACCGAGAAGATCCTGGATGTCTTCCAGGCCGGCGCCGTCCCCCTCTATTGGGGCGACCCGGACGTGACGCGCGACGTGGTGCCGGGCAGCTTCATCGACGTCTCCCGCTTCGCCGACGACGAGGAGGCGGTGGCCGCGGTGCTGGCGATGGACGACGATTACGACGCCTATCGCCGCTGCCGCAGCGTCTCCCCCTTCGTCGGCGCGCCAGATTTTTACTTCGACGCCTACCGTCTGGCGGAGTTCATCGAGAGCCGCCTGTGAGCGGACAGCCAGGAGGTGCCCCGATGAAGCGCGTGCTGCTCAACTACGCCGACGGTGCCTTCACCCAGGCGCAGGCGCACAACAGCCGGACGGGGCTGGAGGTCGGCGGCTTCGACGGGGTGGCGGCGCTGGGCCGCCAGCATCTGCCCGGCGATTTCGTCGCCCGCAACCGCCACATCCTCGACCAGCCGCGCGGGGCCGGCTACTGGCTGTGGAAGCCCTTCCTGATCTGGACGCTGCTGCGCGAGCATCTGGAGGACGGCGACATCCTCTTCTACAGCGACAGCGGCGCCCACTTCGTGCACGGCATCGACCCGCTGGTCGAGGTCTGCCGTCGGCGGCGCGATCTGCCCATCCTGCTCTTCACGCTGGAGGACCAGCACCGCGCCCGCGTGTGGACCAAGCGCGACTGCTTCCACTACATGGGCCTCGACCATCCCGACTACACCGAGGCGCCGCAGATCCTGGGCAGTTTCGTGGTGATCGAGCGGACTCCCACCACCATGGCCTTCGTCGCCACCTGGCTGCATTTCGCCGAGGACGAACGCCTCATCACCGACGCCCCCAACGCCTGCGGCCTGCCCAACCACCCCGGCTTCCGCGACCACCGCCACGACCAGAGCATCCTCAGCCTGCTCGGCCACAGCCGCGGGGTGGCGACGCTGCCCGACATCTCGCAATGGGGCGACGGCCGCCGCCCGCCCGGCATCCCGCGGATCATGGAGCACACGCGCTGGCGCGCGTAGCCGGCTCACGCGCTGGCGCGCGTAGGCGGCGTTGACGCTGCCGCGCGCCGCACCGCATCCTGCGCCGGCACGCCACCTCCCGCGAGAGGCAGAAGCACCCGATGACCGACACCGCCGGCCGCAGGCTCAACATCGTCGTCCCCTACCGCGACCGGGAGGCGCATCTGCGCCGCTTCGTGCCGGCCATCGCCGCGTGGTTCGCCGGGCTGGACCGGCCCATCGACTACCGCGTGACCATCGTGGAACAGGACGCCGGGCTGCCCTTCAACCGCGGGGCGCTGAAGAACATCGGCTTCCTGCTGGGCGAGCGGACCAGCGACTACACCTGCCTGCACGACGTCGATTACCTGCCGCTGGACGCCGATTACTCCTGGGCCGAGGTGCCGACGCCGATCCTGTGGTACGGGGCGGAGCGCCGGCCGGTCGCCCCCGGCGCCTCCGACCGCACGGTGACCACCGACCTGGAGAGCAGCATGGGCGGGGTGCTGCTGATGCCCAACACGGTGATGCGGCAGGTGGACGGCTACTCCAACGCCTATTGGGGCTGGGGCTACGAGGATTTCGACTTCTCCCTGCGCATCCGCGCCCGCCGCATCCCCACCGACCGGCGCAAGGGTCGCTTCGAGCCGCTCGACCATGTGAACGACGGCTTCACGCCCGACGCCGCCCCGTCCGACATCGCGCTGGTCAACCGCCGGCTCTTCGAGGCGCTGTGGTCTACCGGCTCCATCCCCAAAGGCGACGGGCTGTCCACCCTGACCTACAACGTGCTGGAGCGCCGGCTCTGCGATCTGGCCGGCGAAGCGGTCGCCGACCGCTTCCAGATCGTCCGCGTCCGCCTTGGCCATCGGCCGCGGCCGGAGCAGCTCGCCGCCGCGCGGTCGGGCTGACCGCAAGCACGGCCACCACCCACCGCGGCAGCCATCCACCGCGGTACTCCGGCCGCGCCGGGGCCCCCCAAGGCGTCGTGTCGGCGGCTCGATTGCCCGGCTTCAATCGGGGGCCAGCGGGTTTCCGTCCGGTCCTCGGGGGTGGTCATGGCTCTGGCGACACGACTTCAGTCCAAGTGGTTCCGCGACAACAGCAGGCTCCAGCACTGTCTGGTCAGCGACCCGCACCATGTGCTGCGCGGTGCGACGGGCGAGCATGTCTCGCTGATCCAGGGGGCGCTGTCGATCCTCGACGGCAGCCTCATCGCCGCCGACGAGCAGAAGCGCCGCCTCTACGGCCCCACCACCGAGACCGCGGTGCTGGAGTACAAGACGCGGCGGCGCATCATCAACCTGCTCTACCAGACCCAGGCCGACGCCATCGTCGGCAAGATGACCATCCGCCGCCTGGACGAGGAGATGAAGGCGCAGGAGCGGTCGCGCTCGCACCTGATGTTCGCCGTCGGCGTCAGCCTGCCGGAGCCGCGCATGGTCATCCTGTCGGAGACCGCGAACCGCGACTTCGTCGGCTGGGCCAACCAGATGGTCAAGCTCTACAGCGGCAAGGTGGTGAAGGTGGACGCCGCCACCGATCCGGCGGAGGAGGTGAAGCGCATCCGCCAGGCGGTGAACACCGCCGGGGCCGGCGGCCTGCTGATCCTCAGCGTCGGCCACGGCGTCTGCATCCCCCAATATGGCGAGCAGGGGACCTTCGACCTGGCGCCCAGCGCGGCCATGCGCGTGCTCGGCAAGAACTTCAACGAGAACGAACCGAAGGACTTCGTCAGCCCCTACTACGACGACAAGCCGGCCGCCAACACCGGCCTGAAACCCCTGTCGCAGAAGGACAAGGACGAGCGCGACCAGACGGCGGGGGCGCAGCGCCGCCTGAAGAACTGGGCGCTGTGGCAGGAGGTCTGCACGATCTTCCGGGACGGCAAGCTGAGCGCCGTGGTGCTGCTGACCTGCCGGATCGGCGGGGCGCCGCTCTTCCTGCAGAAGATCGCCGGACAATGGCAGACGAAGATGATCGCCTACAAGGATCAGGTCGGCTGCTACCAGACGGCGTCGGGCCGCTTCCGCACCATCCTCGGCAAGGACAAGGACAAAACGGCCCCGCCGCCACCGCCCCACACCAACACGCCGTGGGGCGAGATCACCATCCCGCTGTCGATGAGCGACATGGTGGTGATCGACCCGCCGGCCGCGCCGAAGACGCCGTAGCGCTCTTGCGCCTTCCGCTCCCCGCCCCGATGATCGGGCGCGGAGGTGGCGATGTCCCTGCTGGGTGTGTGCGTGCTGGCCGGCGTGGTGGGCGTGCCGGCGCTGCTGATGCTGGCGGCCCTGGTCCAGGGTGCGCGGGCCGCGCGGTCGGTGCGCGGGGAACCCCCCCGATCCGGAGCGGAGCCGAAGCCCGCCCCGGATCGGGGGCCGTGATCACTTCGCGGGGGCGGGCGCCGGAGCGACGGGCTGCGGTACGGCGATGGGCACGGCCTTGCGTGCGGGCGGTGCGCTTTCGGGGTCCGGCGGGATGATCTCGTAGGCCGGGCGCGGTGCGACGGCCTTGGCCTGTTCACGGGCTTCGGCACGGCGCTGCAGCATGCGTTCGCGCACATAGTCCTGGAAAGACAGCGTGCTCATGGCCAGCTGGGCGGCATCTTCCTCCACCGGAGCCTGGGCAGCGGCGCGCAGGGCGGCGGTGCTGGGGGCGGGTGCCGGCTTCATGCGCGGTGCGGGGGCCTGCGCTGCGGGCGCGGCCACCTGGTCCAGCGTGGCCAGGCTGTCCTCGCTCGCGGCCATCACCTCGACACCCTGCGGGGTCTGGCGGTTGGAGAGTATCAGCGTGCCGTCGCCGAAGGCGAGGCGGGCCTTGGCCAGGGCCTCGCGGGCGGTGGGGGCGGTGAAGCGTTGGATGTTCATGATGCGGCGCCTCGCAGGATCGGTCCGATGCGGATGGAGTGGGTTTCAGGAATTTCGCTGTGCGCCAGCACCTGCAGGCGTGGCGCGGCGCGGCGCACGAGGCGCGCGACGGAGTTGCGGATGGTGTCGGGCACCAGCAGGCAGGGCGGCACGCCGGTCTCTTCCTGCTTCATGGCCACGTCGGCGGCGCTGCGCGTGAGCATGTCCGCCACGCCCGGATCCAGCGAAGGGCCGCTGGGCTGGCCCAGGGCCTGCACCAGCAGGCGCTCGAGCGGCGGGTCGATGGCGATGACGTTGAGTTCCTTGGACGGGCCGTAGATCTGCTGCACGATGGCCGGCGAGAGCGCCACGCGCACGCGCTTGGCGAGCTCCGCCGGGTCGGCGATGGTGGGGGCGTGCTCGGCCAGGGTCTCGATGATGGTGCGGATGTCGCGGATGTGCACCGACTCCTCCAGCAGCAGCTGCAGGACTTTCTGGAACACGGCGATCGGGACCATCTTGGGCACGACTTCTTCGATGAGCTTGGGGGCCTGCTTGGCCACGTGCTCGACCAGCTGTTGCGTTTCGGTGCGGCTGAGCAGCTTGGCGGCATGGACCTGCATCAAGTGTGACAAATGGGTCGCCATCACGGTCTCGGAATCAACGACGGTAAAGCCGGCCATTTGGGCCGCTTCCTTCTGCCGTTCCTCGATCCAGTGCGCGGGCAGGCCGAAGGCCGGGTCGGTGGTGGCGGTGCCGATCAGCGGCGTGGTGATGCCACCCGGGTTGATGGCCAGGTACATGCCGGGGAAGGCTTCGCCCTCGCCCACGACCACGCCGCGCAGGCTGATGCGGTAGCCGCTGGGCTTGAGCTCCAGGTTGTCGCGCACGTGCACGGGCGGCGGCAGGAAGCCCACCTCCTGCGCAAACTTGCGGCGCACGCCCTTGATGCGCGTGAGCAGGTCGCCCGAGCGGTTCTTGTCCACCAGGGTGATGAGGCGGTAGCCGAGCTCCAGGCCGAGCTGGTCCACGGGTTGCAGGTCGTCCCAGCTGGCTTCGCCGTCACCTGCGGGTGCGGCTGGTGCGGCCGCCTCTTCCTCGGCCGGCTCGGGCTGATGGGCCAGCACCCAGGCGATGTAGCCGATCAGGCCGGCGATCGAGAGGAAGACCAGGTTGGGCATGCCGGGGATCAGGCCCAGGACGGCGAGCACGCCGGCGGTGATGGCCAGCGAGCGCGGCGAGGTGAACATCTGGGTGGCGATCTGCTTGCCCAGGTCCTGCTCCTTGCCCACGCGCGATACCACCATGGCTGCGGCCACCGAGATCAGCAGGCCCGGGATCTGCGCGACCAGCGCGTCGCCCACCGCCAGCAGGATGTAGCTGTTAGCGGCCTGGCCGGCGGAGAGGCCGTGCTGCGCCATGCCGACGGCGAAGCCGCCGATGATGTTGATGAAGAGGATCAGGATGCCGGCGATGGCGTCGCCGCGCACGAACTTGGAGGCACCGTCCATGGAGCCGAAGAAGTCGGCTTCCTCGCTGACCTCGAGGCGGCGGCGCTTGGCTTCCTTCTCGTCGATGATGCCCGCGGAGAGGTCAGCGTCCACGGCCATCTGCTTGCCGGGCATGGCGTCCAGGGCGAAGCGTGCCGAGACCTCGGCAATGCGCTCGGCACCCTTGGTCACGACCACGAAGTTGATGACCACGAGGATCGCGAAGACGATCAGGCCGACGGCGAAGTTGCCGCCGATCAGGAAGTGGCCGAAGGCCTCGATCACGGCGCCGGCCGCACCCGGGCCGGTATGGCCCTCGAGCAGCACCACGCGGGTGGACGCCACGTTGAGCGAGAGACGCAGCAGCGTGGTCAGCAGCAGCACGGCGGGGAAGGCCGCGAAGTCCAGCGGCTTGAGCATGTGGGCCGCCACCATCATCACCATCAGCGCGATGGCGATGTTGAAGGTGAACAGGATGTCGAGCAGCCAGGGCGGCAGCGGCAGCACCATCATGGCCAGGACGGCGATGACGAGCACGGGCGCGGCGATGCCCGGGATCATCGCCGCGTGGCGGCCGAAACGCTGTTGCAGGTTCTGTTGGAGCGTGTTCATGCGGCGCTAGGGATGGGTTGGGCCACGGACGGGGCCTTGCGTTCGTGCGGGTCCAGGCCGGGCGGCACCTGCGGCTGCGGCGGTTCGCTAGGCATGGGACCCTCGCCGCGCATGGCGGCGCGCAGGCGGTAGATGTAGGCCAGCACCTGGGCCACGGCCGTGTACAGGCTCGCGGGGATGTCCTGGTCGAGTTCGGCGTGGGCGTAGAGCGCACGCGCCAGCACGGGCGACTGCAGCACCGGCACCTCGTGGGCCTTGGCCACGTCGCGGATCTTCAGGGCCAGCAGGTCGGCGCCCTTGGAGATCACGCGCGGCGCGTTCATGGTCTTTTCGTCGTACTTGACGGCCACGGCGTAGTGCGTGGGGTTCATCAGGATGAAGTCGGCCTTGGGCACGGACTGCACGCTCTTGCGCTGGGCGATCTCGCGCGCCTTCTGGCGGCGGTGGCCCTTCATCTGCGGGTTGCCCTCCGACTCCTTGTGTTCGTCGCGCACTTCCTTGAGGGACATCTTGAGCTGGGACTTGTGCAGGAAGTTCTGCAGTGGCACGTCCACCAGCGCCACCAGCAGGATCACGACCAGCAGCAGGCCGCAACCGGCGATCAGCCACTCGAACATGCTGGCCAGCGCGCTGACCGAGGGCTGCATCACGAGGGCCGCTACCGAGGGGAGGGTGGCGTACAGAAAGGCCGCGGTCAGCAGCAGGATGAAGAGGGCGATGAAGCTGAGCTTGACCGTCTCGGCCAGCTTCTTCTTGGAAAACAGACCCTTGAAGCCCTGGATGGGGCTGAGCCGCGTGAGATCGGGCATGATGGGCTTGCTGCTCAGCACCCAGCCGCCCGCGGCTACCGCGCCGATCACGGCGACGGTGGTCACGATGGCGGCGAAGATCAGGCAACCGATGAGTCCCGTCAGGGCCATGAGTTGCAGGCGTTCGACCATGGTGCCCGCTTCGAGCACGGTATCGGCGTTGAAGGAAAGCTGTTGCATGAAGGCCAGCCGCAGTTCGCCGAACATGCTCGGCGCCAACACGACCAGGGTCAGCGCGCCGCCACCCAGCACGGCCAAATGGCCCAGGTCCTGGGAGCGCGCGACCTGGCCGTCCTCTTTCGCCCGCTGCAGCTTGCGCGGCGAGGCGGGTAGATTGCGGTCCTGACTGCTGGAATCCATGATGGCGCGGCACTGAAGTTCACGCCATTGTCGGCCCGGGGTGCCCGGGCTAAAGGGGGAAAAGCCGGGTGTTTCCGGTCTTCATCCGCACCGGGATTTCAGAGCGAGGGCACCCGCGGAACTGACTTGGTCAGGCCGCTGGGTGCGTCCCCCTTCCGCCGAAGGCGAGAAAGGGGGAAGCGGCGCAGCCGCTCAGGGGGTTAAAACCCCAAACTTGCGAGCAGGTCGTCGACCTGGGACTGGCTGGTCACGACGTCCGGGGTCTTGTTCGGGTCGACCACGGGACCGGCCAGCACAACATCGTCCACGCCCAGGGGGGCTGCGGCCGATGCAGGGCTGCTGACGCGGGCCTGGGCATCGGGCGGTGCGGTCTGGATCAGCAGCTCGACCAAGGACATCACCCCGATCGTGAGCGTCGACACGCGCAGGATCGGTCACGGCATTCCGGGGGAACGCTGGAAGTCGTTCGCCCGGCTGTTCGTCGACTACAAGCTCAGCGTCTGCAGCAGCTCGAACTGAGTCACCGCTGCATCGATGGATCGCGGCATCGCACGCGAATAACTCGTGGTTATGTATTCCCTCCGTCTTTTGATTAGATAGGTCTACGTAGGGACGGCTATCGTTCAAGCATCGGCCCGTCTCACTTCGACGTCTCCGCCGCGACATTCCACTGCGCTCATCGCCGGTGGTACGCCCGGGACTTCAGTGATTCTTCGGATACCCACGCTGCTCCAGCCAAGCCCGACCTTATGATCCTCAACCCGTCCCCCGCGCCAGCCTGGGGGCCGCCCTATCTGCTGTACCTCGGCGACGCGTCGGACGATCTCGCGATCAAGACGGCTCGCGGGCTCGCGTTCTGGCGGCCCGACTGGTGCATCGGGCAATTCCGCCGGCCGGACTGCCATG
>OFDN01001356.1_pt1 | contig 16445 bp, 10 predicted proteins | sample 1520971 | NCBI WGS metagenome assembly OFDN01 (sample SAMEA94257418, study PRJEB24077) | hot springs metagenome | biome: Aquatic biome; feature: Geographical feature; material: Water | place: India | collected 2012-06-12 | depth 5 m
TCTCCGCTTCTCCATATCCCTTCTCCGCTTCTCCATATCCCTTCTCCGCTTCTCCGCTTCTCCTTTCTCCTTTCTCCTTTCTCCATATCCCAAAATCCCTTATCTTTGTCTTATGCGCAGATTTTTTGCAATCGTGTTGGTAGCTATTTATACCCTGCTTTCTACAGGGATGACGCTGCATTTGCACTATTGTATGGGGAATCTGAAGCATGTTTCCGTGGCGACGGAAGATATGGGTTGTTGTAAAACGGACCACTCTTGCGAAGGATCGGAAATTCACAGCAGCTGTTGCTCTGATCAAAATATCAACTTCGAACTCGAAGTGGAGCAAAGCAGAGTCTCTGAATTTTATTGGAGTGCACCGGCAGTCTTGGTGTCGACTCCCGAACCAATGGCTCTTTACATTCCTTTAAGTGAGGAAACATTAAGTGTCTATCACACGGACAGCGGACCACCGCTGAATAGACCGTTGTATCAGCTGTATTCTTGCTATACCCTCTACGCCTAATTAGTTTATAGTAGCCGTTGTCTCCTTTAGAGATGACACCATTTTTCTTTTTACTATAAATTAATTTATCATGAAAAAAATAATCATTCTATTCATAGCACTCATCAGTGCAACAAGTCTATTCGCACAATCATCAAAGAAGCCTGTTACTATAAAAATTCAAGTTGCAGGAATTTGTGGAATGTGCGAAACCCAAATCGAAAAGGCCTTAGACACCAAGGGAGTTGTGGCAGCCGATTATGATTTGGAATCAAACATTGCTACCATCACCTACAAGCCCAAAAAAATATCTGAAGATCAAATTCATAAGGTGATCAATGAAATGGGGTACGACACAGATAAGTCAAAGGCATCTGATGAGCAATATAGTCGCGTACACGACTGTTGTAAATATCGCGAACAAGAAAAACACTAGTCATGAAAAAGCTATTCACGATTTTCTTGTTGCTATTTGCAACAACGATGATCTATGCTCAAGTGGAAGAACACGACGAGCACGACGGACATGATCATGCAGAGGGTGAACATGGGGATCACGATGAACACGAACATGAGGAGGAAACGATTCATGGAAATGTTTTTGTGCTCAACGAAAAAGGTAAGCAAGAAGGATTGGAAGGAGCAGTGGTCATTTGGAAAGGCACGCAACAAGGTGCTTTGACGAATGCAAAAGGGCACTTTCATCTTGAACACCACGAGACACAAGATACACTCTTGATTATGTTCGTGGGGTTTGCTACAGATACAATTAAGGTAGATCATGAGCAACATGAATTGAGCGTCACGCTCCAACCTTCTATGATGACGGGTGTCAATATTATTGCTGAAATTGAGGCCACCCGTATGACGTTGAAGAACGCCCAACTTTCTCAGGTGATGGGAGAGAAGGAGCTTTGCAAAGCGGCGTGCTGCAATCTATCCGAAAGCTTTGAAACGAACGCTTCAATAGATGCTTCTTTCACAGATGCCATTACTGGAACCCGACAAATAAAAATGTTGGGACTTGATGGTCGTTACACGCAAGTAATGTTCGATAACGTGCCAACAGTGCGGGGGCTCGCATCCATTTATGGATTGAGCTATTTACCTGGGCCATGGATCAAGGAAATTTCTATTTCTAAAGGCGTAGGTTCTGTTATTTCTGGACATGAAAGTATCACAGGACAAATCAATGTGGCTCACAAGACTTCTGATATGGCAGAACGCCTTTTTGTGAATGCGTATTATGGGTCACAAGGCCGAATGGAAATCAATGCCGTAGCAAAGCAAAAGCTAGGAGAGCGCTGGAACAGTTTATTGTTTCTTCATGGAGCTCAGGCGCAGCAGCGCTTTGATATGAACAAAGATGGCTTTTTAGACAACCCACTTTTCCAAAATCTGGTGGTAAAAAATGACTGGGAATATGTGGGTAAAAAAGGTATTCGAGGCAATTACTCAGCTTCTTATCACCACTTGAGTAATACCAGCGGACAGTATGATTACGATCCATCCGATGATGTTCGTCGTCAATTGTGGGGAGTCAACATCGAGACACAACGCGCGGAAGTGAGTGCGAAAACAGGATATGTTTTCGAAGAAAAAGACGGAATGAGCATCGGAACACAATTCTCCGCTTCTTATCACGATCAAAGTGGCAATTACGGAAGCCGCATCTATGAAGGGATTCAATTAAATCTGCGAGGAAATGTAATGTTTGCTTCAGAGTACAATGAGTCTATTAAGCAGACGAGCGGTGTTTCTTATGTTCAAGATGATTATCAAGAGCAATTGGGTGTTTTTAATTTTGATCGTACCGAACAAACGTTCGGTTTGTTCACTGAACATACGTTCAATTATAAAGAACTACTTTCTGTAATTGTCGGATTACGCGGCGACTATCATAATACCTATGGTTTTTTTGCAACGCCTCGACTTCACGCACGATACAGTTTTAATGAGCTTACTACTTTAAAATTCAGTGTCGGAAAAGGTTATCGTTCGCCGAATTTATTGATGGATAATGTGGGAATGTTTGCTAGTAACCGCGTCATTCAAATTGAAGCGGTGAATGGAGATACTCCATACGGAATGAAGATGGAAGATGCCTTGAATACAGGATTGGTATTTACCAAGAAATTTAAAATCTTCCATCGCGATGCTACGATTGCGTTAGACTTGTATCGCACCGATTTCAAGGATCAAATTGTCGTGGATTGGGAAACGCCTACGGTCATAAAATTCTATCAACTGGATGGAAAGTCCTATTCGAACAGCGCGCAAATCGAACTTCAATGGAGTCCTCTTCGTCGACTCAATATGCGCACCGCATATCGTTGGTTAGAAGCGAAAACAACGTATGGAGGAGAACTACTCATGCGACCATTGATTGCGCAACATCGCGCGTTTGTGAATCTCGATTACAGCACAAAAGAGAAAGATAATGGAGCGAAGTGGATGTTCGATTTCACAGCACGTTGGCTTGGAAAACAGCGACTGCCGGACACCTCAACGAATCCCCATCACTATATGCTTCATCCATATAGTGAAGCGTATTACATTTTCAATGCGCAAGTAAGTAGGCATTTTAATAAGAATTTTGAAGTCTATGTCGGCGGAGAAAATCTTGGGAATTTCATGCAAATGAACCCCATCATTTCTGCAGACAATCCAGACTCACAATACTTCGACGCCTCCCTCATCTACGGCCCAGTATTCGGAAGAATGGGATACGTAGGATTGAGATGGAGAATCGGGTGAGAGTTTGGAGTTAGGGGATAGGAGTTAGGGGATTGGGGTTAGGAGTTGGCTTTTCGCCAAACCCCTAACCCCAAACTCCAAACCCCAAACCCCTTTCTCATTTTACCACCTGCTCTTTAATATCGTTGATACGGTTTTTGATTCGGGTGACTTGGGTGCGGTAGTTGGCTTTGCCTTCAAACTTTTCTTTTATGGAAAAATAGAATTTGATCTTTGGTTCTGTACCGCTTGGTCTTGCAGAGATCTTTGATCCATCGGCAAGCACGAATTGTAATACGTTGCTGGATGGTAAATCAAGCGCACGTGTTTCGCCCGTCACAAGATTCTTTGCTGTGCTATTCGATATATCACGAATTTCTACTACTGCCGATCCGCCTAATTCTTTAGGTGGATTGGTACGTAGATCAATCATCATTTGCTTGATCTTTTCTACTCCGTCCATTCCTTTGATGGTAATGGAAACCAACTCTTCGTGATACAAACCATATTGATCATAAATATTCATGAGCATCTCATAGAGGCTCATGCCGTGTGCAGAAGCCCACGCGGCCATTTCAGCGATGACGACGCTTGAAAGCACTGCATCTTTGTCTCTCACAAATTCTCCTACGAGATAGCCATAACTTTCTTCACCACCACCAATAAAAAATTCCTTGCCTTCTTTCTCGCGCATCACTCCTGCGATGTACTTGAATCCAGTCAAGGTATCATACCAAGGAATGTCATGCTCTCTCGCAATATCTTCAATCAAATCTGTCGTAACAATTGTTTTCGCCACGTATTCATTTCCTTTCATCATGCCCTTTTGATTGCGACGCATGATTTGATAGTACACGAGCAAACTTCCAGTCTGATTTCCATTGAGCAAAATGAGTTCGCCTCTGTCATCACGAACTGCAATACCTACGCGGTCTGCGTCGGGGTCTGTTCCAAATACAAGATCTGCGTTTTCAGCTTTCGCTAAATCTAGTGCCAACTGCAACGCTTCTTTTTCTTCGGGATTCGGTGAATGAACGGTAGGGAAATTTCCATCCACTACTGCCTGAGACTCTACAATTAAAACATTCGCAAAGCCAAGTGCATTCAATGCTTTCGGAACCATCGTGATTCCTGTGCCGTGAATGGAAGTGTAAACTACTTTTAAATTACTCGCAGATTTTATTTCTTCTTTTGAAAGAATAATATCATTCAATTTTTGGAGATATGCATTTTCAACATCATCAGAAATCGCATTAATCAATGAGGCATTTGCTTCCCACTTTACATCAGTAACTCCTTTTACTGCGCGCACTTCTTGAATGATTCCTTTATCATGTGGAGGAAGCACTTGCGCACCATCTTCCCAATAAACTTTATATCCATTGTATTCTTTTGGATTGTGTGATGCTGTAATCACAACACCAGACTGACAGCCTAATTCGCGCACTGCAAAAGAAAGCAGTGGAGTAGGACGAAGTTCGGAAAACAAATGAACTTCGATACCATTTGCAGAAAGTACATCTGCAGTTACTTGTGCAAAGAAACTCGATTGATTTCTGGAGTCGTAAGCAATAGCAACCTTCGATGTTTGATTGGGAAATTGTTTTTTGATATAATTCGCCAAGCCTTGAGTGGCAATACCAATCGTGTATTTGTTGATGCGATTGGTACCAACACCCATGATACCGCGAAGACCGCCAGTGCCGAAATCTAGGTCGGTGTAAAAGCTTTCTAGGAAAAGTTTTGGATCGTTTTCCAATAGTGCTTTTACTTCTGATTGTGTTTGTGCATCCACGTCGTTAGACATCCATGATGCGGCTTTATCTAAAATTTCTTGTGAAATCTGTGTCATGATTGTAAGTCTTTAAAACATTGTTGCAATGCCTCCTTCCAATGAATGGTAGGACCTATATTTTTTTCAAATTTTGAAGTGTCTAATTTCGAATAGCTCGGACGAAGTGCTTTTTGTGGAAACATTTCTGACGTCACTGGTTCTACTACTGTTGTGCGTCCTGCACCTTCAACGATGGCACACGTAAAATCAAACCAAGAGGCCGTTCCCGAATGTGTGTAATGATAAATTCCGAAAGGAATTTTTTCTCCATTTTTTAACCGAATGATCATTCGGTTGATGTCTTTCGCGAGTTTGCGAGCGTACGTAGGAGAAGCAAACTGATCATTTACCACTGTTAGTTTATCTCGTTCGTTGGATAAACGCATCATGGTTTTAAAGAAATTATGCCCGAACGTGCTATAGAGCCAAGATGTGCGGAATATGAAGTGTTCTTCTATTTCATTTTGGATGAACTGTTCTCCTGCTTCTTTCGCACGGCCATATTCGTTCAATGGATTCACTTGGTCGTCCTCGGAATAGGGCGTGTTCTTTTTTCCATCAAAAACATAATCCGTAGAGATATGAATGAGAATAGCATTTACGGTTTTAGCAGCCTTTGCCAATGAGCCCGCAGCGGTGGCATTCACTGCAAAATTGTTAGCGTGATCTTCTTCTGCTTTTTCCACGTTGGTGTATGCGGCGCAGTTGACAATGAAGGCAGGCTTAAGGGCTTTCACAAAATTTATAATTTGTGATTCATCAGCTATATCGAGTTCTTCCCGCGCGGCAAAGCGAAACTCCAACTCAGGCTGCTCGCTTGCTAGGACGCGAAAATCCTGACCGAGCTGGCCGCCCGCCCCTGTTACCAATACGATGTTCCCTCTTTTATTCATAGCGGCTGCCAAATTAAGAGATTCCCGTCAATACTCGTATTCTGTGCTTATTGGAATATCTTTGTGTGGCATAAAGATTGGGTGTGCGGAATCAAACCACAAAGTGATGAAAAAGATTTATACCATTCTCATTGTTTCTTTCATAGCTCTCGCAGGCCATGCGCAATGGAATGAAAGAAATCCATCATTAGCCATCGGACTGCAAGTCGCAGAGCCAAGAGGTCAGTTCGATCAGAACTATGATGGCTACCCAACAGGTGTTGCGGCCAATTTCACAGGGCCTATTCGCAATTCTCCATTTGAAGTAGGTGTTGGTTTCGCTTGGAATAGTATGGGGAATCTTAGAGAAGACGTCAGTGTCTTTATTGGACAAGATAAAGCAGGAGACGATGTTTATGAGCAAGGCGAAATGCGCATCACTAGCAATAACTATCGCTACCACATGGTAGGCCGATTCAAACCTTTCAAAGGGCCAATTCAAATCTATGGTGATGTCATGGCCGGAGTGGAGCGTTTCACCACCTCTACGGACATAGAACTTACTGGCAGCGGATATACGGAGGTTATTGAAGAAAATACCGCTCACCGCGACTTCGGTTGGTCTGTGGGTTGGGCAGTTGGTACCCGTATTCGAGTAGCAAGATCATTTTTCATCGATGCACGTTTTGAAAATCTAAATGGAGGTACTGCGACCTTTGTTGACCAAGAATCAATTCTTATCAATCCAGATGACAATACCTTGGATTTCCAAACAAAGGAAACTCGCACCAATAAGTTTACTTATCAGCTCGGTATAGCGTTGGAATTTTAATTCTTATTTCGAACGAATCGCATCTACTGGATTCAAGCGCGACGCACGCCATGCAGGAATAAATCCACTAATCACACCGACTACTACAGAGATCGTGAGTCCCATTACAATGCGTGCTATGGGGAGGATAAATTCAAAGTCAAAAGCTGCTGTCATCAATAGAGATAATAGCCACACGAAGATGAGTCCAAAGCTCCCGCCGATGAGGCATAGAGCAATACTTTCAAAAAGAAATTGAAAGAGAATAAAATAGTTTTTCGCTCCCAAGGATTTCTGTATTCCAATAATGTTGGTGCGTTCTCTTACTGATACAAACATGATATTGGCAATACTGAAAGCCCCAACAAGGATGGCAAATACACCAATGATCATCCCTGCAATATTGAATACACCAACGATGCTATCCACCATTCCAGAAATCATTTTGGATTCAATGATGGAAAAATCATTGGCTGCGCTAGGCTTTACGCCGCGCACGGCGCGGAACGTAGAAATCACATCGTCTTTTAATTGCTCATTGCTGATGCCTTCGCGGGCCTTCACAATGATAGATGCATCTACCTCATCGTAATTGATAAGTCTTATCCCGAAGGCTACAGGCATGAATACGGCCTGATCTGTTCCGTTGCCAAACAATGAAGCGCCCTCTTCTTTCAAAACCCCAATTACCGTAGTCTTCAGACCGCCGACTTTAATCTCTTTGCCCAGAGGATCGTCGCTACCGAATAAGGTCTGCGCTACAATTGCCCCGATGATCACGGAGTTTCTACCGGCATCGCATTCTTGTCTTGTGAAATATCGCCCCTCGCTGATTTTTAGAGCAATGGTTTGATTGTATTCAAACGATATGGCTGTGACATTGACATCGTCAATGAAATTGTTTTTATACTCTGCAGTTTTGTTTGTGCCGACTTGGTAGGCCATTGCTGATGCAGAGGTGAGGCGACGCTCGAGCTTTTCCATGTCCTTGAGCGACGGCTGTCTGCGGCCCATGTATTTCCACCACTCATATTCCTCATCGCCCTCTTCCGGACCCATCGGCCATTTTTGAACGAATAGGATATCGCTGCCAATCACATCGAGACTCGACTTCATATCGGCCTCCATGGAATCCACTACACTGAGGACGAAAATGATGGAGAAAATACCAATGGTTACCCCAAGCAAAGACAAGGTGGTGCGCAGCTTATTGACCACTAAGGCCTGCCACGCAAACAAAAAACTTTCTTTGATCAGTCGGATAAACATAGACCACGAAGCTACAAGAATATTGACAGTTTTGAGGTAGCTCTTGTGATGAGCGGTATTTTAGACGCCTGAATACAATTTTTTCAGAGAAATTCCTTTTTGGATGCGCCTCTTATCGTGATCAAGTCTTGTTTGAATATCGCAGTTCTTCGATGGTGCCTGCTCGTGCTGGCATGCTACGCCCCAACATACACATGGGCGCAGCTTACCAATGAACGCGTTAAGGTGCTAGCATCAGCAGATACAATTACACTCGACACGCTAAGTCTTATCCCGCAATCAGTTCAGATCTCAACAACGAATGGTGCGCCGTGCAAGGCCTTCATGGTCCTGAATGTAAGGTCTCAGCTGATTCGCATCGACTCAACTTTTACAGATTCTATTCGGGTGAGTTATCGAGTATTTCCCACGGCTTTTCCATCGCGTATTTTTAATAAAGACACTACGCTCATCACAGCAGCAGGGAGTGGGATGATTCAAGCATACGTTCCGCAGCCGTTTAATGCGGAGAATTTATTGGACGATTCAGGAATTCGTAAATCGGGAAGCATATCCAGAGGAGTGAGTTTTGGTAATGCTCAAAACCTCACCGTTAATTCAAATCTCAACCTTCAAATGAATGGGAGGTTGTCCGATCGTTTCCAATTGCTCGCTTCTATTTCAGATGATAATATTCCAATTCAACCCAACGGAAGTACTCAGCAATTGCAGGATTTTGATCAGGTTTTTATTCAAATATTTGATGATAAAACGAAGATCATCGCAGGGGATTTTTTATTGAAAAAACCTCAGGGTTATTTCACGAATTATTTTAAAAGATCGCAAGGAGCTTATTTTTTTACAAATGAAAAGGTAAATGAAAAGTCACTGACAGTGGAGGCGTCGGCTTCTGTTTCAAAAGGGCGTTTTGCGAGAAATGTGATTCAAGGAATCGAAGGGAATCAAGGACCGTATCGTTTGACTGGCGCGGATAATGAATTGTTTATTGTGATCCTTGCGGGAACAGAAGCGGTGTTTATTGATGGAAGAAAATTGGAGCGCGGTCAAGACCGCGACTACATCATTGATTACAATGCTGCAGAGATCATTTTTACACCAAAGCAATTCATCACCAAGGATCGACGAATTGTGGTAGAATTTCAATATTCCGATCGTCGATATGCTCGTCCGTTATTACACACAGCGCTTACATATGGGGATGAGAACGCCTTTACTTTTCTCAATCTGTACTCGGAGTCGGATGCCAAGAATCAACCCCTACAACAAGATCTGACGGGTGATCAACGGGAATTATTGGCGAATGCTGGCGACGATCCGCTTGCGGCATTTACCTCTGGTATTGATAGTGTGGGTTATTCTAGTAGTCAAGTACTGTATGCATTGATCGACTCGCTGGGATTTGATAGCGTTTTGGTTTTTTCAACCAATCAAGACGAAGCAATTTATCGCGTTCAATTTACCAATGTTGGATTAGGGAATGGCGATTATGTAGAGGATGGTTTTACTGCGAATGGACGTAAGTTTAAATGGGTAAGTCCTATTTTGGTAGATGGCGTTTTAGTTTCCCAAGGAAGCTATGTTCCGCAGCTTTTACTAGTGGCGCCGAAAAAGCGGCAGCTCATTCATGCTGGGCACCGCCGCAAATGGAGTGATAAGAACACGGCCTCCATTGAAGCCGCATTATCAGTGAATGATCTCAATACCTTCAGTGGAAGGGATGCTAACGACGACGTGGGATATGCGGTGAAGGGTGGCTGGGAAATTTTTTCCAAGAAAAAAATAATTACCGACTCAATTCAACGCGCGCGTTATTCCGTGGGCGGACAGTACGAATACAATTCGAAAACCTTCGTCGGTATCGAGCGATTTCGAGAAGTTGAATTTGATCGAAACTGGAATTTACTAGGACTGAATCTGATTTCAGATTTGCAATGGATTGGAGTGCAAGGCGGCTGGGAAAAAGACAAGATAGGCAATGCCTGGGTGGGGGGTGAATACTTGAGCATAGGGACGGGTTATAATGGACAAAAAGCCAATGTGGGCACAAATATTCGAACGCAAAAGTGGACAGTGATAACGAAAGGTTCTGCGCTTGAGACGGATGGATTGCGAAATACCTCTTTCGTGAGGCATCAAAGCGAAGTTTCCAGAGTGGTGGGGAAATTCAAATTGACATTTAAAGATGAGCATGAATTGAATCGTTATTTTTTGGAATCAAGAGATAGTTTGTTGAGCAATTCATATCGCTTTTATGATTGGCAAGTGATCGCAGGAACAAGTGATACCTTGAAGACGAGCATATCCGTTTATTATCGTGATCGCTTGGATTGGCGGCCTAGAGAGGGATTGTTGCTTGGTTCGGCACGCGCAGATGAATATGGAGCAAATTGGAGTCAGCGGGGAAAAAGAGAAAACCGAATGAATGTTCGGGTGAGTAATCGAAGACTTCGTGCTATTGATCCAGAGTTGTTTACACAGCAACCAGAAAATACATTGATCGGTAGAGTAGAATATTATTACAAAGCACCAAGCGGCTGGTTGCAGAGTTCGACGTTCTATGAAATCGGAAGTGGACTCGAGCAGCGCCGAGAGTTTATTTATCTAGAGGTTCCCGCGGGTCAAGGAAATTATGTTTGGCGTGACTACAATAATGATGGAGTGCGTGATTTGAATGAATTTGAAGTGGCACAGTTTGTTTATGAAGCCAACTACATTCGAAGCTATGTGCAGACCGCGGATTATGTTCGTACTTACACCAATCAGTTTAGTCAATCTGTGCAAATACAGACCGGGAAGAATTGGAAGAAAACGAATGGTTGGAAAAAGTTTGTAGCGAAATGGAGCGATCAGGCGTCTTATCGTATAGATCGAAAAACAAATCGCGAAGACGAGCAAGATCGCTTTAATCCATTTATATCAAATTTAGGGGACACTGTTCTTTTGGCATTGGGAGGCTCATTTCGAAATACTTTATTTTTCAATAAATCACACCCTCGTTTTACAGCAGACTATACGTATCAGCAATTACAGAACAAGAATTTATTGAGCAATGGATTTGAATCGCGTGGGGAGGATTATCATCAGATAGCTTTTAGATGGGCCTTTGTTCAGGATGTTGCATTCGCAAGCGAGCAGCGTGTGGGAGTGAGGGATGTGTCTTCAGATTTTTTATCAGGAAGAAATTATTCATTGCAGTACACGAGTATTAAGCCAAGTATTATTTGGCAACCGCAAACGAGTTCGAGGTTTAACTTGAATGGGGAGTATTCAGAGAAAGAAAACACTCTCGGATTGGAGCGTGCTAAAGTGTTGAGTTATGGTGCAGGTTTTACTTTAAACAGTGTGGAAAAAGGAAGTTTACAAGGAGGCTTGAAATTTTATAATATTCAATATAATGGTGATGGAAATACATCCTTGGCCTTTGATATATTAGAAGGATTAAATGTTGGATTTAATGCCACTTGGAATATTATAATGCAACGCACAGTCGCGAAAAATTTACAACTTAGTCTAACATACGACGGCCGCAAACCCCAAGGAATACCAGCCATCCACGCAGGCGGCGTTCAATTGAGAGCGTTTTTCTAGGAAAGGTTTTCGTTTCTAATTATTGACTTTAAATCTTCGTTTTTGCTATGGGTAAGAATATTGAAATGAAAATTATCGAGCTTGACTAGTATTCTTAATAACTCATTTTTTTCTTCAAGGGATAGTTTGCCTGAAACTATTTTGGCTAAGTCATCTAAATCGGAAAAGAGATTGTTTACTGATTCCCTTCCGAATTCAGTTATGAAAATTACTTTACTCCTTTTATCAGATTCGTTTTCTTTTTGACCTACTAGTTTAGCAGTAATTAGTCTTTTTAGTAACTCCATACCTGAGCTTTTCTCATGGGCATTTCTAAGTATAAGTTCTGACTTTGTCATTTCTCCATAGGTAAACAAGATAATTAGATATGAAAACTCATCCATAGACTGAATGGGAGAATTAACAAGTGCTTTCCGGGCATAGAGTTTAGCATAGCGATGCATATACGTGATTAAAATCGCAATAACAGTTTCAGGACGATCTTCTTGAAGTATGTTATTCAAGTTGGTGAGGAACAAGGGTTCTGAAGATTTAACTCTCGGCTCAGATCCATTGAGAAATGAAATAAACTCTTCATAAGATATTTCTGTTGATCCCTTTTTTTTCTTGAATTTGTCTAAGTTGTTGATTATCTGCGATATAATTTGCAAATCTTTCATGTAAACTATTTTTTAGGACAAAAATAGTACATTTTTGTCCTAAAAAATTTGGATAAAGGTATGTTAAAGTACTAATATTGCCCCCTAAAAGTACAAAAACATACCAAAATGACCTATAAAAGCACATTTATCTTCTCTAAAGGCTTGTCGTTATCCATTTTATTTATTCTATCATCGCTCTTTTGTTTAGCACAGAGTTTCAATGGATCTGTATCTGGCAATGTCAAGGATGGCGAGTCACAGGAAACTATTGTTGGCGCAATTGTGACTCTTGAAGGCACCTCATTGGGTGCTGTAACAGACTTGGATGGGAATTTTCTAATTAAAAATATACCACCGGCAAGTTATAATATCACCATAAAATTCACGGGCTATCAATCTCAAACACTTTATAATGTTGTCGTAAACAATGGTAATGTATTGGTTTTTTCAATTGAGTTATTGACGGAGTCTGAGGGATTGAAGGGAATAGAAATCGTTGCAAATACTTATGGGAAAAAGATTGAAACGCCGTTATCAATTCAAAGCTTAACGGCAGAGGAAATAAAAAATAATCCTGGTGGGAATTATGATATTTCTAGAGCTGTGCAGGCTTTACCTGGCATTGGCGGAGGTACTTCGGCTGCTCGAAATGACCTAATTATTCGAGGTGGAGCATCAAATGAAAATGTTTTTTATCTCGATGGAGTAGAAATACCACAAATCAATCACTTCGCTACGCAGGGCGCTACAGGTGGCGCTCAAGGCATATTAAATGTTTCATTTATTGAGGATGTATCAGTTGCCACAAGCAGTTTTGCAGCGAAGTACGATAATGTGCTCTCTGGAGTGCTTCAGTTTAAACAGCGTGATGGGAACAGTGAAAAAATGCAAGGTAGTGCTAGAATAAGCAGTACGGAGATTGCACTGACAACGGATGGACCTTTAGGAAATAATACCACTCTGCTTGCCTCGATGAGGCGGTCGTATTTGCAGTTCTTTTTTGAAGCAATCGATCTCCCGATACGTCCTAATTATTGGGATTTTCAATTCAAACTATCACATAAACTAAATGATAAAACTACCCTAACGTTCTTGGGTCTTGGTTCAATTGATGAATTTTCTTTTTCAGTTCCAAAGGAATCTGATTCTTCGAAAGAGTTTATTATTCGATCTAATCCGAGCATTAATCAGTTGACTAATACAACAGGAATTTCAGTGAAAAGATTAATTAAAAATGGATTTATTAATGTTGCCATTAGTAGAAATGTTTTCCAAAATGAGTTGCTTCGATATGAAGATGCGCAATTTGGTGTTGACTCAAAGCTCAATTTTAAATCTTTTTCTGATGAAACTGAGAATAAGTTAAGAGTTGATTTTAATCAGTTCTTTGGGAAATGGAAACTTAGTTATGGATTGTCAGGGCAATATGTGAAATATAAAAATGATTTTTTTAATGTGATTAATATTCCAGTCAATGGTGTAGCTACCCGAACATCTGTTCGATTTGAAAGTTACCTTGACTTTGTCAAATACGGGTTCTTTGCTTCTGTTAATAAAAGAGCTTTAAGGGATAGACTTTCGTTGACATTCGGTGTTCGAAATGATATGAATACATTTACTGAAAACGGAAATGATTTTACAAATACAATTAGTCCTCGATTAACAGCCACTTATTCCATTAGCCCAAGAATTAATTTGAATGCTTCAGTAGGTCGTTATTTTAAAATACCTATTTACACTGTACTAGGTTATAAAGGAATGGATGGAAACTTTGAGAATAGAGACAATGATTACATTCAAACGGACCATATGGTTTTGGGTTCAGAGTTTCTTCCAAATAATTCTATTCGTATTACATTGGAAGGTTTCTATAAAGGCTACTCAAATTATCCTGTTTTGCAGGAGAGCGGTGTTTCGTTGGCCAATTTTGGTAATACCTTCGGAGCAATAGGTAATGAGAAGGTTCTGAGCATTGGTAAGGGAAGAAGCTATGGAGTAGAATTGTTTGTTCAGCAAAAGTTGACTAAGGGATACTACTTTACGGCTTCATATACTTATTTCATAAGTGAATTCACCGGAATTAATTCTGATAGGTATTTTTCATCGTCATGGGATACAAGAAATATTCTTTCATCAATCTTTGGAAAGAAATTCAATAACGGTTGGGAGATTGGGGCGAAATTTAGATGGACTGGTCGTGCGCCATATACCCCTTATGATGAACAAGCCTCAAGAGAGAACTATGTTGTTTCAGGTAATGGAACTTTTGATTTTACTAGAATTAATTCTGAACGACTTCCCGATTTTAAACAATTGGATATACGCATTGATAAAAAAATCAATTTCAGAAAATCATCTCTAGATATTTTTATAGATTTTCAAAACGTACTTTTGGCAAAAAATCGTCAGCAAAGTAGTTATACTTTTCAACGCAATGCAGCCAATACAGGTTTTGCAACTACTGATGGAGAAGTTCTAAGAACTGATGGAAGCAATGCCTTACCTATTCTTATTGAGAATGTAGATGAATCATTTATTCCGGCAATCGGAATCATTTTTGAATTCTAAAATGAGAAGGCAAGAAAAAAAAATCGAAATTTATCTTTTTTGTTTGTTCTTTCTCATGATCTATATCTACCGGTTAGCTGAGATTTATTCGTGAGTTAATGGCAGTTAGCGCAAATTTTTAGAACAATTTACAACTAAGTCTGAGCTACGACGGCCGCAAACCCCAAGGAATACCAGCCATCCACGCAGGCGGCGTTCAGTTGAGAGCGTTTTTTTGATCACTAAAAAATCTCAAAATTATTCTCTGAATTCAAGTACAACGAAACGAATAATTGTACGGTGTAGTTGTCGCCGTTGATGGGGTCGCCACCGCGGTTGAGATAGTTGGTGTAATTGTATCGACCATATGCCCCCACAGCAACATGATTGGTCATACGGTATTGGTAATTCGCGCCGACATTTACATTAATCGTTGAAATGTATTTGCGAGGATTAATTCTGATGTCATCCTCGGTGTCGCCATCTTCTACCTCGCGATATTTTTCTGGAATAATATTCAAATAATCATATCCGAGTCCAACGACTCCTCCAATACGATGACGATGATTGGGGCTCTGCCATAATTTTTTGTCAAACTCTAATCCTACATAAAAGCCAGAAACGAAGTCTGTGTATTGCAACGAATCTTCGTAGCGTATTTTAATAGAATCGCGCACACCTGAACCTGTGCGACCCTCAAGCGCAATGCTAATGATGTCTCCTTTGTTGGTCATTCCACCAACGGTGCCGCCAATGTTGAATAGAGAGCCAATCTTCGCTGCATCTCCCTGAGGAATCCATTGCCCCGCGCGAACACTCCAGACCATCGAACTTTGATTGATGCTCTGTCCTACCAACTGATTGTACTGAATACGCAAGTCGGGATATTTTTCATTTTTACGCTGAAGAAGTTTCGACACTTGTTCTCTATTTCCATTCACACTTTGAATCAGCAAATACTCGCGGCTATTCGAATCAAAATCGCTCAGACGCAAGTTGGAAATCGAATGATGAATAAAGTAATGTAGTTTTTCTGCAACGTCGGAATTATTCGGATCATCGTAATAGGACTGATAATAATATCCAAAGCGAGGTCTATAGAGCGCCTTGCTGTAATCATGCTCTAGAATGAGCTGCACGAATTCTTTGTCTGAAATATTTTGAATTGCTCCATGTGTTTTAATGTCTAGAATAAAACCGATGTAAAACATAGCAGCACTTGGATTGCAGTTTGTTTTCCAATATTGAAAGAGTTTATTCGCCTCTTCCATATCGCCTGCGGCATAGAGTTGTGGGATATTGACCGATACTTGGTACTCGGTGTTTTGGCATTCCTTGATAAATTCAGGAAGATTCTCCTCCTGCGACCAAGCAAAGGAAGGGAAGAGGGCTAGTAAAAGGAATATTCTAATCAGGCGCATGGGACTGGGATTGTTGGAGGAAAGGTAAGAAAAATGTTCTTGGATCTTGGTTACTGGTTCTTGGATCTTGGTTCTTGGTTCTTGGTTACTGGATCTTGGTTACTGGTTCTTGGATCTTGGTTCAATCATTAACTGTCTATGCCTGAAATAAGTTGACCGTTTTTGAAGTAGAAACAACTTTAAAAATGGTAATAGGATGACAAGTATGAAAAGCGTAAAAATGACGCGACAGGAGCGTC
>OFDN01001357.1_pt1 | contig 16390 bp, 16 predicted proteins | sample 1520971 | NCBI WGS metagenome assembly OFDN01 (sample SAMEA94257418, study PRJEB24077) | hot springs metagenome | biome: Aquatic biome; feature: Geographical feature; material: Water | place: India | collected 2012-06-12 | depth 5 m
CTTGGCGTCAGCCAGATAGGCACCGACGATGGTCAGCTTCTGCGCCGCCGCGTGGAGGAGCCGCATCTGGGCGTGGGCCTCGTCCTCGATCAGTTCCGCCTCGTGGTGGAGAAGCGACCAGCTGTCGTCCGCCTTGAGATAGACGACATCGCCCTCCCGCAGGCGGTTGGCGGTCACGATCTTCGGAGTGAAGCGGCGGCTCATGCTGGCCCTCGGCGGTCAGGAAATCTGTATGGAATATAGAATATTTTCCCCCTTCGGGACCAGAGAGGCTTGCAGATAAGGACGGGGGTTCCGATACTGGGCGGGTGGGGAACAGATGTTCCGCGAAAGGGGAGAATTCAGGAATGAGTGCCGCGCTGGACGATCTGGACCGGAAAATCCTGTCGGAACTGCAAGGGGATGCCGAGCAGTCGCTGGACGAAATCGCGCGGAAGGTGGGGTCGTCGAAGACGCCGGTGTGGAACCGGATCCGCCGGATGCGCGAGCAGGGGGTGATCACCCGGACGACGGCGATCCTGGACCCCGAGGCTTTGGGACTGGAGGCCTGCTTCTTCGTGCTGATCCGCACAAGCGAACATGAGGCGGAGTGGCAGCGTCGTTTCCTCAAGGCGTTGCGCGAGCGGCCCGAGGTGCTGGAGGCGCACCGGCTGGCGGGGGATATCGACTATATCCTGAAGGTGAGGGTCAAGAACGCGCGGGCCTATGACACGTTCTATCAGGCGCTGATTTCCGAAGTGCGGATCTACAACGTGACGGCGCTTTTGAGCATGGAGGAGATCAAGTCGACGACGGTGCTGCCCTTGTGAGGGGCGGTTCTTTAAAGGAGCGCTGACGCGCGAGGCTTTTGTCTCGTCGTCGGGCTGCGCCTCCTCCTCGGTCGTTGGGGGCGCTTCGCCCCCCAAACCCCCAGAGGATACTTGGCGAAGGAAAAGACTGGTCAGGAGATGACCCGCAAATCTCTCAGCCCGTGGAAGTGGTAGACGTCGGCGTAGACCGGTGGAGCGGCGAGCGTCAGCTTCGAGTGGTGCTGGAAGAGGATCGGCAGCGCGACCTGAAGTTCCAGCCGCGCCAGAGGGGCGCCCACGCAGAAGTGGAGGCCCGCGCCAAAGCTGGCGTGGGGTTTGACCGGGCGGGTCGGAAGGAAGCGGTGAGGGCTGTCCCACTGGCCGGGATCACGGTTCGCGGCGGCGAGGAGGAGGCCGACCTGGTCGCCGCGGTGGAAGGTGTGGCCCATGACCTCGAGATCTTCGTAGGCCCAGCGGGTGAACATGTGCAGGGCGGGATCGTAGCGGAGGATTTCCTCGACGGTGGCTTCGACGTGATCGGGGGCGAGCGCAGAGATTGGTGTTTGCGTTTCCAGGAGCGTCTTCACCCCGTTGCCGATGGTGTGGACCGTCGCTTCGTGGCCTGCGTTCAGAAGAAGGATGCAGGTTGAAATGAGTTCCTCGGTGGTGAGCCTTTCGCCCTCCATCTCGGCGGCGATGAGTTGGGTGATCAAGTCGTCTGCGGGTTTGGCGCGGCGGTCTTCGACGTAGGAGCGGAGGAAGGCGACGAAGGCTTCGGTGGCGACAACCGCATTGTCCTCCATCACTCGTGTGCGGCCGGCCATGTACATGCCGACCATCGCGTTCGACCATTTCAGAAGGTCCGGTGCCATCTCCTCGGGCACGCCAAGGAGGCGGGCGATGATGCGGACGGGGAGGGGCTGGGCGAAGGTTTTCAGCAGGTCGAATTCGCCTTGGGGGCAGGCCTGCGCCAATTCGGTCGCCAGCGCGGCGATGTCGGGTGCCAGGCCTGCGATCCGGCGCGAGGTGAAGGCGCGGAGGACGAGGTTCCTGAGACGCGTGTGGCGGGGCGGTTCGAGTTCGAGCATCGAATGCGCCTCGACCGCATAAAACGGGGCGAGATGGGGCGGGACGGGGAGTGGGTCAACGGGTTCCCGCCCAAAGCGGCGGTCGCGGAAGATGGCGTTCACGGCGGCGGCATTCCCGGTGCAGACCAGGCTGTAGTCGTCCCAATGGAAGAAGGGGCCTGCCGCGCGGGCGCGTTCGTAGAAGGGGTAGGGGTCCTGGACGAAACCTGCGTCCTTGGGCGACTGGCGCAGCGATTGCATCAGGACCTCTGCCCGATCAGGTCCTGGGCGATCAGAGCGCCGGTCACCACGATGGCAGCGCCGAGGGTCTGCAGCCAGCTCCAGGGTCCGCCGAGCAGAAATACCATCAGCATCACGTAAAAGGGCACTGCGTTCATGTGCATCGACGCAGCACCGATCCCGATCCGGCCAACCGAGATGATCCAGAGCAGTTGGCTGATGGCCATCGACCCGATGCCGAATATCGCGAGCCCCGTAAACTCTTGCAGACCGATGCCGCCCCAGTCGGGCCAGTTGCCGCCGACGAGCCCGTCGACCAGAGCGGCGACAAGGGCCACGCCCGCGCAGCCTGTGACGGTGATGGTTGCGCGACCAAGCGGGGACAGGTCGGGAAGAGCCTTGACCGTGGCGCGCGAACCCCAGGTGTAGCACAGCACCGAGGCGAGCGCGGCGAGGATGCCGAGGCCGAAGTCCACGCGCCCCTCCGCCCCGCTGACGGCGATCAGCCCGCCGACAAGCGACAGGATCAGGCCGATTGCCAGCGGGCGGCTGAAGGGGCGCTTGTCAGCGACGCATTCCAGAAGGATGCCTGCAACCGGCATGGTCGCGGTGACGATGGCAACGGTGACGGGATCGTTGAGCTGAAGCGCCAGGATCACGAAGAACGAGGCAAGTCCCAGGGCGACGAAGCCGACCCAGGCGCCCATGAGCCAGTTGGCAGTGCGGACGATCCTTACACCGTCCACCGCAAGCCAAAGGGGAAGCAGCACCAGCGCCGCAAGCGTGGCGCGCGCTGCGGTGAGCGCGATGGGTGGCATGTGCGGGATGATCAGGTCGGCCGCGGGAAGGCCCGCTGCCCAGATTGCCATGGATGTCAGGCAAATCAGATTTGCGGCCAGAAGCGACCGGCGCGTGTCGGGGGAAAGGGCCGTCATCGGGCCAGGTTAGCGGTGAGGACCGTCAGGGGCTGATCCATCCGCGACAAGGGATGTCGTCAGGCGGCAGAGAGCGCGGCGACGATGGCCCCGAAATCGGCAGCCTTGAGGCTTGCCCCGCCGACAAGCGCGCCATCGACATGCGGCACGGCGAAGATGTCGGTGGCGTTCGACGGCTTGACCGAACCGCCATAGAGGATGCGGACCTTCTCAGCCTCGGTTCCGATCAGGCCGCGCAGACGGCCGCGGAGGAAGCTGTGCACCTCGGCGATCTCGGCCAGTGTGGGCGTCCGGCCGGTGCCGATGGCCCAGACGGGTTCGTAGGCGACGACGAGGTTCGCGGCCGACGCACCACCGGGGACCGAGCCGTCGATCTGGGTGCCGATCACCGCGAGGGTGCGGCCAGCGTCGCGTTCTGCCTCGGTTTCACCGATGCAGACGATTGCGACGAGGCCCGCATCAATGGCAGCCTCGGCCTTGGCGCGGACAAGGGCATCGGTTTCGCCGTGGTCGGTGCGACGTTCGGAGTGGCCGACGATGACATGGGTCGCACCGGCATCGCGCAGCATGGCGACCGAGATGTCGCCGGTATGCGCGCCCTGCGGCTTTGGATGGCAGTCCTGTGCGCCGACCTGCAGCGCAGTGCCTTTCGCCGCTGCCGACATTGCGGAAATCAGGGTTGCAGGCGGGCAGAGCAGCATCTCGCAGGCCGGACGGGGGTGGGCGTCGAGAAGGGCTGACACCTCGGCCAACGAGGCCATGGTGCCGTTCATCTTCCAGTTTCCGGCGGCGAGTTTCTTCATCTGGCGCTTCCTTGTGCAGTCCGGACACGCCTAGCGTGTAAGTAGCGAAAGGAAAAGGCGTCAGTTAAGCAACAGTGCGTTTGCCGCAGCCCGCCAGGGCCGGATCAGGCGCCGGGTGCGTCGCGGAACTTGATGGATTCGCCGCAGCCGCAGGCTTCGACCACGTTCGGATTGCGGAACTTGAAACCGCTTTCGACAAGGCCGGTCTCATAGTCGATTTCCGTGCCGATCAGGAACATCTGGGCCATCGGCGCGATCATCACCCGCGCGCCGTCCTGCTCCACCACCTCGTCCAGCGGGTTCACGGCGGTCGCGTATTCCATGGTGTATTCCATGCCGGCACAGCCGCCCTTCTTGACGCCGATGCGCAGGCCTTGGTGACCGTCGCGCGCCATCAACCGCGCGATCTGGCGCGTGGCGGCGGGGGTCAGGGTGACGGCGGCCTTGCCGGGAATGCCGAACATGCGAGGAACTCCTTTGCCCCTAATCTAGGGTGAAACGGTCGGGAATCCAAGCGGGGGGAAGAGAGTGAGTGCGCTGAGGGTCAGGTAGGCCGTGACAAGGGCCCAGCCGAACGACGCGAGCGTGCCGATGATGACGTATTCCGACAGGGCGCGGTCGTCCTTCACGGCCCCGAAGCGCAGGATGGATTTTGCTGCCATGAGAAGGCCCACGCCCTCGGGCCGGCCGAAGAAGATGAAGGCGAAGATCAGGCCGCGTTCCAGAAATCCGATGATGCGCCCCGCGCCGGGCAGGCTTTCGGCGGTGATCTCGTGCGGAAGCTGGGCGGCGAAGGGGGCCATGAGGAGGCCCACGGCAAATCCGCCGGCGCGGGTGGCGAGGATCAGCCCCGTGAGGAGGACCATCAGGCCCGGCAGTTGCGAGACGGGAAGGGGTGTCTCGCTGGACCAGATGCCGGTGCCGAGGATGCCGCCATCCTCGCCCGTGACGATGGCGCCGGGGGACCAGAGGCCGGTGGCCCAGAGGTCGGGCAGCCAGAAGGTGAGGGCGGCAAGGCTTGCGATGTGCAGGGTCTGGTCGATGAGAAAGAGCGCAAACCCGTGCGAGCCGGTCCAGGCGCGGGAGAGGATGAGCTTGCCCACGTCGATGGCGATGTGGACGAGTGCCAGGGCCAGAAGGGCCGGGTGGACTGACCCGGTGGCTGCGACGGCAGTTGCGTAGACGATCAGGCCGTGGAGGCCGAGGGTGACGGGGTTGTGCTTGGTCCGCACCATCCCGTTGGTCTGGAACAGGAAGTCGGCGAGGACATGGGCAAAGAGGAGTGCGGCGAAGGTTTCGGTCATGGGGCTGCACTCCACGATTGGCCTTCGAAGGCAGCCAAGGCCGATGCCAACGCCGGATAGCCTGCACCGCTCAGGCGGGAATGAACCGCCTGTCGGCTGATCCCAAGGCGTTCGGCAAGATCGCCCTGGGTTTCCCAACCCGGTGCCACAGCCATTGCCACGATTTCGGCTTGTGGCGGTGACCAGCGGTCAGAGATGAATTCGATGAGGTGGAGGGTCGCATCGAGCCATGGCGCCATAGCTGCAGGGGCACCCAGGCCTGCAAGGTGTCGTTTGCTGGACATTTCATCTAGCGCCTGACCGGACCGAAGAAAGGCGCTTCCAGATGCTGCCCCCAGGTCACCGCCGGCAAGACTGTCGATTTCTCCAAGCCCTATGACAAGGCGCGTTCTGGGACCTGCCCTTGCTGCGAGTGTGGCGAGAAGCGAGAGTGCAATGCGAAGGGACATTTCCGGTCGGGTGGTGACAAGCTGCCAGCCGTCACCACGAAATCGGGTGAAATGTGCAGGTCCCGTAACCGGTGCAATTCCGGCCGAAGCGGCGCGAAGGCTGTCCAGTGCTGCGTCAATGGCTTGCGCGGATGAGCGACGCGAGTCTATCAGGTCACCAAGAAGAACTGCGCCTTGCATCTTGTAAAGCAACCTTTTTTGCCTGCTTTGGCAATATAAAGGGCTTTCTTTCGAAAAGGCAAGCTATTTGGCTTAATTGGGTAAGCGCACAGGCTTGCGCTACATGAACCCCAGTTCCAGCCGTGCCTCATCGGACATCATCTCCATGCCCCAGGGCGGGTCGAAGGTCATCTGGACGTCGACCTGCTTGACACCGGGCAAGGGTTCCACGGCATTGGCGACCCAGCCTGGCATTTCGCCCGCGACGGGGCAGCCGGGGGCGGTGAGGGTCATGGTGATCTCGACCTCGTTCTCACTCCCGATCTCGATCGTGTAGACGAGGCCGAGGTCGAAGATGTTCACCGGAATCTCGGGGTCGAAGACAGTGCGGCAGGCCTCGACGATCTGCGGGTAGAGCGGATGGTCCGTGGAGGACGGCCGGATCAGCGGCTGGCCTTCGGTCTTGTGCTCTGTCTGGTCCTGCATGTCGGGTCTCGGCGCAATGGGAAGTTGACCGATTATATAGGGAATGGGCCGGTCAAGGTCCAGTGGCGCCGGGACGAGGGGGAAGATCGAGGATCAGAACGGGATTTCGTCGTCCATGTCGGACCGGCCGCCACCACCGCCGCCCGAGCCGCCGCGTGCCCCGCCGCCGGACGACCCGCCGCCCTGGCCGCCGTCATCGTAGCCGCCGCGGTCGTCGTAGCCACCGCCGCCGCCAGACCCACCGTCACGGCCACCAAGCAGGGTCAGGTTGCCAGAGTACGGACGCAGCACGACCTCGGTCGTGTAGCGGTCCTGCCCGGACTGGTCCTGCCATTTCCGCGTCTCAAGCGCGCCCTCGATGTAGACCGAGCTACCCTTCTTCAGGTACTGTTCCGCAATCTTGCCAAGCGGTTCGCTGAAGATCGCGATCGAGTGCCATTCGGTCTTTTCCTTGCGTTCCCCGCTGTTGCGGTCGCGCCAGGTTTCCGAGGTGGCAATGCGCAGGTTCACCACCTTGCCGCCGTTCTGGAAACTGCGCACCTCGGGATCTGCGCCCAGACGACCGATGAGAATGACCTTGTTGACCGACCCCGCCATGCGAATCTCCCTTGCTGGTCTGCAGGCCGGAGGTTGGCCCGAAGATGGTTAACAAACCTATACCGCCTGCGTCGGCCGCCGCAATCCGGCATTGGCGGATCCGGCCCGAGGTCAGGAATGCCCGACATTTCGCGGCTGGAAAATGCGGGCAAAGCCGCTATTGTCAGCCGGGTTGCTGCAGGGTGCGGAAAAGACGTGGGTATGGGCCTGGGGTTGCGGATCGTCTGCCGGACGGCGCTGATGGCGCTGGTCGCTTGTCCGCCCGTGACAGCTGTGGCCGAAGGGCTGAACCTTTCCGGGTCGACGAAATCCCGCACCTCGATCTTCAAGTCGCAATCGGACCTGATCGACAAGAAATTGTCCAAGCAATACAGCGGGTCTGTCAAGTTCACGCCCAAGTACAAGAAGGGCGAGGAACCTGCCGGGGCCACGGACATCCCCTCCTACCGCGGCAGCTACAAGGGCGAATACCTTGAGGTGGCAAAAGCTGCCGCGCGCAAACATGGCGTGCCGGAGGATCTGTTCCTGCGGCTGGTGCAGCAGGAAAGCGGCTGGAACCCGGTGGCGGTGTCATCGAAGGGTGCGACAGGTCTGGCACAGCTGATGCCGGGGACGGCGGACAAGCTGGGCGTCGATATCGCCGATCCGGAAGAGAACCTGGACGGCGGCGCGCGCTATCTGCGCATGATGTACGACCGTTTCGGCACCTGGGAGCTGGCGCTTGCCGCCTACAACGCAGGCCCGGGCGCGGTGGAAGAGCACAACGGGATTCCCCCCTTTGCCGAGACCGAGGGTTATGTGAAGGCGATCCTAGGGTAAGCCCGCCGCCGCCTGAATTGCGCCTCGCTATTCGGCCGCGATCTTGATCACTGGCTCCATCGTTGCCAGAACCTCGGCCGAGAGGTGGCACTTGATCTGGTGTCCGCCTGCCAGCATCTGCACCGGCGGCACCTCGCGGTCGCAAAGCCCGCCCGGGACCTGGGATTTCCAGCGGCAGCGGGTCTGGAACGGGCAGCCGGGCGGCGGGTTCACGGCCGAGGGGATGTCGCCTTCCAGCACGATCCGTTTGCGTTCGACCTTGGTGTCGGCAATCGGAACGGCTGAGAGAAGCGCCTCGGTGTAGGGGTGGTAGGGTGGGGCGAAGACCTGGTCGGTCGTGCCCATTTCGACCACATGTCCCAGATACATCACCATCACCCGGTCCGACAGGTAGCGGACGATGGACAGGTCGTGGCTGATGAAAAGAAGCGTCGTCTTGTTTTCGCGCTGGATGTCCATCAACAGGTCGGTGACGGCGGCCTGGACCGAGACGTCAAGCGCGCTGACGGGTTCGTCAGCGACCACCACTTTCGCGCCCCCGGCAAAGGCCCGCGCGATGCCCACGCGCTGCTTCTGACCGCCGGACAACTGGCGCGGCATCCGGTCGGCAAAGGCGCGGGGGAGTTTCACAAGATCAAGCAGTTCCAGCATCCGCTGGTGCCTTTCGGCGTCGGATTTTCCGTATTGAAAGATCTCTAGCGCCCGGATGATCTGGCGGCCCACGGTCATCGACGGGTTCAGCGTGTCGAAGGGGTTCTGAAACACCATCTGCACCTGGGAGACGGTGTCGGTGTTCCGCTTCTGGATCGGGGTTGACTGGACGTTTTCGTCAAACAGCATGATCGACCCGGAGGTCGCGGTTTCCAGCCCCATCAGCACCTTGGCAAAGGTCGACTTGCCACAACCGGACTCTCCCACGATGGCCAGCGTCTCGCCCTCGCGGGCCTCGAAGCTGAGCGTCTCGTTGGCCTTCACCACCTTCTTCGCGCCGCCGCCGAAGGCCCCGCCCGAGACCGAGTAGTACTTCCGTAGATCGTCCATCTTCAGGACAACGTCGCCGATCTGCGCCTTTTCCTTCACCTCGCGCTTGGCGGGCGGGGCAGACCAGTCGATCTCCTGCCAGCGCAGGCAGCGGCTGTCGTGACGGTCGCCGTCCGGGATGTGGGACATCGGCACGTCCGTCTCGTCGCAGCGGCCCTTCTGGAAATAGTCGCAGCGGGGTCCGAAGTTGCAGCCATGCGGGCGTTCGTGGGGCAAGGGGAAGTTGCCGGGGATGCTGATCAGGGGCCGGGCGTTCTTGTCGGCGCCGGGCAAGGGGATCGAGCGGAAGAGCGCCTGGGTATAGGGGTGGCGCATCTTGTCGAAGACTTCGGTGACGTTGCCGGTCTCGACTGCCTCGCCGGAATACATCACGCAGATGCGGTCGCAGACGTCCATCACCAGCCCAAGGTTGTGGCTGATGAACAGCATCGAGGTGCCGTATTTCTTGCCGAGTTCCTTGACGAGGTCGACGATCCCGGCCTCGACCGTGACGTCCAGCGCGGTGGTGGGTTCGTCGAGGATCAGGAGCGCGGGCTTGGCCATCAGCGCCATCGCGATGACGATGCGCTGCTGCTGGCCGCCGGACAGCTGGTGGGGGTAGGAGTTGATGATGCGGTCAGGGTCGGGCAGGCGCACGTCGGCGACGATCTGGCGGGCCAGGTTCCAGGCCTCGTCCTTCGACATGCCGGAATGCAGCATCGGCACTTCGGCAAGTTGCGCGCCGACCTTCATCGCGGGGTTCAGCGAGGCCATCGGCTCTTGGTAGATCATCGCGATTTCAGAGCCGCGGATGTGGCGGAGTTCCTCGTCGCTCATCGTTGCGAGGTCGCGGCCCTTGAACTTCATCGAACCCGCAACAATGCGGCCGGTCTTGCCAAGCTCGCGCATGACGGCGAGGGCGACGGTCGACTTGCCGCAGCCGGATTCGCCGACCAGGCCCATCGCCTCGCCTGGCATCACAGTGCAGGAGAAATCCATCACGGCGGGGATCTCGCGCAGGCGGGTGAAGAACGAGATCGAGAGATGCTCGATTTCCAGGATCGGCTTGGACGGGTCCCAGGTGTCGCTGGCGGTGTCGCTGGCTGTCATGGCATCAATCCTTCAGGCTTTCTTCGCGGAGCCCGTCGGCCAGAAGGTTCAGGCCGAGGACGAGGCTCATCAGCGCAAGGGCAGGGGCCAGGGCGGGGTGCGGGAAAAGGTTCAGAAGCTTGCGCCCGTCGTCGATGGTCGAGCCCCAGTCCGGGCTGTCAGGGCTGACGCCAAGGCCGAAGAAGCCCAGCGTGCCAAGGAGGATCGTGGTGTAGCCGATCCGCAGGCAGAAATCGACGATCAGCGGCCCGCGTGCGTTGGGCAGGATCTCCCACAGCATGATGTACCAGGCGCCTTCGCCCCGGGTCTGGCCTGCAGCCACGTAGTCGCGCGCCTTGATGTCCATCACAAGGCCCCGGACGATCCGGAACACGCCGGGCGAGTTCACGAAGACCACCGAGACGAAGACGTTGAGCATGTTCGGCTCCATCGACCAGACGCCGAGGGGGTCCGCGTTGAAGGCGAGGCCGGAGTAGGCCCAGAGGCCGAGGATCAGAGTGATCCCGACGTAGAGGTTCCGCTTCGTCGGGTCGGTGTAGTAGCGGCTGTTCCAAAGGACGCAGAGGAACAGGATCGGGAAGATGAAGAGGATCGCGGCCAGCACAATGGGGATGCCGGTCACGCGAATCTCTGGCGTCACCAGAAGGTAGAACAGAAGGATGACCGGGAAAGCCAGGACGAGGTTCGCCAGGAACGATATCACGGTGTCGAGCCTGCCGCCGTAGTAGCCCGCAGGCAGGCCCAGCGTGATGCCGACCATGAAGGCGAACAGGGTGGCGGCGGGGGCGATCTTCAGGACCTCGCGCGCGCCCATCACCATCCGGCTGAACACGTCGCGGGCAAGGTGGTCGCCGCCAAGGAGATACCAGCCGTAGGGGCTTTCGGGGGCGGCGATGCCGGGCGATTTGTTCTTGAGGCCAGACAACTGGGCCAGCGGGTCCTGGGTGATGATCGCGTCGGCAAAGATCGCGGTGAAGACCCAGAACATCACGATGGCAAAGCCGATCATGCCGACGTTCGAGTCGAAGAGCTTGCCGTAAAGGCCAAGGCGGCGGCGAAAGCGTATCGACAGGACGAAGGTCGCGACAAGCGCCAGCCAGACCGGCCAGAAGCGCACGGCCATGGCGCCCAGGATCCCGGCCTCGACCGGTGTCGGCATGAAGGCCCCGGCGGCGAGCATGCAGAAGATCACCGCAAGCGCCGCGTAGAACGCCCAACGGATCGCAAGGCTTGCAAGGTCACCCGGAGAGCGGGCGGTGGTCGTGCCGTCGGGCCCGGGTAAGCGCGGCCCGTCCAGCCCGGCAAGTACGAACAAAAGCTTCGCGACCAGCGCCAATGCCAGAAGAAGCACGGCAAGTTGCAGGGCAGGCAGAAGGAGTGTGCCCGCAGTTCCCGTCCAGGTCAGCATGTCCATGCGCGCGCTCCCTCAGGCCAGCCGGATGCGGGGGTTCAGGAAGACGTAGCCGATGTCCGAAATCAGCTGCGTCAGAAGGACGACGATCACGGCCACGACCGAACAGGCCAAGAGAAGCGGGATGTCGTTGTTGGATGCGGCCTGCACCAGCGTCCAGCCGAAGCCCTTGTAATTGAACAGACTTTCGACAATCACCACGCCGTTCAACAGCCAGGGAAACTGCAGCATGATCACGGTGAAGGGCGCGATGAGGGCGTTCCGCAGCGCGTGTTTCATCACGACCGAGCGGAAGGGAACCCCCTTCAGCCGCGCCGTGCGGATATACTGCTGGGTCATCACCTCGGTCATCGAAGCGCGAGTCATCCGGGCGATGTAACCGATCCCGTAAAGCGCGATGGTCAGGACCGGAAGCGTGAAGTTCCAGAAAGTGATGTCATCCATCGCCGAAGTGGCCGAGGCGAGGAACAGCGTCTTTTTCGGCTCGACGAAGCCGTATTCGGCCAGAAGCGGTGTGATGCCGGTTGCTGCCGTCGCGAAAAGGGCCACCAGGATGACGCCCGAGACATATTCCGGCGTGGCTGTCGTCGCGATCGAGAAAGTGGAGAGCGTCCGGTCCGTCGCGGACCCTTCGCGCATCCCCGACAGGACGCCCAGGATCAGCGATGCGGGCACCATGACCAGCATCACGGCAAGCATCAGCCAGCCGGTGGCTGCAAGCTTTTCGCCGAGCGAGTCAGCGACGGGGGCCTTGAAGAAGGTCGAATAGCCCCAATTGCCCTGGAGAAGCCCGCAATAGCGCGGCGCAGTGGCCGGGTCCTGGCCAACCTCAATGCAGCGCCCGCGCGTCTGGCCCTTTTCGTCGGTGTAGGTCCAGCCCGGCACGACCCCAAGCCACTGCCCATATCGCAGGAAGACCGATCCGGAATGGCCGTTCTGTTCGATCCAATCCTGCACCGCCTCATCCGTCATCCGGACCGACCCTTCGGTGCGGGCCAGCTTTTCAAGGTTGGGTGGCAGGTTTGTCAGGTAGAAGACCACAAAGGTCAGGGCCAGCGCGGTCAGAATCATGACGCCAAGCCGCCGGAGCACGAACAGTCCCATGCCGGTCCTCTTGTGAAAAATCCCCCAGGCGGAGGGCGCGACCTGCGCGCCCTCCGAAATGCTTGGCTTTTCTTACGCCTGTATCAGTCCCCCGACAGGCGTTCAGCCGGTCAGGCCATCGACCACTTGTAGTGATGGTGCTCGAACGCCGGGTGGTGCGCCAGGCCCGCGAAGCCTTCCTTGTGGTGGCTGAACAGCGACCGCGAGAACGGATTGATGATGTAGCCTTCCTCTTGCAGGATCGTGCCCATCTTCGCCGCCAGTTCGCGCCGCTTATCGGCATCGGCCAGCGACAGGGCCTGCGCCATGAGGGCGTCGAACTCGGGGTTCGCCATCGCGGTTTCGTTCCACGAGCCGGTCGAGGTATAGGCGAGGCTCATGTTCTGCACGGCCAGCGGGCGGTGGTTCCAGGTCGTGGACGAGAAGGGATACTTCTGCCAGTCGTTCCAGAAGGTCGATCCTGGCATGACCGTGTGCTTGATGTTCATGCCAGCGTCCTTGAGCTGGGCCTGAACCGCCGCAGTCGTGGCGGCTTCCCAGCCGTCGTCCAGCGAGATCACTTCGAATTCGGCATCCTTCAGCCCTGCCGCCTCAAGCGTCGGCATCAGGCCTGCCGCGTTGATCGTCTGCGGCGGCAGGGTCGGATACTCCGGATGGATCGGGAACATGTGGTGGTTTTCGCCCGTGGCGCCGAGGTTGTTGTACCCCAGTTCCAGCACGACCTTCGGATCGACGGCCAGCTGGATCGCCGAGCGGACGGCCTTGTCCTTGTACAGGTCGGACAGCGAGTTCATCCGGACCACGATGGTCGAGGCGGTGACCAGCTCTTCCTTGGTCAGGCCCATGCCGTCGAGGATGTCGATGAATTCGCCAACGGATTCGTAGTTGGCGTCAACCTCGTCCGAGGAGAAGAGCGCGACCATTGCGGCCGGGTCGGTGCCGAAGTCGATGTAGTGGATTTCGTCCAGTGGCGCGGTGCCACCCCACCAGGTGTGGTTTGGCGCGCGGACGAGGATCGCCTTCTGTCCGACCGAAACTTCCTGCGGGACATAGGGGCCGGTGCCGATCGCATTGGTCGCCGGGTCCTGCCCGTCCTGGAACGAGGAATGCACGACCGCTGCCGGATAGTCGGCGAGGTTCGGGACCACCGCGATGTCCGAGGCCGACAGGTTCAGTTGCACGGTCGCATCGTCGACCTTGACCACCGCGCCCTCGCGCATCGTCTTGGTCGCCTCGTCCACGAGGCCGGGGAAGCGCGAAGCCATCGCGTTGCCCTCGACGTTGCCGTCGGTCCAGCGAGCGAAGTTGCGCACCACGTCATCGGCGGTGAACGGCTCGCCGTTGTTCCAGGTCACCCCCGGGCGGACCTTGAGCGTGTACTGGGTGGCGTCGGCGTTGGCTTCCCAGCTTTCCAGGAGCCGACCTTCGAACGAGCCGTCATTGTTGTACTGGATCAGATATTCCAGCCAGCCGCGATAGACGTTGGCGATCTGCGGCCAGTCGGCCAGACGCGGGTCCTTGGTGCCCTTGACTTCCATCGCGACGCGGATCGTGCCGCCAACCTTGGCCTCCTGGGCCTGAGCCGGGGCGGGCAGGCCGATCAGCCCGTAGGCAGCAGCAGCCGAAACGCCCAGCGCGGTGGTGCGCGTCAGGAATTCGCGGCGGCTCAGCTTGCCCTCGGCATATTCGCTGGCATACATCCCGGCAGAAGGATGCAGGCCGAGATCGGGGTTAAGGTCTTTCATCATCGTCTCCCTGTCGGTTTTTCTTGTTTTCCGGAAACCCCAAGCGGCGCTGTCGTGGGGCTTCCTGGTCGGTTTCCGGCCAGTTCCCACGCCAGCGCAACCTGCGCTTCCCATTTCGGCATTGCGCATGTTTTTCACGGTCCCGTCAACGGGCGCTTTCGACCTTCGGCGTAACATAAGCGACATTGTCCGGGTCGAATTCTGGACACGCCTGCATCCTATCCCGCGCGCCGGAAGGCAGTGGGCGACTTGCCGGTCACATGCTGAAAGGCACGGGTAAAGTAGGCTGGCGAATTGAAGCCGAGTTGTTCGGCAATGCGGCCGACCGGGATCCGGGTCTCGGACAGAAGCTTACGGGCCTCAAAGATGCGGCGGTCCTGCAAGAGCGCGGAGGCCGGTCGCCCACAGGCGGCATTGCAGCAGCGGGTAAGGTGCGTGGGCGTGACGCCAAGTGCCGCCGCGAAATCGGCCACGTTCATTCCGGTGCGGAAATTGCGTTCCAGAAGTGCGGTGTAGCGGGCGACCAGTCTGCGGGTTGCATCCTGGCGCGGTGCTTCCAACGGATCGGCCTTGCGAACCTGCCGTTCCAGCCAGACGCCGAGGAGGCCGACATAAGCCTCGGTCGCGCGTTCATGGGCGGGCGTGTCGCTTTCGATCTCGCGCAGAATCGAATCAAGCAGAACGTTCACTTCCTGCTGGGCATGGACTTCGCGGATGCGCAGATGCTGCGGGGTCTTGGGCAAAACGACCTTCGGATCGCGCCCGAAGAAGACCGCCGTGCCGAAGACCTGGGAGCCCGCCTCGAACCCGTGCATGACGCCAGCGGGGATGAAGACCGCATTATGTGCCGTGTAGCCGCGCGTCACCCCAGAGATGGTGATCCGGCCCTGGCCCTTGGTGAACCACAGAAGGCAAGGTTCGGACAGGGACCGCATCGCCTCGACCCGCCAGCGGCCGCCAGAGGCGAGGCGGGGAATGGCGACAAGACGCAAGGATGAGGTTTGCGCAGCTTTGATCATTTGCGGCAGATCCTGTGGCAGAGGCGCTGACGGGGTGAGTAAAGCAGTGCCACCCGGCCAACCCAAGCAAAATCGGTGACCCTGACCGGGAGTTATCCACGAATGTCGGATTTTTCTGTGTATAACTTTGTGGACAAGCGGAATTTTGCTGAAACTTCGCCTTCTAACTGCAAGTCATGGCAGGGAAATCGGGCGCCAAGCCTTCATGTTCGATCTGAACCAGGTCCGCTGGCGTTTGGCATATTGGCGGCTTGCCAGGGTGGCGGCTTCGGTCGCTGCAGCCAGTGAGGTCTGCCCCCCTATGCAGGCAATCAGCTCTGCCGCGCCGATCGCTTTCGACGACGGCAGATCGGGGTCCCAGGTCGGCTCGTTCTCCCGCGCCTCGTCCAGGGCGCCGTCTTCCAGCATCTGGTGAAACCGGCGGTCGATGCGGTCGTTCAGCCAGGCGACTTCGGGGACGAGGACAAGGGTTTCGCTGTCCGCCAGTCCCAGCATGGGCGCAGGCGTGTCGTCCTGCCAGGCCGCGAGCCCGCGACCGGTCGTTTGCAGCACCTCCCAGGCGCGCTGGATGCGAACCGGGTTCTGCCGGTCGATCCGGGCGGACGTCTGCGGATCAAGCTCTGCCAAAAGCGCCCGGTATCCTTCCGCCGCCATCCGGGCATCCGCCGTGGCACGGACAGACGGCGGCACGTCGGGGATATCGACAAGTCCGCGTGTCAAGGCGTTGAAGTACAGGCCGGTTCCGCCGACGATGACCACCGGCTGTGCAAGAAGTGGTGTGACATCACGCAGCCAATGCCCGACCGAATAGGTTTGCTCGCGGTGGATGTGGCCATACAGGGCGTGGGAATGGCGTGCCTCATCCTGGATCGAGGGCCGGGCCGTCAAAATGCGCCAGTTGGAATAGACCTGCAGCGCATCGGCGTTGACGATCAGCCGCCCGTCGCGGGCCGCAAGCTCCATCGCCAGGGCCGACTTCCCGCTGGCCGTCGGTCCTGCGATCAGCACCGGAGCCTCGCGCGATATGCTTTCGATCCTCACCCTAAACCCCGGTTGAACCTTCCGCGCTTTTGCGACATTTTGCGGCGCAGTCCAAACACAAAACGATATGCAGGGGGTGCCATGCCTGAGCCGGCCACCAAATACAGCCGCGTGATGCTGAAGATATCCGGCGAGGCGCTGATGGGCGACCAGGGCTATGGCCTGCACCCGCCGACCGTCACGCGGATCGCCGAAGAGGTGAAGTCGGTCCGCGACCTGGGGGTCGAGATCTGCATGGTGATCGGGGGTGGCAACATCTTCCGCGGGCTGCAAGGGTCTGCGCAGGGGATGGA
>OFDN01001360.1_pt1 | contig 16367 bp, 15 predicted proteins | sample 1520971 | NCBI WGS metagenome assembly OFDN01 (sample SAMEA94257418, study PRJEB24077) | hot springs metagenome | biome: Aquatic biome; feature: Geographical feature; material: Water | place: India | collected 2012-06-12 | depth 5 m
GGGCGCAGACGCGGGCGCGGCGGCGGCGACCGGCTCGGGCGCGGCGGCGGCCTCGGCGCTGCCGGTGAGGCTCGCCCACACGGTCTTGGCCGAGGGCACGGGGATCGCAAGCTGCTCGAGCAGGCCGGTCGCCGCCGCGGCGGTGGCGAGCGCGCCGAAGCTGGCGACGCCGATGGCGAGGCGCTGGCCGATGCGCCAGCGACGGCTGCGCCCCGGACGGCGCAACTCGGGGAGAGGCAGCGGGCGCGCCTCTGCGGCCGCGAGCACGCGCTCGGCAAAGCCTGCCGGAAGATCGGGGGCGCGGTAGCCGTCGAGCACCCGCGCGAGCGGGCTGCCAGGGGAGATGGGGCCGCTGCCCCGGTCGGGTTCGTTCACGCTCATGGCGCGTCTCCTTGCGCCGTCAGGGCCTGCCGCAGCGCCGTCCGGGCGCGGTGGAGCAGGCTTTCGAAGGCCTTGATGTTCATGTCCATCGCTTCGGCTGCCTCGGCATTGGGCAGCTCCTCGTAATAGGTCAGCACGATCGCGGCGCGCTGGCGTTCGGGCAGCGCGAGCACGAGAGCCCTCGCCAGATTGTCGCGCTCGCCCGCCTCGAGCACGGCATCGGCGAGCGGGGCGTCGTCTTCCTCATCCGGCACCTCGCCGCCCGACAGCCGCCGGGCGCGGCGCAGGCGGTCGATGGCGAGGTTGGTCGCCACCCGCTGGAGCCAGCCGCCAAGCCTGAGGCGCGCCGCCGCCTGGCTGCCGACCGGATGCTTCGCCGCGATGGCGGGCGCGTTGTCCCACAGCCGCAGCAGCGCCTCCTGCACGATGTCCTCGGCCTCGTGCGCGTCGCCGGTCATGCGATAGGCGACGCGGTGGAGCGCCGCCCCGTGCCGCGCGATCATCTCGCGCAGAGCCGCCGGATCGCGCGCCGCCAGCCGGGCCGCCCACGCCGCATCGTCGCCCGGCGGCGGGGCGGACCTGGCGGCGGAAGCGGGCTCGGTCGCAGTGTGCATAGGGTCGCAAATGGCCTGTTTGCGTCGATGTTTTCGCCCCTACAACGCGGGCGGCTAAGAAACCCTTCGCGCCGTGTTCACTCCGCGCGCGGCAGGCGCAATTCGACCAGCAGCCCGCCGAGGTCTTCGCTTTCCCCCAGTGTCACGCTGCCGCCGTAGATTTCCGCCACGTCGCGCACGATCGCAAGGCCGAGCCCCGTGCCGGGCTTGCCGGTATCGAGCCTGACGCCGCGGTCGAAGATGCGGATGCGCTCGGCCTCGGGGATGCCTGCGCCGTCATCCTCCACCCAGATCAGGCACATCTTCGGATCGCGCTCGGCCTCGTCGGGGTCGATCGTGACGAACACGCTGCCACCGCCATACTTGGCCGCATTCTCGATCAGGTTGCCGAGCAGTTCGTCGAGGTCCTGCCGCTCGAGCGAGACCAGCGCGTTGCGGTCGCCCGCGATGTCGAGCCGCCCTTCGGGATAGAGCCGCTCGACCGCGCGGCGCACGGCCTCGGCGCTCGCCATAACGTTGGTGCGCGCGTGGCCGACCGCGCGGCGGCCGACGGCGCGGGCGCGGGCCAAGTGGTGGTCGACATGGCGCTGCATCGTGCGGGTCTCGCGCATCACCGCGTCGCCCAGGTCAGGCGCGCGCGCGGTGGCGGCATTGGTGAGCACGGTCAGCGGGGTCTTGAGCGCATGCGCCAGATTGCCCGCGTGGCGCCGCGCCTCCTCCGCCTGCCGCTCGGAATGCTCGAGCAGGGCGTTCAATTCCTCGACCAGCGGCTGCACTTCCAAGGGCAGCGGATCGGTGATGCGGTTCGCGCCCGTGGTGCGCAGCTTCTGGATCGCCGCACGCACCCGCCGCAGCGGAGAAAGCCCGTAGCGAATCTGGAGCAGCGCCATCACCAGCAGGCCGAGGCCGAGCACCGCAAAGCTCCAGATCAGGATCAGCCGCACGCGCCCGATCTGCGCGTCCATCTGCTCGGTGGCGCTGGCGACCGCGAAGGTCCAGCGCGTCTCGCTGCCGGGGAGGATCACGGTACGCTCGGCGATCCGCAGGGGCTCGCCCCTGAACTGGTCGGAATTGTAGATGTGCACCTCGCTGTCGAAGTGCTCCCCCTTCCCTTGCGCCCCCTGAAGCCTGAGCGTCCTGTCCCACAGGCTGCGCGAGGGCCAGGGTTCGAAATTGCCGCCCGATATCTGCCAGTAGAGCCCGCTGCCGGGTTCGAGGAAACGCTGGTCGCCCAGCGTGCGGTAGAACCATACCTCGCCGCTCGCGTCGATCTCGGCCGAGGCGATCATCGCGGTCAGCTGGTAATCGAGCTGTTCGTCGAAATTGGCCTCGACCTGCGCGGTGAGCGTGCGTTCGAGCGCGATGCCCCCGCCAAGGAGGAGGACGAAGATCCACCCCGCCGCAATCAGCCCCATGCGCCGGGCGAGGCTGGCGCGGGCCCTGGGGGCGGCGGGCGCTGCGACTTCGGGCACGTCCTGCGCCCCGCCCGCGGGCAAGGTCACAGGGGCATCGCCGCCGCCCGCCGGCGCCTCAGGCGCGCGGCTGATCGGCGGGGTCGTCGAGGCTGTAACCGAGGCCACGGATGGTCGTTATCACGTCTGCGCCGAGCTTCTTGCGGATGCGGGTGACGAAGACTTCGATGGTGTTCGAATCCCGGTCGAAATCCTGATCGTAGATGTGTTCGATCAGTTCGGTGCGGCTCACCACCTTGCCCTTGTGGTGCATGAGGTAGGAGAGCAGCTTGTATTCCTGCGCGGTCAGCTTGACCGGCTCGCCCGCGAGCGTCACGCGGCCCGAACGGGTGTCCAGCCGCACATCGCCCGCTGTCAGTTCGGAGGAGGTGTTTCCGCTCGCGCGGCGGATGAGCGCGCGCAGGCGGGCGATCAGTTCCTCGGTCTGGAAGGGCTTGGCGAGATAGTCGTCGGCGCCCGCATCGAGGCCCGCGACCTTGTCCGACCAGCTGTCGCGCGCGGTCAGCACCAGCACCGGGAAGGCGCGGCCCTCGCGCCGCCACATGCCGAGCACGGTCAGCCCGTCGATCTCGGGCAGGCCGAGATCGAGCACCACCGCGTCGTAATCCTCGGTCGAGCCCATGAAGTGCCCGTCCTCGCCATCGACCGAGAGGTCGACGGCATAGCCCTGGCCTTCGAGCGTCGCCTTCAGCTGCGCGCCCAGCGTGGGTTCGTCTTCGACGATCAGAATGCGCATGGGTCCCCGGTTTCCTGGTTGATGTCCGCTGGGTTCGTGCGCTTTTGGCGGTGACGCGTCAAGCAAGCGCTCAGCACCTGCCGGGCCGCTTTCCCCCGCTCAATGGCCATGCCTGCCCTGCTCAGCGCGAACGGCCGATGATCCGCCCGGTGCGGGCGTCGACATCGACATAGGTCACGCGGCCATCCTTGATGAACTTGAGGCGATAGGCGCGCGCGGTCGAATCGTAGGCAAAGCCCAGATACTCGGCATCGCGCATCTGGGGCAGGATCTTCGCCTCGATCTCGCCCGAGCGCATGATGTTGCCCGCCTGTGCCTCGCGCCTTGCCTCGCCCTGCTCGCCGCGCAGCTTGTCGGGCTCGGCGCGTGCGGGCGCGCTCGCCAGCATGGCGGCGGCAAGCGAAGCGAAAAGAAGGGCGGAGCGGGCGTTCATGACAGGATTGTGCCTAGGTGATGTCCATTGAACAAGCCGTGAATGGCTCACGTCGTTCCGGCGGCGGCTTGGCCGAGCAGTTCGTAGGTGATGGTGACGCTCACCCCGGTCGCGACCTGGCCGGGCTGGATGGGAGTCGCGGTCGCCTCGAGCGCCACCGTCTTGGTCGCGGCGTAGGGGACCACATTGCCCGCAATACCCTCCGAGACAGCCAGCACCCGCACATCCTCATAGCCGAGCATCGCGGCATAGGCCCGCGCCTGCGCCGCGCCGCGCGCGACCGCGGCCTCGCGGGCCTGCGCCTTCAGGACAGTGTCGTCGGCGATGGCGAAGCTCGGCCCGCCGATGTCGGTCGCGCCCGCCTCGACCAGCGCATCGAGCACGCGGCCGGTGTCGTCGATCTTGCGCAGGATCACGCTGACGCGGTTGCTGGCCTGGTAGCCGCGGAACACCGGGCTGCCGTCCTGGTAGTCATATTGCGGGCCGAGCGCGACGCCGGTGGTCTGGATGTCCTTCTCGGCGATCCCCAATGCCTTGATGCGGGCGATGACCTTGGCCATCTCGGCGGCGTTCTGCCGCATCGCCTCGGTCGCCGTGGGCGCGGTGGTAGTAACCCCCGCACCGACCGTCGCCTGATCGGGTGCGGCCTCGATGCTCTCGGTGATGCTGAGCTCGATGACCGGCCCGGTCGGCGCAAGGCTCACCTGCGGCGCGGCGATGGCAGCGGCGGGCAGCATCAGCGCCGAGGCGGCAGCGAGGGTGGCGACGGGCTTCAACATGGCAATTCCTCCGGTTCGCCGCGGCTTTGGAGCGCCCCGCCTTTCGCGCGACTGAACCGGCAAGGCGCGCGGGCTTGCGGCGTGCCCTTGCCGCTCGGGCCTCGAGCCCCTAGGTGCGGCGCACCATGGCACAGCCCCCCATCTTCTCGCTCGAAGGCGTGGCCTTGCAGCAGGGCAGCCGCTGGCTGTTCGGCGGGCCGGCGCCCGCCAGCGGCGCGGCGCCGATCGATCTCCATGTGCTTCCCGGCGACCGCCTCGCGCTGATCGGCCGCAACGGTGCGGGCAAGACGACGCTGCTGCGGCTCATCGCCGGGCGGCTGGAGGCGGACCGCGGGGCGCGAAGGGTCAAGCCGGGCACGCGCATCGTGTTCCTCGAACAGGATCCCGATTTCGCGCCCTACGCCACGCTGATGGACTTCGCGATTGGCGGCGAGGATGCGCCGGCCGCCCACGAGGTCGAGGCCATCGCCGGCCAGCTCGGCATCGACATGAGCCGCCCCGCCGCCACCGCCAGCGGGGGCGAGAAGCGCCGCGCCGCCATCGCCCGCGCGCTGGCGCAGGAGCCCGATCTGCTGCTGCTCGACGAGCCCACAAACCACTTGGATCTCGCCGCGATCGACTGGCTCGAGGACTGGCTCAGCCGCTACCGCGGCGCCTTCATCACGATCAGCCACGACCGTACCTTCCTCACCCGCCTGACCCGCGCGACCCTGTGGCTCGACCGCGGGACCATGCGCCGCAAGGAGATCGGCTTCGGCGGCTACGAGGCGTGGGAGGAAACCGTCTACGCCGAGGAGGCCCGCAATGCGGAACGCCTTGATGCGAAACTGAAAATCGAGGCGCACTGGCTCGAGCGCGGGGTGACCGCAAGGCGCAAGCGCAACCAGGGGCGGCTCGAGAAGCTGCACCAGATGCGCGCTGTCAGGGCGGCGATGATCTCGGGCGCTGGCACCGCCAAGCTCAAGCTTGCCTCGGATGACGACTTCAAGTCCAAGTCGGTGATCGTCGCCGACAATATTTCAAAGACTTACGGGGAGCGCGCGGTCATCAAGCCCTTCTCCCTGCGGATCCAGAACGGCGACCGCATCGGCATCGTCGGCGCGAACGGCGCGGGCAAGACCACGCTGTTGAAATTGCTCACCAAAGAGATCGAGAGCGACACCGGCTCCGTCACCCATGCGCGCACCCTGTCGGGCGTGATGATCGACCAGCAGAGGACGCTCCTCCAACCAAGCGCGACGGTCCGCCAGGTCCTTGCCGAAGGCGGCGGCTGGATCGACGTTCGGGGGGTGCGCAAGCATGTCATGGCCTATCTCAAGGACTTCCTGTTCGATCCGGGCCTGGTCGACACCAAGGTCGGCATCCTCTCGGGCGGGGAACGCTCCCGCCTGCTGCTCGCCCGCGAGTTCGCCCGCACCGCCAACCTCCTGGTGCTCGACGAGCCGACCAACGACCTCGACCTTGAAACCCTTGATCTGCTTCAGGAAGTCATCGCCGACTTCGAGGGCACCGTGCTCATCGTCAGCCACGACCGCGACTTCCTCGACCGCACCGTCACCATCACCCTCGGGCTCGACGGGTCGGGCAAGGTGGACATTGTCGCAGGCGGTTATGCCGATTGGGAAGCCAGGCGACAGCCTGCGCACAAACCCGCCAAAACCGCGCAACAACCCGCGCAATACCCTGCAACACCTGCGCAACAACCAGCCGCCGCCGCCCGGCCAGCCTCCGCCCCGAAATTGTCCTACAAGGACCAGCGCGATTACGAGATCCTGCCCGCCCGAATCGCCGAACTCGAGGCTGCGATCGCCAAGGGCGAGGCGCTGCTCGGCGACCCCGCGCTCTACACCGCCGACCCCGCCCGCTTCGCCGCGATCTCGCAAGGCATCGCCAATGCCCGGGCCGAGAAGGACGCGGCCGAGGAGCGCTGGCTCATCCTCGCCGAGCTGGTCGAGGGATGAGCGGCCCCGCGGCACCGGGGGACACCGTCGAACAGCTTCGGGCGCGCATCGCCGCCTGCACCCTTTGCGCCGCGCACCTGCCGCTCGGGCCGCGCCCGATCACGCGCTTCTCGGCCAGCGCGCGCGTCCTGATCATCGGGCAGGCGCCGGGCACCAAGGTTCACCTCTCCGGGGTGCCGTGGGACGATGACAGCGGCGACCGGCTGCGCGACTGGCTCGGCATCGACAAGGCGCTGTTCTACGACGAGGCCAAGGTCGCGCAGATGCCGATGGGGTTCTGCTACCCCGGCAAGGCGGCGGGCGGCGACGCCCCGCCGCGCCGCGAATGCGCGCCGCAGTGGCACGATGCGGTGCTCGCCCACCTGCCCGAGGATCGCCTCACGCTGCTGGTCGGCACCCATGCCCAGGCCCGCTACCTGCCCGAGGCCAAGCGCCTGTCGCTGACCGAGCGGGTGCGCGCCTTCGGGCAGTTCGGCAATCGCATCGCGCTCCCCCACCCCGCATGGCGTTCGCGGCTGTGGATGGCCAAGCACCCGTGGTTCGAGGCCGAGGTGCTCCCCGCCCTGCGCGCGGCGGTTGCCGCCCGCCTCACCTGATCCGGTAATAGTCCGCCACCCGCTCGAGCGCGATCCTGAGCACCAGCTTGCCGCTGCGCGAGGGCCAGCCGAGGCGCTTCTCGGCCTCGGGCAGCGGCTCGCCCGCGCAGACCACGCGCCACAGGATGTCCTCGAGCCCGCGCCCCGCCGCGCTGATCGCCCCGTCGAAGCGGCGGCGCGCGGCGATCTGCTTCTCGCTCGGGTCGAGCCCGCCGGGCGCGGTCGACTTTGCGCGCACCGGGTCCCAGCGCATGGTGATGCTCGCAGGCAGCTGCGCGCGCTCGTAATCGGCGCGCAGCGCCTCGCCCGCGTCGAACAGCCGCTCGGACAGGTGCCCGCGCGCGTGCAGCCAGGCGAGCGGGCTCTCGGCGAGATTGACCGTCACCGAGCGCGAGCGCGCCAGACCCCCCGGCCCCGCCGGGCGCTGGCGCGGGCCTTCGGAAGTCAGTTCGCGTTCGACGAGATGGCGCTTCATGGTCAGATCCTCCGGTTGTTTCCGGCAAGACTTGCCAACAAAGATCATCTGTAGGAAAGAAGAAACCAATCCGGTTATTTTTTCTGTTGGGGTGTTCTTTGTCGCCCTACCGGTTCAGCCTTCGGCTGTGCTGCGCAACCGCTACTCGAGGGCGAGTCCTTGTCGCCCTACCGCTTCGCTACTTGAGGGCATGGTATGACCAACCGCATCCGCGACATCCGCAAGGCCAAGGGGCTCACCCTCGCCGATCTCGCCGCCGCCTGCGATCCGCCGACCACCGCGCAGACCATCGGGCGGCTCGAGACCGGGATGCGCCAGCTCTCGCTCGGATGGATGAACAGGATCGCCGCAGCGCTCGGCGTCGAGCCCGCCAGCCTGATGCGCGCCGAGGCCGCCGCCCCGGCGCAGATCGTCGCCGACCTCACCGCCGCCGGCCCCCAGCCGCTCACCGCCCCGCGCGAGGCGCTTGCGCCGAACGCGCTCGCCGAAGGTGACGGCTCTCCGGCAATGGTGCTCGCGGTCACCGAGAGCGTCGGCGAATACCGCCCGGGCGACCTCGTGTGGCTGCGCCCGCTCGATCCGCAAGCGGACCAATCGGCCCTGGGCCGCGCCATGAACCGCGATTGCCTCGTCCCCCGGCCCGGCGGGCGCTTCGCCTTCGGGCGGCTGATCGAGCGCGACGGCGCCCGCGTCCGGCTCCTTCCCCCCGGCGTCGGCGTGAAACAGGTGGTGGTCGACAACCCGCCGTGGATCGCGGTCGCCTTCATGCTGGTTAGGGCGCTTTAACATGGAGGCCGTAGGGAGGCAGGCGTGAAGCACGTCCTCGTCCTCTCCACGCTCTATCCCAACCCGGTGAACCCGCGGTTCGGCACCTTCGTCGCGCGCTCGCTGGAGGCACTGGCCAAGCGCGGGGATTGGCGGGTGACGGTGGTCAATCCCATCGGCCTGCCCCCGCTGGCGCTCGGCCGCTACCGCGCGCTCGCCGACCTGCCCGCAGTGGCCGAGGAAGGCGGCGTCACGATCCACCGCCCGCACTTCACCCTGATCCCGCGCATCGGCGCGCGCCGCAACGCCGCCGCCATCGCGCGGGCCGTGCTGCCGCTGGCGCGGCGCCTCCATGCCGAGGCGCCCTTCGATCTCGTCGATGCGCAGTTCTTCTTCCCCGACGGCCCGGCGACGGCGATCATCGCGCGCGAGCTCGGCCTGCCGCTGTCGATCAAGGCCCGCGGCAGCGACATCACCTTGTGGGGGCGGCATGATTTCGCCCGGTCACAAATGGTGGCGGCAGCGCAGGCGGCGAAGGGACTGCTCGCCGTCAGCCGCGATCTGGCCGAGCAGATGGCGGCGATGGGAATGGATGAGGCCAAGATCACGGTGCACTATACCGGGCTTGATCGCGACCGTTTCCGCCCGTTCGAACACACCCAGCTGCGCCGCCAGCTGTCCGAGGCGCTGGGCTTTGCCATGCCCGACAATGCCCCGCTGCTCGCCTGCGTGGGCGCGCTGATCGCGCGCAAGGGGCAGGCGATCGCCATTCAGGCCTTGCGCGACATCCCCGGCGCGCGGCTGGTGCTGGTCGGCAAGGGCGAGGACGAGGCGCGTCTCAGGGCGCTTGCCGTGAGCGAGGGAGTGGCAGATCGGGTGCACTTCGCCGGATCGATCGACCATGACCTGATGCCGCTGATCCTCTCGGCGGCGGACGTGATGGTTCTGCCGACGGCCAGCGAGGGCCTCGCCAATGCCTGGGTCGAGGCGCTCGCCTGCGGGACGCCGGTGGTGACCTGCGACGTCGGCGGCGCGCGCGAGCTGATAGCGAGCGATGTCGCCGGGCGGCTGGTCGCGCGCAATCCGCAGGCCGTGGCGGCCGGGATCAACGCGGTGCTCAACAACCCGCCTCCGCGCGAGGCGGTGGCGGCGCTGACCGAGGGGTTTTCTTGGGACGCCAATGCGGCGGCACTGGCGGCGTATTGGGAGGGGTTGGTAACGGCCGCCTGAGGGCGACGCGCTTTACCCCTGCCCCTTCGCCAGCTTTTCCTGCTTGTCGAGCGCGGTTTCGGTCGGGACGAAGCTGTTGGTCGTCACCCCCATCCAGATCAGCAGCGGCCCGGCCATGTAGATCGAGGAATAGGTTCCCACGAACAGGCCCACGGTGATCGCCGCGACCATGCCGAACAGGCTCGGCGGGCCGAAGAGCAGCAGCGGGATCAGCGCGATGAACAGCGTCAGCGAGGTCATGACGGTGCGCGCCAGCGTCTCGTTGACCGACAGGTCGAGCAGCGCGCCCATCTCCATCTTGCGGTATTTCTTGAGGTTCTCGCGGATGCGGTCATAGACGACGATGGTGTCGTTCAGCGAATAGCCGATGATCGCGAGGATCGCGGCGACGATCTGCAAGCTGAACTCCCACTGGGTCAGCGCGAACAGCCCCAATGTGATCGACACGTCGTGCACCAGCGCGAACATCGCGCCGACGCCGAACTGCCATTCGAAGCGCACCCAGATATAGAGCGAGACCGCCGCCATCGCCGCCAGCAGCGCGAGGATCGCCTGGTTGCGGAACTCGCCCGCGACCTTGCCCGAAACCGTGTCGTTGCCATCGACGCGGACGTCGGCGTGGTCGGCCCTGACCGCCGCGATCACCCGCTCGCCGATCTTCTTGGCGGCATCGGGAGTCTCCTCGGCGCCATCGGGCAGCTTGACGCGGATCGAGACCTGATTGGGCGCGCCGAATTCCTGCACCACCGGCTCGCCGTAGCCGAGGGTGGCGATCTTCTCGCGCAGCGAGGGGATCGGCGCGGTCGTCTGCTGGGTGAAGGTCATGCGCACCTCCTGCCCGCCGGCGAAGTCGACGCCGAAGGCAAGGCCGTTGACCCCCACCGCGATCCAGCTCCCCACGATCAGCACGAGGCTGAGCACGAAGAAGGGCACGCGCAGTTTCAGGAACTGGATGTTGGTGTTGTCGGGGACAAGCTTCAGGAGTTTCATCTGTCCCGGCTCCTCAGATGGTGATGTCGTTGGGGCGCGCCTTGCGCAGCCATCCGGCGACGAACATGCGGGTGAGGGTCACGCCGGTGAACACCGAGGTGATGATCCCGATGAACAGCACCACCGCAAAGCCGCGCACCGGCCCGCTGCCGAACACGCCCAGCGCGAGCGCCGAGATGAGGTTGGTGAGGTTCGCATCGAAGATCGCGCGGCTGGCTTCCTTGTAGCCGGTCTCGACCGCGGCGACGACCCGGCGCCCGCGCGCGCGTTCCTCGCGGATGCGCTCGTTGATCAGCACGTTGGCATCGACCGCCGCGCCGATCGTGATCACGAAGCCAGCGATCCCCGGCAGGCTCAGCGTGAAGCCGAACACCGCCATCAGCCCGAGCAGCATCAGCACGTTGAACACCAGCGCGACCGTGGCGTAGATGCCGAAGCGGCCATAGGTCGCGATCATCAGCGCGATCACCGCAAGGCTGCCGATGCCCATCGCGATCAGGCCCTTGCGGATCGAATCCGCACCAAGGTCCGGCCCGACGGTGCGTTCCTCGACCACCGCCAGCGGCACCGGCAGCGCGCCCGAACGCAGCGAGATCGCGAGGGTGTTGGCGCTTTCGGGGGTGAAGCTCCCCGCGATCTGCGCCCGCCCGCCGAGGATCGGCTCATTGATATTGGGTGCGGAAAGCACCTGTCCATCGAGGATGATCGCGAAGGGCTTGCCGACATTCTCGGTGGTGAGCTTGGCGAACTTGGCCCCGCCCTGCGCGTCGAAGGCGATGGTGACCACGCTCTGGCCGTTCTGCGGGTCGCGCTCGGCCTGCGCGCCTGTGAGGTTGTCGCCGCGGATCCCGCCGAGCCGCTTGACCGCGATCGCGCTGCCCGCACCGGGCGTCCCGGGGGCATATTGGACGATCTGGCTGCCCGGAGGGGCGATGCCCGCGTCGATATTGGTCTGCAAAGCATTGAGATCGACCAGCTTGAATTCGAGCTGCGCGGTCTTGCCGACGAGATCGATGAGGCCCTTGGGGTCTTTGAGGCCAGGTACCTGCACGACGATGCGGGTGTCGCCCTGGCGAATAATGGTCGGCTCGCGCGTGCCGAGCTCGTCGACCCGGCGGCGCACGACCTCGGTGGCGCTGTCCATCGCATCGTCGATCGCCTGGTTCACCCCGGCATCGGTCTGGCTGAGCACGATGCGCTGGCCGTCAACGACGTTGAGCTCCCACTCGCGCACCGTGGTCGCGCCCTGCATGGCCGGCTCGATCAGCCCGCGCGCGCGGTCGATATCGGCGGCGTTCTCGAGGATGAAGGAGAGTTGGCCGTCTGCGGTCGAGACGTCGCCGATGCGGATGCGCGGCTCGGCGTTGCGCATCAGCTGGCGGACCGTCTCCTCCATGTTCTCGAGCCGCTGCGCGCGCACGTCGGCGGCCTTGGCCTCGAGCAGCAGGTGCGAGCCGCCGGCAAGGTCGAGCCCGAGATTGACCTGCGGATCGGGCAGCGCCGAGGGCCAGTCGAGCCCGGCGACATTGGCGAGCGAGGGCAGCGCCAGCAGCGAGGCCGCCAGCGTCGTCGCCCACAGCGAGAGCTTTTTCCAGAGGGGGAAGTCGAGCATTGCGTCAGTGTCTCACACGCAAAGGTTCATGGTTGCGAAGGGCCGATGCCGCCGCGCAGCCTCAGTCGTTGGCGGGCTTGCCGGCGGGCGGAATGATGTCGCCCAGCGTCGCCTTGATCGCCTTGACGCGGACATTGGGGCCGAGATCGAGCTCGACATAGACATCGTCGACCTTGACCACCTTGCCCACGAGGCCGCCCGCGGTCACCACCTGATCGCCCTTCTTGACGGCGGCGATCTTGGCCTGGTGCTCCTTCTGCTTCTTCATCTGCGGCGCGATGATCAGGAACCAGAAGATCGCGATCATGCCGACGATCGGCACGATGTTGAGCCAGAAGGCCGCCCCCGAAGGCGCGCCCGCCCCGGCAGCGGCGGCGAGAAGGTCGATTGTCATGCGATAGAGCCCGTCAGATCCCGTGGTATGTCGTCCGGGGCTTGCCGCCCCGACCATTCAAGTGGGCGCGCCTAGCAGCAATGCAAGCGAGCCGCAATCGCGAGGGGGCACAGACGGTGCACAGGCGCAACACCTGTGCCCTTTCAAACCCGCTTGCCAGCCTCCCCGCGCGCTCCTATAGGCCCCGCTCCACTGGTGTCGGGACGTAGCGCAGCCTGGTAGCGCATCACACTGGGGGTGTGGGGGTCGGAGGTTCGAATCCTCTCGTCCCGACCAGTGGACCTCTCTTCTCGGACTAAGGCCGCGGAATTCCTCGATTTTCGAGGATTGATACGATGCGGTTGAGAGTCCGGAATCCCAAATTGTGCACCTCCCTGTGCACCGAAGTGTGCGCCACTTCCCACAACCAGCCTGCCACGCGCTTGAATCGCTGTCTCGGACAGCCGCAGTCAAACTGCGGTGGCCAATGAGCATCTATCGGCGAGGCGCCGTCTTCTGGTGGCGGCGACGGCTCACCCTTCCCCTTCGCCAATCAATCAATGCGGCGGAAGAGCCATTTTTGGTTCCGCCTGCCGCGCGATCTATAATGCTCCGGATATCGCTGAAAACCGCTGATCGGTGTGAAGCGAGACGCAGGGCTTTGGCCCTCGACATGGAGTTGGAAATGGTAGCCGTCAAACTGTCCAAAGGGGCAAACCCACCAGACGCCAAACAGTTGGCGTCGATCTATCAGGAAGCCTTGCGCTTCAAGATCGAGCAGATCGAGCGCATTCAGATCCGCCCGCCTTTCGACGACCACTTGCACGCGGCATCGAACAAGGCCTACGCGTTGCTCTTCGGAGCGATCGCTCGCTCAGGCACTTTCCCCGAAATTGGAACGCCTAACGCCGATCGCTTGCTGCAGGATCCAGACTTGAGCTCCACCGAGCAGGAAGTGCTCAACGAGATCTTGCAGGTGCACGCCCCCAGCAGCAGCACCGAAGCCTTGGAAGCACTGGCCTCAACCTCAAGACAGGCAATCGGTGAAGATGAGGCAAGCGCAAAGCCTGCGCTCGGCTACCCGATCATCGCTCCAAGGTTCATTTCCAACTATCTCGCCAATGCCGGCTTGCCGGAGACGCCGGAAAATCGAAGGATTGCGCTGGCGCTTGCCGCCTCTGCTTACGGCGATGCCTGCAATCAAGCACATTCCAGGCTCCAAAAGCAGATCGCTGATCGACGAAGCTCCGTCATGCCCACTCTGCTCGCAAACCTCGTATTCAAAAACCAGGTCGTCACACAAACTCCAGAGCAGCTCACCAGTTTGGATAAGATCGACGGCTTGCCACATGCGAGACATCAAAACGCCGATGACAGCACACTCAGCGCATCCAGTCCCTCAACCCTCGCTATCTCGCCGCATCCTGACGAGCTGATCGATCTGACCATGTCGCAGCTGTGCGCACAGGCGGTGGGCGAAATGACTGCATCCGGGGCTTGGCGGGACTCCGCTCAGCGGAACGCCAAAGTCATCGCGGACATCTTCATCGCGGTTAATGGCGATCTTCGGATGAGCGAGATCAACCGCACTCACCTCGTCGCATTGAACAATCGGCTTAAAGCTATGCCGACGATCTGGGGGAAATGTCGAGAAGACCGAGAAGGGGGGATCGCAGCTGTCTTCAGACGCGGTGACGAGCTTGCAGCGCAATGGGCAGCAAACCCTGATCGGGCAAAGCAGGAAAAGCTTCCGAAAGTCGGCTTGGCGGCGGCCACGCACAATCGGCACATCAACACTCTGGGCCAATTGTTCAAATATGTAGCGGACTTGGAAGATAGCGACGGCAACAAGACCCACGTTCACCCGCGGGTGAGCTTCAGCAACCTGACGGTGACTGACAAGCGTAGGAAAAACAAACGCAAACCAATTCCGCAAGACGAAGAATTGCGGAAGCTTCTGAGCGGCCCGCTCTTCTCGGGCTGCAAAGGTCAGGACGACCGCTTCACGCCGGGACCATACGTCATCCACGATGGGGGCTACTGGGTTCCGCTCATGCTCGTCGTATATGGAGCACGCTCCAACGAGTTGTGCCAGATGCCGCTGATGGACGTCTTCGAGGACGCGCCTATTCCTTATTTTTTCATTCGAGAAGACACTGGCCGTAAGCTCAAAACAGAAAGCTCGACCCGTTGGCTTCCGATTGCCCCAAAGCTGATCGAATTGAACTTCCTCGATTATATCCGTGAACTGAAAGAACGAGGTGAATACTGGCTATTCCCTGAATTCAATCAAACGAGGATGCCTCCACGTAAAGCCTTCAGCGATCGAATATTCTCAAAACTTCTTGAAAGTCATTTTCCAGAAGGCACATCAGGTTTATTTGAAGAGAAGGACATCGATACACAATCGATGCGTAAAGTAGTAACAACATGCTTGAGACAAGGTAGGCCAAAGATTGATCTTGGTATCAGGCAGTATTTTATTGGTCACTCTAGATCGACCACGATTGAGGAGGTTTACGAAGATGACCCAAGCCTTGAAGAGCTTCTTCCATGTGTGAAGAAGACGCAAAAGCTTATAGCCCATGTCACCGCATTTCCTATGAGGCTTAGAGACTCAGAGCCCTAAGCGATCTGCTTATTGGCTGCGGCTACCTCGCTCATTCTCTCGCTCTATTGCGAAAATTCACGCTTTCGGAGTTTTCGTTCGTAATTCTAAGGCAGAAGCTGGGACATAACCGTCGTTCCCTGACGGCATGCTAAAGGACTGGTTTCGCCAATACCGGTCAGTCAGTTTCGGCTCAGGTTCTGCTGAAAGCCGAAATTCTGAAAACGCCCCCATAGCCGGCCCAGGGTATGGCAACTCCAAGGTGGCAGCCGATCGCGGTGCCGCATTGGGAAATTGTATAGCACTGCCAACATTGCCCCAATGCGGGCGCTCTATGCGGTAGGAATGCCAAACCGCTTCGCCCTTGTCGCTTTCGTCCCTGCCATCCTGCTGACCGCCTGTGGAGGCGAACCCGCTGCGCCTGCCAAGCCCCCGGTCCACAGCGAGGAGATCGCCCATGAGACCGAGCTTGTCCGCCTGAAGCTTACGCCGGAAGCGCAAAAGCGGCTCGGGATTGTGACCGAGCGGGTCGGAACGGGCACCGCATCCGCAACGCGCATGACGAGTGGCGAGATTGTCATACCTGCCGGGGTTGGCGGCGCGCCGATCAATTCCGCCAGCAACCTGCAACAGCTTGGCGTGCAGCAGGTCGAAGCGGATGGTGAACTTGCGCGGGCAAGGGCGCAGCTGGCCTTGGCGCGTGTCGCCTATGATCGTGCCTCTGCATTGGTTGACGAGGAAGCGGGGAGCATTCGCGCACGGGACGAAGCGACGGCAGCGCTAGGTGCGGCCAAGGCTGCTGCCGACGCAGCGGCAGCCCAGCGCCGCCTGCTCGGGCCAGCGGTGGCGAACCTTGGCAACCAACGCTACGTCTGGGTGAGGGTGCCGGTATTCGGGAGCGACCTTGCTGGGCTGCAACAAAGCCAGTCGGCGCTGGTCTGGCCGCTTGGACAGGACGGCGCGAAACGATCGGCGCGGCCCGTCGATGCGCCGCCATCGGCCAATGCGGTGGCAGGCACTGTCGATCTCTATTTCGCGCTCGACAATCGTGATCGGGCCTACCGTGTCGGCCAGCGCGTCAGCGTCGCGCTGCCGCTTGCTGGTGGGCGGAGCGAAGGGCTGTCCGTGCCGACCTCCGCGATCCTGCGTGACATTTACGGCGGCGAATGGGTCTATGCCAAGACTGAGGCCGATACCTATGTGCGCCAGCGGATCGAGGTAGCGGCAACCGAGGGAGGCCGCGCGATCCTCTCGCGGGGTTTGCGACCTGGCACGCTGGTCGTCACGGCAGGCGCTGCCGAGCTGTTCGGCACCGAGTTCGGGGTCGCGCACTGATGCTGGC
>OFDN01001361.1_pt1 | contig 16362 bp, 12 predicted proteins | sample 1520971 | NCBI WGS metagenome assembly OFDN01 (sample SAMEA94257418, study PRJEB24077) | hot springs metagenome | biome: Aquatic biome; feature: Geographical feature; material: Water | place: India | collected 2012-06-12 | depth 5 m
CCAGCCGCGTCTCGGCGCTGCCGGTGGCCAGCACCACGCGGCCGTCGCGCACGAACACCGCGCGGCCGCCGCGGGCGCCGGTGCCGCGGTGCTTGTCGATGGCGATGAGCTGCGGGTCCATGCCGTAGAGGATGGTGTCGCCATCACACAGCTCGGCCAGTGCGGCCACGCGCTCGTCGGCGGCGTTCAGCACCGCGGTGCCGTGCGACAGCACCACGTCCACCTGCGTGCGCAGCACCTTCACCAGCTGCTCGGCCTCGAAGAAGTCGTGCTGCGCCAGCGGCTCGCGCAGCGCCTCGGGCAGGTCGAGGTCGGTGACGATGCCCACGTCGCAGCGGTCGTAGGCCAGGCCGTCGTTCAGGATCTCGACCGGGCCGTTCTCGATCACCGCGGTGTCCACGCTGCGGCTCATCAGCAGGCGCTGGGCGCTGTCCCAGCGGGTGGCGTCGCCGCCTTCCACCCGACGCCGCTCGAGGAACAGGCCCTCGCGACAGGCCAGGCCCACGTGCCGGCCGCTGAGCTGCAGCAGCCAGGCCACCAGCCGCGCCACCAGCGCGGTGTTGCGGGTGCCGGCCACGCCGACGATGGGAATGCGGCCGTCCTCGCCCTCGCGGAACAGGTGGTCGACCACCGCGCGGCCCACCGGCCGCGGCATGCCCACCGCGGGCTTCAGGTGCATCAGCAGGCCGGGGCCGGCGTTCACCTCGACGATGGCGCCACCCTGCACATGCAGCGGGCGGCGGATGTCCTCGGCCACCAGGTCGATGCCGGCGATGTCCAGGCCCACCACCCGTGCGGCCAGCGCGGCCACGCGCGCCACCTCGGGATGCACGTCGTCGGTGCAGTCGATGGCCACGTTGCCGTTGCGCTGGATCAGCACGCGGCGGCCGGCCTCGGGCACCGACTCGGGCGCCAGCCCCTGGCGCTGCAGCAGCAGCCGGGTGACGGCGTCCTTGTCCAGGTTGATGAACTCCAGCGGGAACTCCTCCGCCTCGCCGCGGCGGGGGTCGGTGTTGAGCTGGCTGTCCACCAGCGCGCGCACGGTGGCCTCGCCGTCCGCGGTGATCCACAGGCTCTCGCCGCGGGCGGCGGCCACCACCTCGTTGCCGACGACCAGCAGCCGGTGCTCGTCGCCGCGGATGTAGCGCTCGACGATCACGCCGCTGCCTTCGGCATCGGCCACCGTCCAGGCGGCTTCGACTTCCTCGCGGGTGTTCAGGTCCAGGCTCACGCCGCGGCCGTGATTGCCGTCCAGCGGCTTCACGACCACCGGCAGGCCGATGTCCTCGGCCGCTTCCCAGGCCTCGGCCGGGCTGTCGGCGGTGCTGCCTTCGGGCACCGGCACGCCGCAGCCGGCGATCAGGCGCTTGGTCAGGTCCTTGTCGCCGGCGATGTTCTCGGCAATGGCGCCGGTCTTGTCGGTCTCGGCCGTCCAGATGCGACGCTGGCGCATGCCGTAGCCCAGCTGCACCAGATTGCCGCCGTTCAGGCGGATGTGCGGGATGCGGCGGTCGGTGGCGGCCGACACGATGGACGCGGTGCTGGGGCCGAAGTAGGTGTCGTCCAGCTGGTCGCGGATCTGCGCCACCGCGGCCGGCACGTCGAACGGCTCGTCGTTGATCGCGGCCATCAGCAGCCGGTGGCCGCAGGCCAGCGCGGTGCGCGAGACATGCTCGTCCCGTGCGCGGAAGACCATGCGGTAGACGCCCGTCTGCGAGGTGCTGCGCGTCTGGCCGAAGCCGGTGGCCATGCCAGCCAGGTTCAGCAGCTCGATCACCACATGCTCCAGCACATGGCCCATCCAGGTGCCTTCGTGCAGGCGCTGCAGGAAGCCGCCGCGCTCGCCCACGCCGCAGTGGTGCTCGACCAGCGCCGGCAGCAGCGCCGACAGCCGGTCGTTGAAGCCGGGCAGCAGGTTGGAGGGATGGTTCTCCAACTCGCCGAGATCGAGCCAGGTTTCGAGCACGGGGCGGTAGGTCCAGATGCTGGGCCCCCGCAGGTAGTTGATGCGCAGCAGCCGGATGTCTTGGAATTTGCTCATGGGTCCGCAGGGGGTTGTGCCGCGAGGCCGGGTGGTCTGAGGGGATTGTGCGTCGTGCGACGGCCGCCTTGTCGGCCGGCGGCCGCGTTGGTGCGTTGCGGGCATGGTTCAGAATCCGTCTGCCTGGCCATCGCCTGGGCCGGCCTGCCGATGCAACCCCTCCAAGAACAATCACTCACCGTCGGCGCGCCTGGCGCGTCTTCCCTGATCACCGCCCTGCCTTCGCTGCTGGCGAGCGACGAGAACGTGCTGGCCACGCTGGAGGTTGACCTCGATGCCCGCCAGCGCTTCGCGCCCGGCCTGCTGGTGCTCACCGACCGTCGGCTGATGGCGGGCAGCGCGGACGGCTGGGCCGAGTGGCCGCTGGCAGCCGACCTGCACCTGCGGCATACCGACCATGCCGGCGTGGGTACCCTCGAGCTGCACGACCACCAGCGCCGGGTGGCCCAATGGCGCTTCACGCTGGCGGTGAACGTCCAGGCCCTGCAGTGGATGGCGCAGGTGGAGCGGCAACTGGCGCGGCTGCACCGTGGCGAGCCCGACGACGCGGACGCCGATGCCTTCGAGCCCGAAGATTTCAGCCGCGAGGCGGTGGAGGTGCCTTCCACCTGGGTGCTGCTGCGGCTGGGCCGCTTCGCGCGGCCGTACCGCAAGCAATTGATCGGCGGCTTCCTGCTCACGCTGGCCAGCACCGCGGCCACGCTGGTGCCGCCCTACCTCACCATCCCGCTGATGGACGATGTGCTGATCCCGTTCCAGAACGGACAGCAGATCGATTCCTGGCTGGTGTTCTCGCTGCTGGCCGGGCTGCTGGGCTCGGCGGTGCTGGCCTGGGGGCTGGGCTGGGCACGCACCTGGCTGTTGGCGCTGGTGTCCGAACGCATCGCGGCCGACTTACGCACCGCGGCCTTCGAGCACCTGCTGCGCCTGTCGCTCGACTATTTCGGCGCCAAGCGCACGGGCGACCTGATCGCGCGCATCGGCTCGGAAACCGATCGCATCAGCGTTTTCCTGTCGTTGCATGCGCTGGACTTCGCCACCGACGTGCTGATGATCGGCATGACCTCGGCCATCCTCTTCTCGATCAATCCGTGGCTGGCGCTGGTCACGCTGATACCGCTGCCTTTCATCGCCTGGATGATCCACCTGGTGCGCGACCGGCTGCGCACCGGCTTCGAGAAGATCGACCGCGTGTGGGGCGACGTCACCAACGTGCTGGCCGACACCATCCCCGGCATCCGTGTGGTCAAGGCCTTCGCGCAGGAGCGCCGCGAGGCCGATCGCTTCAAGGCCGCCAACCGCCTGAACCTCGCGGTCAACGACCGGCTCAACAAGACCTGGTCGCTGTTCTCGCCCACCGTCTCGCTGCTCACCGACGTCGGCCTGCTGGTGGTGTGGGCCTTTGGCATCTGGCTGGTGTCCGACGGCAAGATCACCGTGGGCGTGCTCACGGCCTTCATCGCGTACATCGGCCGCTTCTATACCCGGCTGGATTCGATGAGCCGCATCGTCTCCGTCACGCAGAAAGCCGCCGCCGGTGCCAAGCGCATCTTCGACATCCTGGACCATGTGTCCAACGTGCCCGACCCCGAGCAGCCGGTGCCGATCACGAACCCGCGCGGCGGCATCCGAATGCGCGGGCTGGGCTTCCGCTATGGCAGCCGCTCGGTCATCCGCGGGCTGGACCTGGACATCCGCCCCGGCGAGATGATCGGCCTGGTGGGCCACAGCGGCTCGGGCAAGAGCACGCTGGTGAACCTGATCTGCCGCTTCTACGACGTGACCGATGGCGCCATCGAGGTGGACGGCACCGACATCCGCCGCTTCGGCGTGGCCGACTACCGGCGCCACATCGGCCTGGTGCTGCAGGAGCCGTTCCTGTTCTTCGGCACCATCGCCGAGAACATCGCCTACGGCCGGCCCGAGGCCAGCCGCGAGGAGATCATCGCCGCCGCCCGCGCGGCCCATGCGCACGAGTTCATCCTGCGGCTGCCGCACGGCTACGACTCGCTGGTGGGCGAGCGCGGCCAGGGCCTGTCCGGCGGCGAGCGCCAGCGGATCTCCATCGCCCGCGCGCTGCTGATCGACCCGCGCATCCTCATCCTGGATGAAGCCACCTCGTCGGTGGACACCGAGACCGAAGGCGAGATCCAGAAGGCGCTGGACAACCTGGTGCAGGGCCGCACCACCATTGCCATCGCGCACCGGCTGTCCACGCTGCGCAAGGCCGACCGGCTGGTGGTGATGGACCGCGGCCGCGTGGTGGAAGTCGGCCCGCATGATGAGCTGATCGACAAGCAAGGCCACTACTGGCGGCTGTATGAGGCGCAGGCGCGGCGGGTGGACGCCGACGACGTGCCGCCCGAGCGCGAGCCCGCCCATGCAGCCCATCCCGCAGGAGCCTGAGCATGGCCACGCTTGAAGACTTCCAGTTGCAGCGCGACGGCTTCGGCCGGCTGGTGCTGACCACGGCCGACGGCATGCACCACGAGGGCGTGCTGCCGGTGCGGGCGTTCCCGCTGGCCGCGCCCGACGAAGGCATCTCGTTGGTGAATGCGGAGGGCCGCGAGGCGGTGTGGATCGACCGCCTGGCCGCGCTGCCGGCGCCGGTGCGCGCACTGATCGCCGAGGAGCTGGCGCAGCGCGACTTCTCGCCGAAGATCCAGCGCATCCGCACCGTGTCCACCTTTTCCACGCCCAGCCTGTGGGAGGTGGACACCGACCGCGGCCCCACGCGCTTCGAGCTGAAGGGCGAGGAGGACATCCGCCGCGTGGGCAATGACGGCATGCTGATGATCGCCAGCAGCCACGGCATCTTCTTCACCGTGCCCGACTGGCGGGCGCTCGACCGCGGCTCCCGCCGACTGCTCGAACGCTTCCTGTAGAACGCAGCAAGCCTGGCGGCCCGTCAGGTCTTGAAGCCGGCCACCACCTCCGCCAGCCGGTCGGCCTGCTGCTTCAGGCTCTGCGTGGCGGCGGCCGATTGCTCCACCAGCGCGGCGTTCTGCTGCGTCATGCGGTCCAGCTCGGCCATGGCGGTGCCCACCTCGCCGATGCCGTGGCTCTGGTCGGTGGTGGCCGCGGTGATCTCGCCGATGATGTCGGTGACGCGCCGCACGCTGTGCACGATGTCCTGCATGGTGCTGCCGGCATCCTGCACCAGGCGGGCGCCGTCCTCCACCTTGCCCACGCTGTCGCCGATCAGCACCTTGATCTCCTGCGCGGCCGAGGCCGAGCGCTTGGCCAGCGAACGCACCTCGGCCGCCACCACCGCGAAGCCGCGGCCCTGCTCGCCGGCGCGCGCGGCTTCCACCGCGGCATTGAGCGCGAGGATGTTGGTCTGGAAGGCGATGCCGTCGATGGTGCCGATGATGTCGACGATCTTGCGCGAGCTGTCCGAAATGGCCTCCATCGTCGTCACCACCTGGCCCACCACGTTGCCGCCGCGCAAGGCCGCATCGGCCGCGCTGGAGGCCAGGCCATTGGCCACGGTGGCCGACTCGGCGGTCTGGCGCACGGTGCCGGTCAGCCGGTCCATGGAGCTGGCGGTGAGCTGCAGGTTGGCGGCCGTCTGCTCGGCCCGGCCCGAGAGGTCCGCGTTGCCGGCGGCGACCGACGCCGCGGTGTTCACCAGCGCGGTGGCGCCCCGCACGCCCTGCAGGATGGCGGCGATCTTGTCCGCGAAGGCATTGAAGTGCCGGCCCACGTCGGCCAGCTCGTCGTTGCCGTTCGTGCTCAGGCGGCGCGTCAGGTCGGCCTGGCCGCTGGCGATGTCGCGCAGCGCGGCACGCAGGCGGCGCAATCGACGCAGCAGCAGCTGGGTCAACACGCCCAGCGCCACCGCCGTCATGGCCAGCACCACCAGCCCTAGCACGCCCAGGGTGGTGCCCACGGCGGCAAAGCCCTCCAGCGCGTCGGCCTGATCCACGGCCACCAGCAGCGTCCAGTCGGTGCCGGGAATGCTGCGCGCGGTCATCCAGTACTCGCGCTCGCCGATCTGCATCGCCACGAAGGCATCGGCCGAGCGCAGCGACGCCAGCTTGTCCGGCCGCAGGTCGGGCGACAGGGCCGTGGCCGGCTGCAGCGCACGGTCGGCGTCGGCATGCGAGACGATGAGGCCCGACTGGTCGACCACGAACCCGAAGCTGTTGGGCGACGGCCGGATGGCCTTGACTGCGTCATTCACCTCGCGCAGCGGAATGTCGCCGGCCACCACCGCCGCCAGCTCGGTGCCCCGGATGGTGGGCGCAGCGAAGGTCACCACCAGCTGGCCGGTTTGCGCGTCGCGGTAGGGCGCGGTGAGCACGGCCTTGCCCGCGGCAGCCGCGGCCTGGTACCAGGGCCGGGAGGTGGGGTCGTAGTTGGCGACCGTGTTCTGCGGCCTGGAGAACACCGCCCGCTTGTCCGGATAGCCGGCATAGGCGGTGTCGAAGGCGCCCGACTGCCGCAGCAGTTCAAGCGCCGGAGCGGGATCACCGGTCAGCGCGGTGGGGACCATGGCGCGCAGCACGCCGGTCTTGTCGGCCACCCAGGTGGCGATGCCGCTGGCATAGCTGTCGGCCAGGGCGCCTGTGCTTTTTTCCAGCACGCCATACAGGGCGTTGCGGGTGGTCCAGAAGCCGCTGGCGGTCAGGATGGCCATCGAGATGGCCACGGTTGCCACGGAGGCGGCGATGAGCTTGCCAGGGATCGACAGGCGTTGGAGAAGGTTCATGCGCGGTTTGCAGGAGTGCTAGCCAAGAGGGACCCGGAGGGTCGCGGAACGGCTAGCGAGCAAACCGGGAGGTCAGGCACGGTATCGGCGGCGCCGCTGCGTCACTTGAGCGCAGCGCGGCGCCCCGGTTGAAACCCGGCGCGCTGACCCAAAATCGCGATCACCTGTTCCACCCCTTGTCGGCAACACTCGAACGATCATGGAAAAACAAACACTTGCCTTCCAGGCCGAAGTCCAGCAGATCCTGCATCTGGTGACCCACTCGCTGTACTCGAACAAGGAGATCTTCCTGCGCGAGCTGGTCTCCAACGCATCGGACGCCTGCGACAAGCTGCGCTTCGAGGCGCTGGACAACAACGCGCTGTACGAGGACGCGCCCAACCTCGAGGTGCGCGTGTGGTTCGACGCCGAGGCCAAGACCCTGACCATCCGCGACAACGGCATCGGCATGAGCGCCGACGAGGCCGTGGCCCACCTGGGCACCATCGCCAAGAGCGGTACGCGCGAGTTCATGAGCAAGCTGCAGGGCGACCAAAAGAAGGACGCCAACCTGATCGGCCAGTTCGGCGTGGGCTTCTATTCCGGCTTCATCGTGGCCGACCGCATCGCCGTGGAAAGCCGCCGCGCTGGCCTGCCCGCCGACCAGGGCGTGCGCTGGAGCAGCGACGGCTCCGGCCAGTTCGAGGTGGAGACGATCAACCGCCCTGAGCGCGGCACCGACGTCATCCTGCACCTGCGCGACGAGGAGAGCGAATTCCTCAGCACCTGGCGCCTGAAGTCGATCATCGGCAAGTACTCCGACCACATCTCGCTGCCCATCCTGATGAAGAAGGAGGAGTGGGACGCCGAGGAGAAGAAGCAGGTTGTCAAGGACGAATGGGAGACGGTCAACAAGGCCGCCGCGCTGTGGGCCCGCAGCAAGAGCGACGTGACCGACGCCGAGTACCAGGAGTTCTACAAGCAGATCAGCTACGACACCGAAGCGCCGCTGGCCTACACGCACAACCGCGTGGAAGGCCGCAGCGAGTACACCCAGCTGCTGTACGTACCGGCGAAGGCGCCGTTCGACCTGTGGAACCGCGACAAGCGCGGCGGCGTGAAGCTGTACGTCAAGCGCGTCTTCATCATGGACGATGCCGAGGCGCTGATGCCGGTGTACCTGCGCTTCGTCAAGGGCGTGATCGACTCGGCCGACCTGCCGCTGAACGTCAGCCGCGAGCTGCTGCAGGAAAGCCGCGACGTGAAGGCCATCCGCGAAGGCAGCACCAAGCGCGTGCTGAGCATGCTGGAGGACGTGGCCGAGAACCAGAAGGACAAGTACGCCTCGTTCTGGAACGAGTTCGGCGCGGTGCTGAAGGAAGGCGTGGGCGAGGACCATGCCAACCAGGAGCGCCTGGTCAAGCTGCTGCGCTTCGCCTCCACGCAGGCCGACGAGGGCGTGTCCTTCGCCGACTACATCGGCCGCATGAAGGAAGGCCAGGAGTCCATCTACTACATCACCGCCGACACGCTGGCCGGCGCCAAGAGCAGCCCGCAGCTCGAGATCTTCCGCAAGAAGGGCATCGAGGTGCTGCTGCTGACCGACCGCGTCGACGAGTGGATGCTCTCGCACTTGTACGAGGTGGAAGGCAAGCCGCTGCAGAGCGTGGCCAAGGGCGCGGTGGACCTGGGCAAGCTGCAGGACGACGAGGAGAAGAAGCAGGCCGAGGAAGCCGCCGAGGCCTTCAAGCCGGTGCTGGAAAAGCTCAAGACCGCGCTGAAGGACCGCGCGAAGGACGTGCGTTCCACCAGCCGCCTGGTCGATTCGCCGGCCTGCATCGTGGTGGAGGAAGGCGACATGAGCGCCCACCTGGCCCGCATGCTGAAGCAGGCCGGCCAGCAGGCGCCCAGGACCCAGCCCATCCTGGAGGTGAACCCGTCGCATGCGCTGGTCAAGCGGCTGGAGGCGGACGAGTCCCATTTCGACGACCTGGCCAACCTGCTGTTCGACCAGGCCTGGCTGGCCGAGGGCGGCCAGCTGGAAAGCCCGGCCGACCATGTGCAGCGCGTGACGCGGCTGCTGACGGCCTGATGGCGCGGGCCACTCCCCGTTCCGCCGGGCCGCCCCAAGGAACGGGGCTCCCCCTCGGGGGGGCGCGAGCGAAGCGAGCTTGGGGGCGCTATTCCCCCATCGCCTCGATCTGCTCGCGCAGCTGCTGCGTCTGCTGCTGCCAGTAGGCCGCGGTGCCGAACCACGGGAAGGCCGCCGGGAAGGCGGGGTCTTCCCAGCGCTCGGCGATCCAGGCGCTGTGGTGGATCATGCGCAGCGTGCGCAGCGGCTCGATCAACGTGAGCTCGCGGCGGTCAAAGCGCATGAAGCTCTCGTAGCCTTCCAGCAGCGACTCCAGCTGCATCGACATCGTCGGCCGGTCGCCCGACAGCAGCATCCACAGGTCCTGCACCGCAGGCCCGTTGCAGGCGTCGTCCAGGTCGACCACGTGCGGGCCTTCGTCGCGCCACAGGATGTTGCCGGGGTGGCAGTCGCCATGCAGCCGCAGCTGGCGCGCGCCAGGCAGGCGGTCGAAGGCCTGCTGCGCCAGCACGAGGGCCTGCTCGCTGGCGGCGGCCCACAGCACGTCCTGCGGCTCGGGCACGAAGCGCCCGTCCAGCAGCCGCTGGCGCGCGGCGGTGCCGAAGGTGGCCACGTCCATCGTGCGGCGATGCTGGAACGGCGCGGTGGCGCCCACCGCATGCAGCCGGCCCAGGAAGCGACCCAGCCACTCCATCACCAGCGGGTCTTCGAGCTCGGGCGCGCGCCCGGCGCTGCGGTCGCTCACCGCAAAGCGGTGTGGCGCGGCTGCAGTGCCCAGCGTGGCCAGCGTCGGCGGGTCGCCAGCCAGCGCCACCGGCACCGGCGTGTCGGGCGCAGGCTGCAGCACACGCGGCGCGATCACCGGCACCTCGGCCTGCGCCAGTTCCAGCGCGAAGGCGTGCTCCTCCAGGATCTGCGCGTTAGTCCAGCGGCCGGGGCGGTAGAACTTGGCGACCACCACGTCGCCGTCCTCCAGGAAGACCTGGAACACGCGGTTCTCGTACGAGTTGAGCTGCAGCAGGCGGCCGTCGCCGCGCAGGCCGACGGCGTCCAGCGCCTCCAGCACCGCGCCGGGGTCGAGTTCGGAGTAACCGGGCATGTTCAGCGTCCTGTGGTGCCGTTGCGGGAAGGCGGCCCGTTCTGGTCGGGGGGCGGATTGGAGCGCCGGTAGCCGGTCAAGAAGGAGTCGATGAAACCGTTGGACTCGGGCCAGCCGCTGCTGCGCTGTTCCGGCCACGGGGTGGGCGTGGAAGGGGCCGGGGCCGCGGCGCCAGCGGGCGGCACCAGCGAACGCAGCTCGGGAATCGTCGGCAGCGCATCGGCCTTGCAGCGCAGGTAGCGCACCTCGCAGGCCGCCAGCACCGATTGCTTGATGCGCTGGCCGCGTCGCGAGCGCAGGCTGGGCGATTCGATGTCTATGGCCGCCAGCACGCGGCCGCTGCCGGTGCAGATGGCGAACGAGACGTTCAGCGCACCGATCAGCTCATACCAGTAGCGGATGCGGCCGGGGTCGTGCGGATGGCAGAAGCGCACCAGCGGCAGCTTGGACAGCACCACATGCTGCGGCAAGGCTTCCCGCAGCTGGCGGTACACCTGCCGCTCCTCGGCGCTGAACACCGGGCGCGGCGCCAGCGGCCATTCGTCGGGCAGCAGCGGCTGGCGGGCCGTCAGGCGCCTGCGCCGCCACGCGACCACGGCGATCAGCACGGAGCCCAACAGCAGGATGGCGCCAGCGACGAACCACGGTGACGACTGCAGCATCGGTCAAACGGCAGAGGTGCGGTGCCCCACGGCAGCACGGAAATGCGGAGCGGGCATGTTAAGGCCCGCGGCCGCGCCGGCGCCCATCACTCGCTGGCGCTGCGGCCGGTCACGCCGAAGTACGACTTCACCGACGAGATGCCCTCGAGCAGGGCGTTCACCTGGCGTGCATGCACCTTCAGCCGGTAGTCGATCTCGGCAGCCTGGTCGCCCAGCAGCTGCTCCACGTTGGACACCAGGTCCTCCGGCGGCAGCTTCAGCCGCGCTTCCGCTTCGGAGCCCGAGCGCTCCACCACCGCGCCTGCGTTGCGCGCGATCTTCAGCATGGCGGTGTTCTCGCTCAGCGCATGGATCACCAGCGTGGTGATGCCACGGTTGCGGGCATGCAGCACCGCATGCTCGAAGAGGCGCGCCCCAAAGCCGCGGCCGCGGGCGCTGCCCACCACCGACACGCCAAACTCCGCCGCCGGCGGCTGGCCCGGCACCGGGCTCAGGTAGGCCAGGTGCGCCAGCGCCACCAGTTCCAGCCGGCGGTTGAACACGCCGAACACTTCGTCGTGCACGAAGTCGATGCCGTCCACGTAGCGGCCCACCTGGCTGTCCGACGCGGCATAGCCGAAGCGCAGGTAGCGGTCGGCCGGATCCAGGCTGAGCAGATGCGACAGGATGCGCGGGCGGTGCCGCTGCGCCAGGGAACGCACCGGCAGCCAGCGGTAGCTCGCCGCCTTGCCGGGCGCGGCGGTGGGAGTGGCGGTGCGAGTGTTCATGGAGGCTCCGTGGCGCGGTATCGCGTCAGTATTTACCCTAGTATTGTAGGCGGTCGCGGGACGCGGCGTTGCTGGGCGAGTCACTCAGCGCCCCGGAACCGTGGCACTGCTTTGTCAAAACCGCATATACTCGCGGGCTTCCCTCCGACGGACGGGACGTTTGCTTGCGCGCCGTGCCTGCCACGGCAGCGACTGAGAGGCCACCTCGTGAGAGTGGCACCGAAGAAGCCGACACGCAAACGAAAGTCCGTTTCCGGGTGTGCCATGCCGGCGTGCCCACATCGAAAGACCTCTCATGAAGACCTTCAGCGCCAAGCCGGCCGAAGTGAAGCACGAGTGGCTTGTGCTCGACGCCACCGACAAGGTGCTCGGACGTGTTGCCAGCGAAGTGGCACTCCGTTTGCGCGGCAAGCACAAGGCCATCTACACGCCTCACGTCGATACCGGTGATTTCATCATCGTCATCAACGCCGACAAGCTCCGTGTCACCGGCAACAAGGCCAACGACAAGGTGTACTACCGTCACTCGGGCTTCCCGGGCGGCATCTACGCGACCAAGTTCAAGGACATGCAGGCCAAGCACCCCGGCCGTGCCCTGGAAAAGGCCGTGAAGGGCATGCTCCCGAAGGGTCCGCTGGGCTACGCGATGGTGAAGAAGCTGAAGGTCTATGCCGGTGACACCCACCCGCACACCGCTCAGCAGCCCAAGACGCTGGAAATCTAAGGAGCTGAGATGATCGGCAATTGGAACTACGGAACGGGCCGTCGCAAGTCGTCTGTCGCACGTGTCTTCATGAAGAAGGGCACGGGCCAGATCACGGTGAACGGCAAGCCGGTGGAGGAGTACTTCGGCCGCCAGACCTCGATCATGATCGTCAAGCAGCCGTTGTTCCTGACGAACAACGTCGAAGCTTTCGACATCAAGGTCAACGTGCAGGGCGGCGGCGAAAGCGGCCAGGCCGGTGCGGTGCGCCACGGCGTCACCCGCGCGCTGATCGACTACGACGCGGCGCTGAAGCCCGAGCTGAGCAACGCCGGCTTCGTCACGCGTGATGCGCGTGAAGTCGAGCGTAAGAAGGTCGGCCTGCACGGCGCCCGCCGTCGCAAGCAGTTCAGCAAGCGCTGATCGCGCCTGCTGCGCATCGAAAGCCGCCTCCGGGCGGCTTTTTTTCGCCCCGTACCGTGGCCATTCCGCCCGCACAAGCCCGAATTTGCGTGGGGTCAGGCCCCAGCGCCGATAATCCGGCTTGAACGCAAGCGGTTTGACCGCATGTCCTCTTGGAAGGAGCTCCCATGAACGCTGTAGCCGAACCGATTGCCACGCCCGTCGCCGATGAAATGCCGGCACCGATCATCTTCACCGACAGTGCCGCCGGCAAGGTGAAGGAGCTGGTCGACGAGGAGGGCAACCCTGAGCTGAAGCTGCGCGTGTTTGTGCAGGGCGGCGGCTGCTCGGGCTTCCAGTACGGTTTCACCTTCGACGAGATCGTGAACGAAGACGACACGCAGATGAGCAAGAACGGCGTGACGCTGCTGATCGACGCGATGAGCCTGCAGTACCTGATGGGCGCCGAGATCGACTACAAGGACGACCTGCAGGGCGCCCAGTTCGTGATCAAGAATCCGAACGCCACCACCACCTGCGGCTGCGGCTCCAGCTTCTCGGCCTGATCGGCGCGGCCAGCGCCCGGCGCCTTCTCAGGCGCCCGGGTGCCAGGCGCCCAGCACACGCGGCCCCAGCGCCCCGGTGACCTCCTTGCGGTTGCCGGGGCGTTGCTCCTTGAAGGCCTGCGCCAGCCAGGCGAAGGCGGCCGCTTCCACATGCATCACGTCGATGCCGGCCTCGTCGGTGGCGGCTACGCCCACGCCGGGCAGCAGGTCGGCCAGCCGGCGCATCAGGTGCCGGTTGTACGCGCCGCCGCCGCACACCCACAGCTGTCGGGTATCCGGCGCATGCCGCGCCAGGTCCGCGGCGATGGGGCGCACCGTCAGTTCCGCCAGCGTGGCCTGGATGTCCTCGGGCCGGTGGCCGGCGGGCACCTCGCGGACCAGCCAGCCGGGGTCGAACAGGTCACGGCCGGTGCTCTTGGGTGGAGTGCGGCTGAAGAAGGGCTCGGCGAGCCACTGGGCCAGCAAATTCTCCAGCACGCGGCCGGTGGCGGCCCAGGCGCCCTCGGCGTCGTAGGGCTGGCCGGTGTGGCGCTCGCACCAGGCGTCCATCAGCGCATTGGCCGGGCCGCAGTCGAAGCCGGTGATGCTGCCGCTGGCGCCCAGCAGCGTCAGGTTGGCGATGCCACCGAGGTTGAGCACGGCCGTGGCCTGACCGCTGCGCGCGAACAAGGCGGCATGGAAGGCCGGCACCAGCGGCGCGCCCTGGCCGCCGGCCGCCACGTCACGGGAGCGGAAGTCGCACACCACGTCGATGCCGCAGCGCTCGGCCAGCAGTGCGCCGTTGAGCAACTGCAGCGTGTAGCCGCTGCCATCGAATTCACCGGGGCGGTGGCGCACCGTCTGCCCATGGGCGCCGATGGCCTGCACCGGCGCGTCGCCGGCATGCGGCAGCAGTGCCTCCACCCGCTGCGCATAGGCCTCGGCCAATGCGTTGGCGGCCAGCGCCGCGCGGTGCAGCTCGTTGTCGCCGGGCTGGTTGAGTGCCAGCAGCTCCTGCCGCAGGGCGGCACTGAAGGGCGCATGAACGTGGTGCAGCACCTGCAGGGCGCGGCCGCCGCCCTCGATGTGGACGAGCACGCCGTCCACGCCGTCCAGCGAGGTGCCGGACATCAGGCCGATGTACAGGCCTGGCGCGCAGGCGTTGACGGGCCGCGGCATGCGGGCGGCCGGCGGCTCAGTCGCCGTCGCCGTGGTTGCCTGCGATGGTCTGGGCCAGCGCCAGCTGCGCCTTGTAGTTCAGCGCGCGGGCGGTGAAGTCGGCCCGCTGGGCGGACGACACGGTCACCGCTTCGGCGTTCTTGGCGATCTTCAGCGGGTCCTGCTGCTGGCCATCCACCTTGAACTCGAAGTGCAGGTGCGGGCCGGTGGCCCAGCCCGTCGCGCCCACGGCGCCGATGGTCTCGCCCTGGCTCACGCGGTCGCCCTTGCGCACGCCGATGCGCGACAGGTGGGCGTACAGCGTGCTGCGGTCGTTGCTATGGCGCACTTCGATCACGTTGCCGTAGCCGTTCTGCACGCCGGCGAAGGTGACGACACCATCGGCCACGGTGCGCACGGCGGTGCCGGTGGGCGCGCCGTAGTCCACGCCGCGGTGGGCTCGCCAGGTCTGCATGATGGGATGGAAGCGCATCGCGAAACCGGAGGTGACGCGCGAGAACTCCATCGGGCTGGCCAGGAAGGTGCGGCGCTTGCTCTGGCCATCGAAGCCGAAGTAGGCGCCGCGGCCGGAGGCGTCGCGGTACCACAGCGACTGGTACGCCTTGCCGCCATTGACGAACTCGGCGGCCAGCACTCGGCCGGTGCCCTGGTTCCAGGTGATCGGCTCGCCGTCGGCGGTGAGCGCTTCGTAGACGATGCTGAAGGTGTCGCCCTTGCGCAGTTCGCGGTGGAAGTCGATGTCGGCGGCGAACATCTCCGCCATCTGGGCAGCGATCGCGTCGGGAATCTGCGCTTCGTCGCTGGCGGCGAAGAACGAGCTCTGGATCGTGCCGCTGGCCAGCCGCACCTGCGATTGCAGCGGCGCCACGGCCACGCTGCTGCGCAGGCCGCTGCCGTCACGCTGGATGCTCAGGCGGGTGAAGTGGCTGGCGGTGTTGTCCGTGGTTTCGGCCGGATAACGGGCCACCAGGCTCACCAGCTGGCCATCGGCGTCGGCCACCACCTGCACCATCTTGCCCGGCCGGCCTTCCAGCAGGCGGCGGGCCACCGGGTCGCGGCGCAGGAAGCCGGCCGCGGACGCATCGCTCACGCCCAGGCGCTTGAGCAGGCTGTCGGCGGTGTCGCTGCCGCGCGTCAGATCGCTGCGGCTGAGCTCCAGGCCTTGCGCGGCGAGGGCTTCCAGCTGGCTGTCCAGCGGCTCGTGCAGCACCTGTTCGCTGACGATGCGCTGCGGCAGGTCCGACGCGTCGGGCGCCATCGGGGCGATGCCGAATGCGGTGGCCGAGACCCCGGCCAGGAAAGTGACGACGGCGGCAGTGATGCCGCGGGGATGTCGTCTCGTGAAATTTTCAACGGCGGTACCGACACGCGCCAGCGTTCCCAATTGTTCCAATTTGAGTTGGCGGGACGACGGGCCCCGAGATTCGTGTAGCGCCGGCACGATCAGCCGGGCCACGGGGTCGGAAAAAAGCGTCCGAAGGGCCTCGCTAGAATTGAAGCGAGATCAAGAGTCGGACGCCGTCGATAGGGACGTGTTCTCGTTGTCCTACAAGTATATCGGCCCACCCCCCCGTTCGAGTAGGCCGGACCACCGGATTTACAAGCCCTCCATGTCAAGAAATGTGAATGACGCCGTGACTTCCGACCGCGTTCTGGAGGCGCTCGCCGTCAGCAAGCGCGGCTGCGACGAACTGCTGCCCGAGGCCGAATGGCTCAAGAAGCTGCAACGCTCGGAGGCCACCGGCACGCCGCTGCGCATCAAGCTGGGGCTGGACCCGACGGCGCCGGACATCCACATCGGCCACACCGTGGTGCTGAACAAGATGCGCCAGCTGCAGGACCTGGGGCATCAGGTGATCTTCCTGATCGGCGACTTCACCTCGATGATCGGCGACCCCTCTGGCCGCAACGCCACCCGGCCGCCGCTGACCAAGGAGCAAATCGAGTCGAACGCGCAGACCTACTACCAGCAGGCCAGCCTAGTGCTGGACCCGGCGCGCACCGAGATCCGCTACAACTCCGAATGGAGCGACGCGCTGGGCGCGCGCGGCATGATCCAGCTGGCCGCACGCTACACGGTGGCCCGCATGATGGAGCGCGACGACTTCCAGAAGCGGTACAGCGCCAACACGCCGATCAGCGTGCACGAGTTCCTGTACCCGCTGATGCAGGGTTACGA
>OFDN01001362.1_pt1 | contig 16344 bp, 18 predicted proteins | sample 1520971 | NCBI WGS metagenome assembly OFDN01 (sample SAMEA94257418, study PRJEB24077) | hot springs metagenome | biome: Aquatic biome; feature: Geographical feature; material: Water | place: India | collected 2012-06-12 | depth 5 m
ACGCTCCTCGCCGTCGCCGCCGCGACCTTCATGCGCCGCAGCGGATTCTCTCGCGCCGTGGTCTGCACGGACGCCTATCACGTCCCGCGGGCTCGCATGATCTTTGGCCAGCTGGGCCTGGAGGCGGAGGCCGGGCCGGTCATGCCGGCCGGCCGCGGCATGGCCCCTGGCGAGTGGCGCCGCATGGTGGCGCGTGAACGCCTGGCCTATCCCTACGACTTCGCGGTCACCTGGCTGCGCCGGCGCGAACTCCTGGAGGCGACGAAGCGGGCCTAGTGGGCGAGACCGCCGTCCTCGGCTTCCTCGTCCTCGTCTTCCGGCGGACCCTCCGCGCCATACTGGGCCAGAACCCCGTGGACGCCGAGCAGGGCGTCCTGGCTGACCACGGCGTGCAGCCAGATCTCGAACCGGCCGTCGGGCAGCTGGCGGTACTTCAGTTCGGGCGGCTTGCTCATGGGCGGGGGCGAATCGTCTGCGGCATGGGCGAAGCCTAGCCCATCGGGCTCAGGGCAGGCGCACGACGATCTTGCCGCGGACATGCTCGGTCTCCAGCCGCCGTTCGGCCGCGCCGGCCTGCTCAAGGGGAAAGATCTGGTCGATGGTCGGCATGACGCGCCCGAGATCGATGAGGCGAGCGATCATGGCCAGCTGCTCGCCGTTGGGCTCGACGAGGAAGCCGACGCCCTTGGCTCCGGAGCCGGCGGCGGCCTCCGCGTCCGGTTCGCCCAGCGTGGAGACGAGCATCCCCCCGGGGCCGAGCACCTCGAACGAACGGCGCTGGGTTTCCCCGCCGACCAGGTCCAGCACCAGGTCGACGCGCGGCACGGCCGCCTCGAACCGTTCGGCCCTGTAGTCCACCACGTGGGTTGCGCCGAGACTGCGGACGAAGTCCCGGTCCTCGCCGCGGCAGGTCGCCGCCACCGTGGCGCCGGCGACGGCGGCCCGATGCGCGATCGCCGCGCCGACTTCTCCGGCGCGCCTCCTCAGGGTGGCGGTTATGACAACAGCGGTGGTCCCGGTGGCCCCGGCGGTGGTGACTTCGGCAAGCCGCCGCGTCGCCATGGCGGCGGCGGCGCTCCGGACCGTCCGCGTCGCGAGCGCGACTACGAACCCCGCAAGCGCGGCTTCGACGACGATCAATAGAAATCGACTGACCCGTCAGTCGACGAGAACGCCGGAGGGAAACCTCCGGCGTTTTTCTTTGCGTCGGGCGTTACGGTGTTATGCTTCCGTCATCGACGGAGGTGGGCATGAAGCGACGATCGGCGCTCGTAGGCTCCTTGGCGGCGCTGGCGGCGGGAACGCCGGCCCGCGCCCAGACACCGGTCGACCTGCAACTCGTCCTGGCCGTCGACGTCTCCCGCTCCATCGACGAGATCGAGGCCGAGCTTCAGCGGCGCGGCTATATCGAAGCCCTGACCAACGATCGCGTCATCGACGCCATCCTCTCGGGAGAGCACAAGCGCATCGCCGTCTGCTACACGGAATGGGCCGGCACGCACTATCAGGTCGTCGTGCTCGACTGGACCGTGATCGATAGTCCCGGCGCCGCACGCCGCTTTGCGGAAAAGCTAGCCGAATCGCCGCGCGCGTCGCAGAGCTGGACCGCCGTCGGCGCCGCCCTCGCCCATGCCGGCCAGCGCTTCGAGAATTCGCCCTTCTTGGCCAAGCGCCGGGTCATCGACGTGTCGGGCGATGGCCGCACCAACGACGGCCCGCCGGCGGAAATCGTCCGCGACAAGCTGGTGTCGCAAGGCATCGTCGTGAACGGCCTGCCGGTGATGATGAACCGCACCAACTTCGGCCGCCCGCCCGACCTCACGCTCGACAAGTACTACGAGGAGAGCGTCATCGGCGGCCCGGGTTCGTTCATGATCGTGGCCGACAATTTCGACCATTTCGGCCGCGCGGTCCGCACCAAGCTGGTGCGCGAGATTTCGGCGACCGACGGACCGGTCCGCTCCTCGCCGGCCTGACTGCGCCAATTTTCCTTGGCCCCGATTGCGGGAAGCCGCATCATCGGCGCCGCAACAGCCGTCGAAGATGGAGCTCCCCAAGATGCTGGCGAACGACCCGGTCACCCAGGCGCGGATCGACTTGACCACCGCGCTGCGCGCCGCCGCGCGGCACGGGCTGAACGAGGGTGTCTGCAATCACTTCAGCATGGCGGTGCCCGGGCGCGACGATCTCTTCCTGGTCAATCCGCAGGGACTGCACTGGTCGGAGATCACGCCGTCCGACATCGTGATGGCCGACGGAGACGGCAACATCGTCGAGGGCAAGTATCCGGTCGAGCCGACCGCCTTCTACATCCATGCCCGCATCCATGCCGGCAACCCGCGCGCCAAGGTCGTGCTGCACACCCACATGCCCTACGCGACGGCACTGACCTCGATCCGCGACGGGCGCATCGAGATGTGCACCCAGAATGCCTTCCGCTACTGGGGCCGCATCGCCTACGACGAGATGTATGGTGGCGTGGCGCTGTCCAACGACGAGGGCGAGCGCATGTGCCGCGCGATGGGCGACAAGGACATCCTGTTCCTGCGCAACCACGGCGTCATCGTCTCGGGCCCGACCGTTGCCCAAGCCTACGACGACCTTTATTACCTCGAACGTGCGGCGATGGTGCAGGTGCTGGCGATGCAGACCGGCCGGGAACTGCACAATATCGACGAGGCGATGGCCGAGCATACGGCCAGGCAGATCGCGGGCGAGGCGCAGCAGGCCTTCCTGCATTTCGAATCGCTGAAGCGCATGCTCGACCGGGACGAAGCCGGCTGGAGCAGGCTGACGGCGGTCGAGGGACGTTAGGGGAAAATCGCATGCGCATTGCCGCCACTCTTGTCGCGCTCTCGGCGCTCTGCTTCGCCGCGCCGGTCTCGGCGCAGGGCTACGGGCTGGGGTCCGGGCCGAAGCTCGGCCAGATCGAGATCAAGGCCTACCAGAAGATTCCCAAGGTCAAGATCGCCGTCCAGCTCACCTCCGACACGCATCTTGCGCGCGAACTGCGCCGCCAGGTCATGGTCCGACTCAGCCAGCGCGGCAACCAGGTCGGCTTCAGCGGCGGCAACATCATGCGCATGGACGTGAGCTACTTCGACCTGTCCGGCGGCGCCGACCGCGAAATGCCGATGATGCAGAGTCAGGACTACGAGACCGGCGCCAATCCGCGCCTCATGCTGCCCGCCAATCCGATCGGCCGACGCGACACGATCCCCGCGGCGCCTTCGGGCGCGACGCTGCGCGTCTCGCTCACGCTCTACGAAGCGAGCGGCGGCAAGGTGCTGTGGACCGCGACCGGCTCCTGCAGTGTCCGGTCGAGCCAGGCCATGGCGGGCGGCCTGTCGATCGTGAACAACATCTTCGACAACGCCGATGCCAATCGCGTCAGCGACGCCAGCTGCCCGCTCTAACCACCCTGCTGTAAAAAGAACAAAGGAAACGTCATGCCGCGTCTGGCTCCGCTCGACCTGAACAAACTCGCCCCCGAACAGAAGAAGGTCGCCGACGCGATCATGACCGGTCCGCGCGGCGGCCTGCGCGGGCCGTTCGAGCCGTGGCTGCGCAGCCCGGTGCTGGCCGACCGCGCCCAGAAGCTCGGCGAATATTGCCGCTTCCACAACACGCTGCCGCGCGACCTCTCGGAACTGGCGATCTGCCTGGTCGGCCGTCACTTCAAGGCGCAGTTCGAGTTCTACGCCCACGCGCGGCTGGCCAAGGAAGCCGGCCTCCCGGAAGACATCATCGAGGCCGTCCGCCTTCGCGCCACGCCGCCGTTCAAGCGCGAGGTCGAGAAGGTCGTCTATGATTTCGTCACCGAGTATCTCGAGACCAATCGCGTCGCGCCGCCGAACTACCAGCGGGCCATCGACGCGTTCGGCGAGCAGGGCGTGGTCGATCTGGTCGGCGTGTGCGGCTACTACATGCTGGTCTCGATGACGCTCAACGTCTTCGAAGTGCCGCTGCCGCCGGGCGAACCCGACCCGCTGCCGTAAGCGGCGATGGATCTCGCCAACCTCGCGCTGTTTTCCGCCGCGGCCCTGGCGATCGCCGTATCGCCCGGGCCTGGCATCTTCTACGTCGCGGCACGCACCCTGGCCGGCGGCCGCGGCGAAGGCCTGGCCTCCAGCTTCGGCACGGGGCTCGGCGGGCTGGTCCATGTCGCAGCGGGCGCCGTCGGCGTCTCGGCCCTGGTGATGGCGAGCGCCGAGGCGTTCACGATCCTGAAATTCGCCGGCGCGCTCTATCTCGTCTGGATCGGCATCAAGGCGATCCGCGAGGCGCGCCAGCCGTTCGAAGCCAAGGTGACGACGACGGGTCCGGCGAAGGCATTCCGCGAAGGCATCCTGGTCGAGGCGCTCAATCCCAAGACCGCCGCGTTCTTCCTCGCGTTCCTGCCGCAGTTCGTCGATCCGGCCGCCGGTCCGGTCTGGCTGCAGTTCCTGCTGCTGGGCCTGATCTCGGTGGTGCTCAACACCGCCGTCGATGTGGTGGTCGCGCTGCTGGCCTCGCGCGCCCGCTCGATCGCGGTCGGACGGCCGACGCTGCTGCGCCGTCTGCGGACCGGCGCGGGCGGCGCGATTGCGGCGCTCGGCGTCACGCTCCTGTTCGCGCGGCGACCGGCGCCTCTTTAGCTATTCTTCAAATATCGCGACCGCGCGGGTCCAGCCTGCGGAAGCGCCGCGGATCTTGTGCGGGAAGCAGGCGATGGTGAAGCCGTCGCCCGGCAGCGATTCGAGATTGTGCAGTTTCTCGAGATGGCAGTAGCCGATGTCGCGGCCGGCCTTGTGGCCTTCCCAGATGATCGACGGATCGTGGTCCTTCGCCCATTTCTGGGCGGTGAAGTAGAACGGCGCGTCCCAGCTCCAGGCGTCGGTGCCGGTCAGGCGCACGCCCTTTTCCAGAAGATAGATCGTGGCGTCGTAGCCCATGCCGCAGCCGGAATTGACATAGTCGTCGTTGCCGTAGCGCGAGCCGGCGCGCGTGTTGACCACGACGATTTCCAGTGGCTTCAACTCATGCCCAATCCGCTTCAGCTCCTCCTCGACTTCGGAGGCCGTGATGACATGGCCGTCCGGCTTGTCTCGGAAGTCGAGCTTCACGCCGGGCTGAAAGCACCATTCGAGCGGCACTTCGTCGATGGTGATGGCACGCTCGCCCTTGTTCATCGTCGGATGGAAGTGATAGGGCGCGTCGAGATGCGTGCCGTTGTGGGTCGAGAGATTGACGTTCTCGACCGCCCAGCCGGCGCCGTCGGGCAGGTCTTCCTTCTTGAGGCCGGGAAAGAAGCCGGCGATCTGGCCCGCCGTGTCGGCATGCTTGTGATACTGGATCTTCGGCCCGAACGGCGGCGGATCGGAGATCACGTCGTTCTCGAGATAGATCGACAGGTCGACGAAACGGCGGGGCATGGAGCGTCTTCTTTTTCAGGGACCGGTGAGCGCGCCCAGGATCGAGCGGGTCAGGAGCCGGCCGATGCACTTCTGGCCGAAATCGTTGAGGTGCAGCCCGTCGAGCTGCACGAACTGGGCGTAGGGCATGCCATCATCGTACCAGCTGCGCATGATGTCATACCGCCGGAACAGGCCGGCCGCGTAGTCGCGGGCAGCATCCGCCATGATCTTCTCGTAGGCTTCCTTGTCCGGCGCGGAGACGACGGCGGGCACGTACTGCAGGTTCATCAGCACGAAGTCCGCGCCCAGCGAGGTGCCGAGCTTCAGCCCGGCGCGCAGCGTAGCGTCGAACTTGTCGAGGGGCATGTGCCGGATGGCGGCGTTGGTGCCGGTCTGCCAGATCACCAGGGAAGCCGGATTGCCCTCCATCTCCACGCGCATGCGAGCGGCCATCTCCTCGACGTCCTGGCCGCCGATGCCGCGGTTGATCACGTCGATGTCGATGCCGGGCAGCGCCTTCTCCAGGCCGATGCGGAGCTGCGTGGGAAAGGCATAGGCCGGGTTGGAGACGCCGTATCCGGCCGTCGTCGAAGAGCCGAGCGCGATGATGCGCAGAACCTTCTTCTCGGCCATCGCCTTGCGCGAGATCGGCAACTTCGTGCCGAGTTCAAGCAAGGCGGGCTTGGCGCGGCAAAGCGTCATCGATTGCGCGAATGCCGGGCTGCCCAGCGCAAGCGTGAACAGTGCGGCCAGCAGGGCCAGCGCGCGGCTCATCTCGTTGCCTCGGCCAGGCGATGCACGCGCGGTGGCGTGCTCTTTCCGCCGCCCTTGAACCAGGCGGCGATATAGGCGGCGACGCACATGATCGCGATCCCCACCACGCTCACGACAATCTGCGACACGATCGAATCTTCATAATGGCTAACGATCACCTGGCCGCTCAGCGCCAGGAAGGTCCCGATGCAGAATATAAGCAGCGACGCTTCACCGCATCTGCGAAGCGGCTGCCAAATGGGCCATTTCAGAGCCGGCGCGTCAATGGGCACGGCGATCCGGACCAGCCAGGCGATGGCCAGGAAGTGCAGGAATCTCAGAACGTCGATGTTGGTCTTGTCGATCGGGTAGATGATCCGCCCCACCCAGGCCGGGATCAGCCGCTCCAGCGGATTGTACTGCCACGACAGGGCGATCAGGGCCGCGAATAGCACGAAGGCGACGGCCAGGACGGTCAGGGGCGTGCGGTACCGGTCCAGCCGGGACAGTCCGGGCCCGAACACGGCGCAGGCGGCCCCGACATGGAACACGACCTGCCAGGCCATCGGGTTGAAATACCAGACCTTCTCGTCGGGATAGGCCGGCAGGCTCCAGTTGTAGCGGCAGGTCACGACATAGAGGGCGACCGAGACGGCGATCACCGCCCACGGCCAGCGCACCAGCACCGGCAGGACCCAGGGGAAGGCCGCGAGCAGCACGATGTAGAGCGGCAGCACGTCGAGGTTCACCGGCCGGAACTTCAGCAGCGCCGCTTCCAGGATCGCGCGATAGGGGTTCTGCCCCAGGCCGAGCAGCTCCATCTCCTCGATCAGCGCCGGGGCGTCGCGCGCGATCGAGACCCAGGCGATCTGGGCGGTGAAGGCCACGAACAGCAGGATGTGCGCGACGTAGAGCTGCCAGACCCGGCGGTAGATTCGCGCCGCGGTGCGCGGCCAGCCCTCCTTGTCCAGCATCCGGCCATAGGCGATGACGGCGGTGTAGCCGGAGATGAAGACGAAGATCTCGGTGGCATCGCTGAAGCCGTAGTTGCGGACGGTCAGCCAGCTCACGATGTTGGTCGGAATGTGGTCGAGGAAAATGAACCACAGGGCGAGGCCGCGGAACAGGTCGAGACGGATGTCGCGAACGGAGACGGCGGGCATGCCCCATTGGTACCGCAGCCGAATCGTCTGCGCTACGCTCCGCGTCGGAGGAAAACAATGACCAGGACCCCCTTGCTGCTCGTTCCCGGCGTACTCTGTTCGCCACGCCTCTTCGCCGCGCAGGTCGCAGCCCTCGAAGGGCAGGCCGACATCGTCGTGCCGGACTGGCGCAGGGCGCCGCTGTCGATCTGGGACAGTTGGGAGAGCGCCGCCCGCTGGGTGGTGGACCAGATGCCGGCGGAGAAGTTTGCGCTGGCGGGCCTGTCGCTGGGCGGCATGCTGGCGGTCGAGATCATGCAGTTCGCCGCCCAGCGCGTGACGAAGCTCGCCCTGCTCGACACCGGCATGCGCAGCCAGAGCGAGGCCGAACGCGCGGTCCGGCGCGCCCGCATCCGCCTTGCCGACGAGGGCCACTTCGAGCTGGTCCTCGGCATGCAGATGACGCGCTTCATCCCGGCCTATCGCCTGCCCGACAAGGCGCTGGTCGACGAGGTGATGACGATGTGCGGCGAGATCGGCGTCGAGATCTACAAGCGGCAGGAGGAGCTGGCGGCGATCCGCGTGGACCGCCGGCCCGACCTGCCGCGCATCCAGTGCCCGACCACGGTCGTGTGCGGCCGCGACGACGCGGCGACGCCGCTGTTCCTGTCGGAGGAGATCGCCAAGGCCATCCCGGCCGCCAGTCTGGCCGTGATCGAACAGTGCGGGCATCTCGTCACGATGGAGAAGCCCGAGGAGACCAACCTGATCCTGAAGACGTGGCTGGAGCGATGAGCGCAGCCGTCCGCTCAGGACGACAACAAGGAGGAAGTCCTCAGCCGACGATCTTCTTCTCGCGCAACGCCGCGATCTCGGCCGCGCCGAGGCCCGCCAGTTCGGTCAGCACCTGATCGGTGTGCTCGCCCAGCGCCGGCGGCGGGCGGGTATCGTCGACCGGCGTGTCGGAGAAGTGGAAGTTCGAGCCGATCAACGGCACCTCGCCGACTCGGCTGTGCTTGTAGGTCTTCAGCATGCCGCGGCGCTTCACCTCGGGTTCGTCCAGCGCCTCCTTCATGGTGCGGATCGGGCCGGCCGGCAGATGGCGCAGCTTCTGCGCCCAGTTCTCCTTGGTGTCGGTCGTCAGCACCTCTTCCATGAGGCGCGTCAGCTCGGGCTTGTTGGCGACGCGGTTGGCCACCGTGTCGAAGCGCGGATCGGTCAGCCATTCGGGATGACCGAGCGCCTTGCAGGTATCGCCGAACAGCTTCTGGTTGGCGACGGCCATGTAGATCTTGCCGTTCGACGTGTTGAACGAACTGTTGGGCGCCGAGGCGAAGTGGCCGTTGCCGGCGCGCTTGGGCTGGTCGCCGCCGATCAGGTAGTAGGCGCCCATGTTGCCCAGCGACACGAGCGCGGTGTCGTAGAGCGCGAGATCGATGTGCTGACCCTTCTGGGTGTCGCGGCGGGCATAGAGCGCGGCGTTGATCGCCGCCGTCGAATGGATCGCCGTCATCGTGTCGACGATGGCGATGGCATGGCGCAGGCCCTCGCCATCGGCCTCGCCGTTGACGCTCATCATGCCCGACTCGGCCTGCAGCACCGGATCGTAACCGGGACGGTCCGACAACGGCCCGGTCTGCCCATACGCCGAGATCGAGAGATAGATCAGCTTCGGGTACTTCGCGGCGAGGCTGGCATAGTCGAAACCGTACTTCTTCAGCACGCCCGGCCGGAAATTCTCGACCAGCACATCGGCATGGGCGAGCAGCTTGTGCACGATCGCCTGGCCGTCGGGCTTGGTGAAATCGAGCGCGACGCTCTTCTTGCCCCTGTTGTAGGTCATGAAGAAGTGGCTCTCGCCGCTGGGGCCGCCGGCGCGCGGGCCGGCCCCCTTGCGCGTGTCGTCGCCGCCGTCGGGATTCTCGATCTTGATCACCTCGGCGCCCATGTCCGCGAGCATCTGGGTGCACATGGGACCCGCGATGACGCGGGAGAAATCGATGATGCGAATGCCGTCGAGCGGCGGCCGGCCTGACTGTGACATGCCTGCAAGGTAGGACTGCAGCCGGCGCGCTGTCCATGCGCCGCAGATGCGCTAGACTTCACACCCATGGACACATTCCGCATGTCGCTGTCTCGCCGCAGCCTGTTCGCCCTTCCGCTGCTCGCCGCCCTGCCCGCCGCCGCGCAGACCGAAACATTCCCCACGAAAGCGATCCGCATCGTCGTGCCGTTCGCGCCGGGTGGCTCGGGCGACATCACCGCGCGCCTGGTCGGCAAGTACATCGAGGAGAAGACCGGCCAGCCCTTCATCGTCGAGAACAAGCCGGGCGCCAACGGCATCGTCGGTGCCATGTCGGTCAAGGTCGCGCCGCCGGATGGCTACACGCTGATGCTGGCCACGACCTCGACCAACGCCGCCAACGTCCACATGTACAAGAACCCGGGCTACGATCCGGAGAAGGACTTCTCGGTCGTCGGGATCATCGGCTCCTCGGGCACCTTCCTCGTGGTGCCGGCCAACAGCCCCTACAAGTCCCTGGCGGAGCTTGTGGCCGACGCCAAGGCCCGTCCCGGCAAGCTCAACTTCGGCTACTTCAACGCCAGCTCGCAGGTGCCGGCCGAAGTGCTGGGCAAGAGGGCGGGCGTCGAATGGCAGGGCGTCGGCTACAAGGCGATCGGCAACGCCTGGAACGACCTCTACGGCGGCGCCATCAATTTCATGTTCGTCGACCTCACCGCCGGGCGCGGCCAGGTCGTCGACAAGAAGGCGCGCGCGCTGGCCATCTCGCTGCCCAGCCGCAGCCCGCTCTATCCCGACATCCCGGTCCTCGCCGAAACCTTCCCCGGATTCACCACGTCCGGCTTCCTGGCGATCGCGGTGCCGAAGGCGACGCCGCTGCCGATCCAGCAGCGGCTGAATACGCTGATCAACGAGGCCATCACCGCGCCCGAGAACAACAAGCGCCTGACGGAGGAGTTCGCCCTCACCGCCAGGCCGCTGACCCTGGAACAGTGCGCCCAGCAGGACCGCGAGGAACGCGCCAAATGGGCCGACTACGTCAAGATCGCGAAGATCGAGCCGCAGTAAGCGTCATTCCGAACGCGGTGGGGATTCCTTCCACCGCCTGAGGGGAAGCGGGTCGGAACCATCCCGCGATTCGGCCTGTCCGGCCGTCTGGTCCTCGCCCAGCGACGATGCCGCGACGGCGGCGGCCCGCTCCCGCAGGAAGACCTCGGCCGCCTTCTCGCCTTCTGCGATCAGCATGGAGATGTTCTCCGAGCCGCGATCGATCTTGCCCTCGTAGTCGAGCAGGGCCTGGAGCTCGAGCGGCATCTCGATGCAGGGGATGTGGTAGGGCTTGTCGATGTCGGTGTGGAACGACTTTGGGATACGCACCGGTGCCTTGATGTCGAAGCGGTCCAGGAATTCCGGCCGGAAGGCGTCGGCCAGGATCAGGTCGTTCATGAACTCGAGATGCCCGAGTTGCTGGAACAGCGAGATGTTGCCCTCGAGCTGGTTACGCCGGTCGATGATCTCACCCGGCTTCGCCGGCACGAGCCGGCTCGCGGTCGGGTTGATCTTGATCAGCCAGATCTCGTCGGGAATGTTCTCCTCGCCGACCGAGCGCGGGCGCAACAGTTCCTCGACGGGCGGATTGTCGGAGAACAGGCCGTCCCAATAGACGTCGCCGCCGATCGGCACCGCGGGAAAGATGTTCGGCACGGCGCAGGACGCCAGCACGTGCTCCACCCGGATCGCCTCGCGCGCCGACACGAACTTGGCAAGCGCGCCGCTCGTCACGTTGGCCGCGCCCAGCATCAGCACGGGCCGCTGCGGCTTGGGACCCCACGAGGCGATCTCCGCGAAGTCGATGTGCTTTTCCAGCAGCCCGCGGAAGTCGGAGAAGCCCATGCGCTGGCCGGCCGTCATGAACTCCATCATCGACTGCATGACGGGCGACGAAGGGCTGAGCTGCAGCGTCGGCATCATGCCGGCATTCACCAGCCGCACCGATTCGACGATGAACCGGTTGATGGCATGCTCGACCGGTCCCTGGGCGGTGTTCTCCTCCCAGAAATTCATCATGCGTTCCCAGACGGGGCGATCGCCCTTCATGAACGAATACCAGAGCAGCGTGGCGCAGACGGCGCCGCCCGATGTGCCGCTGATGGCCACCACCTCGAACTCCTCGCGGAGCCGGGCCTGCGCCTGGCACAGCGCCTTCAGGGCGCCGGCGGTAAAGGCGGTTTGGCTGCCGCCGCCCTGGCAGGCGAGGGCAATCTTGGTTCGAGGCATCGATCTTTCCTATGGAAGAGTCGGCGCAATCTAACCCGACGCCGGCGGTCTCGCACATGCGACCGGTCGAACCGCGGTCCCGCAGGTGGAGCGGCTATTCGACAGTGATGGTGCCGGACATGCCCGCCTGGCGATGGCCAGGAATCAGGCAGGAGAAATCGAAAGTGCCGGGCTAGGTGAAGCGCCAGACAATCTCTCCCGTTTGCTTCGGCCCGAGGCGCCGCGCATTGGGCTCCGCGTGGTGCATGTCGGGATTCGCCTCCATCACCTTCATGTGATGGAGATTGGCTTCGAGCGTCGCCACGACGAACTCGTGCTCGATTTGCCCGTTGTTGCGCAGCAGGAAGCGCACCTGCTCGCCCCTACGCACCGTCAGCCGGTCGGGCTGGAAGATCATGCGGCCGTTATCTTCCCGCATCACGACCTGCACGATACGCAGCGGCCCGGACCCGTCGCCCGGCTTGCCGTAGTCCGTCTCCTCGGCACCGCCATGCGCGTGCGCCGAGGCAATGCCGGCAAGGCTAGCGGCGACGACTGTCGAGAACCTCAAGAAGTTCGTCGATCTTGATCTGACGGTCCTTCTCGGAGCCGGCATGGAAGGCATGGGCGACGCAGTGTTGCAGATGGTCATTCAGGGTCTCCTGCTCGACCTTGTCGAGCGCGGCGCGCACGGCGCGGATCTGGGTCAGCACGTCGATACAATAGCGGTCGTCTTCGAGCATGCGCGCAATGCCCCGCACCTGGCCCTCGATCCGGCTGAGGCGCGCGAGCTGCGACTTCTTGAGCTTCTCGTCCATCCTTGAACCATACCCCCGTAGGGTATACACCGCAAGCATGAGCCACGCCTGCTGCCACGCGCCCGCCGCGGATCCCAACATCGCCATCGATCCCGTCTGCGGGATGAAGGTGAAGATCGACGGCGCGAAGAACACCACGGTGCACGAGGGGCAGACCTACTATTTTTGTAACCCGAAGTGCCTGCAGAAGTTTACCGCCGATCCAGCGCGCTACCTGAAGCCCGAGGAAGCGCCGCCCACCTCGCCGGTCGCGCCAGGCGCGATCTTCACCTGCCCCATGCATCCCGAGATCCGTCAGGTCGGTCCGGGAAGCTGCCCGATCTGCGGCATGGCGCTCGAACCCGCCGAGATCTCGCTCGACGACGGGCCGAACGAAGAACTGGTCGACATGACCCGCCGGCTCTCGATCGGCGGCGCGCTCTCCGTGCCGCTGGTGGCGCTCGACATGGGCGGGCATCTCTTCGACCTGCATCGCTTCCTGCCGCACGGTCTCGTGCCCTGGCTGCTGATGGCGCTGGCCACACCCGTGGTGCTGTGGGCCGGCTGGCCGTTCTTCGTGCGCGGCTGGCAGTCGGTCCGCACCGGCCATCTCAACATGTTTACGTTGATCGCGCTCGGCACCGGCGTCGCCTGGGCCTACAGCGTGATCGCCACCCTCGCGCCGGGCCTCTTTCCCGCCGGCCTTCGCGGCGCCGATGGCATGGTGCCGGTCTATTTCGAGCCGGCCGCCGTGATCGTCGTGCTGGTGCTGGTGGGCCAGATGCTCGAGCTGCGCGCGCGCGATGCCACCGGCGGCGCCATCAAGGCGCTGCTGGGACTGGCGCCGCGCACGGCGTTGCGCGTCGACGCCAAAGGCAACGATGTCGAAGTGGCGATCGACCGGATCGCGGTCGGCGACCGGCTGCGCGTGCGGCCGGGAGAAAAAGTGCCGGTCGACGGCGCGATCGTCGAAGGCGTCGGCTCGGTCGACGAATCGAGCATCACCGGCGAGCCGATGCCCGTCTCTAAGCCGGCCGGCGCCAAAGTGATCGGTGGCACCGTGAACGTGAGCGGCAGCTTCGTGATGAAGGCCGAGCTGGTCGGCAGCGACACCATGCTGTCGCGAATCGTGCGGATGGTCGCCGAAGCCCAGCGCAGCCGCGCACCCATCCAGCGCCTGGCCGACATCGTCGCCGGCTGGTTCGTGCCGGCGGTCATCGCGGTGTCGGTGATCGCCTTCGCCGCCTGGTCGATCTGGGGCCCCGCGCCCGCCTTCTCCTATGCGCTGGTGGCGGCAGTCTCCGTGCTGATCATCGCCTGCCCCTGTGCGCTGGGCCTCGCCACGCCGATGTCGATCATGGTCGGCGTCGGCCGTGGCGCGGCTGCCGGCATCCTGATCCGCAATGCCGAAGCGCTGGAGCGGCTGGAGAAGGTCGACACGCTGGTGGTCGACAAGACCGGCACGCTGACGCTGGGCAAGCCGACCCTCTCGGCCGTCGAGACGCTGGGCGAACTGCCCGACACCGAGATCCTGCGGCTGGCCGCCAGCCTTGAACGTGGCAGCGAGCATCCCATCGCGACGTCGATCCTGGCCGGCGCCCAGGCGCGGGGCGTGACGACGGCGAACGTCGAAAGCTTCGCCTCGCCCGCCGGCAAGGGCGTGTCGGGTACGGTGGACGGTCGGCGCCTGCTGCTCGGCAATGCCACGCTTCTGCGCGAGGCCGGCATCGACGTGACCGTGGCGGAGACCAAGGCCGACACCTTGCGTCAGGAGGGCGCCACCGTCGTCCTGCTGGCGGTCGATGGATCGGTCGCGGGCCTGCTGGCGGTGAGCGATCCGGTCAAGGACACGACGCCCGAAGCCTTGAAGCGCCTGCGCGAGGCGGGCCTGCACATCGTCATGCTGACCGGCGACAGCCGGCGCAGTGCCGCCGCAGTCGCGGCCCGGCTGGGCATCGACGCGGTCGAAGCCGAGGTGCTGCCCGAGGACAAGGCGCGAATCGTCCGGCGCCTGAAGGCCGAAGGGCGCGTCGTGGCCATGGCCGGAGACGGCATCAACGACGCCCCGGCCCTGGCCGCCGCCGATGTCGGGATTGCCATGGGCACCGGCACCGACATCGCCATGGAGAGCGCGGGGGTCACACTGGTGAAGGGCGATCTGCTGGGCATCGCCCGCGCCCGGCAGCTGTCCGGGGCGACCATGGCCAACATCCGGCAGAACCTGTTCTTTGCCTTCGTCTACAACGCGGCCGGCGTGCCGATCGCGGCGGGTGCGCTCTACCCGCTCCTCGGAATTACGCTGAGCCCGATCCTGGCGGCAGCGGCCATGGCCCTGAGCTCGGTGAGCGTCATCGGAAATGCACTCCGGCTGCGACGGCTGGAGATCTGAGCCAGCTGCGACATTTCGGGACGGCCGTGTCGCTTTAGCCTTGATCTGCGACCGGACCGGCTGGAAATTGACCGGACCATGCGTCTGATCCATCGATCGCATCGCGCCGCCAACGCCGTCCGGACCGTATCTCCGAGCGGCGAGCTGTTCGTTGCGTCGATCGTGATCTGCATGATCCTCGCTGTGTTCGGCGATGCGGTCGATCCGACCTGGCTGGGCGAGGCCGGTCTGGAATTCGCCTTCTTCGATCTCGGCGGCGAATTCTCGGTGCTGGCGATGCGCCACTGGCACCTGCTGGAACTGTTGCTGGCCGGCGGCGTGATGGCCGCGGGGATTATGATCCTCCGCATCGTGGCCGGCGCGTTCTTCCACCCCCTCGACGACGCACACAAGGACGGCGTCGAGAAGGTGCCGATAAAGCTCTGACGACTGGTTGAACGACCGGCGACCGCCCTTCTTCGGAATGCGCGCGGCGACGGCACTCATTCATTTGTTGTTGGAGACTTTCATGGAACTCGAACTGTTTTCGGGCGCGTTCTTCTCGGCGCTGCTCGCCATCATCCTGATCGACCTGGTGCTGGCGGGCGACAACGCCCTCATCATCGGCCTGGTCGCGCGCAATCTCCCCAAGGAGAGCCAGAACAAGGTCATCTTCTGGGGCACCTTCGGCGCCATCGCCATCCGCGCCCTGATGGCCATCCTCGTCGTCTACATCCTGGCCGTTCCGGGCTTCATGCTGGTCGGCGGCCTCGCGCTGGTCTGGATCGCGCGCAAGCTGGTCACGCCGCAGGACAACGCCGAGGAAAGCCACCTCGTGAAGGCGCCGGCGGCGAGCTTCGCCGCAGCCGTCCGCACCATCATCATCGCCGACGCGGTGATGGGCATCGACAACGTGCTGGCCATCGGCGGCGCCTCGCACGGCTCGATCCTGCTGATCCTGCTGGGTCTCGCCATCAGCGTGCCGATCATCGTCTGGGGCAGCCAGCTCGTCATCAAGCTGGTCGACCGCTATCCGTCGGTGATCCTGATCGGCGGCGCGGTGCTCTGCTGGACCGCCTACGGGATGATCGTCCGCGAGCCGATGCTGATGGCGTGGTTCGAGGAGCACAAGGCCGCCAAGCTGGTCCTGGCCGTGCTGGCCTTCTCGATCGCGCTCGCGCCCTGGTACGCCGAGCGTCTCAGCGAGCAGATGAAGCCGCTGACGGTGCTGCTGCCGGCCATCCTGGTCTGGATGCTGGGCTTCGAGATCGCGGCGAGCCTCTGGAAGGTCCAGGTCGACTACCTGATGGCGACGACGCAGGGCGAATACCTGATCGAGGGCGTGCGCTGGATCGGCTGGCTGCCGTTCGCTGCGCTCTTCCTGTGGATCCGCGAGCGCATGGTGCTGCGCAACGCCCGCGTCGCCTCGGGCTTCGGCTTCCTGGGCAACACCGCCGGCTTCGACGTCAACCAGACGCTGATCCCCTTCGCCGCCGCGACCTCGACCTACGGCACCGCCTTCCTGGTCGGGCTCACCAACACCCTGATGGTGGCGGTGATCGGCATCGTGCTCGCCACCGTGCTCGGCTTCACGGTCGGCGTGGCGCGG
>OFDN01001363.1_pt1 | contig 16328 bp, 9 predicted proteins | sample 1520971 | NCBI WGS metagenome assembly OFDN01 (sample SAMEA94257418, study PRJEB24077) | hot springs metagenome | biome: Aquatic biome; feature: Geographical feature; material: Water | place: India | collected 2012-06-12 | depth 5 m
GCGTCGGCGGCGCCGGGACTGACGGTGACGCGGTCGGTCACCGTCACCCGCCGCGCCGACGGATCGAGCACGACGTCGAGCTCGTGATGGACGCCCGCCAGGGCCGGCACGGCGCTCAGCAGCAGGGCAAGGGCGGCGTACAGCAGCCACCGCGCGTCGGTGAAGACCCTCATCGTCCGCCCGTACTCCGTCGCCGAATCGTCCCCGATCCGATGTAGGTCGACCGCGGCGATCCGGCGAGGGCCCAAACGCCTGGAGCCAGGGGCTACGCCGCCTGGAACTCGGTCAGGAACTGCCGGACCTCGGCGCGCAGGGTGGAGAAGCGTTCCTGGAGCAGGCGGGCGACCTCCACGCTCTCGCGCGCCGCGGCGGCGACGCCCGCCGACGCCTCGGACGCGGCCTCAATGCTGCGCGACACGGTCGATGCCTCGTCCGCCGCGTGGCGGACCTTCTGCGCGATCTCGCCGGTGGCGGCGAGCTGCTGCTCGACCGCCGCGGCGATCTCCGCCGACCGCTCGCTGAGCGCGCCGATGGTGTCGGTGATGGCGCTGATCGCCATCACCGTCTCGTTGGTCACGGTCTGGATGGCGCCGATCTGGCTGGAGATGTCCTCGGTCGCCTTGGCGGTCTGGGTGGCAAGGTTCTTCACCTCGCTGGCCACCACGGCAAAGCCCTTGCCCGCCTCCCCGGCCCTGGCCGCCTCGATCGTCGCGTTCAGGGCCAGCAGGTTGGTCTGCCCGGCGATGCTGGTGATCAGGCCGGTGATCTCGCTGATGCGGGCGGCGGATTCGGCGAGCGCCTCGACCGTCTTACGGCTGGCGCGCGCCTTGTCGATGGCCTCCCCCGACATGGCGACGGAGCGGTTGACGCTCCCGGCGATGGCGCGGATGGACTGGGTGAGCTGCTCGGCCGCCGCACTCGCCATGCCGACGTTGCGGCCGGCCTCGTCCGCCGCGTCGGCGACGGTGCTGTTGCAGCGGTCGGCCTTCAGCGCGCCCTCCAGCATCGTCCCGGCGCTGCCCTGCATCTGCACCGCGGAGGCGGAGGTCTCCTCCACCACCGTCTGCATGCGCTGCTCGAAGGCGGCGGTCAGCTCGCCCAGCCGCACCGCGCGGCGCGCGTCCTGCCCCTGCCGGGCGATCTTCTCCGCCTCCAGCCGCTCGCGCTGCTCGGCGTTCACGCGCAGCACGTCGATGGCGCGCGCCATGGCGCCCACCTCGTCCTTGCGGTCCAGCGCCGGCACCGCCACCGCGTAATCGCCGTCGGCCAGCCGGCCGACCACGCGGGTGAGGCGGATCAGCGGACCGGTGATGGTCGACACCACCAGCAGCAGCACCGCCATGATGGCGGCGAAGGCGACCACACCGACGGCGATCCGGGTGGTCGCGTCGGCGGCGATGCGCGCGTCCAGCGTGTCGGTGCGCAGGCGCAGGACATAGGCGCCGATGGGGCGGACCTGCCCCGCCTGCCCGGCCATGACCGGCTGCGTCACCTCCACGAAGCCGGCGGCGGCGCGGGTGTCGCCGTCCTCCGCCACCACGCGGCCCTTGTCGTCACGCACGAAGCCGGCGAGATAGTCGGGATCCGTCGAAGGCGCCTTCACAACCACCCGCACCTGCTCGGTGTCGAGGTCGAACAGCGGCAGGGCCAGCGCGCGGGCCTGGAGGGCGGCCACCATGCGGGCGCGGGCGTCCAGCGCCTCGTGCGCCTGGTCACGGCTCGATTTCACGTCGGCGGCGATGGTCAGCGCCTGATAGGCCAGCAGCACCGCCCCGATCAGCACCATCGCCCGCTGCCGCAGGCCCAGTCCGGACATCATCATCAGCGCACCTCGTCCTTCCGTTCGGTCTGGCGGTTCGATCAGGCCCTGTCGTCCAACCCGCGCAATCACTTCGCCCGCCGGGCGAAGCCCGCTTCCAGCTTGGCCAGCAGCGCTTCCGCCCCCGGCGCCTTCCTGGACACCACGACGAAGATGTCGATCGCCGACACCGGCGCCGCTTTCAGGTCCGGCACCGGTTTGCCGGCCAGCGCCTGCGCCATCGGCAGCGAGTATTGCAGGAGCACCGGCGCGCGACCGGCCTGGAGCAGGTTGAGCGCCTGGTCGGGGGTGCGCGCCTCCACCACCGTCACCTTGTTGGCGGGGTCGTCCATCCAGACGCGCCAGCCGGCGTAGGAATAGCCGGACAGCACGATCACCGCCGTGCCGGCGAGATCCTCCTTGCGCGTCACCGTGGGCGCGCTGCCGATGCCGTAAGCGTTCAGCTCGATCCGGCCGATCGGGTTGGCCGACGCGATGGTCGTGCCCTCCAGCTCCTTCACCGTCCGGATGCCGAGGAAGACGTGGAACTCCCCGTCCGCCAGCCCTTGGAACAGGCGGCGCGCCGGCACCGATTCCGCGGTGAAGGCGATGCCCTCCTCCGCCGCCACCTTGCCGAAGGCCTCGATCAGGCTTCCCTTGGGCTGGCCGCCCTCCGTCTGGGTGTAGGGCGGGAACTCCACATAGCCGAGCTTCACCGGATCGGCCGCCGCAAGTCCCGGCAACAGCCCCAGCGCCGCGGCGACCAGCGCGCCCTTCCGCCAGCCCGATCCCTGCCCGACCATCCGTCAGCCCCCTTCGCAGCCGAAACCAAAGCGTTACCATCCGTCACGCGTGCCGATCCCGCGCTCCGCTCGCGGATTTGACGCGCTGCGGCGAACGGTACCCACCGATTGTTGTAAGATGATTTCAACCCGTTCACCACGCGGCGATTGCCTGCGGCAAAAGCGCCCATTAATCTTTGCGGGTAATCGCCGCAAGAGCCCCGTCGATGCCCGACAGCAGCCCCTTCCTCGCCACCGCCTGCCCGCACGATTGCCCCTCCACCTGCGCGCTGGAGGTCGAGCGCCTCGCCCCCGACCGCATCGGCAAGGTGCGCGGCGCCGCCGACAACAGCTACACGGCGGGCGTGATCTGCGCCAAGGTCAGCCGCTACGCCGAGCGGGTGCACAGCCCCGACCGGCTGACCCGGCCGCTGCTGCGCACCGGGCCGAAGGGCTCCGGCCAATGGCGGGAGATCGGGTGGGAGGAGGCGCTGGACCGCATCGCCGACGCCTTCCTCGACGCCGAGTGCCGCTTCGGCCCGGAGGCCGTCTGGCCCTACTACTACGCCGGCACCATGGGGCTGGTGCAGCGCGGCTCGATCCAGCGGATGCGCCACCTGAAGGGCTATGCGGGCCAGTACAGCACGGTCTGCGACACACCGGCCAACATGGGCTGGATGGCCGGTTACGGCGCCATCCGCGGCACCGACCCGCGGGAGATGGCGGAAAGCGACCTGATCGTGAACTGGGGCGGCAACCCGGTGGCGACCCAGGTCAACGTGATGACCCACGTCAGCCGGGCGCGCAAGGCGCGCGGCGCCAAGCTGGTCACCGTCGATCCCTACCGCACCGGCACGGCCGACGTGTCGGACCTGCACATCATGCCGCGGCCGGGCACCGACGGGGCGCTGGCCTGCGCGGTGATGCATGTGCTGTTCCGCGACGGCTTCGCCGACCGCGCCTACCTCGCCCGCTACGCCGCCGGGGTGGAGCGGCTGGAGGAGCACCTGCGCGAGCGCACGCCGGAATGGGCGGAGGCGATCACCGGCGTGCCGGCGGCCGACATCGCCGCCTTCGCCAGGCTCTATGGCGGCACCAAGGCCAGCTACCTGCGCATGGGCTACGGCCTGACGCGCAGCCGCAACGGGGCCGCGCAGATGCACGCGGTGAGCTGCCTTCCCGTGGTGACGGGCGCGTGGCAGCACCGGGGCGGCGGCGGGCTCTACTGCTCGTCGGGCATCTACCGCATCGATCGCACGCCCATCGACGCGTCCGAGCGCGCCCGCCCCGGCGTCCGCCAGCTCGACCAGTCCCGCATCGGGGCGGTGCTGACGGGCAGCGTGCGCGACCTCGGCGACGGCCCGCCGGTGATGGCGATGCTGGTGCAGAACACCAACCCCGCGGCCATCTGTCCGGACAGCGCGCGGGTGCGCGCCGGGCTGCTGCGCGAGGATCTGTTCGTCGCGGTGCATGAGCAGTTCATGACCGACACCGCGGCGTTGGCCGACCTCGTGATCCCCGCCACCACCTTCCTGGAGCACGACGACCTCTACCGCGGCGGCGGGCAGTCGCACATCCTGGTCGGCCGCAAGGTCATCGAGCCGCAGGGCGAGGCGCGCGAGAACCACGTCGTCAACAACGCCCTGATGCGCCGCCTCGGCGCCGACGACCACCCCGCCTGCCACATGAGCGCGTGGGAGGTGGTCGACAGCGTGCTGAAGGCCAGCGGCCTGCCCGACGCCGAGACGCTGGCCGCCGGCCGCTGGCTGGACGCGCAGCCGGATTTCGAGACCTCCCACTTCCTGACCGGCTTCGGCTTCGCCGACGGGCGCTTCCGCTTCGCCCCGGACTGGGCGGCGCTGGGCGCCATGGGTGGGCGCGACGGGCTGGACGAGCTGCCGGCCCTGCCCGACCACATGCCGCCGGGCGGCGCCACCGACCCCGAGCACCCCTTCCGCCTCGTCACCGCCCCGGCGCGCCAGTTCCTCAACACCAGCTTCACCGAGACCGGCAGCGCGCGGAAGCGCGAGGGACGGCCGACCGCCCTGATGCACCCGGACGACTGCGCGGCGCTGGGTGTGGCGGAGGACACGGCCATCCGGCTCGGCAACCGGCAGGCCAGCGTGGTCGTGCACGCCCGCCCCTTCGGCGGCTTGCAGCGCGGGGTGGTGGTGGTCGAAGGCATCTGGCCCAACAGCGCCTTCGTGGAGGGGCTGGGCATCAACGCGCTGACCTCGCCGGAGCCGATCCCGCCCGCGGGCGGGGCGGCCTTCCACGACACGGCGGTGTGGGTGCGGGCGGCGTGAGCAAGGGGAGACAACGGGGAATGGTGATGAAGACAGTGACGGCGGCGCTTCTTCTTGCCCTGGTGGCCGGTCCGGCGGTGGCGGAATGCGCGGCGAAGGGCAACGCCGTGGTGCTGACGGTGGCGGGCAACATCGCGTCGCCCAACCGCGGGCCCTTCCTGGAGTCGGCCGACCGCTTCCACGCCTTCCGCGGCAATCATTGGGAGAAGGCGCGGACCTTCACCATCGACGAGCTGGCCGCCCTGCCGCAGATGGCGGTGCGCACCGTGGTGCCCTACGACAAGACGTCCTACCGCTTCGAGGGGCCGGCGCTGGCCGAGGTGCTGAAGGCCGCCGGCGCCGCACCCGGCCCGGTCACGGTGCAGGCCATCGACGGTTACGAGGTGGAGCTGACTCCGGAGATCCAAGCGGCGGACAAGCAGGTGCTGGCGCTCTGCCAGGAGGGAAGGCCGTTGGGGCTCGGCGCGCTGGGCCCGCTCTACACCGTCGTGCCCATGGCGGACGGCGCCACGCCCACCGAGGACCAGTTCAACCGTCAGATCTGGGCGGCGCATTACATCGTCGTGAAGTGACGACATCTCCATGCTGGCCGGCGCCCGCCGGCGCCATTTGGACGGTTGCTTTTCCAGGCCCGGCGCGATGAGCTTCCCCGGACATCGAAGACCGAGGAGGACAGCGCCCATGCCCGTCTACAGCCTGAACGGCCACACCCCCGCCCTGCCCGAGAGCGGGCGTGTCTGGATCGCGCCCGGTGCCCGCGTCATCGGCCGCGTGCGGCTGGGGGAGGATGTCAGCGTCTGGTTCAACGCCGTGCTGCGCGCCGACACCGAGGATGTGACCATCGGCGACCGCAGCAACGTGCAGGACGGGGCGGTGATGCACGCCGACCCCGGATTCCCGCTGACCGTCGGCCCCGACTGCACAGTCGGGCACGGCGCCATCCTGCATGGCTGCACCATCGGCGCCGGCAGCCTGATCGGCATGGGAGCCACGATCATGAACGGAGCCGTGGTCGGGCGGAACGCCGTCGTCGGCGCCAACACCCTGATCCGCGAGGGCCAGAGCTTCCCCGACGGCGCCGTCGTGGTGGGCAACCCCGCCCGGCTGGTCAAGACCCTCGACCCCGACTCCAGCATGGGGGCGGAAGCCGCCGCCCGCTACGTCGAACGCGGCGCCCAGTACCGGGAAGGGCTGGTGGCGGTGGACGGCGACGGGGAGTGACGCCCAGGCAGGGAACGCGGTGTGGGGTGGTTCCAGCGCTGTAGCCCCCACCCGCTTCGTCATCCCTCTCCTTCACCCCAGCCACCGCTCACGGCCAGGTCGCGGGCGGTGGCTGGATGGGACTTGTCGATCATCGGGTGCGAGCGCCTCCCGGCGGTGGAAAGTTCTATTTTTAATAGTATTTATAAGCAATTGAGTTCTCATGAGGGGTCATTTATACCGACGCTGCGCGCTCTGCGCTGCAATCTCCCCCATGCAGCTCACTCACGCCAGCGCTCCATAACATCGCCTCGTCCGTCGGAGGAATAGCATGGCCACGCTCATTGGTTCGAACGGTGTTGATACCCTCACCGGCGGCAGTGGTGACGATTATCTGGACGGTCGCGGCGGTGCCGACACCCTGAATGGCGGTGCCGGTTACGATTGGGCGACCTACCTGTCGTCCGGAGCGGCGGTGACGATCGATCTTGCCGCCGGCACCGGCACTGGCGGGAATGCGGCCGGCGATGTCCTGATTTCGATCGAAGCGGTGGAGGGTTCGGCCTACGCCGACATCCTCTATGGAAACAGCGGCGTCAACGTGCTGCTCGGCAACGCCGGCAACGACGCCATCGCCGGCGGAATGGGGGCCGACACCATCGATGGCGGCACCGGCATCGACACCGCATCGTACGGCAACTCGACGGTCGCGGTGTACGTCAACCTGTCCACCGGGGTCGCCAGCGGCGGCGAGGCCGAGGGCGACACCCTCATCTCCATCGAAAATCTCTACGGCTCCAACAGCTATGACGACACGCTGATCGGCGACGCCGGCGTCAATTTCATCCGGGGCGCCGGCGGCGACGACACGCTGGAGGGCGGCGCCGGCGCCGACACCCTGGATGGCGGCGCCGGCATCGACCGGGCGAGCTACGCGGGATCGGCGAGCGGGGTCTGGGTCGATATCGGCACCGGAACCGGCAGCGGCGGCGATGCCGAGGGCGACATCCTCTCCAACATCGAGCAGTTGGAGGGATCGGCCCACTCCGACCGTCTCAACGGCGACAGCAACGGCAATCTGCTGCTCGGCGGAGACGGCGATGATTTCCTGTTCGGCCGCGGCGGGGCCGACACGCTGGACGGCGGAGCCGGTCTCGATCATGCGACCTACATCACATCCAGCGCGGCGGTGACCATCAATCTCGCGACCGGCACCGGCAGTGGCGGCGACGCCAGCGGCGATGTTCTGATCTCGATCGAGCTGGTGCAGGGGTCGGCCTACGGCGACACCCTGATCGGCGATTCCAACGCCAACGTGTTCAACGGTGGCAAAGGGAATGACACGTTGAATGGCGGCCTGGGTGCCGACTGTGCCTCCTACACGGATTCGACCGGGCCGATCCTGGTCGATCTTGCCAACGGCAGCGCGGACGACGGATATGGGAACACGGACCAGCTGACATCCATCGAGGACGTGTGGGGGTCCGCAAACAACGACATCATCTACGGAGACAGCGGCGTCAACGTGGTGCTTGGCAATGCCGGCAACGACGCCATCGCCGGCGGAACGGGGGCCGACACCATCGATGGCGGCATTGGCATCGACACCGCGTCGTACGGCAATTCGTCGGCCGCGGTGTATGTCAACCTGTCCACCGGGGTCGCCACCGGCGGCGAAGCCGAGGGCGACACCCTCATCTCCATCGAAAATCTCTACGGCTCCAACAGCTACGACGACACCCTGATCGGCGACGCCGGTGTCAATCACATCCGGGCTGCCGGCGGGAACGACACGCTGGAGGGAGGCGCCGGCGCCGACACCCTGGATGGCGGCACCGGCATCGATCGGGCGAGCTACGCGGGATCGGCGAGCGGCGTGATCATCAACCTGGCGACCGGGATCGTCAGCGGCGGTGATGCGAACGGAGACACGCTCGTGTCGATCGAGGACGTCGAGGGCACGGCCTTCGACGACCAGCTGACCGGCAACAGCCAAGACAACCTGCTGCTGGGTGGTGGCGGCAACGACACCCTGGATGGGGGTGCCGGCGCGGACAGCCTGTCGGGTGGCCTCGGCAACGACTTGTACATCGTCGACAGCGCTGGCGACATGGTCGTGGAATCGACCGGCCAGGGGACCGACGAAGTTCGCACGGCGCTCGCCGCCCACACGCTGGCGGACAACGTCGAGATCCTGACCTACACCGGGTCGGGCACCTTCGCCGGCACCGGCAACAGCTCGGCCAACACCATCACCGGCGGCGCCGGTACGGACAGCCTGGCGGGCGGCGGCGGCAACGACACGCTGGACGGCGGTGCCGGAGCCGACACTCTGGTGGGCGGCACCGGCAACGACACATTCCTGATCGACAACGTGGGCGATGTGGTGTCCGAACTGTCCGGCGAGGGCACCGACACCGTGCGCACCGGCCTGTCCAGCTACACACTCGGCGCCAATGTCGAGAACCTCGCCTACACGGGCAGCGGCCCCTTCAGCGGCACCGGCAACGCTCTCAACAACAGCCTGGGCGGCGGCAGCGCCGCCGACCTGCTGGTCGGGCTCGACGGCAACGACACCCTCAACGGCGGCGCCGGGGCGGACACGCTGATCGGCGGCGCCGGGAACGACGTCTATGTGGTCGACAACGCCCTGGACACGCTGGTCGAATTGCCGGGCGAGGGCACCGACACCGTCCAGAGCTCGATCTCCCTCACCCTGCTCGATCATTTCGAGAACCTGACGCTGACCGGCGGCGGCTCCAACACCGGAACCGGCAACGCGGTCGACAACGTGCTGACCGGCAACGGGGCCGCCAACACTCTGTATGGCCTGGACGGCAATGACACGCTGAACGGCGGGGGCGGGATCGACACGCTGGTCGGCGGCACCGGCAATGACAGCTATGTGGTCGACAACAGCGGCGACGTGATCACCGAAGCCGCCGGCGAGGGCACCGATACGGTGAGCGCGTCCGCGTCCTACACGCTGGCGAGCGCCATCGAAAGCCTCACCCTGACCGGCTCGGCCAACATCAACGGGACCGGGAACGACCTGGCCAACACGCTGACCGGCAACGCGGGGGCCAACACGCTGGACGGCGGGCTCGGCGCCGACATCATGACCGGCGGCAGCGGCAACGACGTGTATGTGGTCGACGACGCCGGCGACGTGGTGACCGAAGCGAGCGGCCAGGGCGTCGACGAGGTGCGCACGACGCTGGCGGGTTTCACGTTGGGCGCCAATGTCGAGAACTTGACCCATATCGGCACCGGCCCGTTCTCCGGCATCGGCAACGCGCTGGACAACAGGCTGGTCGGCGGCACCGCGGCCGACACGCTGGACGGCGGGTCGGGGTCCGATACGCTCGATGGCGGCCTGGGCGCCGACAGCCTGATCGGTGGGGCGGGCGACGATGTGTTTCTGGTCGATGATGCCGGTGACGTCGTGATCGAGCTTCCTGGCGAGGGCATGGACGAGGTGCGCACCACGCTGGCGGCCTACACCCTGGGCGACGACATCGAGCGGCTGGCCCACACCGGATCGGCGGCCTTCGTCGGGACCGGCAACGCCCTCGACAACCGGCTCCAGGGTGGCAGCGGCGCCGACACGCTGGACGGCGGGATTGGCGCCGACACGCTGGACGGCGGCCTCGGCGCCGACAGCCTTATCGGTGGCGCGGGCGACGACGTGTATCTGGTCGATGACGCCGGTGATGTGGTGATCGAGCTGCTTGGCGAAGGCTTCGACGAGGTGCGCACCAGTCTGACCGCCTACACGCTCGGCGCTGGACTCGAATCCCTGATCCACACGGGAACCGGCAGCTTTTCGGCCAGCGGCAACGGCCTGGCAAACATCCTGGCCGGCGGGTCCGGCAACGACACCCTCGACGGCGGTGGCGGTGCGGACACCCTGATCGGCGGTGCGGGCGATGATCTCTACACGGTGGACGACCTGGGTGACATCGTGACCGAGTTGTCCGGGGGCGGCACCGACACGGTGCTGACCGATCTGAACTCCTGGACCTTGGGCGCCGACGTCGAGAACCTCATCCGCTTCGGCAGCGGCGACTTTGCCGGCACCGGCAACGGGTTGGCCAACCAGCTCCAGGGAGCATCCGGCAACGACACCCTGGACGGCGGGGCCGGCAACGACACGCTGACCGGCGGCCTGGGTGCCGACCTGTTCGTGTTCACGCCCGGCAGCGGGCTGGACGCCATCACCGATTTCAACGCCGGCGATGGGGATATGATCGGGCTGGCCTCCGGCCAGACCTACACGGTCGACACCGATCTCGACGGCAACGCGGTGATCGTCAGCGGCACCGACCTGCTGACCCTGATCGGCGTTCAACCCGCCTCCGTCTCGGCCGCGTGGTTCATCACCATCTGACACGCGCAGCCACCCCGCCCCTTGTACAGGCCGCAAACCCGTGTGGGGCGGGGGGGGGAGCAGCCAATCCATCTCGTTAATTCCGTTCAATGAGACAAATCGGATCGTTCTCTGATAGGAACGAAGAAATCCGCTTGCCCGCCGCTCCTGTTTTTGGCAGGATCGAGACGGATCATATCGCTGGGTGAGACTGCACGCAGTGATCCGGCTCCGCCCCCCGCGTGACGCGGAGGGCTGAAGAAAATGGGGAGGGGACGGTTTCGGCCGGTGCCGGCGTGGCGGACGCCCGGGCACAGCCGCGCGCCGTACCGTCCGGACAGCAGACGACGGGAGCACCACCATGAAAATGACGACCGAAGAAGCCTTCGTGAAGGTCCTCCAGATGCACGGCATCCAGCATGCCTTCGGCATCATCGGATCGGCCATGATGCCGGTCTCCGACCTGTTCCCGAAGGCCGGAATCACCTTCTGGGATTGCGCGCACGAGACCAACGCGGCGCTGATCTGCGACGGCTACAGCCGTGTCACCGGCAAGATGGGCATGGCCATCGCCCAGAACGGTCCCGGCGTCACCGGTTTCATCACCTCGATCAAGACCGCCTACTGGAACCACACGCCGATGCTGCTGGTCACCCCGCAGGCGGCCAACAAGACCATCGGCCAGGGCGGTTTCCAGGAAGTCGAGCAGATGGCCATGTTCGAGGACATGGTGTGCTACCAGGAGGAGGTGCGCGACCCCTCCCGCATGGCGGAAGTGCTGAACCGGGTCATCGAGAAGGCGTGGCGCGGTTCGGCGCCGGCCCAGATCAACATCCCGCGCGACTACTGGACCCACGTCATCGACGTCGAGCTGCCGCAGATCGTGCGGCTGGAGCGCCCCGCCGGCGGCCGCCAGGCGGTGGCCGAGGCCGCCAAGCTGCTGTCGGAGGCCAAGTTCCCGGTCATCCTGAACGGCGCCGGCGTGGTCATCGGCAACGCCATCGAGGACTCCAAAGCGCTCGCCGAGCGGCTGGACGCCCCGGTCTGCTGCGGCTACCAGCACAACGACGCCTTCCCGGGCAGTCACCCGCTGGCCGCCGGCCCGCTCGGCTACAACGGTTCCAAGGCCGCCATGGAGCTGATCGCCAAGGCCGACGTGGTGCTGGCTCTGGGCACCCGCCTCAACCCCTTCTCCACCCTGCCCGGTTACGGCATCGATTATTGGCCGAAGACCGCCAAGATCATCCAGGTCGACATCAACCCCGACCGCATCGGTCTGACCAAGAAGGTCTCGGTGGGCATTTGCGGCGACGCCAAGCAGGTGGCGCAGCAGCTTCTGGCGCAGCTCGCCCCGACCGCCGGCGACGACGGGCGCGAGGAGCGCAAGGCGCTCATCCACCGCACCAAGTCGGCCTGGCTGCAGATGCTGTCCTCGCTCGACCATGAGGACGACGATCCCGGCACCAGCTGGAACGCCGAGGCCCGCGAGCGCGAGCCGAACCGCATGTCGCCGCGCCAGGCTTGGCGCGCCATCCAGGCGGCCCTGCCGCGCAACGCCATCCTGTCCACCGACATCGGCAACAACTGCGCCATCGGCAACGCCTACCCGTCCTTCGAGGAAGGCCGGAAGTATTTGGCGCCGGGCATGTTCGGGCCCTGCGGTTACGGCTTCCCGTCCATCGTCGGCGCCAAGATCGGCCAGCCCGACGTGCCGGTGATCGGCTTCGCCGGTGACGGCGCCTTCGGCATCTCGATGAACGAGATGAGCTCGATCGGCCGTGAGGAATGGCCGGCGATCACCATGGTGATCTTCCGCAACTACCAGTGGGGCGCGGAGAAGCGCAACACGACCCTCTGGTACGACAACAACTTCGTCGGCACCGAGCTGAACCTGAAGCTCAGCTACGCCAAGGTGGCGGAGGCCTGCGGTCTGGCCGGCATCGTCGCCACCACCCAGCAGGAGGTGACCGACGCCCTGACCAAGGCCATCGAGAACCAGAACAAGGGCATCACCACCTTCGTCGAGGTGGTGCTGAACCAGGAGCTGGGCGAGCCGTTCCGCCGCGACGCCATGAAGAAGCCGGTGGTCGTCGCCGGCATCGACCCGGCCGACATGCGGCCGCAGCAGCCGCCGGTCTGATCGGTCGCCGGACCGAACGAGTGTCCCCTTCCCCCCTCGGGGGAAGGGACGGGGGTGGGGACCGACGCGTCCCCCGCGATTCTCCCGGCCTTCGGGCCATAAACTCCCCCACCCCGAACCCCTCCCCCGCGCGGGGGAGGGGCTTTTTTCATGCCCGCCCGTCACTTCCCTTCGCTGACCGACCAGCCCGGCGGTACGCCCTGCATGTCGGGCAGCCGGTGGGCGATCCCCTTGTGGCAGTCGATGCAGGTGCGTTCGCCGGAGAACAGGAAGCGCTGGTGGATGTCGGCGGCCCGCGCCCCCTGCTTGGTGATGTCCATCGATTCGGCGCTGTGGCAGTTGCGGCATTCCAGGCTGTTGTTGGCCTTCAGCCGCGCCCATTCATGCTCGGCCAGTTCGCGGCGCATGGCGGCGAACTTGTCGGGCGTGTCGATGGTGCCGAACAGGTGGCCCCAGACCTCCTTGGACGCCTGCATCTTGCGGGCGATCTTGTCGGTCCAGTTGTGCGGCACGTGGCAGTCGGGGCAGGAGGCGCGGACCCCCGAGCGGTTGGTGAAGTGGATGGTCTGCTTGAGCTCCTGATAGACGTTGTCGTTCATCTCGTGACAGGAGATGCAGAAGGCCTCGCGGTTGGTCGCCTCCAGCGCGGTGTTGAAGCCGCCCCAGAAGAACACGCCGGCTGCGAAGCCGCCAAGCGTCAGGAATCCCAGGCTGAGGGTGCGCGCCGGGCTGGCGATGATCCGCCAGGGCCGCAGCAGGAATCCGGGCAGTCTCATCGCCGGTCACCTCCGTCCGACGGCCGGCTGATCAGGCTGTCCACGTCGCGGAAATCGTTGCGCACGACGGGCTGCGCCACGGTCTGCGGCACATGGCATTGCAGGCAGAAGTAACGCCGCGGGGTGACACCGCCCAGCGTCTGGCCGTCGCGGTCGACATAGTGGGTGATGCTGATCATCGGCGCCTGCGAGCCGGACGTGTATTGCCGGCTGTGGCAGGTCAGGCATTGATTGTTGTTCAGCGTGAGCTGGTAGTCCCTTATGTTGTGCGGGATCACCGGCGGCTGTTCCGGGTAATTGCGGGCGACCCGGCGGTCGTCGGTGACGTCGGCCGGGATGGCGGGAGCGGCAAGCTGCTGCTCGAAGCCGACGGGCGGGCGGAACGGCGTCTGGACCTGGACGTTCTGGCCGGGGGATTGCGCCGGCAGGACGGCGGGCAGCAGGACGGGAAGCGCGGCCAGGACCGCGAGGATGCGGGCGTTCATCTCGGTTCCTCCCTCAGACGGCCACGACCTTGACCGCGCACTTCTTGAAGTCGGTCTGTTTGCTGATGGGGTCGGTGGCGTCGAGCGTGACCTTGTTGATCAGGCGGGCGCTGTCGAACCAGGGCACGAAGACCGCCCCGCGCGGCGGCTTGTTGCGCCCGCGCGTTTCGACCCGCGTGCGGATCTCGCCGCGACGCGACATCACGCGCACCTCCGACCCGCGGCGCAGGCCGCGGGCGGCGGCGTCGTCCGGGTGCATGTAGACCAGCGCCATCGGCATGGCCTTGTACAACTCCGGCACCCGCATGGTCATGGAGCCGGAGTGCCAGTGCTCCAGCACGCGGCCGGTGACCAGCCACAGGTCGAACTCCTGGTCGGGGCTCTCGGCCGGCGGCTCGTAGGGGAAGGCGATGATGTTGGCCCGCCCGTCGGGGTTGCCGTAGAATTTCACGCCCTCCCCCGCCTTCACGAAGGGGTCGAGCCCCTCCCGGTAGCGCCAGAGCGTTTCCTTGCCGTCCACCACCGGCCAGCGCAGGCCGCGCACCTGGTGATAGGTGTCGTAGGGGGCGAGGTCGTGGCCGTGGCCGCGGCCGAACCACGCATACTCCTCGAACAGCCCCTTCTGGAGGTGGAAGCCGAAGGCCTTCGCCTCGGCGTTCTCATAGGCAGGGTTGAGATCGGACAGCGGAAAGCGGTTGACCTCGCCGTTGGCGAAGAGCACGTCGTAGAGGGTTTTGCCCTTCAGTTCGGGCGCCTTGGCGATCAGGTCGGGGGGCCACACCTCCTCCACCGTGAAGCGCTTGGAGAACTCCACGAGCTGCCAGAGGTCGGAGCGCGCCTCGCCGGGCGCTGCAACGAGCTGGTGCCAGAAATGGGTGCGCCGCTCGGCGTTGCCGTAGGCCCCCTCCTTCTCCACCCACATGGCCGCGGGCAGAACCAGATCGGCCGCCATCGCCGTCACCGTCGGGTAGGCGTCGGAGACGACGATGAAATTGTCGGGGTTGCGGTAGCCGGGATAGGTCTCCTGCGTCGTGTTGGGCGCCGCCTGGAGGTTGTTGTTGACCATGATCCAGTAGGCGTTGAGCTTGCCGTCCTTCAGCATGCGGTCCTGCTGGACGGCGTGGTAGCCGGGCTTGGCGGGGATGGTCCCCTCCGGCACCCGCCACTGCTTTTCCGCCGTCTTGCGGTGCTCGGGGTTGGTCACCACCATGTCGGCCGGCAGGCGGTGGGAGAAGGTCCCCACCTCGCGCGCGGTGCCGCAGGCGCTGGGCTGGCCGGTCAGGGAGAAGGGGCTGTTGCCGGGCTCGCTGATCTTACCGGTCAGCAAATGGATGTTGTAGACCATGTGGTTCGCCCAGACGCCGCGGACGTGCTGGTTGAAGCCCATGGTCCAGAAGGACATCACCTTGGTCCTGGGATCGGCGTACAGCTCGGCCAGGGCCAGCAGCCGCTCCTTCGGCACCTTGCTGATCTCCGACGCGCGCTCCACCGTGTAGTCGCTGACGAAGCGGGCGAACGCCTCGAAGCTGCCGGGCGTGCTGACCGCCGGGTCGCGCGCGTTGGCGGCGCGGGTCTCCAGCGCATGCTCGGGGCGCAGGCCATAGCCGATGTCCGTCTGCCCCATGCGGAAGTTGCAGTGCTTTTCCACGAACTCCCGGTTCACCCGCCCGGTCTGGATGATGTGGTTGGCGATGAAGTTGAGGATGGCGAGGTCGGTGCCGGGCTGGAACACCATGGGGATATCGGCCAGCTCGAAGCTGCGGTGCTCGAAGGTGGAGAGCACGGCCACCTTCACATGCTTGGCCGACAGCCGCCGGTCGGTGACACGGGTCCACAGGATCGGGTGCATCTCCGCCATGTTGGAGCCCCAGAGCACGAAGGCGTCGGCGTGCTCCATGTCGTCGTAGCAGCCCATCGGCTCGTCCATGCCGAAGGTGCGCATGAAGGCGACGGCGGCCGACGCCATGCAATGGCGGGCGTTGGGGTCCAGGTTGTTGGTCCGGAAGCCCGCGCGCATCAGCTTGCTGGCGGCGTACCCCTCCCAGATCGTCCACTGGCCGGAGCCGAACATGCCCACCGCGTCGGGGCCCTTGGCCTTCAGCACGCGCTTCCACTGGGCGGCCATCTCGTCGAAGGCGCGCTCCCAGGACACCGGCTGGAACTCGCCCTCCTTGTGGTACTGGCCGTCGCGCATGCGCAGCAGCGGCGTGGTAAGGCGGTCCTGCCCGTACAGGATCTTGGACAGGAAATAGCCCTTCACGCAGTTCAGGCCGCGGTTCACCTCCGCCTTCATGTCGCCGTGGGTGGCGACGACGCGGTTGTCCTTGACCGCCACCATGACGCCGCAGCCGGTGCCGCAGAAGCGGCAGGGCGCCTTGGACCAGGTGAGCTTCGCGTCCTCGCCCGCCACCATGCTGGTCTGGGCGGCGGCGGGAAGGCTGATGCCGCCCGCCGCCGCCGCCGTGGCGACCG
>OFDN01001364.1_pt1 | contig 16306 bp, 13 predicted proteins | sample 1520971 | NCBI WGS metagenome assembly OFDN01 (sample SAMEA94257418, study PRJEB24077) | hot springs metagenome | biome: Aquatic biome; feature: Geographical feature; material: Water | place: India | collected 2012-06-12 | depth 5 m
GAGCAGCGCAGGGCGGGTGGCCCGCGCGCGCAGCGCGCCACAAGCTCTGACTCGCAGGCGGGTGTCTGAACGGAGATTGCGCAGCAATCGCAGTGAGTTCCGCGGCGCGGGCCACCCGACCGAGCAGCGCAGGGCAGTTCGCGCGCAGCGCGAACCGCGGAAGTTAAGCCCCCGGGCCTGCCCGCACACCCCCGCGCCCCGCCGAGCCGCACCCCAGGCCCCCACAGCCCAGGCGCAAGCACAAGCGCAGCATCGCCAAACACAGCGCACCACCGCAAGCCGGCACCAGCAGCTTGTCTAGACAAGCCGCAACCAGCCCGCCGAAAGAACAGAAGCCGCACCATGAACAAGCCCATCGCCCCCAGCCTGCTGCAGCCCGCCGAAGCCTTCGCGCCTTATGCGAAGAACACCGCGGCCCGCATCGACGAGCCGGCCGAACGCACGGCCGAGGCCGCCGGGGCCCGTGTCGGCATCAGCCGGCCGCATGAATCGGCGCACCTGCATGTGGCCGGCGAGGCCACCTACATCGACGACATCCCCGAGCTGCAGGGCACGCTGCACTGCGCGCTGGGCCTGTCGCCGGTGGCCAACGGCACGCTGAAAGGCGCCGAGCTCGACCAGGTCAAGGCCATGCCCGGCGTGGTGGCCGTGCTCACCGCGGCCGACATCCCCGGCAGCAACGACTGCGGCTCCATCGTGCACGACGACCCCATCCTGTGCGACGGCGAGATCCGCTACCTCGGCCAGCCGGTGTTCGCCGTCATTGCCGCCAGCCGCGACCAGGCCCGGCGCGCGGCCGCGCTGGCCAGGCAGGTGCTGCAGATCGATGCCCTGCCGCCGGTGCTCACGCCGCAGCAGGCGCATGAGAAGCAGCAGTACGTGGTGCCGCCGATGCACCTGGTGCGCAGCACCAACGAAGGCGGCGCGCAGGCCGCGATCGCCAAGGCGCCGCACCGGCTGCAGGGCACGTTCGACGTCGGCGGCCAGGAACAGTTCTACCTGGAAGGTCAGATCAGCTATGCCGTGCCGAAGGAAAACGACGGCATGCATGTGTACTGCAGCACCCAGCATCCCACCGAGATGCAGCACCTGGTGGCCCATGCGCTGCACCTGCGCGCGCACCACGTGCAGGTGGAATGCCGGCGCATGGGCGGCGGCTTCGGTGGCAAGGAGTCGCAGTCGGGCCTGTTCGCCTGCGTGGCCGCGGTGGCCGCGAAGAAGCTCAACCGGCCGGTCAAGCTGCGGCTGGACCGCGACGACGACTTCCTGATCACCGGCCGGCGCCACTGCTTCTGGTACGAGTACGACGTCGGCTACGACGACGAGGGCCGCATCCTCGGCGCAGAGGTGACGATGGTCTCGCGCGCCGGCCATTCGGCCGACCTGAGCGGCCCGGTGATGACCCGCGCGCTGTGCCACTTCGACAATGCGTACTGGCTGCCCGACGTGGCGCTGCACGGCTACTCGGGCAAGACCAACACCCAGAGCAACACCGCCTTCCGCGGCTTCGGCGGGCCGCAGGGCGCCATCGCGGTGGAGAACATCCTCGACGCGGTGGCCCGACGCCTGGGCCGCGACCCGCTGGCGGTGCGCCGGGCCAACTTCTACGGCACCACCGAGCGCAACGTCACGCCCTACGAGCAGACCGTCACCGACAACATCGTGCACGAGGTGGTCGACCAGCTGGTGGCCAGCAGCGACTACGCCGCGCGGCGCGAGGCCATCGCGCAGTTCAATGCCGGCAGCCCGCTGCTCAAGCGCGGGCTGGCGCTGGTGCCGCTGAAGTTCGGCATCTCGTTCAACGTGAAGCACTTCAACCAGGCCGGCGCGCTGGTGCATGTGTACAACGACGGCTCCATCCTGGTGAACCATGGCGGCACCGAAATGGGCCAGGGCCTGAACACCAAGGTGGCCCAGGTGGTGGCGCATGAGCTGGGCGTCGGCTTCGAGCGGGTGCGCGTGACCGCCACCGACACGCAGAAGGTGGCCAACACCTCCGCCACCGCCGCTTCCACCGGCGCCGACCTGAACGGCAAGGCTGCGCAGGATGCGGCGCGCCAGATCAAGGAGCGGCTGGCCGCCTGCATCGCGGCCCACCATGGCGGCACGCCGGCCGAGGTGGTGTTCGCGAATGACCAGGTGCAGGTCGGCGGCCGCACCCTGCCCTTCGATGCGGTGGTGGCGCAGGCCTACCTGGATCGCGTGCAGCTGTGGTCCGACGGCTTCTACGCCACGCCCGGCCTGAGCTGGAACCGCGAGACGATGAAGGGCCGGCCCTTCTTCTACTTCGCCTACGGCGCGGCCGTGAGCGAGGTGGTGGTCGACACGCTGACCGGCGAATGGAAGCTGCTGCGCGCCGACGTGCTGCACGACGCGGGCCGCTCGCTCAACCCGGCCATCGACATCGGCCAGGTGGAAGGCGCCTTCATCCAGGGCATGGGCTGGCTCACCACCGAGGAGCTGGTGTGGCACCCGCAGACCGGCAAGCTGACCACGCATGCGCCCAGCACCTACAAGATCCCGACGGCCAACGATTGCCCGCCGGTGTTCAACGTCAAGCTGTTCGAAGGCCCCAACCGCGAGGACTCGATCCACCGCAGCAAGGCCGTGGGCGAGCCGCCGCTGCTGCTGCCGTTCTCGGTGTTCTTCGCGATCCGCGACGCCATCTCGGCCGCGGCCGACCACCGCGTCGATCCACCGCTGCGCGCGCCGGCCACGTCGGAAGCCATCCTGGCCGCGCTCACCGCGGTGAAGGCGGCGGGCTGAGCGCGATGGACCGCCACGTCCGCCGCACCGCCCGCGCCTGGCGCCATGCCGCCCGCCATCCCGCGGTGGTGGTGCAGGTGGTCGAGTCGCGCGGCTCGGCGCCGCGCCATGCCGGCACGCGCATGCTGGTGTCGGCGCGGGAGGCGGTGGGCACCATCGGCGGTGGCCACCTGGAGCTGAAGGCCATCGACGCCGCGCGTGCGATGCTGGCCCAAGGACAGGCAGCGTTCCAGCGGCACTATCCGCTGGGCCCGGCGCTGGGCCAGTGCTGCGGCGGCGCGGTGACGCTGGCCTTCGACTGGCTGGACGATGCGGCCCTGGCCGCCTGGCCCGAGCCCGAGCCGATGTTCCACCTGCAGCTGTACGGTGCCGGCCATGTGGGGCAGGCCATCGTGCGGCTGCTGGCCACGCTGGATTGCCGGGTGGACTGGATCGACGAGCGGGAGGACCAGTTTCCGCCCGCCGATGCCTTCGTGCCGGCGCCGGACCACATCCGCGCGCTGGCGGTGGATGCGGTGGAAGGTGAGGTGGACGCTGCGCCGCCCGGGGCCTTCTACCTGGTGCTGACGCACAGCCACGACCTGGACCTGCGCATCACCGAAGCCATCCTGAAGCGGGGGGACTTCGGCTTCTTCGGCCTGATCGGCTCGGCCACCAAGCGCGCGCGCTTCGTGCACCGCATGGAAGCCAAGGGCATGGCGCCCGAGACACTGGCCCGCATGCACTGCCCCATCGGCGTGGAAGGCATCACCGGCAAGGAGCCGGAGGTGATCGCGATGGCGGTGGTGGCGCAGCTGCTGCAGCAGCGCCGGCCCGGGGCCTGAGGGCAGGCCCGGCAGGCGTGTGGTCAGTGCACGCGGTCGCTCAGGCAGACCGCGGGCGGGCAGTATTCCCGGCCGACCACGGCGCGTGCGTACAGGTAGTTGTCCCGCGCCCGCTCGCTGAGCGAATCCAGGTGCACCTGGCCGCGCTCGTCACACGGGAAGGTGAGTGCGCGTCCCGAGTGGAACAGCGACTCGAAGCGCAGCTCGTAGGCGGCTTCGGCGTGGGATGCAGTGGAAATCATGGCATCGCTCCCGGTGGGTGGATGGGTACATCGTCCTTGGTGCCAAGCGTAGGCACCACCCCTCTGATGCGCCATGTCCCACCACCTCAAGGGTGTGTCGGCACCCCACTACGAAGGACGTAGCAAGTTCGCCTACAGGCTGTGAGACGTGGCGCCGCCGAACAGCCGCTGCGTGACGAGTTGCGGGTCGGTCAGCGTGCGCACGGCCTGGTAGGCGTCCTCCGCCTGCGGATGCACCCGCCGCAGGAAGTTGAGCCACTGTTTTAGCCGGCCCGCCTGGTGACGCGCCTCCACACGCAGGCGGATGAGCTGCCAGAAGTCGGCCAGCCGCGGCTGCAGTGCCGGCCAGCCCACCGCCTGTTCCGCGCCGCGGATGGCCAGCGCCAGGCCGGGGTCGGCCACCATGCCGCGGCCCAGCATCAGCGCGTCGCAGCCAGACACCTCGGTGCAGCGCAGCGCGTCGGCCACGGTCCAGATCTCGCCGTTGGCCACCACCGGCAGCTTCACCGCGGCGCGGATGTCGGCGATGCGCTCCCAGTAGGCGGGCGGCCTGTAACCGTGGGCCTTGGTGCGGGCATGCACCACCAGTTCCTCGGCGCCGCCGGCCTCGATGGCCTGCGCGCAGTCGATGGCCAGGCGGTCGTCCTCGAATCCCAGCCGCATCTTGGCCGACACCGGCATGTGCGCCGGCACCGCGCGGCGGACGGCTTCCACGATGCGGCCGACCAGCGGCGGGTCCACCAGCAGGGCGGCGCCGCCGCCATGGCGGTTGACCACCTTGGCCGGGCAGCCGAAGTTGAGGTCGATGCCGGCTGGGCCGAGCGAGGCCAGGCGCTGCGCGTTCTCGGCCAGGCAGGCCGGGTCGGAGCCCAGCAGCTGCGCCCGCACCGGCACGCCGGCACGGGTGCGGCCGCCGTTGTGCAACTCGGGCATCACCCGCACAAAGGCCTTCTCCGGCAGCAGCGTGCCGGTGACACGGATGAACTCCGACACGCAGCGGTCGATGCCGCCGACGGCGGTGAGGGTGTCGCGCAGGGCGAAGTCCAGCAGGCCCTCCATCGGGGCCAGCAGCAAGCGGATGGTCACGGGAACGAAACGGTCTCGGGCAAAACCGGGAGTATCAATGCGCGGCGGCGGGGGCCTTGCCACGCAGGCGCTGCACCCCCATCACCACCGCCAGGATGATGGCACCGGCGATGGCGCCCACCACCATGTTGGCCAGGTTGGCCACCAGCCAGCCCGCCACGCCCCCGAGTGGCTCGGCAAAGCCCTCGATGGCATGGGCCACCGGGCCCACGCCGTGCACCAGGATGCCGCCGCCCACCAGGAACATGGCCGCGGTGCCGGCCACGCTGAGGAACTTCATCAGCCAGGGCGCGGCGGCCAGGATGCCGCGGCCCAGGGCCTGCAGGCCGCCGCTGCCGCTTCGGCTGAGCGCCAGGCCGGCGTCGTCCAGCTTCACGATGCCAGCCACCAGGCCGTACACGCCCACCGTCATCAGCAGCGCAATGCCCACCAGCACCATCACCTGGGTGGTGAAGGGCGCGTCGGCCACGGTGCCCAGGGTGATGGCGATGATCTCGGCCGACAGGATGAAGTCGGTGCGGATGGCGCCCTTGATCTTGTCCTTCTCCAGCGCCACGAGGTCCACGTGGCTGTCGCCCAGCGCCTGCACATGGCGGGCGCGGGTGGCGGCGTCTTCCTCCTTCGAATGCAGGAACTTGTGCGCCAGCTTCTCCACGCCTTCGAAACACAGGAAGGCGCCGCCCAGCATCAGCAGCGGCGTCACCGCCCAGGGCACAAAGGCGCTGATGAGCAGCGCCGCCGGCACCAGGATCGCCTTGTTGACGAAGGAGCCCTTGGCCACCGCCCACACCACCGGCAGCTCGCGGTCGGCCTTGACGCCGGTGACCTGCTGGGCATTGAGCGCCAGGTCGTCGCCGAGCACGCCGGCGGTCTTCTTGGTGGCCAGCTTGGTAAGCACGGCCACGTCGTCCAGCACGGAGGCGATGTCGTCGATCAGGGCGAGCAAGCTGGAACCGGCCATGGAGGCACCTTCAGTCGGAAATGGCCGCGCGGGAGGAAGCGGGCGCGGCAGCCGCAGGGGCGCTCAATCGTGCCCCGAAGGACCTGCAGCAATCGACGTGCGCGCATCGGCTTCCCACCGCGCACGCAGGGCCTCCCAGCCGTCGTGGCCCAGGTCGGCCAGGGTGCGCTGGTTCACCTCGAAGATGGCCTCGGGCTCCGGGAAGGCGACCACCGCGCGGTCGATGCTCTCCTCGCGCAGCAGGTGCAGCATCGGATAGGGCGACTGGTTGGTGGCGTTCTCGATGTCGCCGGGCTCGGTGCCTTCGAAGCGGTATTGCGGGTGGAAGCTGGCCACCTGCAGCACGCCTTCCAGGCCCAGGTCTTCCAGCAGCGCGTCGGCGGCGTCCAGGAACTGGTTGTAGTCGTCGAAGTCGGTGAGCACCGCCGGATGGATCAGCAGGCAGGTGTCGGTCTCGGCCGGGTCGGTGGCGGCCAGGGCCTGCATCTCGTCGGCCAGCTGCTGCAGCAGCGCCTCGGGCTCGGGCGATTCGCACACCGCGAAGCGCACCTGCCCGCGCACGTGCACCGCCTTGGCAAACGGGCACAGGTTCAGGCCGATCACCGCATGCTCCAGCCAGGCCCGCGTCTCGGCCACCGCCTGCTGCGCGCTCACGGCGGGCATCAGGCCGCCCCCTGGCTGGCGGCTTCGGGCAGCAGGCCGCGCTGGCGCAGCATCGGCTCCACCACCGGCGGCCGGCCGCGGAAGGCCACGAACGCCTCTTCCGGCGCCACGCTGTTGCCCGCCGCGTAGACATGGCGCAGCAGCCGGCCGGCCACCTGCGCATCGAACGGGCTGCCGGCTTCCATGAAGGCGTCCCAGGCATCGGCGTCCAGCACCTCGGCCCACAGGTACACGTAGTAACCCGCCGCATAGCCGTGGCCGGCGAACAGGTGCTGGAAGTGGGTGAAGCGGTGGTTGATCCCGGCCGCATGCGGCAGGCCGCGCTCGGCCAGCACCTGCGCCTCGAAGGCCACCGGATCGGCCGGCACCTGCGCCAGCGGCAGCGCATGCACGGCCATGTCGGTGAGGGCGCTGCCCACGTAGCGCACCGCCTCGTAGCCCTGGCCGAAGCGCTCGGCGGCCTGCAGCCGCTGGACCAGCGCCTGCGGGATCGGCTCGCCGGTGTGCACGTGGCGGGCGTGGCGCTGCAGCACCTCGGGCTCGGTGGCCCAGTGCTCGTACAGCTGCGAAGGCAGCTCCACGAAATCCCGCAGCACCTGGGTGCCGGCCAGCCGTTCATAGCGCACGCTGGACAGCAGGCCGTGCAGGCCGTGGCCGAACTCGTGGAACAGCGTGCGCACATCGTCGAAGCCCAGCAGCGTGGGCTCGCCGGCCGCGGCCTTGGCGAAGTTGTTGTTGTTGACGATGATCGGATGCACCTCGGCGCCATTGCGGTGCTGGCGCCGGTAGGCGCTCATCCAGGCGCCGCTGCGCTTGGTGGGCCGCGCGAAGTTGTCGTGCAGGAACAGGCCCACCACCCCGCCCGCGGCATCGCGCACCTCGTAGGCCTTGACGTCGGCGTGGTAGAGCTGCAGCTGCGGCTGCTCGGTGAACTGCAGGCCGAAGAGGCGCTGCGCGCAGTCGAAGGCCGCGGCCACCATGCGCTCCAGCGAAAAGTACGGCTTCACCTCGGCATCGTCGATGGCGTAGTGGCGCTGGCGTACCTGCTCGGCCCAGTAGCGCCAGTCCCACGGTTCCAGCGTGCCGGTGTCGCCGGCTTCGGCGCGCAGCGCATCGATCTGCGCGCGCTCGCGGCCCATGGTGTCCACCGCGCGGGTCCACACGTCGTCCAGCAGCCGGGCCACCGCGGCCTGCGTGCCGGCCATGGTGTCGGCCAGCGTGAAGTCGGCAAAGCTGGCATGGCCGTGCAGCGCGGCCCGCTCGGCACGCAGCTGCAGGATCTCGTGCACCAGCGCGCGATTGTCGGTGGGGCCGGCATGCTCGCCGCGGCGGGTCCAGGCGCGCCAGGCCTGCTCGCGCAGGTCGCGCCGGGCGCTGAAGGTGAGGAAGGGCACGATCAGCGAGCGCGACAGCGTGATCACCGGCTGCGGCAGCTGCCGCGCACGGGCCGCCTCGCGTGCGGCCGCCAGCACGAAGTCCGGCAGGCCGGCCTGCTCGGCCGCCGTGGGCAGCGCCAGCTGCCAGCTGGATTCGTCGGCCAGCACGTTCTGGCCGAACTGCGTGGTGAGCGTGGCCAGCCGTTCCATGATCTGCGCATGCCGCGCGCGGGCCTCGGGCGCCAGCCGGGCACCGGTGCGCACGAAGTCCAGGTGCACCCGCTCGACCAGGCGCAGCTGCTCCGGGTCCAGGCCCAGCTCGGCGCGGCGCTGCCACACCGCATCGATGCGGCGGAACAGCGGCTCATGCAGCGAGATGGCGTTCTCGTGCGCCGCGATGCGCGGCGCCAGTTCGCGCTGCGCCTCACGCAAGGCGGGCGTGGCCTCGGAAGCGGCGAGGTTGGCGAAGCAGCCTTCCAGGTCGCTCATCAGCCGGCCCGATCGGTCGAAGGCGGCGATGGTGTTGTCGAAGGTGGGCTCCGCCGCCTGCTGGGCGATGGCGTCCAGCTCCTGGCGCTGCTGCTGCATCGCCACCTCGAAGGCGGGCGCGAAGTGCGCGGCCTCGATCTGCGCGAAAGGCGGCAGGCCGTGCGGCGCGGTCCACGGGGCCAGCAGCGGGTTCGGCGATCGAAGGTCCGCGCTCATTTGCCCGCCTTGATGGCTTTTTCGTCGTCCTCGCGATAGCGGCGGTCGGCGCAGTCGCGCAGCCAGGCCTGGCGCTGTTCCTCGGCGGCGGCGGTCTCGGCCGCCAGCACTGCCTGCTTCTCGTTCCAGGCGGCGGCGCGAGCGTCGTGCACCTTGGACTGTTCGTTCAGCGTATTCACCGCGGCGTCGTAGGCGGGCTGCAGCGGCGCGCCTTCGGCCTGCAGCGCGGCGGCATCGGTCTTGAGCTGCTTTTCCTCGGCCTGCAGGGCCTGCCGCGCGGTGTCGTCGGCGGCGGGCTGGGCGGCCTTGGCATTGAAGGCCTGGATGCGGCCGCTGAGCTCGCGCATGCGCTCGTTGAGCTGGCGGATGGCCTGGCCCTTGGCCTCGGCATCGGCCTTCAGCGGCTGCAGCGATTGCGAGAGCTTGACCACCTCGGCCCGCTCCGCATCCAGCGCCGCCTTGCTGGCCTCGGCGGCGACCCGCCGCTGCTCCACGTCGGCCTCGCGCTTCATGCAGGCGCGCAGCTCTTCCTTGGTCATGATGGGTGCCTTGCTGTTGGTCTTGCCGACAGGCACCTGCGCCAGGGCCGACGCAGCCGGCGCGATCAGCGCAGCGGCGGTCAGCAGCGGGAAAAGTCGCTTCAAGTTCGGGCTCCCGGTAGGAAGGTTCGCAAAGCCGGGATGATGCCATCCGGGCCTGGCCAACCTCCCGCGCCGGTCACCCGAGCGACGCCAGCACGCGGTCGACCATGTGGCCGCTCTGGCCCAGGTAGCCGGCCGGCTCGCACAGCGCGGCCAGCGCGTCGCGGTCCAGGTGGCGGCTGATGTCCGGGTGCGCGGCCAGCAGGTCCAGCAGCGGCCGCTGCTGCTGCACCGCATCCCGGCACAGGTCGTACACCAGGTCGTGCGCCGCCTCGCGGCCCAGGTAGGGGCCCAGGCCCATCATCACCGCCTCGCTCATCACCAGGCCGTGGGTGATGTCGATGTTGTGGCGCATGCGGGCCTCGTCCACCTCCAGCCCTTCCAGCACGAAGCGCGACTGCTTCAGCGCACCGGCCATCAGGCAGAAGGCCTCGGGCAGCACGATCCATTCGATCTCCCACGGGCCGGTGGAGCGCTCGTGGTCGGCCACCATCGCATCCATCAGCGCGGCCGCATGCTGGCGCACCACCGAGATGGCCGCGTGGATGTAGCAGCTGCTGATCGGGTTGCGCTTCTGCGGCATGGTGCTGCTGCTGCCGCGGCCGTGGGCATAGGGCTCGTACACCTCGGCCACCTCGGTCTGCATCATCAGCTTGACGTCCATGCTGAGCTTGCCCAGCGTGCCGCCCACCAGGCCGAGGAAGGCGCCCACCTCGGCGATGTTGTCGCGGATGGTGTGCCAGGCGATCAGCGGCTGCTGCAGGCCCAGCTCGGCGCACAGGCCGGCCTGCGTCTCCATCGCGCCGGTGGACAACGAGGCCAGCGTGCCGGCCGCGCCGGCGAACTCGCCCACCAGCACCCGAGCCTTCAGCTGCACCAGCCGCTGGCGGTGCCGCTCGATGGCCGACAGCAGGCCGGCCATCTTGTAGCCGAAGGTGACGGGAATGGCCTGCTGCAGGTTGCTGCGGCCGATCATCGGCGTGTCGCGGTGGCGGCGCGCCAGCTGCGCCAGCGCGGCGCTGATGGCGGCCAGCTCGTCGTCCACGATCTGCAGCGCCTCGCGGATCTGCAGCACGGTGGCCGTGTCGGTGATGTCCTGGGTGGTGGCGCCCCAGTGGCAGTACTCGCCCAGGCGGTCGCGGCACAGCGCATTGAGCTGCGACACCACGCCCAGGATGGGGTAGCCGATGCGCTCGGTCTGCTGGCGCAACTTGGCCATGTCGATCTCGTCGAGCCGGCAGTGGCGCACGATCTCGTCGGCCGCCTCCTGCGGTATCAGCCCCAGGCGGCCCTGCACGATGGCCAGCGCGCGTTCCACGTCCAGGTACTTCTGCGTGCGGTTCTCGTCCGACCACACCTGGCGCATGGCGTCCGACGAGAAGATGCCCTGGAAGATGGCGGAATCGATGAGGGTGGAAGGCATGGCAGCCCTTTCCTAGAAGGTGTGTCGGATGCCGGCTTCGGCACCGGTGGAGCGCTGGCCGCCGGCCAGCCCGGCCGGGCCGCCAGGCACGCTGAAGCTGGCGCCGCCGCGGTTGTCGATCACCGAGGCGGTGGCATACAGCGCGCTGCGACGGGACAGGTTGTGCACGTAGCCCAGGCCCCACTGCCGCGCTTCGTTGCCGCCGATGCCGGCGGTGCCCACGCGGCCGGAGAAGTCGGCCCGGTTGAAGGAGAACTTCAGCTCGTGCGCACCCACCGGCACCACCAGCCCGACCAGCAGGTTCAGCTGCCGTGCATCGGCCAGCTCGAAGCGCCGCACGGCCAGGCTGAGCCGGCCGAAGCCCAGCGCATAGCTCGCGCCCAGGGCCGTGTCCTGGAAGCGCTCGTCGTCGGGCAAGGCCGGCTCGGTGGCCGTGTGCGCGGCCGACAGCACCCAGGCGCCGCCGGCCCAGCCGATGCGGGCACCGGCCAGCTTGTACTGCCCGCTGCCGGCCGCGCCGCCCTCGCCGGCCGCAAGCATCACGCCGCCTTCCAGGCCGGCCAGGCCCGTGGGCAGCAGCCATTGCACGGCGTTGCTGGAGCGCACCGTGGTGTTGGCCGTGGTGCCGAAGGCCGAGCGGATGGGTCCGCGTTGGCTGGCCGCCACCAGGTTGTTGGAGCCGGCCACGCCCACGTAGCTGAAGGGATCGAAGCGGCTCCAGCCGGTGTAGCTGGGCACGAAGTCGCGGCCGGCGCGCAGCTCGCCCCAGGCCTTGGCGGCCAGGCTGAGCGTGCTGCGGCGGTCCCAGAACTGCGTGGCCTGCACCGCGGTGCCGGCGTCGGCGGCGATGCCGTGCTCCAGGTGGAAGCCGGCCGACAGGCCGCCGCCCAGGTCCTCGGCGCCGCGGATCACCACGCGGCTGGTGGCGTTGGAGCCGCTGACCAGCGACTGCATGCTGCCCACGCCTTGGTTGTGCACCGTGCGTGCGGCCAGGTCGACGATGCCGGACAGGGTGACGCTGGACTGGGCCAGCGCCGGTCCCGCGATGGCGGTGGCGGCAGCGGCCAGGGCGGCACCGGCCGCGTGGCGATGGTGGAAGTGGAGGGCGCGCATGCTCACTCCACCGTCAGCCGGGCATCGGCCACCACGCGCTTCCACTTGGCCAGCTCGGCCTTCACCAGCGCACCCAGCTCGGCCGGGCTGCTGGTCTGCACGTCGGCGCCGTTGTCCTCGAAGCGCTTGACCACCTCGGCATCGGCCAGCACCTGGTTGACGGCCTTGTTCAGCTTGTCCACCACGGCCTTGGGCGTCTTGGCGGGTGCGAAGAGCGCATACCACTGGGTGACGTCCACGCCGTCCACGCCAGCCTCCTTCAGCGTGGGCACGTCGGGCAGCGCGGGCACGCGCTTGGGGCCGGCCACGGCCAGCGCGCGCAGCTTGCCGTTCTTCACATGCGGGTAGGCGGTGAACAGGCTGGGAAACATGAACTGCGTCTGGTCGGCGATGGTGTCGTTGACCGCGGGCGCCGAGCCCTTGTAGGGCACGCCCAGCATCACCACGCCGGCATTGAGCTTGAACAGCTCGGCCGCGAAATGCGGCGCCGTGCCGTTGCCGGCCGAGGCATAGGTGTACTTGTCGGGCTTGGCCTTGAGCTGCGCCACCAGGTCGCGAACGTCCTTCACCGGCACGTTCTTGCTGGCCACCATCAGCGTGGGCGAATAGCCCACCAGCCCGATGGGCTCGAAGTCGGCCACCGGGTCGTAGCGCAGCTTCTGCAGCGCGGGGTTCATGCCGTGGGTGGCGATGTAGCCCAGCATCAGCGTGTGGCCGTCGGGTGCGGCGCGGGCCACGTATTCGCTGGCGATGGAGCCGTTGGCGCCGGCGCGGTTGTCGATGATGACCGTCTGGCCCAGCATGCCGCCCAGCTTCTGGCCGATGGTGCGGGCCATGGCGTCGTTGGCGCCGCCGGCGGCGGTGGGCACCACGATGGTGATGGTCTTGGTGGGATAGGCGGCATCGGCGGGGCCGGCCTGCACCAGGGCGGGCGCGGCGGCCGCCAGGGCGGCGGACACCAGGGGGGCGATCAACTTCTTCACGGGCTTGTCTCCGTCCAGGGGCTTCGAGAACACGTAATCGGGGATGTGGATCTCCCCTTGCAGAATCTTTCGGGCGGTGCGCACCAGCGCCGCGCGCTGGATGCGGGCCTCGGCGCCCTCGCCTTCGATGGCCACGGCCACGTCGATGCGGCCTTGCGGGTGCAGCACCAGCACGTTGCGCGGGCCGCTGCGCTGCCGCGCGCTGCTGGCCACCGTGCCGGGCAGCGCAAAGGCCGCAGCCACGCCGATGGCGCCGGTGACCGCATGCGATGCATGGCAGCGCCGCGGCGTGAAGTAGCGCGAGGTGATGCTGTCGGGCCCGTCGCCTTCGCTGACGATCACCGGCTTGGGGATCACGCTGTCGGACACGTCGCCCAGTCCCATCAGCTCGCCGGCCTGGCGGCGCAGCGATTCCAGCGTGGCCAGCAGCGGTGCGTCGGCATCGAGCACCGCCGGCGTCTCGCGCCCCGTGAGGCCCAGGCTGGCGGCCTGCACCACCATCAGCGGCATGGCCGCGTCGATGCAGGTGACGGCGATGCCGCCGATCAGGTCGGTGCGCCGGCCGGTGGGGAACACGCTGCCCGTGACCGCGCCCCAGGCATCGAGGAAATCGAGCTGGATGGGCGCCGCCGTGCCGGCCACGCCGTCGATGCGCACGCTGCCTTCGTACTGCACCCGGCGGCCGGGGGTCTGCACCGTCACGTCGATGCGGGCGCCGGTGTTGACGTTGTGCACCCGCACGCGGGTCTCGCCTTCCTGCGCGGCCACCCGGCCCTGTTCGATGGCGAAGGGGCCGACGCCCGACAGCATGTTTCCGCAGTTGGGCCGGGTGTCGACCGACTGCTGGCCCACGCCCACCTGGGCGAAGAGGTAGTCCACGTCGCAATCGGGCTGCTGGGAGCGCGACACGATGGCCACCTTGCTGGTGAGCGTGCTGCCGCCGCCCACGCCGTCCACCTGCAGCAGGTCGGAGGCGCCGATGGCGCCGATCAGCGCCTGGTCACGCGCCAGGTCGTCGGCGGGCAGCCATTCCCGCAGGAAGAACGGCCCGCGGGAGGTGCCGGCCCGCATCAATACGCAAGGAAGGGTGAGCTGTGCCATGGGTCGAATCATGGGCGGCCCATCGATGCGCGTGAATTGCACAGTGGGTATCGATTGATCCACACTGTCGATCAATCCGGAACTTGACGCGGCGCCTGCCATGGCCATCCACTTCGACCTGAACGACCTGCTCGCCTTCCGCGCGGTGGCGGAGCTGAACAACTTCCGCCGCGCGGCGGAAGCGGTGCACATCTCGCAGCCGGCCTTCAGCCGCCGCATCGAGAAGCTGGAGGAGGCGCTGGGCGTGCGCCTGCTCGACCGCACCACCCGGCGCGTGAGCCTGACGGCCGTGGGCCGCGACTTCGCGCGCAAGGTGCAGCAGATCCTGGACGAGCTGGACAGCACGCTGCTGGGCATCCGCGGCGTGGCGGCCACGCGCATGGGCGAGGTGACCATCGCCTGCGTGCCGTCGACGGTGTACTACTACCTGTCGCGGGTGATCCAGCGCTACCGCGAGGCCTACCCCAAGATCCGCGTGAAGGTGCTGGATGCCAGCGCCAATGCGGTGCTGGATGCGGTGTCGCGCGGCGAGGCCGACTTCGGGCTGAACTTCATCGGCGCGCAGGAGCCCGACATCGAGTTCTCGCCGCTGCTGGAAGAGCGCTTCGTGGCGGCCTGCCGGCGCGACCATGCGCTGGCGCGCAAGCGGCGCGTGACCTGGCAGGAACTGGCCGCCTTCGATTTCATCGCCGTGAGCAAGAGCTCCGGCAACCGGCTGCTGCTGGACCAGGCACTGGCCGGCGTGCACGGCCGCCCGCAGGCGGTGTACGAGGCCCAGCACGTCACCACGCTGCTGGGCCTGGTGGAAGCGGGCCTCGGCGTGGCGGCGGTGCCTTCGATGGCGATGCCAGGCAAGGACCATCCGCTGCTGGTGAGCATCCCGCTGGAGGAGCCGGTGGTCACGCGGCATGTGGGGCTGATCCGCCGGCGCGGCCGCAGCCTGTCGCCGGCGGCGCAGCAGCTGTTCGACTTCTTCGCGGAGCTGGAAGTGACCCAGTCGGCCCGCCGCAGCCGGCGACCGCGGAAAGTACAGGCGTAAAAAAACCGCGGCAAGCCGCGGTTCTTTGCTACCGAATCAGCGTGAGCTGATTACAGCGGGCGGATGTTCGAAGCCTGGGGGCCCTTCTGGCCTTGGGTCACTTCGAATTCAACGCGTTGGCCTTCGCTCAGGCTCTTGAAGCCTTCAGCGCGGATTTCCTTGAAGTGCGCGAAGAGGTCCTTGCCGCCTTGTTCCGGCGTGATGAAGCCGAAGCCCTTGCCGTCGTCGAACCACTTGACGATGCCGGTTTGCGTTTGCTTGGTGGACATGATGTTCCTTGGGTAAAAAGAAGCACGCGCAGCACATGCTGACGCGTGGCAGAGACACGCAAGAAATCACCAGGGGGAGAAATCCATACCGAGCCTGCCACCGAATGGGACAGGAAGATCGAATGACCTCATAGAGACGGTCTTGTGTATGCCTACCTAGCCAGTGTAACCCCGTTCAGGGGGTAGCGCCCCCCGATTGCAAACTATTTCATTGCGGGCGGTACGAAATCCAGTATGCGCATCGCATTGGCCAGGCCCTGCTTCTTGGCGGCCGAGGCGCCGGCCCAGGCTTCGGGCTGCGACAGCCGCTCGTCCACGTTGCGCAGGTGGTAGTGCGCGCCGCTGGTGAGCGAGGCCAGTTCGTCCCAGCCCACCGGCACCGACACGCCCATGCCCGGCCGCGCCCGCGGCGACCAGGCGGCCACCGTGGTGGCACCGCGGCCGTTGCGCAGGTAGTCCACGAAGATCCGGCCCACGCGGTTCTTCGGGCCGCTCTTGGCCACGAAGCGGTCGGGCAGCGTCTGCGCCAGGTGCAGCACGATGCGCTGCGACAGCGATTTCACCGCGTCCCAGCCGAGCGAGGGCTTGAAGGGCACCACCACATGCAGGCCCTTGCCGCCGCTGGTCTTCAGCAGCGATTGCAGGCCCAGCTCGTCCAGCAGCGCATGCACCAGCTGCGCGCCTTCGGCGATCTGCGGCCAGGCCACGCCTTCGCCGGGGTCGAGGTCGAAGGTCATGCGATCGGGCTGGTCGATGGCCGCGGTGGTTGCATTCCAGGTGTGGAACTCGATGACGTTGAACTGCACCGCGTTCAGCAGCGCCTCGGTGCTGGCGATCTCCATCAGCGGCGCATGCTCGGGGTCGAACGAAGGATCGAGCTGGAGCAGGCCCTTGATCTTGCCGCTGTCGTGCTTCTGGAAGAACAGCTCGCCGCCGATGCCGGCCGGTGCCCGCACCAGCGACACCGGCCGTGCGCGCAGGTGCGGCAGCAGCCGGCTGGCGGCGCGGGCCGCGTACTCGGCCAGCTCCTGCTTGGTGATGCCGGTGCTGGCGTCCACCACGCGGTCGGCATGCGTCAGCCGCAGGCCGGCAGGCAGCTTCACCGGGCGCGAGC
>OFDN01001365.1_pt1 | contig 16300 bp, 21 predicted proteins | sample 1520971 | NCBI WGS metagenome assembly OFDN01 (sample SAMEA94257418, study PRJEB24077) | hot springs metagenome | biome: Aquatic biome; feature: Geographical feature; material: Water | place: India | collected 2012-06-12 | depth 5 m
CGAACCGCCGGCCCCCGCGCCCCTTCCCGTCGCCGCCGCCCCGGTGGTGGTGGTCGAGGCGCCGGACACCCGCTGCCGCTCCACACCACTGGAATTCGACAAGGCCCCGCCCCAGGCGCGCGTGCTCTACGCCCACTGGCACCGGGTGAAGCAGCAGCGCGGCATGCCGATGGCGCGGGAGATGGACACCGCGAGATTCCGCGACTGCGTCGGCCGGCTCTGCCTGCTGGAGCGTTCGGGCGACGGCGGCGACTTCGTCTACCGGGCCTGCGGCCGGACGATCCAGCGCCGGCTGGACCAGCGGGCGGTGACCCGCAACCTGGCCGCCTGCCACCCGGCCGAGGCAGCGGCGCGGCTGCGCGCCGATCTCGACGCCTGCCTTGTGCAGGGGCGGGCGCTCTGCCACGTCGTCCACAACGACCCGCTGGTGCCGGGCGCCCGCTTCATCGAGCTTCTGTTGCCGCTGGCGGACGAGTCCGGGCGGCCGGCACTCGTGCTGGCCTACCGCCACCTGCCCGGGGGCTGACCGCTACCAAGCCGACAGCGAGGGAAGCCGCGCGCCGCCGCTGGTGTAGACCTGCCGCGCCCGGCACTCGTCCGTCATGGGGATGACCACGGAGCCCGGCTGCCCGTTCAGCCCGACATGGGCTTCGGGACCGCCCAGCGATTCGCCCTTGTAGCGGGGCACCGTGTAGACCCACAGCGACCGCACATCGCCCGCCGTTACCCCGACGGCGGTCAGCACCGACGCGGTTTCGCGGTTGCAGCGGTGCTTTTCCATGCGGTCGAGCGCCGAAACCAACGCCGGGTCCGGCTCGCGGTGCGGCGGCGGCGACAGGCCGGCGCACCCGGCGGTGAGAAGCAGCGCCGCGAGGGCAACGGCGCGCAAGGCAAGGGATGGCATGGACAGGCTCCGCTTGCGGCGCCCCGAGGCACCCGACGGGCCTTCAGATTGGGTGCCGCCGCCCGCCGGCCCATGCCACGGAAGGATAGGGGACTTGGCTTGCGGTGTGCTGCGGCAGTGCCGCAGAGTTCATTGACAGGACTGCGGCATTGCCGCAGAATGCGCCGCGTTGGGAGGCGAATCGCATGGAGATCGTCAGAACAAAGCGGTATTTGGCGTCGGCGAGCGAGCTGATGCCCGATGACGTGCGAGAGAAGATGGAGCTCGCGATTGCCGAAGATCCAAAGGCGGGCGACGTCGTTCCCGGGTTATCCAGTGTTCGAAAGCTCCGATGGGCATTGCCGGGACGTGGCAAGCGGGGCGGGGTCCGGACGACCTACTTCCATCATGATTCTGCCGGAACCATCTACCTGTTGTATGTCTATGCGAAGAACCAGCAGGCGGATTTGACCCCCGGCGACAAAAAAGTCCTACGGGATTTTGTGAAGATGATTAAGGAGGAATACAGGAAGAAGGCTTGAGTTTCGGCAGAGCAGGCACGGCCGTGCGTATTTTTTTTGACAATATGTTGTGTTCGTATTCAACTTTTCATGGTGTCGCCATGCCCCGCAAGTCAGCGAAGCGCTCAGCTCTCGGGTTGGAGCTTGAAGCCGCCATGAGGGAGGTCCTGGAGCACGTGACCGGTGAAAGCCCGTTGCCGGTCCAGGAGATCCCAACCCCGGACGTCGCCACGATCCGGAGGGAACTCGGCCTCAGCCGGGACAAGTTCGCGGAACGTTTCGATCTCGACGCCCGCGCAATCCAGGAATGGGAGCAGGGACGGCGCAAGCCGGACCGGGCCGCTCGCGCCTATCTCCGTGTCATCCAGCGCAACCCGCAGGCCGTCGAGGACGCGTTGCGGATGGACTGACCGGCGTCACCCGACCTCGCGCAGGTAGTAGAGCAGGTCCAGCGGCGGCGGGTTGCGGCCGTGCAGGGACAGCAGGGTGTGGGCCTGCCCCCGGTGGTGGGTCTGGTGGTTGAACATGTGGGCCAGGACCATCGCCAGCGGCTGCTCGAACGGCTCGCCGGTGGTGGTGCGGTAGGCCAGATTGCCGGCGATCCGCTCCTCCGTCAGGGCGTCGATGCTGCGGACCAGGCGCTCGTCCTCCGCCTGCCGCGCGGCGCGCAGGCCGGGCAGGTCCGGGTGCAGGATCTCGTTCAGCGCCTTGGGCTGCGGCCCGTCGCCGGTGATGCGGCGCAGCCAGATGCGGTCGGCCACCAGCAGATGGTTCAGCGTGCCGCTCATCGACCCGAAGAAGGCCCCGCGGTCCTCCACGAATTCCGCCTCCGACAGCCCGGCCGCGGCGGCGTACAAGCGGTCGTTGGCCCAGCGGTTGTAGGCGGCGAAGGTCTGGAAGTGGGCTTTCACGACGGCATCCCTCGGCAGGTCACGGCACGAGACGGCCAGGGTAGCGGCGCCTGGACACGAAATCACCGTCGGCATCCGGCGGGCGGCCATGCCGACGACGCTGGTCCCCACGCCTGTAGGAGCTGCCCCGTCCTCGCAAAGGGGGTGCTCTTGCCCTGCTGTGGATATTAACCTTGATCCGCCACCGAACGTCCCCACTTACCATCCAACGGGATGGTGAATGGATGGCAACAGGATGGTTGGCAACATGCAGGAGCTTCGTCCGAAGGGCACCGACACCGAGAAGATCACGATCAATCTCGGCTACGTCGATCTCGGCCACATCGATCTGCTGGTGCAGGAGGGGTTCTACGCGAACCGCACCGACTTCATCCGCACCGCCATCCGCAACCAGATCGACCGGCACGGTGACGCCGTCCGCCAGGCGGTGACGCGCAAGAGCGTGGATCTCGGCCTGCGCCACTACACCCGCGCGGACCTCGAAGCCGCGCGGGACGCCGGACAGACTCTCCACATCCGGGTCCTGGGCCTCGCCAGCATCGCCCAGGACGTCACCCCCGAACTCGCGCGCGCCGCCATCGCCTCGGTGTCCGTGCTCGGGGCGTTGCACGCCAGCGCCGCCGTCAAGGCAGCCCTTGCCGATCGCATGCGGTGAGCGCTTGCGCCGCCGCACCCTAGAAAAGTCTCCGGACCCGTCCTCGTACCGAGCCGGCGTCCGAACATGGAAAGTACAGACATGACCGACCGGTTTCCCAGCGGTATGGCCGAGGCGATGCGCCTCACCAGCGCCGGCAAACTCACCGAGGCGACCGCCCTGATCCAGCGCCTGCTGGGGGGGGCGGGGGCCGATGCGGCGCCGACGCCTGAACCGGCCCGACCCGGCTCCCCCACCATCATCGACGTGGAGCCTGTCTCCGTGAACGTGACGGATGCCCCATCGCCCGACACTCCGTCCCCAGCAACCGCCGGCGTGCGCACCGGCCGATTCCATCCCAAGCGCCGGGCCGGCCTGGGCGAGACGCTGCGCGATCTCGCAAAGCAGGTCGTGCCGGCAGGCCTCGATCTTGGCGCCGGCCTTGCCGGCGGCGCCACCCGGCGTGCGGCCGACCCGCTGCCGGAGGGCGCCTCCTTCGCCACCCTGTCCTACCGCAACGCGGCCGGAACGCGCTCCTACAAGCTCTATGTTCCCGCCAATCGGGGTGACGGAGAGCCGCGCCCGCTGGTGGTGATGCTGCACGGCTGCACCCAGTCGCCGGACGATTTCGCGGTCGGGACGCGCATGAACGCGGTGGCGGAGGAGCACGGCCTTCTCGTCGCCTACCCCGAACAGCCGTCCACGGCGAACGCCAACCGGTGCTGGAACTGGTTCAACCCGGACGACCAGCGTCGTGACCACGGTGAGCCGTCGCTGATCGCTGGGATCACCCGGGAGATCATGCAGGAGCACGCCGTGGACCCCGCCCGTGTCTACATCGCGGGGCTGTCCGCCGGCGGAGCGGCGGCGGTCGTCATGGGCAACGCCTATCCGGATCTCTACGCCGCCGTCGGCGTGCATTCGGGTCTGCCCCATGGAGCCGCCCGCGATATCCCCTCCGCCTTCGCCGCCATGCGTCAGGGCGGAGGCGGTGCCGGGCGGCCATCCGGCGATCCGGTCACGACGATCGTCTTCCATGGGGACCGGGACAGCACGGTCCACCCGAGCAACGGCGACGATGTCGTCGCCCAGTCGACGGCGGGTGCCACGGGGCTGCGGACGATGGTGGAGCGGGGTGCGGTGTCCGGCGGGCACGGCTATAGCGTCACCCGGCACGCCGATGCCTCCGGTCGTGTGATCTGTGAGCAGTGGACGATCCACGGAGCCGGCCACGCCTGGGCCGGCGGCAGCCCGGCCGGATCCTACACCGATCCGCGCGGGCCGGACGCGACGCGGGAGATGCTGCGCTTCTTCCTCGCCAACCCGCGGCGCCAGCCATCCAGGCCGTAGGCGCCGCCGGTGGGCCGGTCACATGCCCGCGCGCTTGGCGGACAGGCCGGCCGGGGACAGCAGGACCTCGCGCTTGCCCTGGTGGTTGGCGGGGGAGACGATGCGCTCCTGCTCCATGCGTTCGACCAGCCGGGCGGCGCGGTTGTAGCCGATCTGGAGCTGCCGCTGGATGGAGCTGATGGACACCTTCTGCTCGCGCACCACGAAGCTCACCGACTGCATGTAGAGGTCGTCGGCCCCGCCGCCGCCGGAGCTGTCGTCGTCCTCGTCGGAGACCGCTTCCTCCTCGTCCTCGATGATGGCGGTGACGTAGTTGGGGGAGCCCTGCGCCTTCACGTGCTGGACGATCTCCTCCACCTCCGAATCCGACACGAAGGGGCCGTGCACGCGGGTGATGCGCCCGCCGCCGGCCATGTGCAGCATGTCGCCCTGGCCAAGGAGCTGCTCGGCCCCGGCCTCGCCCAGGATGGTGCGGCTGTCGATCTTGCTGGTGACCTGGAAGCTGATGCGGGTGGGGAAGTTGGCCTTGATGGTGCCGGTGATCACGTCCACCGAGGGGCGTTGGGTCGCCATGATCAGATGGATGCCGGCGGCGCGCGCCATCTGCGCCAGACGCTGGATGGCGGCCTCGATCTCCTTGCCGGCGACCAGCATCAGGTCGGCCATCTCGTCCACCACCACGACGATGTAGTGGAGCGGCACCGGGTCCTGTGGCGCCTCGAAGATCGCCTCCGCCTCGCCGGGCTGCGCACGGCGGGGCATCTTCTCGCCGCGCGCCGTCATCTCGGCGATGCGGGCGTTGTAGCCCTCGATGTTGCGCACGCCCAGCTTGGACATGGCCTCGTAGCGGCTCTCCATCTCGCGCACCGCCCAGCGCAGGGCGATCACCGCCTTCTTGGGGTCGGTGACGACGGGGGTCAGCAGGTGCGGGATGCCCTCATAGACCGACAGCTCCAGCATCTTGGGGTCGATCATAATGAAGCGGCAGCGGTCGGGCGGCAGCCGGTAGAGCAGCGACAGGATGAAGGTGTTGATTCCCACCGACTTGCCCGACCCGGTGGTGCCAGCGATCAGCAGATGCGGCATGCGGGCGAGGTCGGCGATCACCGCCTCCCCGCCGATGTCCTTGCCCAGCACCAGGGCGAGCTGCCCCGGCGCGTTGCGGAAGGCGTCGGTCTCCAGCATCTCGCGCAGATAGACCATTTCCCGCACCGGGTTGGGCAGCTCCACGCCGATCACGCTGCGGCCCGGCACGATGGCGATGCGCGCCGTCACCACGCTCATGGAGCGGGCGATGTCGTCGGTCAGGTTGATGACGGTGGAGGATTTGGTCCCCGGCGCCGGCTCGAACTCGTAGAGGGTGACAACCGGACCCGGCCGCACCTCCATGATCTCGCCGCGCACGCGGAAGTTCTTCAGCACCGTCTCCAGCGTCCGGGCGTTCTGCGCCAGCACCGACTCGTCGTGCTGCTGCGGCGGCGACGGCGGCGGCGACTGGAGCAGGGCGATGGGCGGAAGCTGGTAGCCGGCCCCGGCGGCCAACGGCTCCAGCAGGTCCACGTCCACCGACTCCGACACGGCGGCGTTCACCGCGAGCGCCTCGACCGACTCCGGCACCGCCGCGGCCGATTCGGGGGCGGCAGGTTCGCCGGGTGGGGCCACCGCTTCCAGCGCCGGTTTCGCCGGCTCGGCGCCGTGGCCTGGCATGGCGGCGGCCGGCTCCACCACCGGGCGCACGGCGTCGGCCCACTCCACCCCCGCGAGGAAGGCGAAGCCCGCCACCACCGCCAGCGCCTCGTCACCAAGCCCGGTGGTGTAGACGGTACCCGCACCGGGGGTGCCCGGCAGAACCTCCACATCCCACTGCAGCCGGCCGTCGCCGCGGGTGTTGGGGATGAGATTGAAAGGCTGGCCGTTCAGGGCGCACCACAGGTTGAACTCGTCGGCGGTGACCACGCCGGTCTGCGTGACCGGGGCCTTCAGGTGGGGGGTGCGCGGCTTCATGCCGAGGCCTTCGTGTGCTCGTCGGTGGCGGTCTGGTCGAAAGAGGTCTGGTCGAAGGAGGTCTGGTCGAAGGCGGTCTGGTCGAAGCCCGGGGACTCGGGCATGCGCGGCACCGCCGGTTCCGACTCGGGCTGCGGCGTGGACAGCTCGTAGGCGCCGACCAGCAGCTTGTCCACCGACGCGCCATCGCTGGACAGCGGCAGCACCAGCCGCTCCCAGGTTCCGAGCCCCCGGCCGAAATCGGCCATGTGCACACGCGACACCGGCAGCCGCTCGCGCCTGACGGCGGCGTATTCGGCGGCCAGGATCGCCCGCTGGTCCTCCGGCAGCGCATCCAGCGTAGCGCCCAGCCGCGAGTGCCCGAACGCCTCCGCCAGCTTGCGGCCGTAGTAGGAATAAACGAAATCCTCGTCGTTGATCACTTCGAAGATGACAATATTATCCTTCCACGGCCGCAGTTCCTGCGGCGCGATGGTGCTGGAAACCGGTGGATTTCCGTTCGTGCATTTGCCGAGCCAGAAGTCAAGCAAGCCGCTGAGGGCGGGCGTGACCAGCTCGGTTCTTTCCTTGATCATGGGTACACGCGGTTCGGCAGCGGGGCCATTGTCGGGCGTTCGGGGCTGCCGGAACCATACCCGCAAGGCGAGGGCCGGCGCAACCGACACCGGACCCCCGCCCCGCCGCACCGTACCCCGGCGTCAGAGCGCGCAGCTCACGCCGGTGCCGCCGAGCCCGCAGTAACCGTTGGGATTCTTGCTGAGATACTGCTGGTGATAGCCCTCGGCGAAGTAGAAGGGCGGCGCCGCGCGCACTTCCGTGGTCACCGGGCCGTAGCCGGCCCGCCCCAGCGCCGCCTGGTAGGCGTCGCGGCTGCGCTCGGCCGCCTTCAACTGCTCCGCCGAGTGGGTGAAGATGGCGGAGCGGTACTGGGTGCCGACGTCGTTGCCCTGACGCATGCCCTGGGTGGGGTCGTGCGCCTCCCAGAAGACCGCCAGAAGCCGTTCGAAGGAGACGACCGACGGGTCGAACACCACCCGCACCACCTCCGTGTGGCCGGTCATGCCGGAGCAGACCTCCTCGTAGGTCGGATTCGGGGTGTGGCCGCCCTGGTAGCCGACCGCGGTGCTCCACACGCCCGGCGTCTTCCAGAACTTGCGCTCCGCCCCCCAGAAGCAGCCGAGGCCGAAATCGGCGACCTGGAGATGCTCGGGGTAAGGCGGGGTCAGCGGGTTGCCGTTGACGTGGTGGCGCGCCGGCACAGGCATCGGGTCCTGGCGGCCGGGCAGGGCGTCGCCCGGAGCGGGAATGGAGAGCGGCTTGCGCGAGAACAGGCCCATGGGTCCACCTTTCGGGTGTTGCTGTGGATCGCATCCGTCGGGATTGCCACAGATGTCGGATGCCGCACCGCCGGCTGCAACTCACTCCCGCGTGAACCCGCCGTGCGCCGGGGCGTTGTCCTTCCCGGACGCACCCTTCGCAGGAGAAGCAAGATGGCAAGCCATGACGCCGCCGTTCACGGGCTGATCGACCAGGGCCGCCGCACCGGACGCCTGACCACCGAGGACCTGTCCCGCGCTCTCCCCATCCAGTCCATGAGCCCGGCGGAGATCGCCGGAGTCGTGGACCGGCTGGACGCCGCCGGGATCGATGTGGATGTCGACGAGCGCCTGACCGGCGGGCGTCCGCGCCCGCAGCGCGCGACCGCCGGCTCGATCGGGCCGAACCTGCCGCCCTACGCGGCGCCGGCCGTCTCGGAACCGGGCGTGCGCCCCTCCAAGGAAGGCTGGGTCGGCACCCATGGCGATGCCCCCGCCCACGGCAGCCGCCGCGCGCCGAGCTGGGAGGTCGATGGGGTCAACATGATGCCGGTGGTCGCCGTCGGCGCCTCCGCCCTGGTGCTGCTGATCGCGCTTGGGTAGGGAGTCACCGCCCCACCAGCCCGTGCTTGCGCAGCAGGCCGCGGAGCTGGTGGTAGCCGAGCCCCAGCGATTCGGCGGTGCGGCGCTGGTTGTGGCGGTTGCGCGCCAGCGCCGCCCGCAGCAGCCCGGCCTCGAAGGCGCGCACCCGATCGGTGAGCGGGACGTCCGGCTCCGGTTCCGCGTCCCCGACCGCCGGGGAAGGCGTCTCGGACGGCGGCCCGGATGGCGGGGCAGGCGCGGCGCTGCGGGCGAAGGGATCGAGGATGACGGTGTCCACCGGCGACTCGGCTTCGGTCGCGGCGACCGAGCGTTCGACCGCGTTGCGCAGCTCCCGCACGTTGCCGGGCCAGGGATGGGCGCGCAGCGCGGCCAGCGCCGCCCCGGTGAAGCCGGGGAAATAGGGGCGCTCCAGCTCCCGCACCATGCCGCGGGCGAAATGCTCGGCCAGCGGCTCGATGTCCTCCGGCCGCTCGCGCAGGGGGGGCAGCCGCACCACGTCGAAGGCGAGCCGGTCCAGCAGGTCGGCGCGGAAGGTCCCGGCCGCGGCCATGGCCGGCAGGTCGGCGTTGGTGGCGCCGACCACCCGCACATCCACCCGCTGCGTCCGCCCGCCGATCCGCTCGATCTCCCCATACTCCACCGCGCGCAGCAGCTTCTCCTGCACGGCGGCGCTGGCGGTGGCGATCTCGTCCAGGAACAGGGTGCCGCCGTCCGCCTGCTCGAACCGGCCGGAGTGGCGCCGGCTGGCTCCGGTGAAGGCCCCAGCCTCGAAGCCGAACAGCTCCGAATCCAGCAGCGTCTCCGGCAGGGCGGCGCAGTTGACCTTGACGAAGGGGCGGTCCCACCGGCGCGACAAGTAATGGATGCGCGCCGCCGCCAGCTCCTTGCCGGTGCCGCGTTCGCCGATCACCAGCAGCGGCCGTTCGATCGGCGCCACGCGGGAGATGTGGGCGAGCGCCGCCAGAAAGGCGGGCGATTCCCCCAGCAGCGGCGGCAGTTCGGTGGGAACGACGGTCATGGCGAAATCCGCGACAGAGCGTGGTGAGAATACCAAATATATGGTGAAAAACACCATACTGGACATCGGGACCGGTCACGCTGGCGGAGCCTGAACCCAGGCGGCGGGCGGCTTTCGGCGGATCGTCGGGCGTTGGCACGGGCGTTGCTTTTATCCGGGCAAAGGAGACCGGACATGAGCGACGACACCTACACCCGCCACCGCACCGACAACCGCGACACCGTGCAGCGCCTGCGCGGCTGGCTGATGAGCCGTCCGTCGGAAAGCTGGCTGTTCTTCTTCGCCGGCATCGTCGCCGGCGCGCTGCTCGGCTGACCCGCTTCTTCGCTGAGGACACGAGAGACATGAGCATCTTTTCGCGCCTGACCGACATCGTGCAGTCCAACCTCAACGCGATTCTCGATCGCGCCGAGGATCCGGAGAAGATGATCCGTCTGATCATCCAGGAGATGGAGGACACGCTGGTGGAGGTCCGCTCCTCCACCGTGAAGATCATCGCCGAGAAGAAGGAGATCGAGCGCCGCGTGGCCGATCTGCGCCGCGAGAGCGAGGATTGGGACCGCAAGGCGGAGATCGCGCTGACCCGCGACCGCGAGGATCTGGCCAAGGGCGCGCTGATCGAGCGGTCCAAGCTGGCCGACCAGGCCGACCAGCTCGAGGTGCAGCACAAGGCCGTCGAGGAGGCGCTGGCCAAGGCCAACGACGACATCGGCCGGCTCCAGGCCAAGCTGATCGACGCCAAGAACCGCGAGAAGGCGCTGGTCGCCCGGCAGAAATCCGCGGCGAACCGCGTCAAGGTCCGCAACACGCTGAACGACGAGCGGATCAACGAGGCCCTGTCGCGCTTCGAGCAGGTGGAAAAGAACCTGGACGAACTCGAGGGCCGCGTGGAAGCCTACGACCTCGGCCGCAAGAAGTCGCTGTCGGAAGAGATTGCGGAGCTTGAGGCCAATCACAAGGTGGAGGAGGATCTGGCGGCGCTGCGCGCCCGCATCGCGGCGCGCAAGTCGGGCGGGGCCTGACGCCCCGCAGCGCGGGGGCCGGTCGTGACCGGTCCCCGCCCGCGGATCGCCTGGAGAAGGGCTGACATCCTATGGATTCTTTCGGTTTCGTACTGGGCATCCTGTTTCTGGTCGTGGTGGTGCCGATGTGGATCAGGCACCACTACCGCCACCGGACGGAGACCCGGCGCGCCCTCAACGCCGAGGACGAACGGACGCTGGCCGACCTGCGCGCGCTGGCCGAGCGCATGGAGAGCCGCGTCCAGACCCTGGAGCGCATCCTCGACGCCGAGTCTCCCGGCTGGCGCAACAAGCTGTCATAGGGGTGGACGTCCATGCATGAACGAACCTCGCCGTTTGGCGGCTTCCGTCCGCGTGGCCTGTACCGCAACCCCGAACGCGGCCGGATCGCCGGCGTCTGCGCCGGTGTGGCCGATTACTTCGGGGTCGATCGGTTCGTCATCCGGCTGGGCTTCATCGCGGCCGTGATCTTCCTCACGCCCGTCGCCATCGTGGGCTACATCCTGGCCGCCATGATGCTGCCGGTGCAGCCGCCGGCGGGACGCTTCACGGTTGTGGATGCGCCGGAGGAGACCGCGGGCACGCGGTTGCATGGCCTGCGCGACCGCTTCCGCACCTGCGAGAAGCGGATCGAGAAGCTGGAAGCCCATGTGGCCTCCCGCGAGTATGAGCTGAGCCGCGCGATCCGGGATCTGGATCGGCGGTAGGCCGCCGCGGCGGCCTTGACCGACCGTCGCCGCGGCAACCCGCGCGGCGGTCGGGCCACGAGGACCGGGCGGGACCCGGTCCGTAATCGGTCAGCGCTGGCGGCGGTTGCCGCGCACGCGCACCGGCACGCGCCTGGGCTCCGGCCGCGTCGCCATCACACCCGCCAGCACCAGAGCCATCGCCGCACCGAGCAGAGCCAGTTCCATATCGCTCCTCCTGGTTTGCCTCCTATGGTGAGGCACCATTGGATGTACATGGTAGCAGAAAAATGCCCGGCAACCATCCGGTATGCAAATTGTCGCAGGCGTGCAACGCCCGGACCGGCAACCGCCCTTCCGCCTAACCCTCGTGACGTTCGATGGATTGCATCTCGAAGCCTTTGTTCGGGGGAAAGCGGGCCTGGACCTTGTCGCGGGCCTTCGCCTCGTCGGTGGCCCAGACCAGGAAGCGTCGCCCGCGTTTCCAGGTTTCCAACGCCGTGCGCTCCAGCTTGGCGTTGACCTTGTGCGCGTAGTCGGGGTGGACGATGCGGACGATCCAGCCCTGCTCCACCTCCGACCGGCGGTCATCGAGCACATAGAGGCGCCGGTCCAGCGCCCGTGTGGCGTTTAGCCGCTCCTCGATCTCCTGGCAGGCGATCTCGATGGCGGTCTTGCGCCGTCGCATCGCCGACAGCTCCCGCGCCTGCCCGAGCGTGCCGCGCGCCGCGCGCTTCAGGCGTTCGACCTGCGCCTGCCGCCGGGCCTCGACCTTGGCCATGGTGGCCTCGGTCTCCTTCAGCCTCTTGATCGCGTGGACCATGGAGAAGACGAGCGCCACGAAGCCGATCATGCCGGCGAAAACATAGACCATGGCGCCCTTATCCCGCCTTCGCCGCCGGCTCGTCGGCGCCGCTGTGCTCGTTCAACCGCTGCACGTGGAAACCGAAGGACGGCGGATAGCGCCGCTCGATCTCCGTCCGCGCATCCTGGAGCGAGCGGGTCCACACCTCGATGATCTGCGGCTGCGCCCAGCTCCGGTCGATCAGGATCGGGGCGCGCGGGATGTTGCCGGTCCCGACATAGCGGTTGATGACCATAGCCACCCAGCAGGGCGCGCCCTCCACCTCCTCGCCGATTTGGCGGATGAGCTGCTCACCGGAATTGCGGGCGTCGGTCCACTGCCGGTCCAGCCTTTGGCGGCGTTTCATGGCGAGCCGGAGGTCCGCCTCGAAACTCTTGATCTCCTTCACCCGTGCGTCGCGCCGGGCTTCGAAGGCCTGCTCCATGCGGGCGCGCCGCGTCATCGTGTCGCGGATGCCGACGGAGCCGTGGCGCCGTTCGATGGAACGCTCGCCGAAATGCACGACCACCCGGGCGGCCCCAAAGGCCAGCCCGGAGAGCGCCAGCGCGAAGATCAGGGCCTGGACGTAGTCGTTCCACATGCCGTTGCATTGGGGATGGGGGTGTGCGTCACCTTGGTAGACGCTCCCGCAGACCGGATCAACCGGGATCGGACGGCCGGCTTCCGGCGACGACCACGCGGTTGCGCCCGGCGAGCTTGGCTTCGTAGAGCGCCGCGTCGGCGCGCATCAGGGTGCGCTCGACCGTCGGCTCGCCTTCCTCGCGCTCGGCCACGCCGATGCTGGCGGTGATGGTCAGGGTGTGCGGGCCGAAGGTGAAGGTTTTGCCGGCGATGGCAATCCGGACCCGCTCGGCCACCGCGGCGGCGCCGGCGAGATCGGTTTCCGGCAGCAGCACCACGAACTCCTCCCCGCCGAAGCGCGCGATCAGGTCGGAATTGCGCAGCGCGTCCCGGGCGCAGGTCACCACGGTCCGCAGCGCCTCGTCGCCGGCGGCGTGGCCGTAGCTGTCGTTCACCGCCTTGAAATGATCGAGGTCGATCAGGAACACGCTGAGCAGGCGGCCGTGGCGCCGGGCGCGCGCGAACTCGGCCGCGGCCAGCTCCATGAAGTGGCGGCGGTTCCACACCTCGGTCAGCACGTCCAGCGTGGCCAGCCGCTCCAGCTTGCCGTTGGCCTCCGCCAACGCCCGCGTGCGTTCGGCCACGCGGGCCTCCAGCGTCTCGTTGGCTTCCCGCAGCCGCTCGTAGAGGGCCACATTGGCGAAGCCCAAGCCGATCTTGGACGCGAACACCTCCACCAGCCCGTGATCGACGGGGTCGAGCGGGCGGCGCGTGCGCACCCACACCGCCACGCCCGACCCGTCGGGCACGTCGATGTGCAGGGTCAGGCAGTCGTGCCGGTAGACCGAGCGGCGCTCGTGGAAGCTGCGGATCAGGCACTCGCGGACGGCCGGTTCGATGGCGCGGTTGTCGTAGGGGCGTTCCACCAGCCCGGCGAAGACGCCGGCACCGGCCAGCACCGCCAGCCGGTCGCCGCCGCGCAGCGAGCACAGCAGCCCGTCCGGCTCCATGCCCAGCACCGCCGCAACCTCCGTCAGCACACCCGTCGCGTAGGCGCGCAACGAGCGCATGCCGAACAGCCGGTCGGTCGACTCCACGATCCGCTGCAGCCCCCGCCGGTTGGTCTCCAGCGCCGTGATGTCGGAATAGGCGCGGAGCGCCGCGATCACGGTGGTGAACAGCTTCTGCGTGGTCAGCTCGGTCTTGGCCTTGTAATCGTTGATGTCGCAATCGACGATCACGTTCTCTTCCGGCGCCTGGCCCGGTTGTCCGGTGCGCAGGATGATGCGGATCGCGCGGTTGCCGATGTCCTCGCGGATGGTGCGCACCAGGTGCAGGCCGGCGTCGTCGGTCTCCATGACGACATCGAGCAGCACCATGGCGATGCCGGGATCGGCGCGCAGGATCGCCGCCGCCTCGCTGGCCGAAAAGGCGCTGAGCAGCGCCAGGCGCCGGTTCTTGAAGCGCACCTTGCCGAGCGCCAGACGGGTGACCGCGTGCACCTCCGGGTCGTCATCGACGACCAGGATCTTCCAGGGCTCGCCCGCGTCGGCCGGCAGCTCGGCCGGGGTGGCGGCGCGCGGCACGAGAGGTTCGTCGGCGAACAGTAGGTCGTTTCCCATGGTTGCTCGGACGCCTCGCCGTCGATCAACCCGTGAAAAGCGAACTGGCGATGCGGAAGATCGGTTTCAGGATGACCTCCCCAGGGTGGTTTTCGTACCGATGGAACCGAACTCTACCGCAAAGAGATCGCCGTGGCGCGTGCAAACGGATTCCGGCGTGTCCCATTCGGCCCGCGCGTGCGCATCGGACGCGCCGATGTCCGCCAGGACAGGGAGTTAGCCATAAACGATCCGCAGGGCGGAACGCAACGATTTCGCGAAATTCGTATCGAAACCGTTCGGTTCGCGGCGGATGGTTTCGAGTCCCTGCCGTTTCGTACTACAACCATTGTCCGGTTCGACTCCCGCGGCACGGCACAGTATCGGAAAGGCGAGCCCTCATGACGACGGGCGACGCGTTCGATGGATGGCTGTGGCCGGGGGCGGTGGTGCCGCTCCGGGCTTTTGTGCTTCCCAGACGGAGGATAGGGGTCCGGATGTCGAATTCTTGGACGGGACTGCGACTGTTGGTGGTGGAAGACGAGTTCATCAACGCGATGTTCACGGTGGACACGCTTGAGGAACGCGGCTGCGTCGTCGTCGGTCCGGCAGCGTCGCTCGACGAGGCCATGGATCTCGCCGAGCGCGAGACGGTGGACGGGGCGATCCTGGATGTGAACCTGGCGGGACAGCCGGTCTTTCCGCTGACCGACCGGCTGGTGGCGCGCGGCGTGCCGGTGCTGCTGACCACCGGCTACGACAGCTCGACCCTTCCGGAGCGGATGCGCAGCCTCTGCCAGCTCCAGAAACCCTTCAGCGACGAGCAGCTCTTCGCGGCACTCGGCCGGCTGTTCCCCCGCGAGCCGGCGCGCCGGGCCACCGTGGGCGCCTGAGCCATGCGGCGCGCCGCGGCGGCTCCGGCCGGGCTGGAGGACCGGGTCTGCGTGGCCGAGCTGTCGGGGCAGCTCGTGGCGCTGCGCGCGGCGGCGGTGGCGGCGGCCCTGCCGATGGCCCGGCTCGCCCATCCGCCCAACCGCCCACCGATCCTGGAAGGACTGCTGTCGCTGCCCGACGGCGCGCTGCCGGTGCTGCGGCTGTCCCGCCTGCTGGGGCTTCCGGACCGTCCGCCCACCGCGGCCAGCGCCATCCTGCGGCTGCGCGGGGACCGTCCGCGCGGACTGCTGGTGGACCGTGTCCGTGGGCTGAGCCCGGTCCGGGTGGCCGACCTGCAACCGGTCGAGCCCGGCAGCTCCTTCGCCGACATCGCCATCGCCGGCTTCGGGGTGGCGGGCGAGCCGTGCCTGCTGCTCGACCCGGCGCGCCTTCTTCTGCGGGAGGAGGAGGCGCGGCTGGAGGCGTTCCGGACGCTGGGCGATCGCCGGCTGGCGGATCTCGGCCCCGACGGCGTTTAGGACGGCACGGCCATGGACCCGCTGATCGCCGATCCCGCCTTCCCGATGCTCAAGGCGCTCGCCATCGACCTCACCGGGATGGCCTATTACGCGGAGAAGGACGACGCGCTGGCCGCGGCGCTCGCACGGCGCATGGCGGCGCGCGGGGTGGCGCGCGGCGACGCCTACGCGGCCATGCTCCAGGCCGGCGGCGACTCCGAGGAGCGCGAGGCGCTGGTCGTCGAGCTGACCATCGGCGAGACCTATTTCTTCCGCTACCAGGCGCAATGGTCGGCGCTGACCGAGCTGGTGCTGCCCGACCTGTTCGCCCGCAACCGGTCGCTGCGCCGCCTCAGCCTGTGGAGTGCGGGCTGCTCGATCGGGGCCGAGCCCTACACCGCCGCCATCCTGCTGCGCGACCGCTTCGCGCGGGAGACGGAGGGGTGGGACGTGCGCATCCTCGGCACCGACATCAACCGCAACTCGCTCGCCGCGGCGCGGGCGGCGCGCTACACGCCCTGGGCCTTCCGGGCCACCCCGGACGCGGTGCGCGACCGCTGCTTCGCCAGCGACGGCCATCTCTGGGAGCTGCGGCCGGAATACCGGCAGGGGGTGGCGTTCGAGCCGCACAACCTGATCCGCGACCCGATCCCGCCCGAACCCGCCCGGCAGCCGGACCTGATCCTCTGCCGCAACGTGTTCATCTATTTCGACGCGGCGACCAACCGGCGGCTGGCCGACGCCTTCCACGCCGCCCTGCCCGAGGGGGGCTGGCTGCTCGTCGGCCATGCGGAGGCGAACGCAGCCCTGTTCGACCGCTTCCGCTCGGTCATGCTGCCGGACAGCACCATCTACCAGAAATCGTCGGAGGCGGACCTGCGGCCCCGGCGCCGCGCGCCCGCCGTGCCGCTGCCGCAACCGGCTCCGGCACGCC
>OFDN01001367.1_pt1 | contig 16263 bp, 12 predicted proteins | sample 1520971 | NCBI WGS metagenome assembly OFDN01 (sample SAMEA94257418, study PRJEB24077) | hot springs metagenome | biome: Aquatic biome; feature: Geographical feature; material: Water | place: India | collected 2012-06-12 | depth 5 m
CATCATGCGCGAACTGGTCGAGGCCTATCGCGCAGAACTGCTGGAAGCGGTGCACGAAGCGCCGCAGCAGCGCCTCGGTGGTGGCGCCGCCCAGGCCCGGCGGCGGGTCCAGCAGCAGGCAGCGGCGCACGAACTCGAACACGCTGTCGTCGGCGATGTCGGTGTGGCGCTTGGCATCGGCCACCGCCCATTCGATGAAGCGCTTGTCCTGCGCGCTGGGTTCGTCGATCACGTAGGTGCGGTACACCGGCATGCTGGCGGCCACCTCGGCCAGGGCCTCGCGCAGCGTGTTGAAGCCGTGGTCGCGGGTGCTGCGGTGGGCCTGGCCCACGCGGTGCAGGGCCTGCGCCAGCAGCGTGAGGTCGCTGGCCAGCGAGCCGCGCGCCACCGCCAGCTTGGCCTCGCGCACGATCTCCTCGTAGTCCTGGCCCACGTCGGCGTACTCGCGCCACAGCCGCTCCAGCCGCTGCGCATGCTTGCGCTCCACATACAGGCCGTTGATGACGTTGGCGAAGCGGTAGCCGGTGGTGCCGTGCAGCGCCCAGGTGTGCGGCACGTCCTCGTGGGCGGCGGCGATCTTCTCGGCGGCCACGTACAGCGGCCACTGGCGGGACGCGGCGGCCTCGGCCATCAGCGTGTCCACCGCCTCGGGCCGGGTGCGCTTCAGGTAGCCCTGCTGCAGCCGGTCGAAGTACTGCCTGGGGTCGAGCAGGCCGTCGGGGTGGTCGATGCGCAGGCCGTCCACCGTGCCGGCGGCGGCCATGTCCAGCGCGCGGGCATGGGTGGCCTCGAACACGCCTTCGTCCTCCACCCGCATCGCGGCCAGCTCGTTCACCTCGAAGAAGCGGCGGTAGTTGATCTCGTCGGCGGCCACCCTCCACCAGGCCAGCCGGTAAGCCTGGCGGTCGTGCAGCGCATCCAGCGCATCGCGGCCCGGGTCTTCGTTCAGCGCCTTCAGCACGGTGTCGATGGCCTCGCGCACCTCTTCCTCCGCGGCGGCCTCGGCCAGCGCGGCCTGCAGCCGCGGCACCGCGGCCTGGCGGTCGGCGCGGTGGGCGGCGTCGGGGTCGTCATGCGCTGGCAGCGCCGCGCTCTCCTTGCTCAGCCGCTGCATGGCCAGCCGGGCCGGCTCGCCGGAGGGCAGCTCCTCCACCACCCGCTGCAGCACCTTGGCATAGCTGCGCGGATCGAGCGGGAACAGGTGCTGGTGGTAGCGGATGGCCAGCCGGCCGTCGGCATAGGCCAGCTGCAGCTCGCCACGTTCCAGCACGTCGCCATAGGCGGCGCCCAGCACCGGCACCAGCACCTTGCCGCGCAGCGTGCGGTTGGGTGGCGACCAGTCCACGTCGAAGTAGGTGGCGTAGCGCGAGGCCTGGCCGTTCTCCAGCAGGTCCAGCCACCAGGGGTTGTCGGCGCCGAACACGCCCATGTGGTTGGGCACCATGTCCAGCAGCAGGCCCAGGCCGTGCGCCTTCACGGCTTGCGAGAAGCGCTCGAAGCCCTCGTCGCCGCCCAGCTCGGGATTGATCTCGTCGTGGGCCACCACGTCGTAGCCATGCAGGCTGCCTGGACGCGCACGCCAGATGGGCGAGCAGTACACATGACTGACGCCCAGCCGCTGCAGATAGGGCAGCACCGCGGTGGCCGCCTCGAAGCCGAAGTCCTTGTGCAGCTGCAGGCGGTAGGTGGCGCGCGGGATGCGCGCGGGAGGGGCGTTGGAAGGCATCGGTGGGTACGTGCTCATTGGCCGGCGGCACGCACGGCGGGTTCGAGGGAGGCAATGGCACCGGGGCCGTCGAAGCGGCATGCCCCGTCCATCACCGCGGCGGTCTGCAGGTGCAGCGGCTGCTCCGAGGCACCGATGGGCAGGCGAGCGCTGCCTTCGCCCAGGTGGGCGCGCAGGTGCCAGCGGGTGCCGTCCCCGGCCTGCCAGTGCACATGCAGGGCATCGCCCTGCACCTCGTACCGGCCGGGGCCCTGCAGGCCGGGCACCAGCGGCCACAGGTGCTCGCGCCGCATCGACAGCAGCTGCGTCACCAGCTGCAGCCGCTGCTGGCCGGCGTCCCGCTGCGCCTCCGCCCAGCGCAGCGTGCTGGCCTCGAAGGTGGAGGCCGCGTTGGGGTCGGGGATGCGCTCGCGCGCCTCGGGATGGGAGAAGGCGGCAAAACGCGCGAACTCGTTGCGCCGGCCCTCGGTCACCGCCTGGGCCAACTCGCCCGCGTGGTCGCAGAAGTACAGGAACGGCGTGGTGGCGGCGAATTCCTCGCCCATGAACAGCATCGGCACCTGCGGCGACAGCAGCAGCAGCGTGAGCAGCGCCTCCAGCCGCGCGGTGGGTGCCAGCGCATCCATGCGCTCGCCCAGCGCGCGGTTGCCGATCTGGTCGTGGTTCTGCAGGAAGGTGATGAAGGCAGTGGGCGACAGGCCGGCACTGGACTCGCCACGCACTTCGCCATGCGCGAAGGCGCTGGGCTGGCCCTGGTAGATGAAACCTTCGGCCAGCGCCAGTGCCAGCTGCCGCACGGGCTGGTCGGCATAGTCGCTGTAGTAGCCGTCGGTCTCGCCGGTGGCCACCACATGGGCGGCATGGTGCCAGTCGTCGTCCCACTGGGCCAGGCCGGAGCCGGCGGGGCCGCCGCTGCGGGTGAGCAGCCGTGCGGAGTTGCGCTCGTTCTCCAGCACCAGGTGCACCTGGCGCTGGCGGCCCGGGCCCTGCAGCAGCGCCTGGTCGATCTCCTGCACGATGTGCAGCGCCGAGGTGTCCACCAGCGCATGCACCGCGTCCAGCCGCAGGCCGTCCAGGCGGCAGGTGTCCACCCAGTACAGCGCGTTCTCGATGAAGAAGCGGCGCACCGCCTCGTTGTGCTCGCCATCGAAGTTGATGGCCGAGCCCCAGGGCGTGTGGTGCTCGGGGTTGACCAGCTCGGGGCAGTAGGCGGCCATGTAGTTGCCGTCGGGGCCGAAGTGGTTGTAGACCACGTCCAGCAGCACCATCAGGCCCAGTTCGTGCGCGGCCTCGGCGAAGGCGCGCAGGTCGTCGGGCGTGCCGTAGGCCGGATGCACCGCGAACGGCAGCACGCCGTCGTAGCCCCAGCCGCGATCGCCGGGAAAGGCCGCCAGCGGCAGCAGTTCCACCGCGGTGATGCCGGCGGCCTGCAGCGTGGGCAGCCGCGCGGCGGCCGCGGCCAGCGTGCCTTCGGGCGTGAAGGTGCCCACGTGCAGCTCGTAGAGCACCGCCTCGTGCCAGGGCCGTCCGGCCCAGGCGGCATGGCGCCAGGGGTAGTGGTCCGGGTCGATCACCTGGCTGGGGCCGTGCACGCCCTGCGGATTGCTGCGCGAGGCGGGGTCGGGCACGGCCAGGTCCTCGCGCACGCGGAAGCGGTACAGCGTGCCGTGGCCGGCATCGCCGACGCGGGCCTGGTGCCAGCCGTCGGCATCGCGCTGCAGCGGCTCGGTGCGCAGCACCTGGCCGTCGCCGTCGACGATCTCCAGGGTGACGCCGTGGAGGCTGGGCGCCCAGAGGCTGAAGCGGGTGGCGTCGCCGTCGATCTGCGGGCCGAAGCGGAAGGTGTCGGGAGAGGGATTCATGGGGCGGCGGATTCGCGGGGCGCGGGAAGAGGTCGGGACAGCACCGCCAGCGAGCGGCAGCACAGCGCATAGCGGTCGCCGGGGGCGACCACGGTGGTCGGAAGCTCGGCGTCGGGCCGGGCGGTGTCGATGCGCACCGTCCAGTCCTCGCCTTCGAAGGGAGGCACCACGAAGTCCACGTCCTCGTGGTGCGCGTTGAACAGCAGCAGGAAGTCGTCGTCGACCAGCAGCACGCCGTAGCGGTCGGTGTCGGCCAGGCCGTCGCCGGCCACGTACATGCCCAGGCAGCGGGCGAAGGCCTCGCTCCATTCGGCCTCGCCCATCTCCACGCCATCGGGGCGCAGCCAGCGCACATCGTGGCCGCGCTCGCCGGCCGGGCCGGCGAAGAAGTCGCGGCGACGGAAGGTGGGATGCTGGCGGCGCAGCGCGATCAGCCCCGCCACGAAGCGGGTGAGCGATTCACGCGCCGGCGTGGCCTCCCAGTCGAGCCAGCTGATGGCGTTGTCCTGCGCATAGGCGTTGTTGTTGCCGCGCTGGGTGCGGCCCATCTCGTCGCCGGCCAGCAGCATCGGCACGCCCTGGCTCAGCAGCAGCGTGGCCAGCAGGTTGCGCTTCTGGCGCTCGCGCAGCTTCAGCACCTCGGCATCGTCGGTCTCGCCTTCGGCGCCACAGTTCCACGACAGGTTGTGGTTGTGGCCGTCGCGGTTGTCCTCGCCGTTGGCCTCGTTGTGCTTGTCGTTGTAGCTGACCAGGTCGTGCAGCGTGAAGCCGTCGTGCGCGGTCACGAAGTTGATGCTGGCGTTGGGCCGCTTGCCGCTGCGGCCGTACAGGTCGGACGAGCCGGTGAGCCGGCGCGCCAGCTCGCCCAGCTGACCTTCGTCGCCCTTCCAGTAGGCGCGCATGCCGTCGCGGTAGCGGTCGTTCCACTCGGCCCAGCCCAGCGGGAAGCGGCCGGTCTGGTAGCCGCCCTCGCCCAGGTCCCAGGGCTCGGCGATGAGCTTGACGGTGTTGAGCGTGGGGTCCTGCCGCACCGAGTCGAAGAAGCCGCCCAGGTGATCCACCCGGCCGCCCTCGCGCGCCAGGGCGGAGGCCAGGTCGAAGCGGAAGCCGTCGACATGCATCTCCTCCACCCAGTAGCGCAGGCTGTCCATCACCAGCTGCAGCACCCGCGGCTGCTCGATGTTGACGGTGTTGCCGCAACCGGTGAAGTCGTTGTAGTAGCGGCGGTCTTCGGCCAGCACGTAGTAGGAGGCGTTGTCGATGCCGCGCATCGACAGCGTGGGGCCGAGCTGGTTGCCTTCGCAGGTGTGGTTGTAGACCACGTCCAGGATCACCTCGATGCCCGCCGCATGCAGCGTGCGCACCATGGTCTTGAATTCCTTGACCTTCTGCGATGCGGAGTAGCGCATCTCCGGCGCGAAGAAGCCCAGCGTGTTGTAGCCCCAGTAGTTCTGCAGCCCCTTCTCGGCCAGGTAGCGGTCGTTGAGGAAGGAGTGCACCGGCATCAGCTCCACCGTGGTGACGCCCAGGCGCTTCAGGTGCTCGATGGCGGGCTTGCTGGCCAGGCCCTCGTAGGTGCCGCGCAGCGGCGCAGGCACCCCGGAATGCTGCATGGTGAAGCCCTTGACGTGCATCTCGTAGACCACCATCTCGTGCCAGGCGATGTCGGGCCGGCGGTCATCGCCCCAGCTGAAGGCGGGCTCCAGCACCCGGCACTTGGGCATGTACTGCGCGCTCTCGCGGCGGTCGAACGAGAGGTCGGCCTTGCGGTGGCCGATGGTGTAGCCGTAGAGCGCGTCATGCCAGCGCAGCTCGCCGGAATAGTCCTTGGCATAGGGGTCGAGCACCAGCTTGTGCGGATTGAAGCGGTGACCTTCCTCGGGCTTGTAGGGTCCGTGCACGTAGTAGCCGTAGAGCTGGCCGGGCCGCGCCTCGGGCAGGTAGCAGTGCCAGACATGGTCGGTGCGCTCGCGCAGCTCGATGCGCTGGCGCTCGCGGCCGCGCTCGTCGAAGAGCGCCAGCTGCACGCGCTCCGCGTATTGCGAGAAGAGCGCGAAGTTCACGCCCTGGCCGTCCCAGGTGGCGCCGCGCGGATACGGCCGGCCCGGCCACACCGCCTGCAGCGGGATCATGCCGCGGCCTTGGCCTGCGCGATGCGTGCGGGGGTGGTGGCCAGGCTGCGTGCCGGTTCGGCGGCGGTGGGCAGGCCCAGCTTGAGGTTGGAGCTGGCCAGCACCGGCGTGCGGCCGGCCGCAGCACGGCGGAAGTAGCCGCGGGGCACCACCACGATGCCGCTGTCGCTGACGTGGAAGCGCTGGCTGTCGCGCTCGCGGTCGCCACCGATCACCTCGCCGGCCGGGATGTCGTTGTCCTGGTCGATGATGGCCCGCGTGATGCGCGTGCCGCGGCCGATGGTGGTGCGCTCCATCACGATGCAGTGCGAGAGCTGCGCGTCCTCGCACACGGTGACGGAGCTGCGCAGCATCGCATGGTCCAGCCGCGCGTTGTTCACCACGCAGCCCGAGCCGACGACGGATCGGTTGAGCACGCCGCTTTCGATCTGCGCCGACTCCGACGGATCCTGGCTGGCGTACACCGGCCAGGCCGGGTTGGTCATGCGGAAGCGCGGCTTGGCGCCCAGGGTGTCGAAGTGGGCCTCGAAGTAGGCCTCGATGGTGCCCACGTCGCGCCAGTAGTGCGGGTCCTCGAACTCGGCCAGGCCGGGAATGTGGTTGGTGGTGAAGTCGTAGGCCAGCACGCGATGGCTCTTGGCCATGCGCGGCAGGATGTCGCCGCCGAAGTCGCGCTCGCCGTTGCGGTGGGCGCGACGCAGCTCGTCCAGCAGCACGTCGGTGGAGAAGATGTAGTTGCCCATCGACGCCAGCGCATGCGTCGGCCGGCCCGGCATGGGCACGGCCATCTTGGGCTTCTCGCGGAACTCGCGCACCATCAGCTCGGCATCGGTCTCGACGATGCCGAACTGCGAGCACTTCTCCAGCGACACCGGCAACGTGGCCACGCTCACGTCCGCATCGGCGGCGATGTGCGCATCCAGCATCTGCCGCACGTCCATGCGGTACACATGGTCGGCGCCGAAGACGGCCACGTAGTCGGGCCGGTGGGTCTCGATCAGGTGCAGGTTCTGCCAGACGGAGTCGGCCGTGCCGCGGAACCACTCGGGGCCGTCGCGCATCTGCGGCGGCACCACGGTGATGAAGTGGTCGGGGATGAAGCGGGCCATCGTCCACGACTGCCGCACATGCTCGATGAGCGCCTGCGACTTGTACTGCACCAGCAGGTAGACGGAGCAGATCTCGGAGTTCACGAGGTTGCTCAGCACGAAGTCGACGACCCGGTGCTTGCCGTTGAAGGGCACCGAGGGCTTGCACCGGTGCTGGGTCAACGGGAACAGCCGTGAACCTTCCCCGCCCGCCATGACGAAGGCGAGGACCGAGGGTTTTCTTTGTTGCATTCGCATTCCTTACACGCGCCTGTTGCAGAAAGTGTCCGGGGGGCTCCGGGGGCTCTTCGTAGGACGATGACTCATCCGCTCGTCGGTGGCGGGTGCATGCGTCATGAGCTGCCGGGCGCGGTGTGGGCGGCGGCGGCCTGGCGGGCCAGGGCCTCGGCGATGGGGCCGGGCTGGCTGGCGCGCACCAGCCGTTCCAGTTCACGGCCGTCGTGCATCAGCACCAGCGTGGGCCACAGCTTGACCCGGAAGCTGCGGCCCAGCGGGCGGCCCGGGCCGTCCTCGGCCTTGATGTGCCGCACCCCGGGGTAGGCCTGCAGCGCCTGCGCCACCGCGGGCTGCGCGGCCATGCAGAAGCCGCACCAGTCGGTGCCGAACTCCAGCAGCGTGGGGCCGGGCATCGCATCGACCTCGGCCCGGCTGGGCTGGGCGGCCTGGTAGGGCTGGGAAGCAGGAGGTCTGGGCGCGGTCATGGGCGCGTGGGGGCAAGCCGCGTGCCGCGTCTCGGATCGACTCGCCCCGGGCGGCGGGAACGGCGGTTGCCCCTTCCGATGCAAAACGCACCCGCGCTTACACGCGAAAACACATCAAGCGACGCCCATGCCCCCCGCCGCCACCGCCACCCGACCCACCGCTCCGCCTCCCTCGCCCGCCGGTATCGCGCAGCGCCCCATCCGCCTGCACATCAACGGCACCACCACGCCGCTGCTGGTGGCGCCGTGGGTCACGCTGCTGGACCTGCTGCGAGAACATGCCGGCCTCACTGGTACCAAGAAGGGCTGCGACCATGGCCAGTGCGGCGCCTGCACCGTGCTGCTGGACGGCAAGCGCATCAACAGCTGCCTGACCCTGGCCGTCTCGCACGATGGCGCCAGCATCACCACGGTGGAAGGGCTGGCCGGCGACGACGGCGCGCTGCATCCTTTGCAGCAAGCCTTCATCGACCACGACGCCTTCCAGTGCGGCTACTGCACGCCGGGCCAGCTGTGCTCGGCGGTGGGCCTGATCAACGAAGGCGGCGCAGCCAACCTACCGCAGCTGCGAGAGCTGATGAGCGGCAACCTGTGCCGCTGCGGCGCCTATCCGCAGATCGCGCAGGCGGTGGCCACGCTGGCGCTGCATCCCGCGCCCGGCCCGGTGGCCGACGCCGGCGCCCCCGAGGTGCAGCCGTGACGCCATTCGACCATGTGATGCCCGATGCGGTGGAATCCGCCCTGGCCGACATCGGCCGGGCACCGCTGCCCACGCCCGACAGTGCCCGCTTCCTGGCCGGCGGCACCAACCTGCTCGACCTGATGAAGGCCGACCTGACCCGGCCCACGCGGCTGGTGGACGTGCACCGCCTGCCGCTGAAGGCCATCGAGCCCACGGCCGACGGCGGCCTGTCGCTGGGGGCCATGGCCACCAATGCCGAGACCGCCGCCCATCCGCTGGTGCGCAGCCGCCATCCGCTGCTGGCGGCCGCCATCCTGGCTGGCGCCTCGCCGCAGATCCGCAACATGGCCACCAACGGCGGCAACCTGCTGCAGCGCACCCGCTGCAGCTATTTCTACGACGCCAAGGTGCCGTGCAACAAGCGCGAGCCCGGCAGCGGCTGCCCGGCGCGCAACGGCCTGGCCAAGCAGCTGGCCATCCTGGGCAGCAGCGAGCAGTGCATCGCCACCCATCCGTCGGACTTCTGCGTCGGCCTGGCCGCGCTGGACGCCACGGTGCACGTGCGCTCGCAGCGCGGCAGCCGGCGCATCCCGATGCTGCAGTTCCACCGCCTGCCCGGCGACCGGCCGGAGCTGGACACCGAACTGGCGCCGGACGAGCTGATCACCCACATCACCCTGCCGCCCGCGCCCTTCACCCGCCACACCACCTACCTGAAGCTGCGCGAGCGGGCCTCGTACGCCTTCGCGCTGGTGTCGGTGGCCGCAGCGCTGCAGCTCGACGAGCGCGGCCGCATCACCGAAGCGCGCATCGCGCTGGGCGGCGTGGCCCACAAGCCCTGGCGGCTGCCCGAGGCCGAGGCGCTGCTGCAGGGCCGCGAGGCCACGCCCGCCGCCTTCGGCGAGGCCGCCCGCCGGCTGCTGCAGGGTGCGCAGGCGCATGGCGCGCCGGGCACCGACAACGCCTTCAAGATCCCGCTGGCCGAGCGTGCGGTGGTCCGCGCGCTGGAGCTGGCCGTGGCGGGTGAACTCACCAACACCGGGCCGCTGGCCGGCCTGCCGGTCGACAGCGTGCGCAGGGAGCCTTCATGAACGACCGCGTACCCGAGCTGGCCAGGCCTTTCGCCGAACTGCTGGCCATGCGACCCCCGGTGGCGCTGGGCATGCCGCTGCCGCGGCTGGACGGTCCCGACAAGGTGACCGGCCGCGCCCGCTATGCCGCCGAGCATCCCGCGGGCGACCTGCTGTACGGCGTGATCGTGGACACCGCCGCCGCGCGCGGCCGCATCCAGCGCATCGACACCGGCCGCGCCGCCGCGGTGCCGGGCGTGGTGGACATCCTCACCCATGAGAACCGGCCGCGCATGCGCTCGCTGGACATGTTCTACAAGGACATGACCGCGCCGGTGACCGGCTCGCCCTTCAAGCCGCTGCACGATGCCGAGGTGCACTACAGCGGCCAGCCGGTGGCGCTGGTGGTGGCCACCAGCTTCGAGGCGGCGCGCCATGCGGCCACGCTGGTGCAGGTGGAGGTGGCCACCGAGCCGCACCACACCGACCTGATGGCCGCCCTGCCCGAGGCCCACGACCCCAGCGCACTGCGCGCCGGCTTCAAGCCGCCGCCCGAGCCGCGCGGCGATGCCGAGGCGGCCTATGCGGCCGCCGCGGTGCAGGTGGAGGCGGAGTTCCACCACGGCGCCGAGCACCACAACCCGATGGAGATGCATGCGGCCACCGTGGTGTACGGCCGCAACCGCCACCTCACCATCCACGACAAGACCCAGGGCTCGCAGAACGTGCGCTGGGTGGTCTCGCGGGTGTTCGGCCTGCCCAAGAGCCGGGTGACGGTGAAGAACCAGTTCGTCGGCGGTGCCTTCGGCGCCGGGTTGCGGCCGCAGCATCCGGTGCTGCTGGCCACCATGGCCGCGCTGAAGCTGGAACGCTCGGTGCGCGTGGTGCTCACGCGGCAGCAGATGTTCTTCTTCGGCCACCGGCCCGAGACCTGGCAGCGGGTGAAGCTGGGCGCGCAGGCCGACGGCCAGCTCACCGCGCTGATGCACGACGCGGTGGGCGCCACCTCGCGCAAGGAGGACTACGTCGAGGTGGTGGTCAACTGGTCCAGCCAGCTCTACCGCTGCGACAACGTGCGCCAGGGCTACAAGCTCGCCGCGCTGGACCACTACAGCCCGATGGACATGCGCGCCCCCGGCGCCGCCCACGGCGTGCATGCCATCGAGGTGGCGATGGACGAGCTGGCCCACCGCCTGCACATAGACCCGTTGGCGCTGCGGCTGAAGAACTACGCCGACCACGACTACAACGAGGACCTGCCGTTTTCCAGCAAGGAACTGCGGGCCTGCTACCACGAAGGCGCGCAGCGCTTCGGCTGGGACGCGCGGCCGCAGGCCCCGCGCTCGATGCGCGAAGGCCGCGAGCTGGTGGGCTGGGGCATGGCCACCGGCACCTGGGATGCGCTGCAGATGTTCGCCCGCGTCCATGCGGTGCTGCAGGCCGATGGCCAGCTGGTGCTGCGCAGCGCGGCCAGCGACATCGGCACCGGCACGCTGACGGTGATGACGCAGATCGGCGCGGCTTCCATGGGCATGGCGATGGAGGACGTGCGCTTCGAGCTGGGCGACTCCAACCTGCCGGTGGCGCCGATCGAAGGCGGCTCCTCGCATGTGACGACCATCGGCTCGGCGGTGCAGGGCGTGTGCGAGCGCCTGCAGCACAAGCTGTGGGAGCTGGCGCGCAAGCAGCCGAACTCGCCATTCGCCACCTGCCGCTTCCACGACGTCGGCTTCGCCCAGGGCACCATGTACCTGCGCTTCGAGCGCGACGTGACGGTGCGGCTGACCGACATCCTGGCCGCCGCCGGGCTGAAGGAGCTGGAAGAGAAGTACCTGATGCTGCCCGCGGTGCTGAAGCAGAAGAAGTACACCCGCGCCGTGCATTCGGCGGTGTTCTGCGAAGTCAAGGTGGACGAGGAACTGGGCACCGTGCGTGTCACCCGGGTGGTGAGCGCCATCGCGGCCGGCCGCATCATGAATGCGCAGACCGCGCGCAGCCAGATCATCGGCGGCGTGGTGTGGGGCATCAGCCAGGCCCTGCATGAGGAAACCCAGGCCGACCAGCAGCTGGGCCGCTTCATGAACCACGACTTCGCCCAGTACCACGTGCCGGTGAATGCGGACATCCACGACATCGACGTCATCTTTGTCGACGAGAACGACCGCATCGCCAGCCGGCTGGGGGCCAAGGGCGTGGGCGAGATCGGCCTGGTGGGCGTGGCCGCGGCCATCTGCAACGCCATCCACCATGCCACCGGCCGCCGCATCCTCAGCCTGCCGATGACGCCCGACAAGGTCATGGCGCCGGCCTCCCCCTCATACAACGCGTGAAGGAGCGAACCATGCAAGTGCCCGACGTGCTCAGGCAGATCAAGGCCTACGACGACCAGCGCCCCAGCCTCCCAGGGGAACACTGGCTGGCGCTGGGCGCCGGTGCGCTGATGCTGCTGTGGGGTGCGCGACGCCATTCGCTGCTGGCCACCACCGCCGGGCTGGCCCTGCTGGCGCGCGCCGCCAGCGGCCGCGACGGCCTGCGCAGCGTGCTGGGCAGCCAGGGTGTTACAGGTGCGCAGGTGCCCTATCCGCCCCGCGTAGGCCAACGCTGACGGCAGTTGCCGGTTGCAGCCGACTCCCCCGGGCCCGCCGTGTCCCTAACCTAACTGCACCGGTGGCCCGCCCTAGAGCCACAGGCGCAACAAGCCGGCGCACATGCAGCCGGCCTTCATCAAATCAAACTTTGGAGTGAACCTATGAACCTCATCATCTGGCTGGTTGTCGGCGGGCTCATCGGATGGGTCGCGAGCATGATCATGCGCACCGATGCGCAACAAGGCGTCATCCTCAACGTGGTGGTCGGCATCATCGGCGCCATGCTGGGCGGCTGGCTGCTGTCGCCGCTGCTGGGCGCCGGCACCGTCAACCAGGGCGACTTCAGCGTGATGGGCCTGCTGCTGTCCCTGGGCGGCGCGATCATCCTGCTGGCGATCGTGAACCTGGTGCGTCGCGGCAGCGTGCGTTAAACAGCGCACGGCTCCAACTGCAACGCGCCCTCCGGGGCGCGTTGTCGTTTCCGGCGCAGGAAACTCAGGCCAGCAGGTTGCGGCCGACCTGCAGCATGCCCAGCAGCACGCCGCACACGGCCAGGTGCACGAAGCGGTGTCGCCAGCCGGCGGCCATGTCGATGCCCAGCCGCACCGACAGGCAACCCCAGAGCATCACCAGCAGCAGCGTGGCCGCCTCGGGGCGTTCGAGCGGATGGCCGCCGGCCTGCATGAGGCCGACGAGGGCGACCCAGAGGCCGCTTGCCATGATGGTGGAGGCCGTCACTTCATTGAAGGCGGGCTTGCGCAGGGAGATGCCAACGACTTGCATGCCGCAAGCGTATCGCGCCCCGAAAAGCCCCGATCCGCCGAACAGCACCGCCGCAGGCGCCTTTCCCGCGCCGGCGGCCACCGCGGGCGCCGCCGGGGCACACTGCGGCCGTCACATCTGCTGCAGCCGGCCGCCATGTCATCACTTCTTTCAGCTCTTACCGACGAAATCGCGCAGCCGGCCGGCGCCTTGCCGCCGGACGACAGCCTGCGCGACGAACTGCACAACGAGGTGCATGCCCGCCCCTCGGCCCGCATCCGTCTGCCGGCGCTGGTGTTCACCGTCGCCGTGCTCAACCACGGCGTGAGCCGGGAGGACGAATGTGCCCACTTGCAGCGCCTGCCCGGCCAGGCCGGGCTGCGGCCGCAGGACCTGGAGGCCAACTTCCTGCGGCTGCGCTTTGCCGACCACACGCTGAAATGGGAGCGCCACACTGAGTTCACCCGCTATGCGGTGGTGCAGCCGCTGCCCGAATCCGCCGGCCTGCAGGCGGACAACCCGCCGCTGATCGACGCGCTGGTGCTGGACAAGGCCTGGCTGCGCGCGGTGCCCGGCCGCACCGTGGCCGCGCTGCAGCTGGTGATGCTGGAACATCCGCTGGACGACCCCGCCGCCGCCCTGGAAGCGGCGCAGCGCTGGTTCGGCGGCCGCACGGTGGTGGCTTCGCTGATGGGCAAGGGCCATTCGATGGCCGTCACCAACTTCCGGCTGCGGCCCGACGGCTTCGAGCGCCTGCTGGTGCTGGCGCCGCCGGGCACCAGTGAAACCCGCGCGGGCCGCATCTCGCAGCGGCTGCTGGAGATCGAGATCTACCGGCTGATGGCGCTGCGCGGCCTGCCGGTGGCCAAGGCGCTGGCGCCGGTGCTGGCCGAGTCCGAAGCCGCGCTGGCCGCGGTGACGGCGCGGCTGGAAGCCCGCGAAAGCTCCGAGGCGCAGCTGCTGGACACGCTGATCCACGTCGCCGCGCGGGTGGAGCGCGCCACCGCCGAGCACCAGTACCGCTTCTCCGCCACCGAGGCCTACGATGCACTGGTGCGCCAGCGGCTGGCCGAGCTGCGCGAGATGCCGATTCCCGGCACCCAGACCATCGGTGAATTCATGCAGCGGCGGCTCTCGCCGGCCATCGCCACGGTGGCGGCGGCGGCGCAGCGGCTGGGCTCGCTGTCGCAGCGCATCGAACGCAGCAGCGCCCTGCTGCGCACCCGGGTGGACATCGCCACCGAGACGCAGAACCAGCAGCTGCTGGCCAAACTCACGCGCGGGCAGGAACTGCAGCTGCGGCTGCAGTCCACGGTGGAAGGCCTGTCCATCGCGGCCATCTCGTACTACGTGGTGAGCCTGCTGCTGTACGGCGGCAAGGCGGCCAAGGCGGCCGGCCTGCCCATCCACCCCGAGATGGCCGCCGGCGCCGCCATCCCGCTGGTGCTGTGGGCGGTATGGCAGGCCACCCGGCGCATCCACCGCCGGCTGCACATGGGCCCGCGGGACTGAAGGCACCGCGGCCGTGCGCGCAGCCCGCCCGACATGCGGCCCTCTCCTACAACCGATGCGCGTGCCTCCCGTCAGCCACGCTGCAGCGCCGCATGCACAGTGGGCCATCGACCACCGGCCACGCCCTTCCGGGAGCCCACCATGATCACTGCGCAAGACCCGAGCACCGCCGCCCTGGCCCGCACCCTGGAAGTGGCCGGCCGCCGGCCCACGGTGGTGTTCCATTGCACCCAGCCGCAGGCCCGTGGCGACAACCACGACCACCGCACCAAGGCTTCGGTCGCGCATGCGCTGGCCGACCTGCTGGGATTGAACTTCGGCGGCATCTACCGCGCCGACGCCCGGCCCGAGGGGCCGCTCTTCTTCGTGCCCAGCGACACCCTCACCAGCGTGGACGCCGCGCGCCATCTGGGCATCGAGTCCGGCGACCAGCTCTTCGGCGGCGTGGTGCCGCATCCCTTCGTGGCCACCAAGCTGGTGTCGCACGGCCTGGTGCACCCTGATGCGCCCGCACCGGCCGGCTGGTCGGCCGCCCATGGCCAGGCCATCCAGGAGGTGGTGCTGCCCGGCTACTCCTGCTTCACGCCGGCCGATGCCCGCGTGGCCGCCGAGCGGCTGCTGGCCCACGGCAGCATGCGGCTGAAGAACCCCGACGGCGTGGGCGGCCTGGGCCAGCAGGTGATGCACAGCGCCGCCGAGCTGGAAGCCTGGCTGGCCGAGACCGATCCCGAGCAGCTGCGCCAGCACGGCGTGGTGCTGGAGCGCAACCTGCGCCAGGTGGAGACGCTGAGCGTCGGCCAGGTGCAGGCCGGCCCGCTGACCGCCAGCTACGTGGGCACGCAGCAGCTCACCCGCAACCACCGCGGCCACGAGGTCTACGGCGGCAGCACCCTCACCGTGGTGCGCGGCGACTTCGAGGCGCTGCGCGAGCTGCCACTGGCGCCGGAGCTGGCCACCGCGGTGGAGCAGGCGCTGGTGTACCACCGGGCCGCGGCCGAGCACTATCCTGGCTGGATGGCCACCCGCGCCAACTACGATGTGGCCCAGGGCGTGGACGACCGCGGCCAGTGGCGTTCCGGCGTGCTGGAGCAGAGCTGGCGCATCGGTGGCGCCAGCGGCGCCGAGGTGGCGGCGCTGCAGGCCTTCCAGGCCGATCCCGCATGCCGCGTGGTGCGTGCATCCACCCACGAGGTGTATGCCGACAAGGTGAGCGTCCCGGCCGGCGCGCGCGTGCATTACGACGACGACGATGCCGACGTGGGCCGGGTGACCAAGTACGCGCAGGTGGAGGCGCATGCCGACCTTTGAGCACAACGTAGCCATTCCCGTCGACGACGGCAGCATTGCCGGCACCTTCGTCACGCCCGGCACGCAGCTGCCCGGGGTGCTGTTCATCCATGGTTGGGGCGGCAGCCAGTCGCAGTACGTGGCGCGGGCGCGGCAGATCGCGGCCCTGGGCTGCATCTGCCTGGCCTTCGACCTGCGCGGCCATGCGCAGACCAAGCCGCAGTTCGAGACCGTCTCGCGGGCCAGCAACCTGCAGGACGTGCTGGCCGCCTACGACCTGCTGGCCGACCACCGCCATGTGGACCGCTCGTCCATCGCAGTGGTGGGCAGCAGCTACGGCGGCTACCTGGCCACCATCCTGACCACGATGCGGCCGGTGCGCTGGCTGGCGCTGCGCGCGCCGGCGCTGTACATGGACTCGGGCTGGGAAGTGCCCAAGCTGCAGCTGCACAAGGACCAGGACCTGAAGGCCTACCGCCGCAGCCTGGTGCCGTTCGCCGACAACCGCGCGCTGCAGGCCACGCACGACTTCGACGGCGACCTGCTGCTGGTGGAGTCGGAGCTGGACACCATCGTGCCGCGGGCGGTGCTGCACAGCTACCGGGAGGCGGGCAAGAGCGCCCGCTCGCTGACCTACCGCTGCCTGCGCGGCGCCGACCACGGCCTGACCAAGGAGCACGACCAGCGGGCCTACACCTCGGTGCTGGTGGGCTGGGTCAACGAGATGGTGTTCGGCGCCCGCGCCGACCAGGTGGCCCCGGCCGCCATCGAGCCGCACGAGCCAGAATCGCCGCCCACGCCGCCCAGCCCCAAGCCGGGGCCGCGGCTGCCG
>OFDN01001368.1_pt1 | contig 16245 bp, 17 predicted proteins | sample 1520971 | NCBI WGS metagenome assembly OFDN01 (sample SAMEA94257418, study PRJEB24077) | hot springs metagenome | biome: Aquatic biome; feature: Geographical feature; material: Water | place: India | collected 2012-06-12 | depth 5 m
CGGGCAGCGGCTTCAGCACCGCATTGTACCAGAAGAAGAGCTGCAGCAGCAGCGGCAGGTTGCGGATGACCTCGACATAGACCATCGCCAGCTTCGCCAGCACCCAGTTGCTGGAGAGGCGCGCGACGCCGACGAAGAAGCCGAGGATCGTCGAGAGGACGATGCCGATCGAGGCGACGAGGAGCGTATTGAGGAGGCCGACCCAGAAGGCCTGGCCATAGGTCGAGCCCGAAGCGCTGAAGGGAATCAGCTTCTGGTTGACGTCGAATCCTGCCGCGTTGTTCCAGAAGCCGAAGCCCGAGGCGATCTTCTGCGCGCGCAGGTTCTCGATCGCGTTCGAGGCGGCCGACCAGACCAGAAAGGCGACGAGCGCCAGCAGGGCGAGCTGGTAGACATAGCCCCTGATCTTGGGATCGTAGAACAGCGAGGCCTTGCCTGGCTGCGCGGTCTCGGTGGGTATGCTCGTCACCTGTTACGCCCTTTTTTCGTTCTGATTGACGCCTTGTCCACCGGCGGCGTCGCCACCGCCGGTGTTTCGTGGTGTTTGTTCGGTGTCGCCCCGGTTAGCGGATCGGCGGCGCGTATTGCAGCCCGCCCTTGGTCCAGAGCGCGTTCTGGCCGCGCGCGATCTTCAGCAGCGAGCCGGCGCCGACATTGCGCTCGAAGGACTCGCCGTAGTTCCCGACATGCTTGATGATGCGGTAGGCCCAGTCATTGGTGAGCCCGATCGCCTCGCCGAACTTGCCCTCGACGCCGAGCAGGCGCTTGATCTCGGGGTTGGGCGACTTCAGCATCTCGTCGACATTGGCCTTGGTGACGCCGAGTTCTTCGGCGTTGATCATGGCGTAATGCGTCCACTTGACGATGTTGAACCAGACCGTGTCGTTGTTGCGGGTCGAGGGGCCGAGCGGCTCCTTGGAGATGATCTCCGGCAGCACGACGTGCTCGTCGGGCGCGGTCAGCTTCAGCCGCTCGGCATAGAGGCCCGAGGCGTCCGTGGTGAAGGCGTCGCAACGGCCGGCGTCATAGGCCTTGATCGTCTCGTCGGAGGAGGCGAAGGCGACGACCTCGTACTTCAGATTGTTCGAGCGGAAGAAGTCGGCGAGGTTGAGCTCGGTGGTGGTGCCCTGCTGGGTGCAGATCGAGGCGCCCGAGAGCTGCAGGGCCGAGTTCACGCCCAGCTTCTTGCGGACCAGGAAGCCCTGGCCGTCATAGTAGTTCACGCCGGTGAACAGGATGCCGAGCGCGGTGTCGCGCGACATGGTCCAGGTGGAGTTGCGGACCAGCAGGTCGACTTCGCCCGACTGCAGCGCCGTGAAGCGGTCCTTCGAGGACAGCGGGATGAACTTGACCTTGTCCGGATCGTTGAAGATCGCAGCCGAGACGGCGCGGCAGACATCGACGTCGAGACCGCTCCACTTGCCCTGCGCATCCGGCACGCCGAAGCCGGCGAGGCCGGTGTTCGAGCCGCAGACCAGCGTATTGCGCGATTTCACCTGAGCCAGCGTCGACGGAGCCTGCGCCATCGCAGCCGTCGCGGAAACCGCAAGCCCGAGCCCTGCAACCGCAGCTGCCCAAAACATTTTCATATCATCTCTCCCATTGAGGTGGACCGCCGGTCCTCCGGCCATCCGTCGGACCCCGCCGTTCATTCCAAAATCGACGTCTTCTGCATCAATTTTAAGCGCCGGGACCCGCTGCTCGATTGCCAGAGCCCGGCATGAGCGTCAAGCAAGCCAAGGTAAACGGATCAGGCCCTTTTCTTGACCGACATCACATGCGAGTTTCCGTGGGTGGTCAAGCCTGACCGCCCCCCGCGAATAATCCTCCTGTTCCGCAACGGCTTCATGAAAAAACTGTCCCCGTCCGATTTCGCGGCGCTGCGCGAAAAGACCCGCCTCGTCCTCGCCGGCCGCGATCCCGCCGACAGCTACGGCTTCGTGAATCCGCCGATCGTGCGCGGCTCCACCGTCGTCTATCCGACGATGGAGGATTTCCTGCAGCGCAAGGCGCGCTACAGCTACGGCACCAAGGGCAACCCGACGATCGACGCGCTGGAAGCGGCGCTGAACACCATCGAGGGCGGCGCGGGCACGGTCGTCTGCCCCAGCGGGCTGATGGGCTGCACCCTGCCGCTGCTCGCGACATTGTCAGCCGGCGACCACCTGCTGATGACCGACAGCGTCTACCGGCCGACGCGGATGTTCTGCGACAGCATGCTGAAGCGCCTGGGCATCGAAACAACCTATTACGACCCCTCGCTCGGCGCGGAAATCGCGGCGCTGTTTCGGCCCAACACCAAGGCGGTCTGGACCGAGGCGCCGGGTTCGCAGACCTTCGAGATGCAGGACATCCCGGCGATCGTCGCAGCCGCGCACGCCCATGGCGCGCTGGTGATGATGGACAACACCTGGGCGACGCCGCTCTATTTCGACAGCCATAAATTCGGCGTGGATATCTCGGTGCAGGCCGGCACCAAATACTACGCCGGCCATTCCGACGTGCTGATCGGCACCGTCTCCGCCCGCACCCCGGAGCTCTACAGGACGATCCGCGACGCCTGGGAGGCGCTCGGCGTCATCATCGCGCCGGAGGACGCCTTCCTGACGCTGCGCGGCATCCGCACCATGCGGCTGCGGCTGCAGGAGCAGATGCCGGCCGGCATCGCCATGGCGCAATGGCTGGCGGCGCGGCCCGAAGTGGCGCGGGTGATGCACCCTGCCCTGCCCGAGGACCCTGGCCATGCGCTGTGGAAGCGCGATTTCACCGGCGCCTCGTCGCTCTTCGGCATCGAGCTGAAGCCGGTCGCGATGAAGGCCGTGGGCGCGATGCTGGACGGGCTGTCGCTCTTCGGCATGGGCGCGTCCTGGGGCGGCTATGAGAGCCTGATCCTCCCCTTCGACTGCCGCCCCTATCGCACGGCGACGACGCCGGATTTCAAGGGCCCGACGATCCGCCTGCATATCGGGCTCGAGGATCTCGACGATCTCAAGGCCGATCTCGAGGCCGGCTTCGAACGGCTGCGCGCGGCGGCGTGAAGGCGTCGCCGCGCCGACCCGTCTGAACGCCTGTCATTCCGGGACTTCGCGCCGGCGAAGGGCCCGCCATGGACACGAGGCGGGATGAGCCAGACGCAGGGGCCGGCCGAAATCTCCAATCCTGGTCGAGGTCATGGGTTCCGGGCTCGGGCCTCGCGGCCCGCCCCGGAATGACGGCTCGGTTCCGTCTCCCAGCAGCGAGCCCTAGCTCTCTTCCGCCTGGGCTCTCCGCCGGTTGCGGAAGATCAGGATCAGGTTGCGCAGATAGATGAAGATCGCCAGCACCTGGCCCATGATGATGATCGGCTCGCGCCGGACGATGCCGTAGATCAGCGTCATCATCCCGCCCGCCATCGAAAAATACCAGAACGCCAGCGGCATCACCGACTGGCCCTGCTTTTCGCTGGCGAGCCACTGCACCAGGAAACGCGCGGTGAACAGCAGCTGCGCGACGATGCCGAACAGCAGCCAGAAATCGAATTTGAGCACGAAGACGTCATAGACGTATTCGGAAATGGCCTGGCCGATCGAGATCATCATGATGCGCGATCCGGGCTCGACGCCGTCGCCGCGGCGACGAGTTGGGGCACGCGGCGGCGGCGGCGGATCAGCCACCAGACGCCGGCGAGATCGAGAATGCCGACCCAGAGCCGGTCGAAAAACCCGTAGTTGGAAACGCCCGTCAGCCGGTCGCGATCGCGCACGGGCTGGTGCAGCACGTCGAACCCTTCGCGCACCACGAGCGCGGGCATGAAACGGTGCAGCGCGTCGAAATAGGGCAAGGCGAGATAGACCTCTCGGCGAAACAGCTTCAGCCCGCAGCCGGTGTCGCGCGTCTTGTCGCGCAGGATGCGGCTGCGCACGCCATTGGCGACGCGCGACTGGAATTTCTTGAAGCCCGTGGCGCGACGCCCCACCCGCTCGCCCTGCACCAGCCCGGCCCGCGCGCCGCCCTTGCGCAAGGTTTCGAGCATCTCCGGCAGAAAGGCGGGATCGTTCTGGCCGTCGCCATCCAGCGTCGCGACGATCGCGCCGCGCGCATGGCGCACGCCGGTGCGCACGGCCGCGCTCTGCCCGCAGGACTGGGCGTGGCTGAGCACGGTGAGCCAGGGCCTGGTCTGGGCCAGCGCAGCCAGGGCCGCCCCGGTGCCGTCGGTCGAGCCGTCATTGACGTAAATCAGCTCGAACGGGGCCAGCGGCGCGCATGCGGCCTCGATATCGGCGATCAGCGGGCCGACATTGCCCACCTCGTTGCGGACGGGAACGACGACGCTCAGCGTCGGCAGGGGCGTGGTTTCTGTCAAAACACCGGTTTCCGGATAGGCGGCGCGCAACCTGCGTCAAGCCGCTCTGCGGGGCAAGCTGGATTCAGCAGGCGTCACTGCCTGACATAGACGGCGATCTCAAGCCGGCGTCCGCCATTCAGGTTGAATCCGCGCAGGGTGGTGAGCAGCCGCGGCGGCGTCGGCGCCGCGGCGATCGCCGCCTGGAACTGCGCCGCGAAGCGCTGCTCGACGAAGGCGATGCGGCAGCCCGGCTGGCCGAGGAAGGCGGCGGCCCCTGCCCCGTCGCCGGCCATGGCGAGGTTGGTGCCGGTGAGGAAGACGAGGCTCGGCTCGCGATAGCCCAGCGTGATCACCTGCGGATCGGCGCAGCCGACGGAAGCGACCGTCTCCGCCAGGCGCGGCGAGAGCTTGAGCGAGCGCAGGCTCTCGATGGCGAAACCATAGACGGCGAAGCTGAGCAGCAGGCTTGCGACCACGCTGCGCCAGAGCGCGCCCTCGGTTTCGCCGCGCCGGAACGCCGCGAACACCCGCCATGCGGCCAGCAGCGCCAGCGCCAGCAGCGGCAGGGCGAGATAGGGCAGCGCCCGGTCCAGCGTCCATGTCCCGTAGAGAATCACGCCGATCAGGGCGAGCGGCACCAGCAGGACGAGCGAAGCCGTCGCCAGCGCGCCGCGGCGCGTCCGGTCGATGCCGTCATTGACCACGGCGAGCAGAAGCAGCGCCGTGATCGCCGGATAGAGCGGCAGCACGTAATGCGGCAGCTTGGTCGGCACCGCCTCGAAGACCAGCCAGGAGGGTATGATCCAGGCGAGCAGGAACAGCACCTGCGGCTCGCGCCGGCGCGCCCAGGCGAAGGGGATCGCCATTGCGGCGAGCGCGGCCGCCGGCCAATAGGTGCCGAAGAAGACCAGCAGATAGAGCCCCGGCGGCCCCCAATGCTTCTCCTGCCCTTCGCCGACCTTGCCCAGCATGTCGTTGCCGATGCTTTCGGCAAAGAAGCTGCCGCCGGTCTTCCAGGCGATGGCGAGGAACCAGGGCAGGACCACGAGCAGGCACAGCAGCAAGCCGGGTCCAAAGCGCAGCGGCTTCAACCAGCGGAGCGTCCTGGCCGAGACGCTGAGCACGAGGATGGCGAGGCCCCAGACCATCGGCACGATCGGGCCCTTGACCAGCAGGCCGAGCGCAGTCGCGCCCCAGAAGGCCAGCCAGTTCCAGCGGCTCGGCACGAAGGCGAGCGAGCGCGTCCAGTCGAGCCAGGTGCGGGCGAGCGCGCCCATGGCGGCGACGGCGCAGGCGGCCAGCACCGCATCCGTCTTGGCGATGCGCGCTTCCACGCCCAGCAGCACGGCAGCCGCCATCAGCGCCGCGCCGAGCAGCGCATAGCGGCGCGCCACGAAAGCCAGCAGCGCCCAATAGCTCAGCAGCACGGTCGCGATGGCCCCGATCAGCGAGGGGATGCGATAGAGCCAGATCTGCGTGCGCGCGGCGGGCACGCCCAGCGTCTCTCCCGCCGAAACCGCGGCGCTCTGCAGCCAGTAGATGCCAATCGGCTTCTTGTGGCGCGCTTCGGACTGGAAGCGAATATCGACGAAATCCCCGGTCTCCAGCATCTGCTTCGTCGCCTGGGCGAAGCGCGGCTCGTCGCGGTCCATCGGCTGGAGCGTGCTGAAGCCGGGCAGGAAGGCGGCGAGCGCCAGCAGCGCCAGGAAGACGCTGGCGCGCAGATGGCTGGCCGTTGCAGCCTTGATCAGCCGCTCGATCGCGGGGGTGAGCGAAACCATTCTCGATCCTCGCGACCGCCGGGGACGCGCAAGTGACAGGCCGGAAGCGGCGCGGCTGCCGCGAGCGCGGCAGGCCGAACTCCCCATCCGCCGCCTTTCGGGCGCGAAGATGGCGGGCCGAGGGACAAGCCTTCGACGCTCGGGGTTTACGCCGCCCCGCCCCTCCCCGCAAGCTTGGGAACATGCGACAATCCCGGCCGCTGCCGCAGTGCAAAGAGAGCCGGCGACCATGGCTGCGATCATCTGGAGCGCGACGAAATGGGCTCTCTGGGGCTTGTTGCTCGGGCCCGTGCTGGCGCTGGCGCTGGTGCTGGGCGCCATGCTGCTCGACCCCAGATGCGCCAGCCCCGGCGATTCCGGCGGCTGCGCGATGGGGCTCGTCACTGCGCCGATCGCAGCGGCCTTGCCGAGCGCCGCGCTGGGGTTCGCTTTCGGACTGGCCGCGCAGATCTGGCGCAGGCGGCCGCGCGACTGGGCGCTGACGGTCAGGCGCCTGCGCGACTGGGGCCGTGAGCCATGAGCTGCGTCTGAGCCGATAGCGGCGGCGGCTGCCGGGGCTGGCGCATCCGGCCGGGCGTCAGATGTTTCCTATAAGTCCTGTAGGGTCAGGCAATTCATGCGTGTAGTGCGCAGTCTGCCAGCCGACGATTCCGTTCAACTGCGGTTCAAGAATCAAAGACTAAGTCATCGGTTACTCGATCGCGCATCTCTGGCAAGCATCAGCCAGTCTCGATGCCGTCGCGCTGAATGCCTGGCTTGATCTCGGCTTCGGTTTTGTTCCTCCATTTGAGATAGGATTTTGCTGCGATGGCTCCATATACGGACAAAGTCTTCAACCCATCGGAACTTGCGCGGGTCGACGAGGCCTTGAAGCGGGCCGTGGAGACCCTGCGCGAGCGCGACCTGTTCGTCGAGGCCGAAGCCGCGAACATCCGGAAGCGGCTGACCCAGCTCTGCCTGGAAAACCTCAACGAAGACATTGATGGCCCGGCCTTGGCCGAGCTCGCGGTCGAAACCTATCTCGTCAGCGGCTAGCTCTGCCGGCCTCGGCGAGACACTGCCGCCTGCGATCGCGGAACACGCATGCGGTGCCGACGTTGACCCCGCAGCGCGCGGCGCTGGGGCTTGAATGCTCCATCTCTCGCGCCTTCAGCCGAGATCAGCAGGAGTGCAGCGATGAGCCTGACAGACGACTACCGGCACAGCCCCCGACCGATACCGGTGCCCATCACCAGCGTCGAAGAATACGAGGCGGCCACCGCGCGCGCGCAGGAACTCGAGGGAGCCGTCGAGGGCAGCCCGGAAGAAGCGGAACTCGCCGAGATCAACGCCGCCATCATGGCGTGGGACCAGCGCAACGACGACGCCACATCCTGGAGCTGAAGCTCCTGGAGCCTCATTCCGGTCGCGTCGGTGAAATCCGCTCAGCGTCGGGTCGCTCGAACAGAAAAGGATGTCGGCCCATCGCCCTGCCGAGGACAGCAGGACGATCCGTAAGCGCCGAAGCGCTTCGGCCCGCCATAGGGCGGGCCGAACTCGGCAAAGCCGGCGCGAGCGCCGTTACGGCTTCGGAGCGCCGGGCGGCGGCGGAGCGCCCGTCGGCGCCTTGGCAGGATCGGGCTCGATGAGGTCGGTGCGCGCCTTGTGCTGCAGATTGGGATTGTCGGCCGTGAGGACGGCCGCCGCAAGCGGCGACAGCATCATCACCGCAATCAGCGCCGCTGCGATGTATTCCTTGGCTTCGAAACGCATGTTTGCTCCTGGATGAGAGCCCCTGCCGTGTCGAAAGCAACGTTGGGCTGCGGCTGTGGTTCCCGCGCGCCGATCATGCGAGGCTGTATCGTGCTTGGCTGCTAGCGCCGGATACGCCTTTTCATTTAGTCCGTCCAAAAAACTGCGCCTTTCGATCCCAACCCCCTTTAGCAATGGCGTCGGCAGATCTGGACTTGAAACTTTCCAATGCAATCGCTTGAACGTAGTTCGCATCGTCAGCGGTGCCATCGATCATCAATAATGAATGTTCGAGCGCCACTTCAATCGAGAGACGACCATTGAGGATAGAATTGAGTATTGATTCATTCGTGATTATAACGACCCCCTCGTCGTGCGCCCCATTAGTATGGGCTCTTACATCGTAACCTTTCGACGAGGGCGTGAGCCTGGCCCACAAATTCGAATCAATCAAAAGGATCGATATAGTCGTCGCCTTGCCGTTTTGGCTTGGAGCTGATGAGAGCCGGCCGGCAAATTCGTCGAGATGACTGACCGCGCGCCAATAGCCCGCGGAACCCGGGACGACTGGATCAACAGCAGACCGATCGACGAAACCAAGGTCGACGGCCTCACGAATAGCAAAAGCTACCGTCATCGATCTCGGGTGGAGCGCGCTAAAATTCCCGTCGAGAATGCCATCGAAACCACACGCTGAGGCCGGGGACGATAATGCCCCCGACAGCATGAGAAGAGAGAGGAAGGCGGCACAGTTTCGGGACAGATTTGTCATTCTGGCTCACCCGTGCCCGATGCTATGGCGTGACGATGTTGAACCAGAATGGAAACCGGTCGAGCATCCCCACGAAGTCGACAAATGCCTCCGGTCGACCGTCGACTTTCAAGTCCCCTGCAACGATAGCTTGTTCAGGGTTGAGCTCGCCAAGCTGAATGCGATCGAGTGTGTTCTTGGTCAACGTCACTTTCGCATCCGCATTTGTGGCTGCCCGCGGCGCGTAATTCAGCACGCCATTCTCGATCAGGAGCGAGTACGACTTATTGAGATCAGTAAAATCGATATTGAGAGTGATCTTCTTGCCGGCGGCCTTCTCACCGTTGAGCCGCACGCTAAAGAAATCGAATGTCATTTCCGGAGGCATAGCCTTGATGGTATCCGGGCTCGCCGTGTTGATGCCGCCGACGGTCGGCACGCCATTTCTCAGTTCGAACGCCCCTTGAAGATAGACAGAGCGCCACGGACCAGATTCGGCTTGATAGCCCAATTGCTCATAGGTATCGGCAAGCAGCTCTTTGGCATCCTTGTTCCCGGAATCGGCGAAAACAACTTGCTTCAGGGCCTCGGCCACCCAGCGGAACTCGCCTTTGTCAAAATCGACCTTCGCTTTAAGCAGGATGGCGTCGGCGCCGCCCATGTATTCGACGTATTTCTTAGCGGCGCTCTCAGGTGGCAATTGGTCTAAAGTGGTCGGATTTCCGTCATAGAAACCCATATAGCGCTGATAAACAGCTCTTGTATTGTGTTTTACAGAGCCGTAATAACCTCTGTTAGACCAGATCTTATCGAGCTCTGGAGGAAGTTTGACCATATTTGATATTTCGATGCCCGTGTAGCCCTTGTTCATGAGATTGACGGACTGATCGTGAATGTATTTGTACATGTCACGCTGCTTCTTCCAGTATTCGATAACCTTATCATTATTCCACACTGGCCAGTGGTGACTTTGGAATTTGACGTCAGTGCCTGCGCCATAGAGATCGATCGTCTCGTTCAGGTAGTTCGCCCACTTGAGCGAGTCGCGCACTTGAGCGCCGCGCAACGTGAGGATGTTGTGAAGCGTAGCGGTGGAGTTCTCGGCCATCCACATGGCGCGAAACTGAGGGAAATAGGTGTTCATCTCCGCCGGCGCTTCCGTGCCGGGTGTCATTTGAAACACCATTCGCACTCCATCGATGGTGACCTCCTCGCCTGTTTTTGTGATCACGCGCGAGGGTTCGATGAGAGTTGCGGTGCCGGTCGAAGTGGTTTGTCCAAGGCCGCCATTCACGCCCCCGCGCTCGTTGCGTGGAAGCAGTGCGCCATACATGTAAATCGCACGGCGGCTCATGGCGTTTCCAGCGATGACATTTTCGCTGACCGCATGCTCGGTGAAATGCTCCGGCGCCAGAATCTGGACCTTTCCCGATCTTACGTCCGCCTCATCGACGATGCCGCGCACGCCACCGTAATGATCGACGTGCGAATGGCTGTAGACGACAGCGACGATCGGACGTCGGCCAAGATGTTGCGTCACAAGGTCGTAGGCGGCCTTGGCAGTCTCGGTCGAGATAAGCGGGTCGAAGACGATCCAACCCGTGTCGGTCTGAATGAATGTGATGTTTGAAAGATCGTAGCCACGGACCTGAACAATCCGGTCGTGAACGCGAAACAGCCCATACTGCATGTTGAGCTGGGCGTTCCGCCAGAGGCTCGGGTTAACGGAGTCCGGCGCTGCCTTATCGATTCCGATGAACGCCTTGTAGGTTTCCAGATCCCAGACCGGATCGCCCTTTGCGTTTCTTACGGTGAGGGTGTCGGGCTTGGCGATCAGGCCGCGCGTAGCATTTGCGAAATCCTCGCGGTCATCAAAATTCAGATACTGCTGGAGAGCGCGGTTTGCAGCTTTGGTCGCCTCAGTTGCAGGCTTTGGTTGAGTCTGGGCTATCGCTGTAGCGGCGATACTCACGCTGGCCAGCATTATACCGAGCCGAATAATGCCAGGAAGCTTGCGCCTTCTTGCGGGGGCTTTGGATTGCGATCGGCCTATTTCGTTGGACAAAACAAACGCGCGACCGCTGCGTATTTCTTCCCTGAAGAACATGGCCGAATCCCGTTTCATTTTTTATGTTTTGATGTCGAGATTTCATTTTGGGATTTCGGCATTTGGCCAGCCTTGATGTAAATCAACTGAATACGCACTTCGGATGTGCTGCCACCCTATCGAACTGCCGCAGAGCTTGAATGCCGCCTCCGCCTCCGCCATCAGCGCTGACCCAGGCGGCGTCATGATCAGCTCATGCGCGCGCGTCGCCGCCCCGCTGCCGATCGAGGAGTTCAGCGTCAACGGCGCCTGGTCGAACGCCGCAAAGGTTTTGCGGATCTGCGGCGTCTCATCGATCGAGAGGATGAAGCCGCCCATGATGCCGGCGAGCTGTTCGGCCAGCCTCGCGAAGCTGACGGGTGGAACACACCCGGCCCCCTGCTCGCCGATTGCATTGGGTGGTCGAGGCAGCCCCGCTCCCAGTCATAGCGACCGATAAAGGCGCCGAAAGGCAGGTTCAATCACGCCGCGGCGGGAACGAAAAAATGAAGCTGAGTTGGAAAGCAGCACCCCGCTTCCAACTTTGGCAGGGCGCCGAATTCGCATAAGATAGAAAAAAATTGGCGAGCCCGGCTGGATTCGAACCAGCGACCAGCAGCTTAGAAGGCTGCTGCTCTATCCATCTGAGCTACGGGCCCGAAGACGAAGGCCGTGGCCTCCGCCGGTCTCATCAGGGGCGAAGGCGAGCGCCCTGCCCCTTCAAGCTGTCAATGCGTCCACTGTCCGCGACGCGAGAACTTGAAATTGTCGGAATAGGCCACCGTCCGGCGCAGCGGCTCCTGCGGCTGCTCGACACGGAAAGGAATGCCGTTGCGCGTGGCATAGGTCACGGCCTCGGCCTCGCTGTCGAACCAGAGCTTGACCTGGCTCTTCATGTCGCCCGACGAGGTCCAGCCCATCAGCGGCTCGATCTGGCGCGGCTGCTCCGGCTCGTATTCCAGGAGCCAGCGCTCGGTCTTGGCGGTGCCGGACTGCATGGCCGTCCGGGCGGGGCGATAGATGCGTGCGGTCATGGCTCTCGCTCGACGCTCACCTGATAAATGGCCGTCTGACACGCTTGCCGCCGGGCCGTACCCGGTCGCAAGACGCCCGGAATGGTCGGGGCACCAGGATTCGAACCTGGGACCCTCTGCTCCCAAAGCAGATGCGCTACCGGGCTGCGCTATACCCCGACGATCCGGAAGCGATTGCAATCGCTGCCAAAACAGCCGCCCCGAGCTCTCTTTGACTCAGCGCGACGCGGAACGAAATAGCACCATAGCGACCGATTGGGAACCGAAACTTCCCGCCCGCTGCGCCGCTGCGCTCACGGCTTTGATTCCGGCCTCCCGCTCGCGCCGGTCGCCGAGAGACACACGGCGCGCGACGATGCGCGGCCATGCGCCTGAGCATCGTCGGACAAACCGGCGCGACCAAGTTCGCAACCGCTCGCGCCTCACGCGCCCTGCTCTGTGTCGCCCCTCTCCAACCGGGCCGCCGGGAACGTCAGTTCAGGAATTCCGGCGAGATCAGGCTCGGCAGGAACAGGGACACCTTGGGCCACATGATGATCAGCGCGAGCACGACCAGCATCGGCATCAGCATGATCATCGTGTCCCGGATCGCCGAGCGCATGCTGATGCCGGCGACCGAGCACGCGATCATCAGGCACAGCCCATAGGGCGGCGTCACCAGGCCGAAGGCGAGGCTGACGATGCCGATCATCGCGAAATGCACCGGGTCCATCATCACCGTCTTGGCCAGCGGCGCGAGAATCGGCCCCACGATGATGATCGCCGGGATCGCATCGAGGAAGCAGCCGACGAGCAGAAACACGCCCGCGATGAAGAAGCCGGTCTCGTAGAAGCCCATGCCCCAGCCGGAGACGCCGGTGAGGATCGCCTGCGGCATCTTGTAATAGGCCATCAGCCAGCCGAAGGCCGAGGCGGTGCCGACGCAAAACAGCGTCACGCCCGCCAGCTTGCCGGTGTCGAGCAGGGCCGCGTAGAGCCCCTTCATGTCCATTTCGCGATAGACGAGAAGCGATAGGAAAGCCGCATAGACCACTGCGATCGCAGCCGATTCCGTCGCGGTGAACCAGCCGAAGACCTTGCCGCCGATGATGATGCCAGGCGTCGCCAGCGCAAGCATGGAATGCTCGAAGGATTTCCACACCTGGCGCAGCGTCGATCGCGGATAGGTCGGATAGCCGCGCTTGACCGCATAGGCGTGCACCGTCGCCATCTGCGCGACGCCGATCAGGATGCCGGGGATGACGCCGGCGAGGAACAGGGCGCCGATCGACGTCGTCAAAATGCCGCCCCAGACGATCATCAGGATCGAGGGCGGAATGATCACCGCCAGCACCGCCGAGACGGCCGTGATGGCGACGGAGAAGCTATCGTCATAGCCCTCCTTTCGCTGCGCCTCGATGAAGATCTTCGACTGGCTCGCGGCGTCCGCCGTGGAGGAGCCGGAAATGCCGGCGAAGAAGAAGGACAGGACGACGTTGATCTGCGCCAGCCCACCGGGAAAATGGCCGACCAGCGCCCGTGACAGGCTCATCAGCCGATCCGTCACGCCGCCGACATTCATCAGGTTCGCCGTCAGCAGGAAGAACGGCACGGCCAACAGGATGAAGGAGTTGAAGGCGTTGAACGTCTCGCTCATCAGCGTCATCGAATCGAGCCGGGGCTCGATGATCAGGATGGGGAGACAGGCGAGGCCGAGCGCGAAGGCGACGGGAATCCGCAGGAACAGGCCGAGAAAGAAGCAGCCGAAGAGGATCGAGGCAGCCTGCCCCGACGAGAGGACGCTGCCGGTCATGGGCTCTGTGTCTTTCCGAAGAGAATGCGGAGATCGTCGACGAACTGCTCGCCGAGGAAGGCGATCCAGCTCAGCCCCGCGATCGGCCATGCGATATGGATCAGCCAGAGCGGCAGATCCGCCAATTCCGAGGTCCTGTTCCAGGCAAAGCGGGTGAATTCGATGCCGCCGCTGACGAAGACGATGGCGATCGTCAGCACGCCGAGCTTGGCGACGATCCGCATGAAGGCGTCGCCCCTCGCCCCCAGAGCGGGCAGCAGATCGACGTCGAAATGCGCGGAATCGCGCACGCCGAGGATCGCGCCGATCATCACCGTCCAGATGAACAGGAAGCGGGCCATCTCTTCGGTCCAGATATAGGACGGGATCAGATCGGTGTAGCGCGACACGATCTGCAGCATCACCGGCACGACGAGGATGCCGACGGAGAGGACGACGACGAACGACAGCAGGCGCGAATAGGCAGCCGTCATGCGCCGCCACAGGCTGAGCCTGTCAGGCATAGAAGCATCCATGAATGGGGTTCCGCATGCGAAATCGAGGCCCTGGACGCGTGCGCGCCCAGGGCTGACGGGCTCAGGCGCCGGCGATGGCGGTCTGGATTCCGCTGGCGTCGATTTCCTTCGCATAGGCCTGCATGATCGGCTCGGCGAGCTTCTGCATGGTGGGGCGGTCCTCGAACGGGATCCGCTTCAGCCGGCCCGCGGCCTCGAGCCTGGCGAGGATTTCGGAATCGCCGCTGGACTCGACCTTGCGCTCGTAGTCTGCGGCTTCCTTGCCGGCCTGGATCACCGCGTCCTGGAGATCCTTGGGCAACGTCGCCATCGTCTTCATCGAGAAGCAGATCGGCCTGACCGAGACCGCGTGCTGGGTCATGAGGATGTTGGGCGCGACCTCGAAGAACTTCATCTGCTCGATGCCGGCGGCCTCGTTCTCCGCGGCCGAGATGACGTTGTTCTGGATGGCGTTGTAGATCTCGTTATAGGCGATGACCGTCGGCGACATGCCGATCGCCGCGAAGCTGCGCGACCAGATCGGGGCGCCCTGGACGCGCACCTTCAGGCCCTTGATCTCCGCGACGTTCTTCAGCGGCTTGTTGGCGAAGAGGTTGCGGACGCCGCCGCCGCCATAGCCGATCAGCCGCACCCCGGCCTTTTTCTCGATCTCGTCGGCGATCGGCGTCAGCAGCCCCTTGTTCACCACCGCTTCCATATGGGCGAAGTCGCGGAAAACGAAGGGCGCATCGATGAACGGCGCCGCCTTGGCGAAGGTCGACATGTGGGCGGGCGAAACGATCGCGTAATCGACGTTCTTACCCTGCGCCATATACTCGAAATACTGCTTTTCGAGCCCCAGCGAAGAATCCTTGTGCAGGGTGAAGTTGACCGGCTTGTTGTAGAGCGCTTTCACCCGCTCCTCGAACTTGAGCAACCCCTGCGTGAACGGGTGCGCATCGCCGAATTGCGACGCTCCGACGAGGGTCGGCACAGATTGCGCGCGACCGATCGAGGGCGCGACGATGACGCTGGCTACGGCGCCGATCCCTTTGAGCACATCTCTGCGATCCATCGAATAGTCCTCTCCCTGCACGCTCCTCTGAAGGGAGCTGCTGACAGATTGTCAGACCGCGTGCAGTTTGACCACCATCTTGAATGCAAGATTGAAGAAAAGGCATCGCATCCGAAAGCCGGGGCAGCGCAGCGAGGGCCGTCGCCGGTTCAGCGACTCGCGGTCGCTCTCTCAGCGCTTGAACAGCGGATGCTCCACCCTGTCGCCCGGCTTGAGGCCCAGCGTTTCGGACACGCCGCCATTGATCTCCAGCACAGACAGCACCGGCTCTCCTGAAGGGATGGTGCGGGTCGAGAGCGGTTCGGTGCGCTCGGCGATCCGCGCAATCGTGCCGTCGGCGCGGATGAACAGCATGTCGAGGCTGATGAAGGTGTTCTGCATCCACATCGCCACCGGCTCGACCCGCTGGAAATCGAAGAGCATGCCGCGGTCGGCCGGCATGTATTTGCGGTGCATCAGGCCCCTCGCCCGCTGCTCCGGCGTGCGCATCACCTCGACCTGGAAGAGATGGCGTTTGCCGCCGCTGACGATCGTCAGCGGCTCGAGTCCGGATGCCGGCGCCGCCTGGGCGCGCGTTTCCGGCGCCGACCAGGCCAGCGCCAGCAGCGCGAAGCAGATGGTGAGGCAGTTTCGTATGGCGCGCATCGCTTCACTCCAGGGTGGTCTCGTCTGATACGTTCACGTCCCGCTTCGCACCAGAGGATTTCGCGCAGGCGCGCAATCCGGGGAGCGAACCACCTTTCCTTGAAGCGCGGCTTGCGGCAGGGTCGCCGCCTCAAAGGAGTGACTCGTCATGCGCCCTATCCTTCGAAGCTTGCTTTACGGCGGGCTCGCGACGCTAGCGGCCGGGCTCTCGCCCGTGGCCCGCGCGGCCGATTTCCAGATTGAGAACGTCAGGCTCGGGCTCGGCGCAATCACGGTCAGCGCGCCGCGCATCGAGGTCAAGGGTTCGACGCTGGAGCGTGAGGCCTTCCGCGCCGCGCTCGACGGCTCGAGCGGCGAGTCCGCCGTGATTCGCATGGGCAAGCTCGATGCGAGCGAAATCCTCATCCCCGAGCTCGTCTTCGAGCAGACGGTCGGGCCGCAGAAGCAGACGACGACCTATCGCGGGCTGCGTTTCCAGGCGGTCGGCGGCGGCAAGGTCGGGCGCGGCGAGGCGGCGAGCGGCGCGCTCGCG
>OFDN01001369.1_pt1 | contig 16243 bp, 14 predicted proteins | sample 1520971 | NCBI WGS metagenome assembly OFDN01 (sample SAMEA94257418, study PRJEB24077) | hot springs metagenome | biome: Aquatic biome; feature: Geographical feature; material: Water | place: India | collected 2012-06-12 | depth 5 m
GCACGATCGCCGCGGCCGGGCCACCGGCCGAAGTGCTCACGCGCGAAATCTTCCGCGAGGTTTTCGCGGTGGACGGGAGCGTGATGACGACGTTTCCGGTTGCGACGGTGTCGAGTTCGGGGCTGCTTGGCACGACGGGGGATGTGTGCCGAGTGCTGCGGGATGGGATGTTTACGTCCGCGATGTTGAGCCAACGCATGCGGCGCGAGCGGTTGGTGCCGCAGCCGGTGGGAATGAGCGGGGCGGAGTTCACGCTGGGGCTGCATTTGTACAAGGGGAGCGATCCGCGAAGTCTGGGGCATGGTGGGCACCGCGAGGGGCATCGATCGATGGTGGTGGTGGTGCCGGCGAATCGAACAGACTGTCGATGTCGGCCTGCGACTGCACCGCCTTCACCGGCTCCGGTGGGGGTAGAGGCGCTGGAGGCGGTGCCGGGATCGGATCATCGAACATGCTGTCGACATCCGCTTGGCTGACGCCATGACCCTCGAGCTGCGGGCCGTTCAGGAGGTGCGCGTCCGGCCGCGTGTCCATCGGCTCGTGCTGGACATCGAGATGACGCAGCCCGTCGTCGCCCCAAATCCCGATCATCGCGTTGACGCGCTGCTCGATGTAGCGCAGGGCGTTCACGACCTTGCTGGTACGCTGACCGGTCAGGTCCTGGAACGAGCAGGCGGTGAAGATGTTCGTCACCTCCGACTCGATCTCGGCGCACAGTTCGTTCTCCGCACCGCCCGCCCGCAGGCGGCCGGCCAGATCCATCAACGCCTCGGCGGCGTTCAGAATCTCGAACGACGCACGCTCGGTCGAGATGACGATCGCGTCGAGCTCGTTTGTGGCCGACAGGATCTTGTTGGATGCACCGTCCGGCGGGCGCAACGCGGCAACCTCGCGCCGCGCCTGCTCGATGGACGCTGCCATCTCCAACAACTCGCGCCGCAGCACGTCAACATGCTTGGCCGCTTCCACCGTGTCCGACTGGACCTTCCAGGACTGACGGAACTCGACGAGCATGGTGCGGACCTCTTCGGCGGCGGCACCGAGTGACCGCCGGTGGTAGCGCCTCAGAAAGGCACGACCCTTGGCGGTCCGGGCTATCGCTTCCTCGATCTGCTCAAACTCGTCGTCCGTGAGCTGCGGCAGCGCGTCCAATACCGAGAACTCCCAATATCAGCCGCCGATCACGGACTGGATCTTCTGCTTCAGGGTATCGGCGTTGAACGGCTTCACGATGTAGTTGTTGACACCCGCCTGCTTGGCGGCGATCACGTTCTCGGTCTTGCTCTCGGCGGTGACCATGATGAACGGGGTCGGGGCCAGCTTGGCATCGGCCCGGATCTCCTTGAGGAGCTGGAGACCGGTCATCGGTTCCATGTTCCAGTCGGAGATCACCAGCCCGAACTTGCTCTCGCGAAGCTTGGTGAGCGCGGTGACGCCATCGCCTGCCTCGTCGATGTCGGTGTAGCCGATCTGGGTCAAAAGGTTGCGGACGATGCGCCGCATGGTGGCGTAGTCGTCGACGACCAGGATCTTCATAGAAACGTCTCCGCATTCATCGGTTGCTTTGGCCCATCCCCGCTTGCGGCGGCCCGGGCGCGCGAGCGACGCCGCATGGAAATCGACCGGATTGTGATGCCTCAACTCTTAACAAAAGTCATCCATTAGAGAGTTTTGACGCGAGGCCGTGAAGATCGCGTTAGCGCGGCCCGGCGATCCGTCCTGTCACCGAATGGTCACCCGACGGTACGCCACCCCCACCACGAACGGATAGCAAAGCCAATCCAAGATTGCCAGAAACGCGCCGCCGACGCACGCGCGTTCATCCGTCGCGTCAGGCGCGCTCCAGCGGCTCCGTGACCCGCGCGAGCCACGCGGCGGTATCGCCATCAGCGAGCGACGTCAGTTCCTCCCTCACACGCGCGTGATACCCATCGATCCATTCAACTTCTGCGGGAGAAAGCAAGGAGGTGTCGATCAGCGCACGATCGATGGGCGCCAGCGTCAGCACCTCGAACCCCATCATCGGACGTTCCGCGCCGGCCGGCTCCGGGGCCGGCTGAACGACCACGAGGTTTTCGATGCGGATGCCGAAGGCGCCCGTCTTGTAATAGCCGGGCTCGTTGGACAGGATCATGCCGGGCTGCAGGGCCACGGAATTGGGGATCTTGGCGATTCGCTGCGGGCCCTCATGCACCGACAGGTAGCTCCCGACCCCGTGCCCGGTGCCGTGATCGAAGTCGAGCCCGGCCTGCCAGAGTGGAAGCCGGGCCAGCGTGTCGAGCTGCGATCCGGTCGTGCCCTTCGGGAAGCGGGCGGTGGACAGCGCGATGTGACCCTTGAGCACCAGCGTGAAACGCTGGCGCATCTCCGCCGTCGGGGTGCCGATCGCCACCGTGCGGGTGATGTCGGTGGTGCCGTCCAGATACTGCGCGCCGCTGTCCACCAGATAGAGGGATCCCGGCTCAAGCCGCCGGTCGGTCGCCTCCGAAACCCGGTAATGGACGATCGCGCCGTTCGGGCCGGCCCCGGAGATCGTCTCGAAGGAGAGCCCGCGGAAATGCTGGCCGCCGCGGCGGCTCGCCAGCAGCGCGTCGGCCGCCGCGGCCTCGGTCACTCCCCCGCCCGGTGCCTCCTCCGACAGCCATTTCAGGAAGCCGACGACAGCCGCGCCGTCTCGCCGGTGGGCGGCGCGGGTGCCATCCAGCTCCGTCGGGTTCTTGCAGGCCTTGGGCAGGGCGCAGGGGTCGGCATCGCGCACCACGTGGGCGCCCGCCAGGTGCAGCCGGTCGAAGATGGCGGCCGCCGCACTTGAGGGGTCGGCCAGCACACGTCGGCCGCCGCGGCCGAGCTCGTCCAGGGCTCCGGCGAAGGATTCCGGGGCGTGAACGGAGACGTGGTTGCCCAGATGCTCGTCAAGCCCCGGCACCAGCTTGCGCCGGTCGATGAACAGATCGACGCGCGCCTCGTCGTCCACGATCGCGAAGGCCAGTGGCAGCGGCGTGCAGGCCACGTCACCGCCGCGGATGTTGAGCAGCCAGGCGATCGAATCGGGGGCGGTCAGCACCGCGGCACCGATGCCGTTCCGCTTCAGGCGGTCCGCCACGTCCGCGCGCTTCTCGGCCGCGGTCCGGCCAGCGAAGCTCAGCGGGTGCGCCACGACGGGGGCCAGCGGAGCCGGCGGCTGGTCCGACCACACCGCGTCCACCGGGTTGTCGGGACAGGGCACCAGCGACATCCCGGCGCGGTCGAGCTGCCCGCGCAGCTTCTCCACCCAGCCGGGGGTGTGGAGCCAGGGATCGTAGCCGAAGCGGCCACCGGACGGCAGCGCCTCGACGATCCACTCGCCGAGCGGGTCGTCGATGAGGCTGCGGTACTCGTACAGCGCTTGCGGCACCTCGGCCCGCACCTGGATGGTGTAGCGCCCGTCCACGAACATCGCCGCCCGTTCGTCCGTCACCGCGGCGAACCCGGCGGAGCCGGTGAAGCCGGTCAGCCAGGCGAGGCGCTGGGCTCGCGGCGGAACATACTCCCCCTGATGCTCGTCCGCCCGCGGCACGACGAATCCGTCGAGCCCCATGCGCTTCAGCCGCGCGCGGAGCGCGCCGATCCGGCCCACGGCATCGGGTGGCGAGGCCAGCATGGCGGCGGCGAGCGCATCCTTCTCGCGTCCCAGCGCGTCGGCGACCGGGGTGGACGGGTCCACCCCCAGAAGGGCGAGCCACCCATCCGGCTCCTCCCCCGGCGGGGCCGCCAGCACACCCTTCAACAGCTCCCGCACGGCCGCCGGCGTCATCGAGATGCCGGCCTCCTCCAGCAGCGCGATCAGGCGGCGGTCACCCTGGTCAGCCTTGGACACGGCTCAATCCCCAAGCAGTTCGATCGACCACAGGCTAAGGCGGCGACGGCGCGAATCGCAAGGGCCGCACCCGCCCCGCGGTCGGATGGCCGACGCCGCCCGCAAGGCCTCCGCGTCAGCGCCCGACCACCAGCGTGGTCCAGTCGCCCACCGGGATGCGGGCGATCAGCCGCAGACCCTGGGCGCGGTGGGCCTGGAGCACATGCCGCTCCTGCCGCGCCAGCAGCCCGGCCAGCACCGCCACCCCGCCTTTCGCCAGATGGCGGTGGAGCTGGGGCGCCATGCGCGCCAGCGGGCGGGCCAGGATGTTGGCGGTGATCAGGCGGTAGGGCTTGTGGCGGGCGACCAGCGGCGTCCGGTAGCCGTCGCCGCCCTGCGCGCGGATTCGCGTCGCCACCCCGTTCAGCCCGGCGTTCACCTTGGTGACGCGCACCGCCTCCGGGTCGATGTCGACGGCACTGACCGGAACGCGCCAGGCCTTGGCGACCGCGAGCGCCAGGATCCCCGACCCGCAACCCATGTCGAGCGCACCGCCCCGCGGACCGCGCCGCAGCCGGTGCCGGCGCACCAGCCGGTCGAGCGCCAGCAGGCAGCCTTTGGTGGAGCCGTGCTCGCCCGTGCCGAAGGCGGTGGCGGCGTCGACCAGCAGGGCCACGGCCCCGCCCGGCACCTGCCCTTCGTGGTGGGAACCGTGCACGAAGAAGCGGCCGGCTCGGATCGGCGGAAAGCCCTGGTAGCTGTGCGACACCCAGTCGATGGGCGGCAGCTCCTCGACGATCAGCAGCGGCTCCTCGATGCCCAGCGCTTCGGCGAGAACCGCCACCCGGGCGGCAAGGCGGGCGCGATCCGGCTCGCCATGCACGGTCGCCTCCACCAGCCACGCCCCACCCTCCTCCAGCTCGAAGGTGGAGACGGCGTCGGCATGGTCGCCGATCGCGTCGGCGAAGGCGGGGGCGTGCGCTTCGGGAACCGTCAGCGCGATGCGCCAGAGCTTGGATGGGGGCATGGGGATGGTCCGATCGTGACAGGTGACACCGCGCCGCCGCCGGTTCTAGCACCCCGCAACGCCCGAGACCAAGCGCGTCGGCCAGCGAAGGCTGATCCGGTCCGGCCCTGCGATCTGCTAAGCTGCCCGCCGTTCGGCAAAGGGGGAACGCCATGGACAGCACCGTCGCCTGCAACTGCCCGCTGTGCGGCGGCATGGCCGGCAATGTCGCCGGCTATCGCACGACGCAGGATGCGGGCGAGGGCGGCACCGGCATCGGCTTCGCCTCCACCGGCGTCTACTACATCGACGCGGTGGCGTTCGAAATGGCGAGCCCGGTCACGGTCTGGCACACCGCTTCCCAGACTCCGCTCACCCGCACCTACAAGTTCGTTCAGTCGGTGCCGGGCAACCGGGACTGGGCCAGCGTCAGCGGGTTCTCACCGCTGTCGGCCGCGTCGCAGACGATCGTGCGCCAGCAGTTCCAGCAATACGCCGAGGTGATCAACGTCCGCTTCACCGAGATTTCCTCCAGCTCATCGACCACGGCGGACATTTCGATCGGCAGCGGCGGCTTCTCCAGTGGCAGCGGCGGCTTCGGCCAGTACTTCTACAACTACTCCACCGACTCCAATGGAACGGTGACCAGCAAGACGCTGGACTCGCTGGTCATCTTCAACAGAGCCTATTCGCTCGACAGCGTCTACGGGCGCAACCTCGTGCTTCACGAGTTGGGGCACGCCTTCACGCTCAAGCACCCCGGCAACTACGACAGTGGCGGCAACAGCCCGGAGGGTCCGTTCCTACCCGCCGCGGAGGACAACAACCAGTATTCGGTGATGTCCTACAACTACCACCCGTCGCTGAACGAGGCGTCGGAGTCGCTGATGCCCTACGACATCGCGGCCCTGCAGTACCGCTTCGGCGCCAATCTCACCACCCGCACGGGCGACGACAGCTACACCAGCCTTCTCGGACGCAACGCGCTCACCGTGTGGGATGCCGGCGGCACGGACAGCTTCGACTTTTCGGCGCGGTCCGACAGCCTGACGCTGGACCTGCGCGCGGGCGCCTTCAGCTCGATCGGCACCGCCAACAACCTCGCCATCGCCTACGGCGTCGTCATCGAGAACGCCTTCGGCGGGTCGGGCAACGACACGCTGCGCGGCAACAGCGCCGACAACCGCCTGTCGGGCGGGGCCGGCACCGACACGGCGGTGTTCTCCAACATACGGTCCAGCTACCAACTGTCGCTGACCAGCGCCGCGCTGACGGTGATCGACCAGACCATCGGCGGCGACGGATCCGACACGCTGACCGGGATCGAGTATCTGCGCTTCTCGGACCTGACGATCGCGGTCAGTTCCCTGGGCACGACGGGGACGGGCGGCAGCTACACCGCGATGGCCTACGCCGCGCGCAACGCCGACCTGTTCAATGCGTTCGGCACCGACACCACGGCGCTGGTCCGCCACTACATCACCAATGGCCGCGGCGAGGGCCGCACGGCGACCGGTTATGCGGTCCAGGCCTACGCCGCCATGAACGGCGACCTGTTCACCGCCTTCGGCACCGACACCACCGCCCTTGTCCGGCACTACGTGACCAACGGCCGGAACGAAGGGCGCACCGCGACCGGCTTCGACGCCGCCGCCTACGCCGCCATGAACAGCGACCTGTTCAGCGCCTTCGGCACCGACGTGTCGGCGCTGACCCGGCACTACATCAGCCATGGCCGCAAAGAGGGTCGCGCGGCGACCGGTTTCGACGCCACCGCCTACGCCGCCATGAACAGCGACCTGTTCGCCGCCTTCGGCACCGACACCACGGCGCTCGTCCGGCATTACATCACCAACGGCCGGGCGGAGGGGCGGACGGCCAACGGTTTCGACGCCACCGCCTACGCGGCGTTGAACAGCGACCTGTTCAACGCCTTCGGCACCGACACGACGTCCCTCGTCCGCCACTACGTCAACAACGGCCGCGCCGAGGGACGGACCGCCAGCGGCGCGACGGGGATGCTGGCGGCCTGACGCCGCTCACCCCGCCTTCTCGGCCGGCACCACGAAGCTGTCCATCACCTTCTTGGTGCCGGACTGGTCGAAGTCGATGGACAGCTTGTCCTGCTCGATGGCGACCACGGTGCCGTAGCCGAACTTCTGATGGAACACCCGCGCCCCCTTGGCGTAGGGCGCGTTCGGACGTGGCCGTGCCTCGACATGATAGGCGGTGCCCTCCAGCGTGACGCCGCGCATGGGGGCCTGCCGCTGCGGCGCGCGGAAGTCGAATCGCGGCGGCTCACGGAAGCCGGAGAAACCGGTGGAACCGGCTCCCGACGCCCCGGCGAACAGCCCGCCCTGGGCCTCCGCCTCCACCGCGTCGCCCGGCAGCTCGTCGATGAAGCGCGAGGGGATGGCGCTGACCCAATTGCCGTAGAGCCGCCGGTTGGCGGCGTGGCTGACATAGGCGCGCTTGCGCGCGCGGGTCAGCCCGACATAGGCGAGCCGCCGCTCCTCCTCCAGCCCGGCGATGCCGGTCTCGTCGAGCGCGCGCTGATTTGGGAACACCCCCTCCTCCCACCCCGGCAGGAAGACCACGTCGAACTCCAGCCCCTTGGCGCCGTGCAGGGTCATCAGCGTCACCTGATCGACGCCGGCGGCCTCCGCGTTCTCCATCACCAGGCTGACATGCTCCAGGAAGCCGCCGAGATTCTCGAACTCGGCCATGGCGGTGATCAGTTCCTTCAGGTTCTCCAGCCGGCCCGGCGCCTCCGGCGTTTTGTCCTCCTGCCACATGCGGGTGTAGCCGGACTCGTCCAGCACCATGCGGGCGAGGTCGGTGTGCGGCGCCGTCTGGGCGAGCGCCCGCCAGCGATGGAAATCCTGGAGCAGCGCGCGCAGCGTGTTGCGCAGCTTGGGCTTCAGCTCGTCCGTCTCGGTCAGCGCCCAGCCCGCCTCGGCCAGCGGGGTGCCGCGGAAGCGTGCCGTCTGGTAGAGGGTCTGGAGCGCCGCCGGGCCGATGCCGCGCTTGGGCACGTTGATGATGCGCTCGAAGGCGAGGTCGTCGTCGGGCTGGTGGACGACCCGCAGATAGGCCATGGCGTCGCGGATTTCCTGCCGCTCGTAGAAGCGCGGGCCACCGATCACCTTGTAGGGCAGGCCCATGGTGATGAAGCGCTCTTCGAATTCGCGCGTCTGGAAGCCGGCGCGCACCAGCACCGCCATGCTGCCGAGCGACACGCCCTTGCGCTGCAGCGCCTCCATCTCGTCGCCGGCCCAGCGCGCCTCCTCCTCGCCGTCCCACACCGCCTTGACCCGCACCCGATCGCCGCCGTCGGCGCTGGTCCACAGCGTCTTGCCGAGCCGGCCCTTGTTGTTGGCGATCAGGCCGGAGGCGGCAGCCAGGATGTTGCCGGTGGAGCGGTAGTTCTGCTCCAGCTTGATCACCGCGGCACCGGGGAAATCAGTTTCGAACCGCAGGATGTTGCCGATCTCCGCCCCGCGCCAGGCGTAGATGCTCTGGTCCTCGTCGCCGACGCAGCAGATGTTCTTGCTGGCCTGGGCGAGGATGCGCAGCCAGAGATACTGGGCGACGTTGGTGTCCTGATACTCATCCACCAGGATGTAGCGGAATTTCCGGTGATACTCGGCCAGCACGTCGGCGTGGCCCTGGAAGATCGTCAGGTTGTGCAGCAGCAGGTCGCCGAAGTCGCAGGCGTTGAGCGTCCGCAGCCGCTCCTGGTAGGCACGGTAGAGGGCGACCACCCGGCCGCCGGCCACGTCGCCACCATCGCCGTCGGACAGCCGGTCGGGGGTCAGGCCGCGGTCTTTCCAGCGTTCGATGACGCCGAGAATCTGGCGCGGCGGCCATTTCTTGGCGTCGATGTTGTCCGCTTCCAGCAACTGCTTGACCAGACGGATCTGGTCGTCGGTGTCGAGAATGGTGAAGTTCGACTTCAGCCCCACCAGCTCGGCGTGGCGGCGCAGGATGCGGGCGGCCAGGGCGTGGAAGGTGCCGAGCCACCAGCCCTCCGGCTCCACCCCCACCAGCGCCGCCACGCGCTCGCGCATCTCGCGCGCCGCCTTGTTGGTGAAGGTCACCGCCAGGATCTGGAAGGGAGCGGCACGCCGCGTCATCAGCAGGTGGGCCAGACGGGTGGTCAGCACCCGCGTCTTGCCGGTGCCGGCACCGGCCAGGACCAGAACCGGCCCGTCCAGCGCCTCCACCGCGGCCCGTTGCGACGGGTTCAGCCCGTCGAGATAGGCGGCCGCGCGGGCCGGGGGCGGCGGGGCCGCGTCCATGCGGCTCAGCGGATCGTCGTCGTACATGGCGGGACCGTCGGTGTCGGGCATGTGGGCTGTATAGCACGCCGGGCGCCCCGCCGAACCCCCGCCTTACCGGCGCCGCCGCCCCACCCCGACCAACGTCATAGGGCCAGAGCCACCCCATTACCCGCGTTCCTATCCCTTCGACCGAGCAGAAGCCGAAAGATCATCCCCTTTGTCACAAGATGGATCTGAATTGGCCCTTAGAAACGCCGCAATCTCCCGGTCACTCTACGACCGTGGCTACTGGTTTGCAGCATTGTTCCATCCGTTCGATTTGGACCCCATGACCAATTCAGGATTTCGGCTTTGGGCATATGCCCAATTTGAGACAGTATTTCGCCGTTGGTGAAATTCTCGATCGCTCAATTCCGGGGTAAGGTCTCTCCAGATCGACGAGCACTGGGGAGGTTCCGGTCGGTTCCGAAATCTCCCGCGGTGAGCTGACAAACCCCACACGCGTCGTACGGCGCAACCCATGTGAACTCTGGAAGAAGGCGGGTAGCAACGATGACTCCGGTGAATGTCTACCTCATCGACTCGAACAAACTCTTCCGCGAAGGCATGAAGCGCCTGTTTGAAGGCACCCAGTTCAACGTCGTCGGCGAGTCGGGCTCGCTGCGCGACAGCGTGCCGGCGATCGAGGCCGCGGCCGTGCCCCCGGAACTGATCCTCATCGACGTGCCGAGCGGCGCGGACGACGAGGTCGAGGCGATGCGGGCACTCCGCGCCGAGCATCCGGACATCCGGATGGTCATCCTGACCAACGACCTGTGCACCCGCCGCCTGTCGGGTGCGCTGGGCGCGGGTGCGGACGGCTATCTGATGAAGGACATCGCCTGCGAGGCGCTGATGCAGTCGCTGCGCCTGGTCATGATGGGCGAGAAGGTGTTCCCGACCCATCTCGCGGCCCTGCTGGTGTCCGGCCGGGCGGAGGATTTCGGCCAGGAGGTTCCGGCCCGTCGCAAGGGCCTGTCGCAGCGCGAGGTGCAGATCCTCCGGTGCCTGCTCAGCGGCAACAGCAACAAGATGATCGCCAACCACCTCAACATCACCGAGGCGACGGTGAAGGTCCACTTGAAGAGCCTGCTGCGCAAGATCAACGCGTCCAACCGCACCCAGGCGGCCATCTGGGCTCTGAACAACGGCATCGGCGACCAGGCCGCCGACGCCCGGGCCATGGCCTCGATCGCCTGACCGGGGAACGGGGCCGCCGCCGGCCGGAGGGCCCGACGGCGGCCGTTCGACCCCGCCTTGCGGCCATGCCCGACAGCGCGTAGATTCGACGCGCTGTCGGAGCATTGAATGTCACAGTTGATCCTTGCCGCGGGCGATGTCGTTTTCCGTGAGGGTGACGCCGGCACCTGTGCCTACATGGTGGAGTGCGGCGGCGTCGCGATCTCGACCGACGGCGGCGCCCGTCTGCTGAGCAAGCTTGGGCCCGGCGACCTGTTTGGGGAAGTCGCCATCCTCGACGGTGGCGTCCGCACGGCCACCGCCGTCGCCACCGAAGACACGCTGCTGACGATGGTGGCCGGGGAGGATCTGGCGAGCCGTCTCGCCAATTCCGATCCGGTCGTCGTTCATCTCATGAAGGCGGTGATCCGCCGCCAGATCCGCCAGAGCCGTGGCGATGTCGACACTGGACTTTCTGCATCACTGACCGACCGCGCCCTGCTCGAACTGCGCCGCGAGCGGGAGATTCGCGACGCGCTGGAGCGCGGGGAGTTCGAGGCCTTCTTCCAGCCGATCATCGGGTTGGAGGACCGCGCGTTGCGTGGGTACGAGGCGCTCGTCCGCTGGCGTCGCTCGGATGGGTCCATCGTGTCGCCCGGCGATTTCCTGCCTGTGGCGGAGCGCAACAACCGCATCCGCGCGATCGACCTTCAGATTCTGGATCAAGCCTGCCGGGCCGCGGTCGCGTGCGTGCGCCGAAGCCCGTCGGCGGCGGCGTCCGACCTGTTCGTCACGGTCAACCTGGCCCCGCTGCATTTCCGTGACCACGCCATCGTGGATGAGCTGGAACGTGCCCTCGCCACCACCGGCCTTGCGCCCCGGCGGTTGAAGGTGGAGCTGACGGAGACGGCCTTCCTGGAAAGCAGCGATTCGACCATCTCCGTCATCAACGACATCCGTGCGCTGGGCGTGCGGGTGTGCCTGGATGATTTCGGCACCGGCTATTCCAGCCTGGGCTACCTGCACCGATTCCCGATCGACACGTTGAAGATCGACCGCTCCTTCGTGCTGGCGATGATGAACGGCGAGCGCGGGCGGAAGCTCCTGGTCGCGGTTCTCGCCATGGCGCGGGCGCTCGGCTTCGACACGGTGGTCGAAGGCATCGAGGACGAACCCGTCGCGGTCGCCCTGGCGGAAATGGGCTGCGCGCTGGGCCAGGGATATCTGTTCGGCCGGCCCATGGAGCATGCCCGGATGCTGGCGTCCCACGGGACCGAGTGACGCCGGCTGCGCGGCACCGGCCGGTCGCTCAGTGCAGCGTCGCCCCGGTCGCCGGCAGCACCGCGGCGACGATGTCGGAGGCGCGGCCGTGGGGACGGTGCAGCGCGGCTTTCAACTCACCCCACTCCGGCATGCCGCCCAACCGCTGGAAGAGCTGAGCGGTGAAGGCGACGATGGCGTGCTCCAGCGGCTCGTTGTCGGGGGCCAGTGCGTTGACGGCCAAGCAGGATTCGGCTGCGCTCTCGAAGATGGCGGACGCCACCACGGCGCCGGCACCGACCGGCGGCAGCCGCACCGGCGGCGGCGGGCTGCCCGACAGACGCAGCCCGCGCAGGTTCTCCACCATGATCCGCGCCTGGATCGCGTTGTCCATGGACGCAGCCATCGCGAAGCCGGCCTGGTCGTCGATGGCCGCCCGCAGATGGCGCAACGCGCTGACCAACCCATGCGTGATGTCGGCGGTGTCGGCGCGCTGGGCAGCCGCCGCGGCGGCGCTGTTGATGATGGCGGCGACCACCGGCGACAACGGACGGCCGCCCGGCCCCTCCTCGCCAGCGGCCTCGCCTGTGGCGGATTCGGGTTGTGCGCTGGTCATCGGGCCTCCGTCGAAGCTGGCTGGGCGGTCGGTACACCAACGACCCTCGATCTGATTTGTTGCGCGGACGGCGCCGGTTCAAGATCATGACCGGCGTAGCAGCCGGATCATCCGGGACTGACCGGCGGCACGACCCTGTGAAGTCGGGGGCGGCATCCCCAAATCTCCGGGGAAACCGAAAGAGGGAGCCATGTCACCTTTGAATCTGCTGCTGAACGTCCTGTGGGTGATCTTCGGCGGCATCTGGATGGCCGCGGGCTGGCTGTTCGCCGCGGTCATCATGGTGCTGACCATCGTGGGCATCCCCTGGGCCGCGGCGGCTGTCCGCATCGCCTGGTACACCCTGCTTCCGTTCGGGCAGCAGGCGGTGCGCCGCGACGATTACCGCGGGCGCGAGGACATCGGGACCGGCCCGCTGGGCACGGTCGGCAACATCATCTGGTTTGTCCTGGCCGGCATCTGGCTGGCGATCGGGCATTTGATCACGGCGGTTGGATTGGCGATCACCATCATCGGCATTCCCTTCGCCTGGGCCCATCTGAAGCTGGCGGGGCTGGCGCTCTGGCCGATCGGGATGGAGATTGTGTCCAACGACGAGGTCGAACGCCGGCGCGCCTTCGGCCGACCGTGACGCACGAAGCCCCGCCGTCCCTCGTCGGGACGGCGGGGCTTCCGCTCGGTGTCGGATCACATGACTTCGGTCAGGCTTTCCATCAGTTGCGTCTCGCGATCGATGTCGGCGAGTTCCTCGCCCAGGAAGTCGCGCATGGACACGATGCCGACCACGCGACCGTTCTGCACGATGGGCAGGTGCCGCATTCCGTTGTCGTGCATGTGGCGCAGCGCCTCGTGAACCGTGGCGTCCGGCCCGATCGTCATCGGGTGCGGCGTCATCACCGCGGCGAGCCGCGTGCGGTCGGGATCGAGCCCGTCCGCCACCACCCGCTCGGTGAGATCCCGTTCCGTGAAGATGCCGGCGATGTGGCGATCCTCCGCTTCGGTGACCACGACCGAGGCCACATGGGCCGCCTTCATGCGCCCGGCGGCCTCGCGCACGCTGGCGTCGGAGGGCAAGGCGACGACAACACGGTTGCTGAGCAATTCGCCGACGTTTCGGTGCATCATGGCCGCATTCCCTCTGGACGTTGTTGATGGTGGCAACACCCCTCCAGCCGGCATCGCGCCAGGCCCTGCCGACTGCGTTTACTTCGCACTTGCAAAAACCCGTGCGGTATTCAAATCATCGGTGCTTTATTTATTCTTTGTATGCTTCCCGATGACCAGACAAGAAGAGGCTATACTTCCCGGTCTCTCCTTGCGAGATCTTGTTCCACATTATCCCGGCATGTTCGCCATGCTATTGCGGCATGCGACAAATGCACCCATATCGGCGGATTTTGACACGCGTTGGCACGGAAAGAGCAAAACACAGGCAGTCATGGACAAGCTTTAACTTTTAATCAACTCTGTCTGTTCGATGATCCGCGCACAGTGGTTGAACGGGGAACGTGGTCCCCCAGCCGAAGCGGATGAGCCGATGTCGTGGTTTTCCAAGATGGGCGGGCGGGGCAAGACCGCCGCCGCGCCCGCGGCCCGGGACGACAAGCCCAGGCCTGACCGTCCGCCGAAAATCGTGGTCGATCGGCACGAATATGATCCGGAGGAATTCATCCTCGGCTCTTTCCGGATCCGCCCCTACGACGGCGACCTGATCGCCAAGCAGCAGTTCGATTTCCGCATCATGTTCGATGTCGGCGGCGAGACCGTGGACATCGCCTGCCGGGGGATCGTCGTCCGTCTCGACGAACAGGCTGGTCTGGTCGCCCGCTATCAGCAACCGCAGCCCTTCTACCAGCGCAAGCTGATCGACTATCTGCGGGCATGGAAAGGGCTGTGACGAGCCGCTAGGAGGTGAGGCGCCGCAGAAGCACGGCGGTCCCGATCCCGATCGCCATCACCAGGATGGTGGGCAGCCGCGGCGCCAGCGCCAGGACGGTGACCGCGGCCACGGCGCCGGCTGGGAGCGACAGGGCCGCCAGAGGGACGGCTTCATCGTCGTCGGATCGTCAGGCATCGCGGCAAGGCGGCGGTCAGAACGCCACGCAGGCCGTGCCGAAGACGCGCAGCACCGACTGCTGGTTGAACCGCCGCTTGTAGGCGTCGACCACCGCCGACAGCCGGCCCGGCGCATCGCCCGGCGGTTGGGGGAGGACGATGGTCAGAACCTTTCCCGGCTCGCGTATGATCGGCGCGCCCGGGTTGTCGCGCCACTGCCCCAGCGAATCGGTGACCGTGAAGCCGTCCGGAAAGCGCGGCGTGATGTCCTCGTCCAGGAAGCGGATCCAGTCCGCGTCGCTCACGCGCAGCCGCTCGCCGTCGTTGCGGCCGAAGTACAGCGTGGCCACGGTCGTGGACTCCAGTCCCGCCGGACAGCCTGGGACCGGAGGCGAGGCGCAGCCAGCAAGCCCGGCGATGAGACTGAGGAACCACAGGGAGCGTCGCATCGTGCCAGCCTATCAGCCCGCCTTCAGGCGCGCCAGCACCCCCGGCAGCGTCTCCGCCAGATCCTCCGCGACCAAGCCGGGACCGAAGGCCGAGGCGGCCTCCCCATGCAGCCACGCAGCGGCGCAGCCGGCATCGAACGCGTCCATCCCCTGCGCCATCAGACCGAGCGCCAGCCCCGCGAGCACATCGCCGGCCCCGGCGGTCGCCAAGTCAGGCGGCGCGTTCGCGTTGATGGCGGCACGACCGTCGGGCGCGGCGATCACCGTGTCCGGGCCTTTGAGCAGCACCACCGCACCGCAGCGTGCTGCGGCGGCACGGGCGCGGTCCAGCTTGGATCCCTCCGGCGTGCCGAACAGGCGGCCGAACTCCCCCTCGTGCGGTGTCAGCAGGCAGTGGGAATCCAGCCGTCCGAACAACGCATCCGGCTGGTCCGCGAAGGCGGTGAGCGCGTCGGCGTCGATGACGCAGGCCTTGCCGGCCTCCCGCGCGGCCAGGACGTGCCCGCGGGTGGCCGCCCCGCCGCCCGCCCCAGGACCCAGCAGCACCGCGTTCCGGCGTGCGTCGGCGAGCAAGGCGGCGAAGCCGGTGTCGTCCACCGGTTGCACGATCAGGCTGGGCGACCCGGCGGCGTAGACGGCGAACGCCTCCAGCGGGCAGGCGACGGTGACCAGCCCGGCCCCCACCCGCAGCGCCGCCCGCGCCGCAAGTCGCGCGGCACCCGTCATCACCGCACCGCCGAGGACCACGGCATGGCCACGATGGTACTTGTGGCCGTCAAGCCGCGGCCAGGGGTAGCGGTCGCTCCAGGCCGCGGGGCCGTTGCGCAGGGTGCGCGGTCGGATGGCGTCGAGGACCGCGGGTGGTATCCCGATGTCTGCCACCACCGTCTCCCCACAGCGCGCGCGGCCGGGAAACAGCAGGTGGCCGGGTTTCGGCCGGAAGAAGGTGACGGTCAGGGCCGCCGCGGGAGCCTCTCCCAGCACGGCACCGCTGTCGCCGTGCACACCGCTGGGCACGTCCACCGCCACCACCGTCAGCCCGTCCATCGCACGCACCAGCGCCAGGGCCGCACCGTCGAGCGGCCGGGCGAGGCCGGCGCCGAACAGCGCGTCGACCACCAGGGGCGATCCATCCAACAGCGCCGGAGTCGTGGGCTCGACCGGTCCGGTCCAGCCCTCCGCAGCTCCCGCCGCGTCGCCCCGAAGCGCCTCCCGCGGGCCCAGAAGGCCGAGCCGCACCGGCCAGCCATCCGCGGCCAGGATGCGCGCGATCACGAATCCGTCGCCGCCGTTGTTGCCCGGACCGCACAGCACCACCACCGGCCGCGGTGCCCAGCGCCGGCGGATCTCATCGGCAACGGCGCGCCCGGCCCTGTCCATCAGCACCGGCCCCGGCACGCCGGCCGTCATGGCGAGCTGGTCGGCGCGGTGCATCTCGGCGACCGTCAGAAGTTCAGCGTTGAGTTCCATCAGGGTGCGCTCCGCTCGGTGTGCGGGCGGCGCCCGCCGTGGCGGGACTCC
>OFDN01001371.1_pt1 | contig 16217 bp, 15 predicted proteins | sample 1520971 | NCBI WGS metagenome assembly OFDN01 (sample SAMEA94257418, study PRJEB24077) | hot springs metagenome | biome: Aquatic biome; feature: Geographical feature; material: Water | place: India | collected 2012-06-12 | depth 5 m
GAGCTCACGTACCTCTGGTCCGTCGCCGACAGCATGGGCTATCCCTTCGGCCCAATGGTCCAGATGCTGATCCTAACCGGCCAGCGCCTGCGCGAGGTTGCCGAAGCCGAGTGGCATGAGTTCGATTTTGACGCCGGCCTATGGGAGATCCCGCCGTCGAGAGCGAAGAACGACGAGCGCCACGTTGTCCCGATGGCGCAGGCGGTGGTCGACCTGCTTCGGGAGCTGCCCAAGCTCGGCAAGCCAGCCAAGTACCTTTTCACGACGACGCTGGAGACGCCTGTCAGCGGCTTCACCAGGGCGAAGCAGAAACTCGACGACGAGCTTGCCCAACTCGACATAAAGCGAGGGAGGGAGGCCGGCCTATTGCCTGCCGAGATCCGCCCGCGTGAGGCTTGGACCTTTCACGATATCCGGCGAACGATGGCGAGCGGCATGGCCGAGCTTGGCGTCATGTTCGAGGTGATAGAGAGGGTATTGAACCACAAGGGCGCTTCCCGCGGCGGCGTCGCAGGCGTCTACAACCGGCACCAGTACCTCGATGAGAAGCGTTGGGCGCTCGAAGCATGGGCTTCGTCGCTGGAGATCGTCGAATGAAAACGAACAAGAGTTTTCACTTCTCCGACGATCGGTGGCTGAGTATAGCTCGCCATATTCATCCGCAAATCGATGTAGCAATTTCTGCAGAGATTCGGCGCAAAGTTGAAACGATCATCGATTATTGCGAGCGCGTGATAAAAATTGGCCTGATCGATGAAATAGAGGCTACAAAAAGCCTAGTAACTGTTGCACGTTTTGTAGATCAACTAGAGATTATTCTACGATATGCGAAAGACGAATTTGAGGAAGAGGGGCGATTCAAGTTTGATATTTTGTTTGATTTTGCTCAATCACGTGAAGGGCTAGAGCAGCTTAGAGGAGCTCTCGGTTCTATATTTGCCCTTTTGCTCCATAGCGGGGAGATGGGGCCCGTCCGGCATATTCTTTATGAAAATGGAATCTACGCCGGCAGCAAAGCTTGGCTGCATCGATCTATCAAGCGCCTCTACATGATCTGGCTGGATTCGGCTGGCGAACGGACAAAGAAGGACTTCGTCTGCTTCTGCGAGATGATTTTTGATGGCTCTGGTCTCGGCGTCACCAGGCATTCCATAACAGAGTCTCTCGACAGGCACGCCCTAGAGGCAGTTTCCCTCGTTTGGTAAGCGAGGCAAAGCGAGCAGATTTTAGGTGTATTTGCCTTTTGCGTCCGGCCAAAAAATGTTGAACTTGAAAGGCTCCGCAACGCATCGGAGCATTTCGAATGTCAGCCGAACTCCTGCCGAGCGCTCAGCTTCTGCAGCGCTACAGTATCTCGCATTCCGCCCTTTACCGCTGGGCGAATGATCCCACCCTCAACATGCCAAAGCCGGCGCTCGTCATCGCGAAGCGCAAGTATTGGAGGCTGGCGGACCTCGAGGCATGGGAAGCGTCACTTCCGACTGAGACGGGCCTGACGCCGCCCAAGCCAGCCCGCGCCGCGTGATCGCAATGAGCACTCACCCTCTCACGGATTCCGCCGTGCTCGACACCCTACTCGAGCAGCTCAACATCCTGCAGTGCGTCGTCAACTCGATCGACGGCGTGCGCGACGAAGGCCTCGAGCCGACTCCCGAAAACATGGTCAACGCTGGCATGGCGGCCGGGTTCGACCCTGACACCAGCCTGCTGCTCGCCATGCTGGTCGCCCGGCATCTTGGCGGGGGGGGGCGGGAGTGACTGGCTCAGCGGCTGGTGCGTCCAGCACTGCCGACGCCAAAACGTTCACGGGTTGGAAGCTGGATTACCTGAAAGCGGCATGCGCGGATCCCAGACTATCGGCCGGCAATTTCCGGCTGATGTTCCGGGTGATGTCGGCGGTCAACGCGGGCACTAAGGTTGCCGTGCTCGGGGACGACACGATCCAAGACGATGTCGCCGGCTTCAAGGAGCAGGGGACTTGCCGGAAGCACCGCAAGCGGATCGCGGAGGTCGGATACTGGAAGTTCCGCCCTGGCTCAGGTGCCAACGCCACGGAGTACACCTTCCTCGAGATGCCAGCTGCGGCGGTGATGACAGGGCTTCAGGAGCAGAGGTCGAAGCGCCATGAGAAGCGCAAGCGCCGGAAGAGCGACTATCTGCTGAATCGAAGGGACCCGTCTATGCAGACTGCTCCCAGCGATCAAGGGGACCCGTCTGCGCAGGCTGCTCCAATCGAAAGGGAGCAGTCCATTCAGACGGGAGGGGAGCAGTCTATCCGAACTGCGGGAGCAGTCTGCGTGGACGGGTATACACCTTCAGTTACACCCTCAACGATTCAAGAGGCTGCCGATCAAAAGGTTAGCTCTTACGCGCACGCACGCGAGGAGATGAAAGAGCCTGTCTGCGAATTCGGGATTGAGGTGCCTGAGTGGCTGACTTCGGAGGAGCGGTTTCGAGGTGCAGAAGAGATCAGCGGCTATATCGCGCGCAAAGCAAAAGCAGCCGGTGTCGGCGTTGACGAGGTCGACATGGCGCTCGGCGACAGGCTCAGTCGCATGGCGCTGGAGATCGCAATCTTCCCTGGCGACAACATCGCCAACTTCCGGAAGGTGGACGCGGTGATCGCCTCGCTGCTCAGGGTGGCGTCCGATGCGGCCTGATCAGGTCCGCAACCTGACGCCCGGCCCGGTGCCATCGGTCATGTCGAAGCTAATGCCGGCTGCGACCATGGCGCCCATGATGGCAGCGATAGTCCGGTCTTGTGCAGCGAGGGACCGGGCTGCGTCTCCAGCCGCTTGATCGAGGGGAGGGACACCTTCGATCGCTCGGCAAGGTGCTTCTGCTCCCATCGCAGGAGCATGCGAGCGGCGCGGATCTGTTCGCTGGTGATGGCTTGATCTAGGGTCCGGACTCATAACCAATAGCTGACGGTCGCGGCGATGCAGACGGCGGCGAGGAAGTTGACGGCGTTGCGGTCGTATCGTGTGGCGACGCGGCGGAAATCCTTGAGGCGGCAGAACATGCGCTCGATGGCGTTTCGATCGCGGTAGAGAACCGGCGAGATGCAGTTCTTCCATCGCCGGTTGGCCTTAGGCGGGATGTTGGGCATCGTGCCGTTGTCCTCGACCTGACCACGGATGGCGTTGCTGTCGTAGCCCTTGTCACCATGAAGAATGCGGGCGGCTGGCATCTGCTTCAGGACGGCCGATCCCGCCGTGCAATCAGCGACCTGGCCTCCGGTGAGCAGGAAGGCGATGGGCCGGCAGTCGCGATCGGTCATCGCGTGGATCTTGGTCGTGCGCCCGCTGCGAGCGGCCGATGGCCTGGTTGCGCTCCCCCCTTTTCCGCCCGAGGCCGAGCGGTGCGCCTTTACGGCCGACGAGTCGATCAAGACCTGCGCCGGAGGACCACCTGCACTTGCCAGCGCATGAAAGAGGTCGATCCAAGCACCCTTGGCGGCCCAGCGGACGTAGCGATTGTAGAGCGTCTTGCGTGGCCCATAGTCAGGCGGCGCATCGATCCAGCGCCTGTTTGGTCCCGGGATGAGGTGACGCGGGTTGATCTTGAAGGGTGACGGGTCTTTCGTCGATGCCTGACAGATGGCCTCGTATGGCGTTCGCCACCGTAGGGCTTTCAGATGCTTGGCGAAGTCGTAGGCGGCGACGAAGGCCAGCACGTGAGCCTTCAGGCTTTCGAGGCCGGGGTAGTGATAAGCCCTGGTCGTTGCGTCCTTGATCGTGCGGTTCATCCGCTCGGCCTGACCGTTTGTCCAAGGATGATAGGGCTTGGTCAGCTTGTGCTCGATGCCATGTGCGAGGCAAAGGCGGTCGAACATGTGCGGCCCCCACTGTCGGGATATGCCGTTGCGGTTCTTCGGCAGGTCGGCGAAGGCCATCCCGTTATCGGTCAGGACCGTGTGGATCGCATAGGGGAACGCCGCGATCACGTTCTCCAGGAAAGCAGTCCCCTTCAGCATCTTGGTGCGGTCGTGGAACTCGACATAGGTGAACTTCGAGACGCGATCGATTGCCAGGAACATGTGCAGCTTGCCGTCAGCCAGGCGCAGCTCGCAGTGATCGATATGGACGTAGCCGATCGTCGCGGCGAACGTGCCTCGTTTTGAAGCCTTCTATTCGCTTTGAGGAAGCCGTGAGATGCCGTGGCGCTCCAGGCAACGATGCAGGCTCGAACGCGTCAGGGTCGGAATAGCGTCTCTCAAACAGCCGAGAACGTCGTCGAGCGGCAACAGCGTGCGGCGCCGGAACTCAACGACCATCGCTTCCTCAGCCAAGGTAAGAACCGTGCTGCGCGGATCGCGGGGCCCCATCCGAGCGTCTGACGTTGACGTCCGCTCACGCCATTTCGAAACGGTGGTTCGGCTCAGCCCATATCGCCTGGCAAGGACACTGGTCGTCTCTTGCGACGCTTGGAGCTCGGCTCGAACTCGCGGCGTAGTGCGGGCGCTGCCGTGAAGAACTCCTGCCATAACGCGTCCTCTGCCTTTCGGCTCAAAATAGCGTCACGACTCTCCGGGACCAAACACTCCTGCGACCATGTCGGTGTCATTAGGTCGACGACGCTACGCCGGCTCTTCAAGAACAGCTTGTCGCTGGACGACCTCCGGTCTCGTCTGAAGTGCGATAAGTGCGGCAAAAAGACGAGCATCACGATGAGGCCGGCTTATAGCGAGCGCACCCCGAGGAATTTCAGGCATCGGACGATGTGGGTGCCACCGCGCGAGAAGCCGGTCCGCAGAAGGGATACGACGGGCAAGACGGGTCTTCGCGACATCTACGATGCGTTGGGTGGAGACGGCAGCGGATCGGTCTATCTGGGAGACGGGGCATCCATCTCGCCTGGCGGGCGGGTGTTCGACGATTAGCCGTAGACCCCCTTTCCGTTGCGGGGCACGCTCGCGACGGACATGGGGGAATCGAGAAGGGTAGGGCGACAGGTCAGGCGGCGGCCGCCTCGATGACGACGGCCGATTGAGCGTTCGTTGTCTCGCAGTTTTCTGCGGCGGTCTGGCTCTTTAGTCTGGGGTGGAACGTCTACAGCAAGTGGGTCCATCCCAAGCCCAAGATCCGGGTACGCTTTGCGGTCATGTATCTCTTCGACGGCAATGGGTGTCCGAGCGGTTCCTCGGCGCCACGGCCACTAACGCCAAGGTGGCGATCAAGCTGTTCGGATAAGTTGCCTTCAGGCGCCAGCCGCCCGCCGCCCGCTAGAGGCCTGATCACGAAGGATGCGCCATCACCGGACGTCAGGGTCCGACCGCGAAACAGACTTTGGCTGGAGGCACTGAGGCCGTAGTCTGGACGGCGCTCAAGCTGTCCCAGCTTGAACTCGAGCGGGCATCTCCCTAGCCTGACTGCGAGGGGTGTCGGGGCAGTGAATGATCCAGTTTTAGGTTATGATGCGTGCGGTTTCGAGCTCGCCGATCGCTACGAGCGCCTTCGCGCCGAAGACGTCCACGCAGTCTTCCTTGACCTCCTGCCACCCGGGACCGACCGTTTGGCACTCGATATCGGCGCAGGCTCAGGCCGCGACGCAGCCTGGCTTCGGCGCTCGGGCTTTGAGGTCGTGGCGGTCGAACCCGCGAAAGCAATGCGTGAAGCCGGCATGACTCGCCACGGGGACGAGGCGATACGGTGGCTGGATGATCGGCTGCCAGCGCTCACCGCCACGCATAAGCTTGGCCTTGCCTTCGATGTCATCCTGCTTAGCGGCGTCTTCATGCATGTCCAGCCGGACCAGCGTCAGCGCGCGTTCCGAAAAATTGCCACGCTGCTCAAGCCCGGCGGTCGTCTGCTGATCTCGGTCAGGAACGGCTCCGGTTCGCCGACTCGCCCCATGTGGCCGGTTCCGAGGGGGGAGCTTGAGACCTATGCCAGGTCTCACGGGCTGGCCATTATGCAAATCGCCGAAGGCAAGGACCGTCAAGGCCGCGAGGATGTCCAATGGACGACTTACGCCTTTCAGCTGCCCGATGATGGCGCCGGAGCGCTCCCCCTTCTTCGAGGGATCATTCTGAACGACGACAAAACTGCGACATATAAGTTGGGCCTGCTGCGCGCCATTGCGCGGATCGCTGATAGTGCGCCGGCACTTGCCGTCGAGCGACCTGATCGAGACGTCGTCGATCTGCCTCTCGGAGCCGTGGCCCTCAATTGGCTCCGCATGTACCTACCACTCGCTGCGGCAGATCTCCCGCAGCTCCCTGGTAACCGCGGGGCGGAGGGGCTGGGCTTCGCCGGCGAGGCGTTCAGACGACTTTTGAGCGATCGCGTATCCGGGCAGGATTTACGGATAGGCGTCAGGTTCACTGGGGAGCGCGCGAGGATTCTCGCTCAAGCGCTGGCGGATGTGCGGGCGAATATCTGCCGCATGCCCGTTCAATTCACCCGGTACCCCAATTCGGAAACGCGGGTGTTCGAAGCGGCTTCGGCTCGAGCGCCGCGCTTTGGCGACGAGATCTGCATGGACGCAGAGACCCTCGGCTCCTTTGGTGTGATCGGAGTGCCGGGGCCGGTATGGCGCACCCTTCAACGGCTGGGCGCATGGGTCGAGCCTGTCCTGGTCAGCGAATGGGCACGCCTCATCCAGAGCTTCGGCGATCGAATGAGCCGCCCGGTCGCCCCAGGTGAGGCTGAAGCAGCTCTTCAATGGCTGAATCCCGCGCGCGATACGGCCCTCGCAAGGGATGTCGCCAACCGCCTCCTGGCGAAAGGCGCTCTGGTCCGGTGCGTCTGGACGGGTGCCCAACTGCGCGCCGGCAGCCTCGATATCGATCACTGCCTGCCGTGGACAGCCTGGCCGTGCGGAGACCTCTGGAACCTGTTTCCGGCCAAACCTTCAGTGAACCGATACGCCAAGCGTGACAGGCTTCCGTCAGCCGCCACGCTCGTCCACGCGCGCATCGGAATCCAGTCTTGGTGGTCGCAAGCTTGGGAAGCTGACCAGGCGTTGTCTCCGCGGTTCTGGCGTGAGGCAGAAGCTGCTCTTCCGTTCCAGGGGCGACGCGATCTAGACGACTTGTTCACCGGGCTGGAGTGGCGCCGGCTGCGCCTGCGGCAAGATCAACAGGTTCAGGAGTGGGCCGGTACTAGAGGAACTAGCGCCACCTAGCGCCACTTCCTGACATTGGGGCTCTGCCATGGTGCAGACGTTACGGCGGAGTGCAAGGCCAGCAGAGTCCGAACCACGACAGAGCGTCGCAGAGATTCAGTCAAGCATCCTGAGAACCGCTTTGAGCCCGGGTTCCTCAACCATATCAGCCGCGTCTGTCAGGCTGAACCAGTGGCGCTGGCGATCGGCCCGCTCCGGCCAATCGTCGTGGACGTCACGGACATCCATCGGAAACACCCGCACCCGGCATAGTTCGAAATGGTCTTCCTTCCGCTTCCAGTACAGATAGCGCCCGACGGCCTGCTTCCGGCATTTGCCGTGCACGCCCGCCTCTTCCAGGGCCTCGCGTCCCGCCGCCTGATGCGATTTCAGCCCCTTGATCGGCCAGCCTTTCGGGATGGTCCAGCGCTTCGTCGATCGCGTCGTGACGAGCAAGACCTCCAGGGAGCCGCCGGCCGCTTTGCGCAGTGGCAGCGCTCCAACCTGCATCCTCGGCTTCGAAGATAACGCCTTCGCCTGCTTCAATCGCCTGTCCCGCTGCGGGTTAGATCACACGCGACCGGATTGTCGTGGTGACGATCTCCGTTATGATCACGACCACGAAGATCACGAGCAGCACAAGTCCGACCTGATCCCAGTAGAGGTTGTCCATCGAGGCCTGCAGGGCGACACCAAGACCGCCCGCGCCAACGAGCCCGAGTACCGCGCTCTCCCGGACATTGATGTCCCACCGGAACAGGCTGACTGCAAGGAAAGCCGGTTTTACCTGCGGCCAGAAGCCTTTGAGCAGGATGGCGCGCCGTGAGGCGCCGGCGGAACGCAGTGCCTCAATCGGACCGCCCTTGGCTTCCTCGATCGCCTCCGACAGGAATTTGCCGGTGAAGCCGATCGAATGCACGGCAACTGCCATGACACCCGCCAGCGCGCCGGGCCCGAACACGGCAACGAAGAGCAGCGCCCAGACCAGCGTATGGACAGAGCGGGTCGCGACCAGGATGAAGCGGCCAAGCGAGTTGGCCCAGCGCGAGGATGTGACGTTGCGGGCGGACATCAGCGCGACCGGCGTGGCGAGCAGAATGGCAAGCATCGTGCCCAGCGTCGCGGTATGCAGCGTCTCCACGAGCGCCACGCCGACGGTTTTGCGGAAATAGCTCCAATCGACCGGCCACATGCGCCCGAACAGGTCAGCGGTCTGCTGGGGCGCGTCGTAGAGGAATTCCGGGATGACTTCGATTGTCTGCAGCGACCAGCCCAGCGCCAAGGTCGCTAGGCCCCAGAAGGCCAGCCGCAAGCCGCGCTCAAGGGGTGTGAACCGGCGCCAGAGCCGGCCGGCAGCGCTCTCGACGACCACGCCCGACGGAGCCTCGTCCTGATAGATCCGGCGCATGAAGGCGGATAGGAGTTCTCCGGCCATCACGGTCACAATGATCGCAATGATGATGGTCAGGACGAAATCGTAGTCGAAGCGCTGGAAGGCGGTGAACAGGGTCGCCCCGATTCCGCCGCCGCCGACAAGACCGACCAGCGCGGAATTGCGCAGGTTGGAATCGAGCTGGTAGGCGGCGAAGCCGATGAAGCGCGGCAGCACCTGCGGCACCACGCCCATCGTGACAACAGATAGGAAGGGGGCACCAGCAGCGCGCAGTGCCTCGATCGGCTTCATCGACATCTCTTCGATGGCTTCGGCGATGAGCTTTGCGATGAAGCCGAGCGTCGCGATGACCAGGGCCATGACTCCGGCCAGTGCGCCGAAGCCCACCGCCTTCACGAACAGAATCGCAACGATGACCGGGTGGAAGGTGCGGCATAGCGCGATTACGCCGCGCGCCGCGATCGTGACCGGCAGCGGCATCAGGTTACGCGCGGCGAACAATCCCAGCGGCAGCGCCAGCAGCACGCCCGCCGCCGTTGCGATGATGGCGATCTGCAACGATTCGAGCATGCCCGACAGCAGCAGATCCATCTTGTCCCGTGCCGTGTTCGGCGGAAACATGCGGCCGAGGAAGCGGGCGCCATTGTCGAGCCCTAGGACGAAACGCTCCCAGCGGATGTCGAGAATCTGCGCGGCATAGGCGACATAGACGAGGAACAGGGCCGCGCCAATGCGGAGCGGCCAGTTCGGCGGAAAGGCGCGGGCGCGTAGGCTTCCGGACGCGATCAAAGGCGCGCTCATTCCATCCAGCCTTCGCCGCCATAGATTTCCGCAAGATGGCTGTCCTGAAGACCGCCCGGCGGGCCGTCATAGACGATCAGCCCCTTGGACATGCCGATGATCCGCAGCGCAAAGCGCCGGGCGAGCGCGACATTGTGGATGTTGACGAGCACGGGAATGTCGCGTTCACGCCCGACCTGGGCAAGTAGTTCCATGATCTCGACGGAGGTCTTGGGATCAAGAGAAGAGGTCGGTTCGTCCGCAAGCACCAAATCGGGGTCCTGCATTACGGCGCGCGCGATGCCGACGCGCTGGCGCTGGCCGCCGGACAATTGGTCGGCCCTCCGGGTTGCGAGATCGCCGAGCCCGACCGAATTCAGCAGCGAGAAGGCGCGCGCAATGTCGGCCTCTGGAAAGCGCCGGGTCCAGGCACGCCAGACCGGCACATAGCCGAGCCGGCCGCAGAGCACATTCTCGATCACCGTCAGGCGCTCGACGAGGTTGTACTCCTGGAAGACCATGCCGAGACGGCGCCGCGCCTGGCGCAGGGCTTCCCCCTGGAGCTTCGCGAGATCCGTTCCGCCGAGCATGATCGAGCCGGAGGTCGGATCGACCAACCGGTTGATGCAGCGGATAAGCGTCGACTTGCCGGTGCCCGACGGACCGATAATGGCGACGATGCCTGGCTCCGAGACCGCCAGCGAGATGTCGCGCAGCACCGGCTGTCCGGTCTGGTACTCCTTGACGAGGTTGCAGATGACGAGCGCCCGGCCCTGGCCGGACGCCACAGGCAGGGCGCTCATGATGGGAAACCTCGTTAGACGACTGCGTCTGGTGATCAGGGCGCCTTGGCGGGGGCAGCGTTCTTCTTAGCCAGAGCTTCGGCCTCGCGCTTGGCCTCGGCGTCATAGGCCGACTTGTTGTAGGGCGTGCCCGACTTCTCGGCGACATCGCGCACCACCGCCCAATCCTTCTGGTAGGAGATCGGCAGGAAACGGTCGTCGCCGTTGAATTCCTTGGTCATCTCGGGCGTAAAGCGGAAGGAGTAGAAGCAGTCCGTCAGCTTCTTGGCGAGTTCAGGTTTGAGATCATGGGCATAGGCGAATGACGAGGTCGGGAAGATCGCGCTGCGGTAGATCTCGCGCACGTCCTCCTTCTTGATCGTCCCGCGCACGATCATCCGCTCGTAAACGTCTCCGGCGACCGCGCCCATGTCGTAGTCGCCGGAGACGACGCCGAGGATCGTCTTGTCGTGTCCGCCCGACATCAGCGGCTTGTAATCGGTCTCGGCCGTCAAACCATGTTCGGGGAAAAGCACCCGGGGCGCGAGATTGCCTGAGTTGGACGAAGGCGACGTATGAGCGACCTTTTTGCCCTTCAGGTCGGACAGCTTCTGATAGGGGCTCGACGCCTTGACCACGGCAACGAGGTTGTAACCGCGCACGCCTTCGGACGAGCCCTTCGCAGCAAAAGGTACGGCGCCAGCGAGGTTGACGGCGAAGCCTGTCGGGCCGGTCGAGAAGCCGGCGAAATGCAGCCGGCCCGAGCGCATGGCCTCGATCTCGGCGGAGTTCGACTGGACAGGATAGTAGACGATCCGCTTGCCAGTGCAGGTGGCGAGATGGTCACTCAGCGGCTTAAAAATGTTGGCGTAGACGGCCGGATCTTCGACGGGCGTATAGGCCCAAACCAGCGCAGACGGATCTTTCCACTTCTTCGGATCGGCTGGGGCATCCGCCACCAGATCCTTGTTGGCGTCGCAATACATCGTGTCGAGTTGGCCGGTATGCGGGCATGCGTCCTGCGCGACAGCGGCCGTGCTCCAGCCAGCGCCGAAGCCGGCAAACAGCGTCGCAGCTGCAGCGATCGAGGTCAGTTTCAGCGTCATCGAACGTTTCTCCCAAGGTGCCGGTTCGGCCGGCTTGGGTCTAGGTATGTGACACAAAACTGTCATATTCAACCTGTGGCTGGCATTGGGCTCACGGTGGTCAGGCGGACATTGAAGGCGATACCAGGGTTGGGTCGGTGGAATGCGCCGGCTGAATCGCAGGCGCGTTTATTGAGCCCCATCATCGCAAGCGAGAATAGTGCCGGGTTGCTGTTTGGTTGGCCTCAATTCACAGGAGCGACGGTGGCAGAAACGTGCTCGACGACCGCATCCTAGACGCTCGCGATAACAATCCGTTCGATCACTTGCGACAGAGCGGCCAGCGCAGGGACCGCTTGCGCCTTCCGATCGGTGACCAGTGCCGAAACCTGGGAGACCTCGCAAAAGCGGACGCGACTGGTGACACCGACCTTCGAATGATCGGCGATCAGCACGACGGCGGTTGAATTGCGGACCATGGCCCGCGCGATCTCGGCCGTATGCTCAAAAAAGTTGGTCGCCGCTCCGTCGATGTCGATGCCGAAGGGCGAGAGCAGGGCCATGTCCGCCTTGAAGCGGTGGATGTCATTGATCGTCGATGCGCCGCCGGTCTCGGGAGGCTCATGCACGATCTCGCCGCCCAGCAGGAAGACGCGGGTTCCCGTTGTCTGCTGGGTCGAGGCCATGATCTTGGCCACCTGGAGCGAGTTCGTCAGGACATTCAGCCCGGATATCAGCTTGAGCTCTTCGGCGAGGGCCGCCGTCGTCGTCCCGCCGTCGAGAAACAGCGTCTGCCCACTCCGCACCAGCCGTGCTGCTGCGTGGGCGATCGCCCGCTTTTCCTTCAGGCGAACCGTCGATCGGGCCTCGTAGGACGGGTCCTGATGATCCGGTAGCCTCACCGCCCCGCCATGGACCCGCCGCAGGCTGCCTTGGCGTTCCATCGCAAGCAGGTCACGGCGTACGGTCTCCGTGGAAACGCCCAACTCTTGGACCAGCCGATCGACCGAGACGCTGTCGAAGGTCTGGAGCAGCGTCCGGATGCGCTGCTTTCGCTCTTCCTGCCACATGCGCTTGCCCTTCCGGCCACCGCAACCGCTTTATGATCTCGCATGATCGCTACAAAACCCACATTGCCACAAATTTCCACAAATGCTAGATCGTTCCATCGGCAGGGGAGAGCGGCTGATGGGGGCCAGGAACGATGTGTCGGGATGGCTCGACTTGGCCGACCGGTTGGCTGCAGAAAGCGGTGCCATCCTGAGGCAGGCTGCAGCGTCGCGGCCAGACGTCGAGGTCAAGCCGGACCGGAGCTTCGTGACGGAGCTCGATGCACGGATCGAGCGTCGCCTGCGTGAGCTGCTGGCCGACGCGTTTCCCGGGCATGGCATCCTCGGGGAAGAGCAGGGCGGCCACGATCTCGATGCCGAGCATGTCTGGGTGCTCGACCCGATCGACGGTACGGCCGCCTTCATCGCCGGCATGCCCGTCTACGGCACGCTGATTGCCCTGATGCAGGCGGGCGAGCCGATCATCGGCATTATCGACCATCCGATCACCGGCGAGCGTTGGCTGGGCGTGAAGGGCCAGGCAACCCTCTACAACGGCGCGTCCTGCCGCACGCGGTCCTGCGACAGGCTCGGCGACGCCATCATGTCGGCGAGCAATCCCGATTTCTTCGACGACGAGGAGCGGCCCGCGCTAGACGCGCTGCGAGACGCCACGGCCTGGCGCATCTGGGGCGGGGCCTGCATGAGCTATGGACGGATCGCCTCGGGCCGCATCGACGTGGCGCTCGATACGCGCCTCAAGCTCTGGGACATCGCACCCTTCCGCCCGATCATCGAAGGCGCCGGCGGCGTCATCACCGATTGGGAGGGGGCTCCGATAACCCATGCGACCGGTCCGCGCATTCTGGTAGCCGGAGATCCGGCCCGGCACCGCGAAGCGCTTTCCGCCGTCGAGCGGGCCATGACGGGTCGGTCCGCGATGTAGCGGGCACCGATCCAGCGGAGCGACAATCACGAGGGGATGGCATGGGTATCGCAATCGAGGATCTGGCTGTCGCTTATAGCGGGACCCGCGTCATCGACGGACTGGCGCTGACAATCGAGCCCGGTTCTTTCTTCACGCTGCTGGGGCCAAGCGGCTGCGGCAAGACGACCCTGCTGCGGACGATCGCCGGGTTCGTGCCGGCCGAGCGCGGACGCCTGCGTTTCGGTGGTCAGGAGGTGACGCATCTGCCGCCGCACCGACGCGACATCGGCATGGTCTTTCAGGACTATGCGTTGTTTCCCGACAAGACCGTCTTCGACAACGTCGCCTACGGCCTGCGTGCCCGTAGGCAAGCCGACAGTTTGGTGAGGACCAAGGTCGGCGCCGCGCTGGAGCGGGTCGGTCTCGGCCATCTTGGTGAGCGCCATCCGGCTGCATTGTCGGGCGGGCAGCGCCAGCGCGTGGCGCTCGCCCGTGCTCTGGTTATCCAGCCGCATGTGCTGCTGATGGACGAGCCGCTTTCCAACCTCGATGCCAAGCTGCGCCTCCAGGTCCGAGAAACCATCGTCGAGCTTCAGCGCGAAGCGAAGATCACCACCGTATTCGTCACCCATGATCGCGAGGAGGCGTTGGCGATGTCGGACCGGATCGGCGTGATGAACAAGGGCCGGCTGGAGCAGGTCGGGACACCCGCCACGATCTATCGCGAGCCGGCAACCGGCTACGTCGCTGATTTCGTCGGCGGCGCCAATCTGGTCGAGGTCGAGACCGGCGCACGGCATGCTGGCGAGGTTGGTCCGGTGGGTTTTGACGGGATGAGCCTCGCTGCGCGCGCACCCGCGGGGCTGCCGGCCGGCCGCGCCATCCTCGTCGCGCGGCCGGAAGACATCGTCATCGTCGACGTGGAGGCACTGGACTCGCTCCCGGCAACCATCGCCCATCGCCAGTATCTCGGGGGCAAGACGAGCTACAAGGTGGCGCTTGCCGGTGGCAGGGTGCTGGCTGTCGACCTACAGACCGGCGCGCATGACAGCTTCGAACCGGGCGCCCGCGTCGGGCTCGTCTTCGACCGGGCCAAGACCCTGGTGCTGGCGTCATGAGCGCGCAGCTGCGCTCGGCCTGGTTCTGGCTGTCCGCGCTGGCGCTGGCGATCCTCGCGGTCTTCCTGCTCTATCCGCTGCTGAACGTGCTCACCGGCAGCTTCGGCGGCAGCAGTGGCCGCTCGGGCTGGACGATGCTGGCCGGCGAACCGAAATATGCCACCGCGATCGTCAACACCATCGTGTTGGGCCTAGCCGTGACCCTGACCACGACGCTGATCGGCGTGCCGCTGGCCTATTTCACCGCGCGCTTCTCGTTTCCCGGCAAGGGCATCGTCGCCGTGCTGCCGCTGGTCACGTTGGTGATCCCAGAGGTCATCGCCGCCCAGACCTGGCTGATGATGCTCGGCAACAACGGCTTCATCACCCGCTGGCTCGGCGCGAGGGGCATCGACATCCCGAGTTTCTACGGCTGGCCGGGTCTGATCACGGTGATGACCTTCACCTATTACACCTATGTCTACATCGGCACGCTGGCGGCGATCCGCGGCTTCGACGTCCAGCTGGAGGAGGCCGCGCAGAGTCTGGGCACCTCGCCCGTGCGTTCGCGGCTCAACGTCATGCTGCCGGTGGTGCTGCCGTCGGTGTTGGCGAGCGCGCTTCTGGTCTTTACCCTCGTCGTCGGGAATTTCGCGACGGCGACGATCCTCGGCAGCCGGGTTCCGCTGTTGTCGGTGCTGACCTATCAGGCGGCCGTCGCCGAGGGCGGCTCCGATCCGGTGATGCAGTCGACCCTGGCCAGCGTGTCGATCGCGCTCGTCATGATCGTGCTTTTCGTCCAGCGCTGGATCGCCTCGCGAGGGCGCCACGAGGTCACCCAGGGCCGCGGTGCGCGGGCGCAATCGCTGCGCGGCCTGCCCGGTCTCATCACGGGGTTGCTGGCCGGTTTGCTCGTCATCGTCTCGCTGCTCCCGCTCGGCTCGATCGTCATCGGCGCCTTCACGGTGTCGCGCGGCCCGGTCATGCGATGGGGCGAGTGGACCACCGTTCATGTCGAACGGCTCTTCCGGATCGCGCCCGATCCGGTGCTGAACACGCTGACCTATGCGGCGGTGGCGACGCTCATCGGCATCACCTTCAGCGCCATCGTGAGCTACCTGATCGTCAAGAAGCGCACGATCCTGACGCCGGCACTCGACTACCTCACTGCGCTTCCCCTGGCCCTGTCGGGGACCATTATCGGCATCGGCCTGCTGATGTCGTTCAACACCGGCTTCCTGCCTCTGACGGGAACGGCGAGCATCATCGTGCTGGCCTATATCGTGCGCCGTCTGCCCTTCGGGATCCGAAACGCGTCCTCGACGCTCTACAATATTCCGAACTCGATCGAGGAGGCGTCGATCAGCCTCGGTGTTCCGCCGGTGGCGACCTTCTTCAAAGTGGTGCTGCCGCTGATGTTGCCGGCGATTGCGGCCGCCGCCGTACTGACCTGGACGACCACCGTCGCCGAGCTCTCGGCCTCGATCATTGTCTATTCCGGCGGCCGCGAGACCATGCCGATCCAGATCTTCAAGCTGATCGATTCCAATCTGATGGCCTCGGCCTCGGCTTACGGGTTGATCCTCGTCGCGGTAATCCTGATCCCGATCCTTGTCGCCACCCGCATCTTCAAGGTCGACCTGTTCTCTTCCAAGAGCTGAGCCGACGCGTCACGAAACAACCGGCGCGGGGACAGTGACCCGCGACCCATCAGGAGGGAACTACGATGAAGGGAACGACAATGACCAAGACCATCGACCGCCGCACACTGCTCGCTGGGCTTGCGGGCCTTGCCGCCATTCCCCCCTTCGGCCCGACCGCGGCGCAGGGCGCTTCGGGCAATGTGGTGCTCTACACGTCCAACAATGCCCAGTCGGTCGATGCCATCCTCGGCGTCGCCAAGGACAAGCTGCCCAACGTAAAGATCAGCACGATCACCGGCGGCTCGGGCCAGCTGCTGCGCCGGCTGGAGGCCGAGGCTGGCAAGCCGCAGGGC
>OFDN01001375.1_pt1 | contig 16178 bp, 13 predicted proteins | sample 1520971 | NCBI WGS metagenome assembly OFDN01 (sample SAMEA94257418, study PRJEB24077) | hot springs metagenome | biome: Aquatic biome; feature: Geographical feature; material: Water | place: India | collected 2012-06-12 | depth 5 m
CTCCTGCCGCCGCGCAGACCTCCCCCGACAAGCCGATCCGCATGATCATCGCCTTTGCCGCCGGCGGGCCGACCGACGTGGTCGGGCGCCTGCTGGCGCCGCGACTCTCGGAAATCCTGGGCCAGCAGGTCATCGTCGAGAACAAGCCCGGCGCCACCGGCAACATCGGGACCGCGATGGTGGCCGACGCCAAACCCGACGGCTACACGATCCTGTTCAGCGCCTCGACCATGGCGATGGCGCCGGCGCTCTACGGCAAGTCGCTGGGCTACGATCCGGTGAACGGGCTCGCGGCCATCGCCTATGTGGCCAGTGCGCCGCTGATCCTGCTGGCGCCGATGGACGGTGCGAAAAGCACGCCGGAACTGGTCGGCATGCTGCGCAAGGATCCCGGTAAGTACTCCTACGCCTCGTCGGGCAATGGTGGCATGATCCATCTCGCCAGCTACCTGTTCGCGACGCGCGCCGGTGGCGACGCGCTGCATGTCCCGTATCGCGGCTCGGCGCCGGGCATGGTCGACATGATCGCCGGCCGCCACGGTTTCCAGATCGACACGCTGCAGTCGAGCAAAGGCTTCATCGACGGCGGCAAGGTGCGCGTCCTGGGCGTCGCCTCCCAGAAGCGGCTGCCGCAGCTTCCCGACGTTCCGACGATCCAGGAGGCGGCGGGCTTCGATTACGCCATCAACACCTGGTACGCCGCCTATGCGCCGGCCAAGACGCCGCGGCCGATCATCGACAAGCTGAACGCTGCCTTCAACCAGGCGCTGAAGCAGCCCGACATGGTGAAGAAGGCCAACGAACTGGCTCTCGAGCTCGTCGATTCCACGCCGGAACAGGCCAAGAAATTCTATGATGACCAGATGGCCTTCTGGGATCCGATCATCAAGCAGTCCGGCGCCAAGCCGGAATGACGAGATCGCAAGCGTAACGGAGAGAGTAATGATCAAGTTCTATTACAACATGGCGCCGAACCCGATGAAGGTGGCGCTGTGCCTCGAGGAGATGGGCCTGCCGTATGAGCCCGTGCCGGTCGACACCCGCAAGGGCGAGCAGCACGCACCGGAATTCATGGCGATCAATCCCAACGCGAAGGTTCCTGCCATCGTCGACGACGGCGAGACGGTCTTCGACAGTAACGCGATCCTGCTCTACCTCGGCGAAAAGACCGGCAGGTTCATGCCCGCGAAGAAGGGCGAGATGCTGTCGTGGCTGATGTTCGTTGCAACCGGCATCGGGCCTTACTCCGGCCAGGCCGTGCACTTCCGAAATTTCGCGCCCGAGCCCAAGGAATACGCCGTCAACCGCTACACGTTCGAGGCGCAGCGTCACTGGGGCATCCTCGAAGCCCGGCTGGGAAAGCAACAGTTCATGTGCGGCGACTACAGCATCGTCGACATGGCGGTGTGGGGGTGGTCGCGACTGATCCCGTTCGTGCTGGGCGCCGAGGCACCCAAGCAGTTCCCCAACGTGCAGCGTCACCTCGCCGAGGTCAGCGCCCGCCCGGCCGCCGTTCGCGCACTCGCCCTGAAGGACAAACACACCTTCAAGGCGGAGATGGACGAAGCCGCGAAGCTCGCGATGTTCCCGCACCTCGGCAAGAAGGTCGCTTGAGGAGCTGATATCACAATACGTCATCTCGACCGGAGCGCCGAAGGCGCGAAGTGGAGAGATCTGCTCTCCATCAGTTTGCCGCAAATTGTGGAGCGAAGATCTCCGCTCCGCGCTGCGCGCTCCGGTCGAGATGACGATTGTGTTCGGGCGATCTACATCATCCCGGGTTCGCCGAGGTCCGTGCCGTCGATCATGCGGCTGTAGCGGAATGGCGTCGGATCGACGATCGGCGGATCGCCGGCGATGAGGTCGGCGGCGAGGCGGCCGGCGCCCGGGCCGATTCCGAAGCCGTGGCCGGTATAGCCGGTCGAGAGGAAGAGGCCGGGCAGGGGATCGACGGCGGAGATCACCGGGATGCCGTCGGGCGTCGAATCGATCATGCCGCCCCAGGCATGCGCCACCTTCAGTCCCTTCAGCGCCGGATAGTGATCGCCCAGTCGGGTGAGCCCACGCTGCACCAGCACCGGATCGGCAGCGGGATCGAGCGTGCGCTGACGTTCGAAGGGCGATTCGAGGTCGAACGACCAGTTCGCGAACGACTCCGGCCCTTCGAGAAACGAGCGGCCGATGCCGAAGGTGAGGCCGGCGCGGCGCTTCTTGAAGGTCGGCCAGAATTGGCGGGCATAGAGCAGGCCCTGCGGCGACAGCTCGACGAGGCCGCGGCCGCCCAGGCCCACGGTGTAGCCGCCGTCGAGGCGGCGGCGGATCGTGACATCGGGCATGGAAAGTCCGCCATCCGTCACTTCCGGCGCCGCCACCGTGGCGAAGGAGGTCGAGCGCACGCCGGCCTGTGCGAGCCGCAGATCGTGGCGGCGGCAGAAGAGGGAACTCCAGGCGCCGCCGGCCAGCAGCACGGTCTGCGTGCGGACGATGCCATGCTCGGTGATGACGCCCGAGATCTTGCCGTTCGTGATGTCGAGGCCGCGCGCCGCACAGTTCTGGTGGAGCGTGGCGCCGAGCCGGCGCGCCGCTTCCGCGATCGCCGGCCCGGCCAGCGAGGGTTCGGCGCGACCGTCGGTGGGTGAATGCACGCCGCCGATCCAGTTTCCCGTGCTGCCGGGCGTCAGCTCCCTGGCTTCGGCGCCGCTCAGCACGCGGCTGTGCATCTGGTAGTCGCGCGCCTTGAGGGTCCAGGCTTCCCATTGGGCGAAATCGGCGGGCCGGTCGGTAACGTAGAGCAGGCCGGTGCGGCGGAAGCCGGTCTCGGCGCCCAGCTCGCGGGAGAGGTCGCCCCAGATCTCCAGGCTCTTCATGGCAAGCGGCAGTTCGCGCAGGTCGCGATGCTGCTGGCGGCACCAGCCCCAGTTCCGGCTGGTCTGCTCGCCGCCGATTACGCCCTTGTCGAGCAACGCGACCCTGTGGCCCTTTTTCGCCAGCCAGTACGCTGCCGTCGTGCCGGCAATGCCGGCGCCGATCACGACGATTTCGGCCGAGGCGGGGAGCTTCTCGTCGCTGGCGACGGGCTGGACGGGAGGGGACATCGGCTTCCTGCGAACTGTACGCGTTGCGGAACAGTGTATCGCACGCTTTACGCGCCGGAACCCGGCGCGGTACCTTCCCGACCCTAAAAGGAGCCCCCAATGGACCTGACGTTCGGCAAGGAAGAACTCGCCTTCCAGAGTGAAGTACGTGACTGGCTGAAGGAGAACCTGACGCCCGAGATCGTCGGCGAGATCAAGGTCGGCCGTAACGCCTACATGCCGAAGGAGCGCCTGATCGACTGGCAGAAGCGCCTGGCCAAGAAGGGCTGGCTCTGCACCGGCTGGCCGAAGGAATTCGGCGGCCCGGGCTTCACGACGACCCAGAAGTACATCTTCGAGATGGAGATGGCGAAGGCCGGTGCCCCCGGCACCTCGCCGTTCGGCCCCAAGATGTGCGCGCCGGTGATCATGAAGTACGGCTCGGCCGAGCAGAAGGCGCGCCACCTGCCGCCGATGCTGAACTCCGACCTGATCTGGTGCCAGGGCTACTCGGAGCCGGGCTCGGGCTCCGACCTCGCTTCGCTCCGCACCAAGGCGGTGCGCGAGGGCGACTTCTACATCGTGAACGGGCAGAAGACCTGGACCACGCTGGCGCAGACCGCCGACTGGATCTTCTGCCTGGTGCGCACCTCGAACGAAGGCAAGCCGCAGGAGGGGATCTCGTTCCTGCTGATCGACATGAAGACGCCGGGCATCTCGGTCGAGCCGATCATCACCGCCGACGGCAACCGCGCCGGCACCCAGGAAGTGAACTCGGTCTTCTTCACCGACGTGAAGGTGCCGGTCGAGAACCGCGTCGGCGAGGAAAACAAGGGCTGGACCTACGCCAAGTACCTGCTCGAGTTCGAACGCGGCGGCAATCCCTACAGCCCGCGCCTGCGCTCGGGCTTCGAGCGGCTGAAGCGCCTCGCCCAGTCGATGCCGGAGGGCGAGGACTCGATCCTGGCCGACTCGGCGTGGCGCGAGAAACTCGCGCGCATGGACATCGAGATCTCGGGCCTCGAGATGTTCGAGCAGGAATTCTATTCCAAGCTCGCCTCGGGCCAGAACCCGGGCCCGCTTTCGTCGATGATCAAGCTGCGCGGCACCGAGGTGATGCAGCAGGTCCAGGAATTCGCCGTCGAGGCGGCGGGCTACTACGCCCAGCCGTTCCCCGAGCAGCGCGCCTGGAACGCCAACGTCGAGCCGATCGGCCCCGAGGGCGCCGACGTGCTGGCGCCGCGCTACTTCAACGGCCGCAAGATGACGATCTACGGCGGCTCGTCGGAAGTGCAGCGCGGGATCATGTCTAAAGTGATGCTCGGCCTTTAGGCCGAGCATCACCCCAAGCGTAGCGAAGCGAAGCCGAGGGGTCTCGTCTCCCCTGGCGCTGTCCTTCGGAATGAAAAAAGGTCTCTCCGCTGCGCGCCTTTGGCGCTTCGGTCGAGACGACGGGAGTGTGTGATGCGTCTAGCCTTCAACGAACAGGAACTGGCCTTCCAGCAGGAGGTCCGCGACTGGATTGCCGCCAACATGCCGCCGGAAGTGGCGGAGGAAAGCCGCCGCAGCCGCAGCAGCCACGTTTCCAAGGAGCGGCTGGTCCAGTGGCAGAAGAAACTCGCGAGCAAGGGCTGGCTCTGCCCCAACTGGCCGAAGGAATATGGCGGGCCGGGCTGGACCTCGACGCAGAAGTTCATCTTCGAGATGGAGATGGCGCGGGCCGATTCGCCCTATCTCTCGTCGTTCAGCATCAAGATGGTGGCGCCCGTCCTCATGAAGTTCGGCAGTGACGCGCAGAAGAAGCGCTTCCTGCCGAAGATCGCCGCCGCCGAGGAGCTGTGGTGCCAGGGCTATTCCGAGCCGGGCTCGGGCTCCGACCTCGCGAGCCTGCGCACCAAGGCCGAGCGGGTTGGCGACCACTACATCGTGAACGGCCAGAAGATCTGGACGACCAACGCCCACTTCGCCGACTGGATCTTCTGCCTCGTGCGCACCTCCAACGAGGGCAAGCGGCAGGAGGGCATCTCCTTCCTGCTGATCGACATGAAGTCGCCCGGCATCACGCTCGACCCGATCTACCTGGTCGACGGCACGCGCACGCCGATGCGCCACGAGGTCAACCAGGTGTTCTTCACCGACGTGAAGGTGCCGGTCGAGAACCTGGTCGGCGAGGAGAACAAGGGCTGGACCTACGCCAAGTTCCTGCTCGAATTCGAGCGCGGCGGGCAGGCTTTCGGGCCGCGGCTGCGCAAGGCCTTCCGCCATCTCCAGACGCTGTCGAAGACGCAGATGAAGGAAGGCGAGTCGCTCTCGGCCGATCCGCAGTGGCGCGAGAAGATGGCGGCCGTCGAGATGGAGATCGACGCCATCGAGATGAACGAACTGATGTTCTATTCGAGCCTCAAGACCGGCGATGCGCCGGGCAACATGGGCTCGGTCGTGAAGATGCGCGGCACCGAAGTCGGCCAGAAGGTGACCGAGCTCGCGGTCGAGGCGGTCGGCTGGTATGGCACGCCGTTCACCGAGCTGCGCAACTACGACAGCAACGTCGTGCCGGTCGGCGGCGAATATGTCGACGACGTCTCGCCGCGCTACTTCAACACCCGCAAGACGACGATCTACGGCGGCTCGTCGGAAGTGCAGCGCAACGTGCTCGCCAAGGCGATGCTCGGCCTCTGAGGCGAGCATCGCGTGAGCGGCGCGAAGAAGGCGGTCTTCTACGCGATCCTGGCCGCCATCGTCGTGGCGGCGCTGGAGATTGCGTCGTCCGCGTTTCTCTATGCCGTGAACAAGGACCGGATCGCCAGCCTGCCCGGTCCGCCGTCCGAGCCGGCGACGTTCCTGGCCGTGCGGACGGGCCTGAGCTGGCTGCTGCCGGGATCATTCCCGGATCCGGCCACCTACCGGCGCATGACACGCCAGCCGGTGGGCTTCTTTGCCGAGGACCCTGAGCAGGGCTATCGGGCGAAGCCGGGCCGGTACGTCTTCCGCTACAGCGGCATGAAGCAGGGCAGGGTCGAGCATCTCGACGCCGTGGTGACGATCAAAGCGGACGGGACGAGGTTCACTGGCAATGCGCCGCCGGACGCCACGAAGCGGGTTTTCGTTCTGGGCGATTCCTATGTGTTCGGCGATGGCGTCAACGACGAGCAGACCTTCGGCTTCCTGCTACAGGCGGCTTTCCCGGACGCAGCCGTCCATGTTCACGCGCTGGCTGGATACTCGTGGGCCAATGCGCTCGTCACGATGGAGCGGATCAAGGAGCGGATCCGGCCCGGCGACGTCGTCGTGCTGGGGTATGCCGCATACTACAAGGAGCGCCACGTGGCGGCACCGTCACGGCTGCGCAGCATCCGGGACTGGATGGCGTCGACCTTTCCCGACGTAGAGCTGGACCCTAAGGACCGGTTGATCCGCGCTCAGGTCGACAAGGACGGCCGCCTGGCGCTCGACACGGTCCCCATGCACTGCAAGTTCGATCCAGCCTATTGCGATGGCCCCGCGCCCGGCCCGGCTTATGTCGACAAGGTGTCGGTCGAACTGCTTCGGGCCATCGCGTCGAAGACCAGCGCGAAGGTCCATCTGTTGCACATGTTCGGTCCGAAGAACGATCCGGTCCTGCAGAACCTGCCGGCCAACGTCGAGCTGATCCCCGCGACGCCGCAGGATTTCAGCTACGTCATGCAGGACAACATCATGGGGCTCGACGATCACGGCGGGCCCTACTGGCACTATGCGATGTACTCGAAGCTGAAGCCGGTCATCGCCGCACGGCAATGACGCCTTCGCTGCGGGCCCGGACCTCCGGCGTGGCGAGGCAGGAGACCAGCGCCTCGTAACCTGGGGTGCCGGGATGCGGCGCGACCCGAAACGGCGGGCTGTGGTTGGCCGGGCAGAAGAGGATCGCCTCGTCGGCGCTGACCGCGTCGAGATCGAGGATCGCGTTCGACCGGGTCATCACGAACGTCAGCGGCGCACCATGGGCGCGTCGCCGCAGGTGGGCGATCAGCGCTTCCTGCGTCGGCCTGTCGAGACCCTGTTCGACCAGGTCGACCACGGTGGGCTTCGGCGTGTCGAGACCGGTGAGAAGCGCCCGAAGGGCCGCCGAGTCGGTCGCGCCATCCTGCACGAGCAGGGCGATCGTCGGTTCGATCTTCGCCTGAGAAGTGAGATCGGCGACGCGATCGAGACCGAGGAAGATGCCGCCCAGTTCCTCGGCGAGCCGCATCGCCAGCCGCGTCTTGCCGCTGCCCAGCGGGCCGGTGATGTAGGTGAGGGGGCGGATGTCGCGCAGCTCGAATCGCTCGCCGCCCCAGGGCCAGGGAAGATCGAACGCGGCGTTGAGACCGCACACGGGCGCGAGCCGACGCGCCAGCTCGCCCGCCGTCGGCGTCTCGCCACGCGCGAGATCGCTCCGCAGGCTCCGCAACCGGTCGAGTGCTTCGACGGCCTCGCGCAGCCGCGCTTCGAGCGTCGACTGATGTGCTGCAAGCGCGGGTTCCACTCCGCTCGTATCGCCGGTGAGCACGCGCGCCACCTGGGAGAGGCTGAAGCCGAGGGCGCGGAGAGCGACGATCTCCGAGGCCCGCTCCATGTCCTTCGGCCCGTAGGCGCGCCAGCCCGCCTCCGTACGGATCGGCGCCAGGAGGCCGCGCTGCTCGTAGAGGCGTAGTGCCTTGGCGGAGACGTCGAGACGGCGCGCCGCCTCGGATGCATTCAGGAACCGACTCACGATCGACCTCGTCTGATGTTGATCGTTGGCCTTATGAAGGCGGCCCCAAGGGCCGGGTCAACAGGCTTTTCCGTCCACAGCCTCCTCCGTCACCTCGACCGTAGCGAAGCGGAGTGGAGAGGTCTTTTTTCGATCACGCCCTGCCAGCATACTGAAGAAAGATCTCTCCACTGCGCGCCTCCGGCGCTTCGGTCGAGATGACGGAGGGAATTTATGGACTACCGCAATCTCGGCCGCGCCGGCCTGAAAGTCTCCGAGATCTGCCTCGGCACCATGACCTTCGGCAATGGCGCCGACCAGGACGGCGCTACGAAGATGGTGAACGCCGCGCTCGACGCCGGCGTCACCTTCTTCGACACGGCTAATTCCTATGTCGGCGGCACATCAGAGACGATGCTGGGCGTAGCGCTGGAGGGACGGCGCGAGGACGCCATCATCGCCTCCAAGTTCTTCAACCCGATGGGCGGCCGGCCCAACGATTCGGGCATGTCGCGGCTGCACATCAAGCAGCAGATCGAGGGCTCGCTGAAGCGGCTGCAGACGGATTACATCGACGTCTACTACATCCATCACGTCGATCATCAGACGCCGCTCGAGGAGATGCTGCGGGCGCTCGACGACCTCGTGCGCGACGGCAAGATCCTCTACACGGCCTGCTCGAACTTCGAGGCCTGGCGGCTCATGGAAGCGCTGTGGATCAGCGACACGAAGGGCTGGGAGCGCTTCGCCGCCTACCAGCCGCAATACAGTCTCGTGGTCCGCGACATCGATGAGGAGATCGTGCCGGCGCTGCAGCTCAAGGGGCTGGGCTGTGTGGCCTGGTCGCCGCTCGGCAGCGGCTATCTCGCGGGCAAGTACACGCCCGGCAATCTCACGGTGCAGGGCAGCCGCTCGGCCGAGGGCTGGGGCTTCCAGAGCAAGTTCTTCGCGCGCAACCACGGCGAGATCCTGCAGACGCTGCTCGACACGGCGAAGGAGCTGGGCAAGCCGCCGGCCGAGGTGGCGCTCCGCTGGGTGATGGACCAGCCCTTCATGACCAGCGCCATCGTCGGTGCGCGCAATGCCGAGCAGCTCGGCGAGACGCTGAAGGCGGGCGGCTGGCGCCTGCCGCAGGAGGCTCTGGCGAAGCTGGACGCCGTCTCCGCCCAGCCGCACCGCTACCCGCGCGCCTTCGAGGACCCGATGCCCCAGCGGCGCGCCAGTGCGCTCAAGATGCCGGGGATGTCGAAGGGCTAGTTCGCCCGCACCATCCGGTTGCCGGACAGGCGGCAGCGGCCCTGCTTGTCGGGTTCCGGCCGGTCCTGCAGATCGATGATCTGCGGAACGAACAGCGGCCGGTTGTTCACGATGCCCGTGGTCGAGACCATCCGGACCTGGCGGCCGGCCTCGGCCTGCGAATAGACGACGGCGACACCGCCCAGCAGCGCGAAATCGTCGGGCCATTTCGCTTCCAGCAGGGTCACGGGCCGGCCAGTTTCGTCCTTGGCCTGCCAGCGCCTGACCTTCGGAAGCACGCCCGCCCGTCCGACGCCGCGATAGACCTTGCCCTCCAGATCGATGCCGACCTGCAGCAGCTCGGTGAGGGGCAGCTGCGTGTAGGTGTACTGCTCCGGGTTGTGCCCGATCCAGATCTCGACATGGGGGAGGTTGACCCAGGAGCCGCCGGCCGGGGCCGGCTGGTTCGCCGCGAGAGGGTCGTGGACCTGGATCAGCAGCGTATTCAGACCGGAGGGCAGGACCCTAATCTCCGCGGCCTGCGCGCGCGGCGCCGCGGTGCCGAACACCACGAAGCCGTCGTCACCTGCCGTCGTCATGCTGGGGACGCAGTCGCCGACCGTACCGCCCATCGGGACGTCCGGCTTTTCGCCCCGGGTGGGACTCACGAGGGTGTAGGCGCCGTAGACCCCCTTGGCGGGCTCAGCCGAGAAGCTCTTGCCGGGACCGCTCGGCCACTCGGGGCATCCCACGCTCAGATCCTTGATACGGCTGTCCTTGGCGACCGACCGCGCCTGGAGCGTGCCGAAGTCGATGTAGGTCCTGACGCCGGTCTTCTCGGCGCCGTCGTGATAAGTGCAGGACAGTTCCGCTAGCGCCTTCAGCGGAACCAGCGAGGAGACCACGGTCACCGTCCAGCGCCAGGCCGAGCCGCCCGCCTGCCAGTGGGTGAAGCGGTTGGGACGGACCTGCACCTCGTCCTCGCCGACGCCCGCCGATCCGTAGCCGTCGTTGCAGAGCTGCAGGATCTGCTTGGGGGCGGCCGTGCCGTCCAGCAGCCAGTATTCAATGCCGCCGTCGCGCCCGTTGCCGGCGATGCAGCCTTGCTCCTGGTCCTTCGGCTTGTCGGCGAGGCCCAGCCGGACCTCGACGACGGAGAGAGGCGTGCCGGCGGGCGACTTGCCCGCATCGAAGGTCTTGCCGATCTTGCAGCTCGCGCGCTTGCCGCACAGGGCGGCGGTCTGCGCCGGATCGGGCGCAGCCCACACGACCCCGGGCAGGGCCAGCAGAAACAGGACGAAGAAGGGGAAGCGCATGGTTCAGCCTGCAAGGACGGGTTCGCCGACGATCTGAGTGCGATGCATCAACCGCCGCAGGCTCTCGTCGAACGCATCGCGGCGATGCATCACGCATCGATTGTCCCACATGACGAGGTCGCCGGCGCGCCATTTCTGGTACCAGGCGAACCGCTCCTGCGTGGCGTGAGCCCAGATGGCATCCAGCAGGGCCTCGCTCTCCTCGACCTCCAGCCCGTGGATGTAGGCGCCGGGCCGGCGGCCGAGGAACAGCGCCTTGCGGCCGGTGACGGGATGCAGCCGGACGAGGGGATGCACGGCGCCCGGCGTTTGACGGACGTCCAGCGTGCGCTGGAAGCCCTTACGCAGCTCGCCGGCCGAGTTGCGGCTGGAATCGTGGATGCAGCTCTTGCCCGCGATCGCGCGCTTCAGCTCCGGCGGCAGCGTCTCGTAGGCCGCATACATGTTGAGGAAGCCGGTGTTGCCGCCGTCGGGGGGCACTTCGAGCGCGTAGAGCAGCGAGGCGCGCGGCGGGAGTGGGTTGTAGGACATGTCAGTGTGCCAGACGAGTTCGTAGGAGCCGAGGCTGCCGACCGCCTTGCCGTCCTTCTTCACGCTGGCAATGACGGCGACCCATTCGCGAGCGTCGTCTATCACATCCGACTCGGCACGATCGAGGCTGGCGGCTGAGATCGGCACCCTGTCCAGTTCGCCGAAGCGGGCGCTGAACGTCATCAGCATGCGGTCGTCGAGCTTCTGGCCTGAGAAACGCAACACCAGATGCTGGCCCCACGCCTCGGCGATGCGCGCAAAGACCTCGTCGCCGACGGGCTTCGAGAGATCGACACCATGCACGTCGGCGGCCAGGGCGGCGCCGGTCGGCTGGATCCAGAGGTCGGCCATCGTGCTTCTCCCTTACCCGTGCATCGTGAGACCGCCGGAGACGCTGATCGTCTGGCCAGTGATGAAGCCCGCATCGTCGCTGGCGAGGAAACACACGGCGCCGGGAATATCCTCGGGTTGGCCGACGCGCTTCATCGGAATCGCGCCGACCAGGGCGGCACGCACTTTCTGGCCACGTTCGTCGTCACCGGCGACGGCGGCCAGCAGCGGCGTGTCGGTGGGGCCGGGGCAGACCGCGTTCAGCGTGATGCCCTTGCGTGCGACCTCGCGCGCCACGGTCTTGGTGAAGGCGATGATGCCGCCCTTGCAGGCCGAATAGACGGCTTCCTGCGAGGAGCCGACGCGGCCGGCATCGGAGGCGATGTTGACGACGCGCCCGCTGCCGCGCGCCACCATGCCCTTCAGGACGAAGTGACTCATGTTGAGCGGCCCGCGCAGGTTGATGGCGATGAGCTGGTCCCACAGGTCGGGCGTGGTGTCGACGAAGTTGACGAAGCGGTCCCAGCCCGCGTTGTTCACCAGGATGTCGGTCGGGCCGACCTTCGCCTCGAAGTCGGCGATCGCCGCACCGACGGCCGTGTAGTCGGCGATGTCGACACCCGACGCGTAGCCCCCGATCTCGGCCGCGATCGTTCGGGCGCCGTCGTGGTTCCTGTCGAAAACCCCGACGCGCGCGCCGTAGTCCGCGAAGCGCCGGCAGATGGCGCTGCCGATGGCGCCGGCGCCGCCGGTCACGATGACGTTCTTTCCTTCAAGTCCGCGCATGCTCTAAACCTCCGGCATCACCCGAATGCCCCGCAAAGAGAAGGATCCTTCGCTGCGCTCAGGATGACACCCTTCTCTGCATCGACGCACTGCGTAACTTCCCAATAGTGTCATCCCGAGCGTAGTGAGGGATCGTTCCTCGCTGGTCAGATCGGCGAGTAGGGATCGAACTTCGGCTTGCGCTTCTCCAGGTGCGAGGCAAGGCCTTCCTTCACGTCGGGACCGAGGAAGCCCAGCATTTCGAGCCCGAGCGAGGTGTCGAAGGTCGGGCCCATCATGCGCAGCCAGTTGTTGAGCGCGTACTTGGTGAAGCGGATCGACGTCTGCGCGCCCTCGGCCAGCTTCGTGGCGACCTCCAGCCCCTTGGCCTCGAGCTGGTCGTCCTCGACGCAGAGGGAAACGAGGCCGATGCGCTCGGCTTCCTCGCCGTCGACCGCCTCGCACAGCAGCAGGTAGTACTTCGCCTTGGCCATCCCGCAGAGCAGGGGCCAGACGATGCAGGCATGGTCGCCGGCGGCGACGCCGAGGCGGGTATGGCCGTCGATGATCTTGGCCTTCTTCGAGGCGATCGAGACGTCGGCCAGGATACCCGCCACGAGGCCCGCGCCGACGGCGGGGCCGCGGATGGTGCTGACGATCGGCTTGGAACAGTTGATGACGTTGTAAACGATGTCGCGCGCTTCCTTCCAGGTCCGGAGCAGCGCGTTGTGGTCCCTGATGTTGTTCTCGATGATATCGAAATCGCCGCCGGCCGAGAAGACCTTGCCCCCGGCGCCCTGGATGATGACGCAATTCACCGTGTCGTCGCCGTCGATGTCGCGCCACACGTCGACCAGCTCGCGGTGCATGATCGCGTCCGTCGCATTGTACTTCTCGGGCCGGTTCATCGTGACCCGCAGCACCCTGGGGTGCGGGCGGTCGAACAGCAGGCGCTGGTAGCGATTTTGCCAGTCGGACATGGGTTTCCTCCGTTGCCGGGACGTTAGCACCCCTTCTTCGGATCGGGGAATGGCATGGCGATTGCGTTCCGTCTGCAGGGTGAACCGGGAGGGGGCTGACATGCGGGCGATGAAATGGGCGATCGGGGCCGCGGCCACGGCACTGCTTTCATTTTCGGCACAGGGACAGGCGCAGACGATCCGCGCGGTCATGCATGCCGACATCAAGATCATCGATCCGATCTGGACCTCGGCCTACAACGTCCGGAACTACGGCTACATGGTCTACGACACCCTGCTGGCGATGGACGAGAACCTCGTCGTCAGGCCGCAGATGCTCGAAGGCTGGAAGATCAGCGACGACAAGCTCACCTATACCTTCACCCTGCGTGACGGGCTGAAATTCCACGACGGCGCGCCTGTCACGTCGGCGGACTGCATCGCCTCCCTGCAGCGCTGGGCGCCCAAGGACGCAATGGGCCAGAAGCTCTTCTCGCTCGTGAAGGAGCTGAAGCCGGTCGACGACAAGAGCTTTACCATGGTGCTGAGCGAGCCCTACGGGCTGGTGCTCGAATCGCTGGGCAAGCCTAGCTCCACCGTGCCGTTCATCATGCCCAAGCGGGTGGCCGACACGCCGAACAACGTGCAGATCAGCGACCCCACCGGCTCGGGCCCCTTCGTCTTCCGCAAGGACCTGTGGCGGCCGGGCGAGAAGACGGTCTACGACAAGTTCAAGGATTACAAGCCACGCTCCGAGCCGGCTTCCGGTCTGGCAGGCGGCAAGGTGGTGAACGTCGACCGGGTCGAATGGCTCAACATCACCGATGCCCAGACGGCGGTGAACGCACTGCTGGCCGGCGAGATCGACTATATCGACCAGCCCGAGATCGAGCTGCTGCCGCTGCTCGCCAAGGACAAGAACATCGTCCTCGGCACCTACAACAAGCTCGGAGGCCAGATGAACCTCCGCTTCAATACGCTGCACAAGCCGTTCGACAACGCGAAGATCCGCCAGGCCGCGCTGTACGCGCTGAACCAGAAGGACTTCCTGATCGCGGGCTTCGGCGACGAGAAATACTACAAGGAATGCAAGGCGCTGTTTATCTGCGGCACCCCGTTCGCCACAGACAAGGGCTTCGAGGACAAGCTGAACTCCGACTTCGCCAAGTCGAAGGAGATCCTGAAGCAGGAAGGGTACGACGGCACGCCCGTCGTGCTGCTGTTCGCCACCGACACCCAGACCGGGCGCCTGTCGCCGATCGTCAAGTCGCTGCTGGAGCGCGGGGGCTTCGTCGTCGACATGCAGGCGATGGACTGGCAGACCGTGCTGTCGCGGCGCACCCGCAAGGAGCCGCCGGACAAGGGCGGTTGGCACGCCTTCATCACCACCTGGGTGTCGGCCGACCTGCTCGATCCGATCATGATGTCCTACATCGCCGCGACCTGCGAGAAGGCCAATGTCGGCTGGCCGTGCGATCCGCAGATGGAGAAGTTGCGCGATGCCTTCTCCAGGGCGACCGACGAGGCGAAACGCAAGGAACTGGCGATTGCCATCCAGGTTCGCGCCTCGGAGTATCCGATGTACGCTAATCTCGGCCAGTACATCATGCCGGTCGCCATGCGCACCACGATCACCGATCAGCTGCCGGGACCCGTGCCGATGTTCTGGAACATGAAGAAGAAGCAGTAAGGCCGTCGCGCTGAGGAAACGCCAGGAGGAAACGTTGACCATCGTGATCCACGACGCCGCCATCGTCACCGTCGACGATGCCGACAGCGTCCACTACAACGCCGCCATCGCCATCGAGGGCGACCGAATTGCCGCCATCGGCCCCAGCGCCGAGGTGCTGGCGAGCTATCCCGCGGCCGAGAAGATCGACGGCAGCGGCAAGCTCGTCATGCCGGGCTTCGCCAACATCCACACGCATTTCACCATGACCCTGGCGCGCGGCGTGTTCGAGGACCTGTCGCCGTCGCACAAGCCGCCCTTCACCGGCGGCCTGTCGCCGATCCCGCTGCCCGACATGACGCCCGACGAGCGCCAGGCCTTTGCGCTGCTGGGCGCGCTGGAGGCGCTACGCAGCGGCACCACGCATGTGCTCGAAGACTCCAATGACGTGGACCATTATGCCGGCGCCCTGGCGGATACCGGCATGCGCTTCCTGCTGGCCGAGAGGGCCTACGACCGTATCGGCACCTCGATCGGCGATCCTGCGCCGTACCAACTCGACCGTTCGCTCGGCCAGAACCACATCAGGAACATCGAGCGGAACCATCGCGACTGGAACGGCAAGGCCGACGGGCGGATGCGAATTGCCATTTCCGCCTGGGCGCCCGACATGTGCTCGCCCGAGCTGCTGCAGGACCTGAGTGCGCTGCAGAAGCAGCTCGACACGCGCATCACCATCCACCTCAACCAGATCTGGGGCGAGGTCGCGGCCGTGCGTGCCCATCGCAACCGCCTGCCCACCGAATATCTTGCCGACCTCGGCTTCCTCAATGACCGCATCATCTGCGCCCATTGCCGCTGCATGGAGCCGTCCGAGGAGAAGCTGCTGGGCGAGGCGAAGGTCAACGTCTCGTTCAACTCGGCCATCGCCGCCCGCCGCGGCCTCAGCCCGCGCGTCGCCGATCTCGAAAAGTACGGCTGCAACGTCGGCATGGGCTCGGACAACATGGCCGAGGACATGGTCGAGGTGATGCGCACGGGCCTGTTCATGGAGCGCGTTCGCCGCGAGGACGGTCGCGAGCCGACCCCGGAACACGCGCTGCGCTGGGCGACGCGCAACGGCTACCGGGCGCTGGGTGTCCCCGATGGCGGCTGGCTGGCGCCGGGCAACAAGGCCGACCTGGTCATGATCGACCTGCAACGCGCCCACCTGATCCCGGTCCTGCGGGTCGTCTCCGACTTCGTCCACAACGGCCAGGCCCGCGACGTTCAGTCGGTGATGGTCGACGGCAAGTGGCTGATGAAGGACGGCACCGTCCTGACTATGGATGAGGAGAAGATCCTGCGCGACGCCCAGCGCATCGCCAACGAGGCCTGGTCCCGCACCTTCAAGACCCGCTTCAAGCCGCCCGCGGGGTTTTCACCGGACGCGTTGCCGTAGAAACTAAACAGGAAACCCGTCGTCTCGACCGAAGCGCCGAAGGCGCGTAGCGGAGAGACCTTCGCTCTACAATCAGCCAGTTGATGGTAGTGAGAAGGTCTCTTGTGTCTTTGAGATGGGGTAGATGCGGACCGGGTCGTGGCTGC